>Ga0179593_1507065_pt1 | contig 16550 bp, 18 predicted proteins | sample CZODoug2_1_08_16_FD_185931 | JGI IMG/M metagenome (GOLD analysis project Ga0179593, IMG submission 185931) | Vadose zone soil fungal communities from Angelo Coast Range Reserve, California, USA - CZODoug2_1_08_16fungal (PacBio error correction) | ecosystem: Environmental > Terrestrial > Soil >... | reverse complement strand
TTCCTCTTTGTTTGAGGCGGATCCTTCCCCCGGGCCCCTGACCCCCCGTTGTCCAGTCTTTCGCAAAGTTCAACCCCTCGTCTTACCTGGGGTCCAGTTCTGCTTTGTTTTCACCCCATTCATGTTCCCAATGTTTGCCAATGCTTTTTTTCCTCCGGTGAGTCCCCAACAGCCAGGCCCCTATGTTTTCTCGGGTCGCTTTGCACCAAAAGGTGAGGCCGGCCCTGTGTGCACCGCACTGACTCATCGAGTACCCTGCGTTCTCTAGTTTCTTGCTCTTTCGGTCTCCCCTTTGTTGTTGGTTGTTTTTTGATTCTCCGAGGTCCGAGTGCCGGCTGTCGTCCCCCCGGCGGTTTGGCGGCTCAGTTTATCTTTTTTGATCTCTTTTTACCTTTTTGTTTCCCCCCCGGTCTGTCGTTGTGTCGTTTGTCCTCCGTTGCCTTCCCTCCCCCCCCCAGGTCTTTTCAATTCCCCACTCCCGCCCAACTCGTCGCGTTTGTTTTGATCTTCCCCTTCCTGCCGTCTTTTCAGGCTCGTCCTGGCTGCTTTGATCGTTCCCCCCTCTCTCCTTTTCATTTTGGCGCCGAGGCTGTTAGGCTTTATTTTTTTGAGTTTTCACTTTTGTGAGTGCACTTCCTCACTGTATTGAAACCCCCGCCGGAGGTACCAGACATACAAACTCAATTCTCGCCGGCTGCATTCTGGTTCCCCCACAGATTTTTTACTTGAACTTCCAATTCCGGTCCTTGGCGTTTTATTACCCCTTGGGCCGTGAACTTCCCGGCCCCCTCCTATTTCCCCGAACACTTCGTCCTACAAAATTTTTTCTCTTTTGGGGGATGGTCTCCCTTTTCTCCTTTGGGCCCTGTCTTGTTTCCGGCGTTTTTTTTTTTTTGGTGTCGCTCTCTTTTTACGATTCCCCAGACCATAAGTCTTTTCCACTCTCGGTCCGCCCCGAAGTTTGTCTTCTTGCGCACCGTAAGATCAGATTTCGACCGTGCAAACTTCCCCCTGATTCTACTTCTTTCAATACGCAGCTCGTGGAATCAGTCCCACCCAGTCCTCTTTTAAAGACACCAACCCCCTCCTCTTCCGTCCATATTGGTTTTTGGCGCCCCGAAGTTAAACCCCTTGGGAAAGTGACGCATGAGTCCCAGTTTTGGTCCCTTCCCTCCTTTCCCCGTCATCGAAACCCCCCAGGCCGTCGATTCTTGTGTGCAAACGGCGGAGCCCCTTGCTTTTCCCCCCTGAGTACTTGCGGCGTTTAGGCTCCCCTTTCGTGCCCAATTTTGGCCTGTTTGTGTACACCGGTCCCTGAGTTTCCGGCGGTTTCGTCCCCCCCCCCTTGGAAGACCCTAGGCCTCCTGCTTGCCCCCCCGCGTTAAATCGTTCCCCCATGTGTTACCCACTTTTTTTTTTTTGCGGCCTGTTTCTTGTCGCCTGTTTTTTGGTACAAGTTTTCAAGTGAGTTTGCTTTGTGCCCAACACGATGCAGCTCCCAGTTGCGACCAGACTTTAGGGCCACAAAAGAAATAGGCAACAACCAAAGTGGATGGCCCCTTGGCCCCAACACTTTTCTTCTGTCTTTTTCACTCTGCTGCTTCTGTCTTTTTACATTTTGTCGCAGTTTTCAGTTAGGTTACACAGCAAACCCCCATTTTCTAGATTCTTTTCTCGATGGCCATTACGGTCGTGACCAAGTTCCCCCCTTTCCTCCGTAATGTCTCTCCGACCACCCCCGGCATTCCTTTCGTTTTTTTTTTTCGTCCATTGATTCTTTCCTTTTACCCCCGCTCACCGCTCAGTCCCCCCCCCTGTTTTTCCCCCCATTGATGCTTTTCGCTTTTTCCTCGTTTCAATGCTTTTTTTTTTGGTTTGCTCGCTTTGCCCCAACGTCCTTTTTGTCACCCTTTCTCGTATGGGGTGCGTCCCCTTCCTACCCGGCCCAATGAATCAGTAAGCGAGTTTTCCTTTGGCCCCTTCCCCCCCGACTGGAAAGTTTTTCGGCTCTTTTTTCGTCAAAAGCCTTGATGGACTCCGATAATCCCCTGCGTCCTCCGCGGCTCGTTTTGTGTAGTTTTCAGTTTGTTCAGACCATTTCTCCACCACCAAGTCGGTTCACCTTATTAGGTAAAACCCCCCCCCCTCTCCACTTTGCCCAGTCATCATCCCCCGGCAAGTTTCACGTTAGATTTTCTTTCCACCCCCAGCTCCCTTCCTCGGACCAGGGGCGCGTTTTTTTTTTGATTTTGTCAGTTGCCCAAAGGTTGCGATCTCGGACAGGGCTCTCACCCCTCCCCCCCCCCACATGGAGCACCCATCCATGTTGTTCGTTTTCCGTTGTTGTGGGCCAAAATTTCTTTCTCCGATTTGGACGCTGGCCCTGTTTGATTCGCCGTGACCTTCCCCCCACCTGACTGAGCAAAGACCTTTCCCCTCACCTTTCGCGTTGTTTTGGTCTCTTCACTCGTTCAATTTTATTTGCGGTCGTTTCTTTTTTCGTGGTTAAAATTTCATCCCCTTGTCCCGTATTGCTTTCTTCCTCCCCACCCAAGTCCCCGTTCCAATTGCAGTTTTTTTGAACATATTCATGCACCTGACAGTGTCCCCCCGGAAACACTCCCCCCTGCGGCCATAGTGAACTTAATTGAGCATGTTTTTCCCCTGTCGGATTGACAGCCCTGCCCCCTTGCTAATGCGGCGTCTCCCTCCCCCGTCTTTCTTTTAATAACCCCCCTTTTTGAATTTTTTTCCCCCCCTTGTATTTTGTCGTGTAGGTTTTCCCTCTTTGTCGTTCTTTATGATGGGCGTCCCTTCTTGGGGCCCCCCAGCGCAGCGTTTTTCCACCCCCGCCAGGTGTCTGAAACCTCGATATGCTCTTTTTTTTTAACCTGTTTTTGCGTTGCCTGGCCGGGGTTTTCAGGCGAGTCCCTACACACACCTTGGAACAGCTTTTTTTTTTGGGTCCCCCCCCACCGTTGATTTCCCCCCCTTCCTGAACGGTTATGCGAGACCAATTTTTTTGAAAACCCCCAGGTTCGTTCCTCTTTTCCGGCAGGTTGTTAATTACTTTTTTTGGTTTAGCCCGCGTTGCCGTTTTCCTTCAACACAGCCAGTACGCCTGCTCCCACGGTTGCACCACCTCGTTGCAGTTTTTCAGTTTCCACCTTTCATACCCCGAGGTTGGCCTTTACGGGGATTTGCTGTCTGTGTTGGTTGTAACGGTCCTTTAGCCTCCCCATTCCACTTTGTTTATCTTGGTCTTCATCTCCATTTTTTCCCCCTACTTACTAAGTTTGGTTTTTTGAGAGTCTTCCCCTTTTTTGAAGCCATTTCCCCATACCCCCCTGTGGGATTCTTAAAATTTCACTTCCACACCTTTGGCCAGCATTAAGGGCCTGCCACCAAACCCCCGGAAGGGGTACTTCCTTTACCTGACCTTCCTGGTAATTTTCGTTCAAATGCTCAGTTTGTATGTCCTTTACCCCCGGTCTGATGCAATGAGAGACCCCCTTGGAATATTTTCTTTTTCTCTTCGCCGACCGCTTTCACGCTTGTTGTTACCCGCTTTTTTTATTTTTGCTGGCCTTTTCCCCTGATGGTGATTAGGCATTTATTCATTTTTTCTTGAGGAAAATAGTCTTCTTAGTCTTTCGTTACCAATGTGTTTTTGTAGTGTTCAGGAAGTTTTAACCCCCTTACCTGCGGCCTTCTATTTCCGTTCTCTCGCGTATTTTCCGCTACTTTTTTTCGAGCCCCCCTTTCTTTATATTTCGTGTTGATTCTTACCCCTTTTCCTGATTTTGCTTACCCAAGCTTGGAAGCTCCTCCTCCCGCCTGTGGCTTCACCCCTTTCCACTCGACCGCCCCTCATGGGGAAAAAAACGTTCCACCACCGGTTTTTTTCCTCTTGGCTGAAGATGATGCATATCTTTTTCTTTAATCCTTCCCCCGCGGCGCCAGCTGTCCCGGTCAGCCCTTTTCCGCTGATTTTGTCGATGCTGTTTCCCCTGGCATTATGTTTCATGTACCACATCCCCCGTCTTTGCTGTTCTTCATTTTTCTTTTCCGTTTTTTTGTTGTCCCGCTTATCGCCCCAGAGCGTTTTTCTTCGAGGCGTCTTCCGCCCACTCCCCCCCCACAGGTTCGTTTCTTTCTTTCACCGTTAGAGTTTTTTTTTTTATTTGTTCAACTTTTCTGGGTGCTTTGATTCATTTATGTTGTCAGGAGATCCTTTTTTTGTCCCCTCGGCATCGGTTCTATCCTTTTTTTTTCCACACCTGACGGTCCCTGCTGTGTCTGAGAGTGATGGTTTTTGGTTTTTGTGTTTTTCCATTCCGCTGTCCTTCATAGCATTTTTTTTTTCTTAAGATTGTGGCTGCCTTTTTTGGCGGGTCGCGATTTAAAAGGAGCGGAGGCTTGTTTTTTTTACTTGCCTTTCCACCTTGCCTCCCCTGGTCATATGATGTTCTTGTTTTAGGGAATAGTGATGTTTTTTCGCCTCCCCGAGGGACAACTTCCTTTAGGTTAAACTTTTTTTGGTTTTTTTTTTCAATATTTCCCCCCCTTACTCACCGTTGATGTTTCCCAACGGGACGTTTGTCAGTCCGTTGTTTGGTTTCTTGATTCTGCTGGTCCAGCCGGCTTTGCCGCATGCTTTTTTTTGTGACCATCGCTTTTCCCACCCTTCTTTTGTACTCTCGGCCCACCCACGGAACATCCGCTTTTTCTTTTCGTTAGTTTGCCTGTTTTTGTAATTTTTTGTGTTGTCTGCACAATCTTATTCCCACTCTCTTTGACAGTGCTTTTTCCAAGCTACCCCCCCCAACCTCACTTTGCCTGCGCCCCTGGAGTTGACGTTATAACAGTGAGTTCCAACACCCCTTTTCTTCAGAGCCTTGGTCGCCCGGAGTGCCCCCCCTCTGGCTCCCTCCTCCCTATGCCGGCTCGATCCCTGTTTGGGCCTTGTTGTTTGTTCGTTGCATACGCAATAGGGTGCGTACCCGTACCTTCAACGGTCTTTCCCTGCTTGCTTCCTTTTTTTTTTGTTTACGGTCCTCCCCCTTACGTTCCTAACCCTGCGTTACCCCCAAGCTCCCCCGTTTTCACGGAACCTGGTTTTGGCCCCCCCCCTTTTTTTCCTAGGCGTACGCGAAAACTGCTGCTCTGCTTTGGTGTCCCGGTTTTTTCCTATGCACTGTTTTTTACCCCCTTTTTTCTCGCTTCCGTGGTCCCTTACCGTTTTGATCACCCGCGTGGCAAGTACGGCGGGCGCTGTATCTGTTTTCCCCACCCATTCCCCCCCGTTATAAGGGTAACCCCCCCTCCTCCCTTTCGGGAACCCCAAATGTTTTTGGCACGCGCTGTTTTTTTTCAGGTTTCACCTCGACCGTGGTTGTTCCGCGCTTTCCCCCAACCGATTGCTAATTTGACTTCCCCAGGGTGACTTTTTTTTCCCTTTTTCCTGTCGTGTGTTGTGTCAGTACGTACCCCGGGTTTTGCGCAACGCCCAGTCACGGGTGCCCCACTTTCTTCCGTGCCCGTTCGGACTTTTTGGTTTGTTTTTTCTTCCGATTTCGGCTGGTGATTGATTTGCTCTTTGATTGTTGCTTCAACTCCGTCGCGTGTCACCTTTTGCTTTTTGACACACCCAAATCCGTCGCTTATTTTGCCTGGCCCTTCCTCTGCCCTTGCACTCTTTTGCAACCAAGCGCCCGCGTGCTTATTGTTTTTCTCAATTCACGCTTTTTTTCAGGCGGCCCCCAACCCGCCCCCCCTTGGATTCAACTGACCTTTTGCTCGTCCTGCCTGTTGCTCTTTCTGCTGTTTGCCCCCCCTGTTTAGAGGTTGAAACATGAACCCAGTGTTCTCTAAAAGCTCGGCTTCCAAGAGTCGCCCGTTTCTGACACCTAATCATTCCCTTAGGATTTATACGACTTTTTGTCCCACCCATTTTAGCTCCGTCTTCCCGCTCCCAGTTTCCGCGGTATAATTTTTGGAACACCCAGAAGTATTTCCTGTGTTCCGTCCGGTTTATCTGCCGCTTCGCTTGTTTTTGGTCCTTCCCCCCCCCTATTTTTGCCCACGTTATAGTTGTCTCCCAACCGGTCCAGTCTGTCAGGAACGGATCGGTCCCTGTCTTCCCCTTTGCCCCCTTTTATCTTGTTCTTCTCCTTGACCCGTATGAATTTCAGTCCCGGCGCCCCCCTGACGCTCCTCGGGCCTCGTACCTGAAATGAACCCACCTTTCAGTTCTGCAGCTTTTTTTTCCCAAGTACCATTTTTTTTTCTGGGACCCTTTTTCAACAAAGATGTTCCAGCGATCTTTGCGTTGCAGCACTTTCCCCCCCCCCGTTTGTAGCACTCTGCGCAAGTCATCAATCAAACCGACAACCAAAAGGGGGACTTTCCGATATCTTGAATCCCTTTCAAGGGTCTGCTATCTTTTCCCTTTCTCGAGGCCCCGCGGTTACAAGCCGTTGTCCTGCTTTGTTTTCGCAGCGTCCCCCCAATCCCCCATGATGTTATTTCCAACCACCCTCCTTCCATGGAAGGATGGTCAGGTTTTTCATGTGTTGCTTTTTTTTGTTGTCCTTTCATCCCCTTTTTCTTTAACTTTCCTTTCCCTTACTAATACCTTTTTTCCGTTTTCTTTAAGCATTTAGTCCCGGTTTACCTTTTACCAGCGTAACAGCCCCCTTCTTATTTCAAAAAGTTTGTTTTACATCGGGTTCCCTTTTGTCACGCGTGTTTTTACCCCCTCATCTTTGTGGGACTGGACCGCTTCTTACGTGTCAGACTGGAGTCACAAGAATTTTTTACTCCCGAGTTTTCGGCAAGGTTCCGCTCTTTCCGGATTGGACGTGGGTATGCAGTTTTTCCCCCTGAGGCTCCATTCTATTTAATTAGGAGTCCCAGGCCCTTCTCTTTTGGTGTCGGTCTTTTTCTTATCCCCTGCTGCTTTTTTTTTGTCTGTTCCTAGGCGTTTGGCCGCTCGGAGCCTTTTTTTTTTTTTCCTTAGTGCCCAGATTTTGGGACCACCCCCTCTCTGTATGCTGCACCTGTCTTTATGTTATGGTGTCCCCCTCTTTTGTCAGCCCTTCACCCCTTTTTGTTTTTCAATTTCCCCCCCACTTTCCCGACTCGTTTCGCTTTTTGGTACAGTCCCATTTCGCCGTCTTCACGGTCTTGTATTCTTTTTGATTGCTGCCGGGCTATCCTTTTTGCCCTTCGTTGCTCCTTGTCCCGGTGGCGACATTTTCGACTGGCGCCCTGGTCATCTTCTACGTTTCCTCGTGCCCCCCCCTTTACGTCGTGCGGCAAAATTCCCCGGGACCAATTCCTTCCGTTTGTGGTCCACTGATTTTCCCACGCCTCGATTTTCCCGCCGGTCTTTTTTTCGGTTTGCGGCCCCCCATTTTCTTAGGACATATTTAAGGCAGGCCTTCTATTTCCCCTCCCTGGCGACCGCTGAAGTCCTTTTCTTCACTTGTTCCTTCTTTAGACCCCGTTTTTGTGACCCCTTGCGCTTTTTTGTGATTTGGTCCTTTGCTTTATGTCTTTTCAGCCCTGCGGGGTTTTTCTGATTTCTGTCTTGCCCTTTTACCCCCCCCGGTAATCTTCCATTTTCCCTTTCCCGTTCCAGCAGCTTCGCCGGCGACGTATTCCTCCTTCCCCCTCAACAAACTGCCCGGCTCGTTGCGTTTGAAGCTGCATGTATCCCGCCCCCCCCTAAACCGGAATCTCTGAATGCTTTTCGCTCAAAACAACCGCCTTCGCCTCCATTTTGTCCTTTTTTCTTTTTTTACCGCCGACGGGACAGTTCAGTTAGACGCCGTCTCTCCCTTTGTTTTAAGTACGTGATCTGCCTGAAAGGTTCCCCCTGCGGTGGAGGTTTTTTTTTGTCACACAATCGGTTCGGCCCCGTCTTTTTTGTAATCCGTAAAGTTTCGTTCCGTTTTTGCTTTTGCTCAATTGAAGTTCCCTTTTCGGACGTTTCTTGGTTAGGTATCCCGGGCACTAGTTCCTTTTGCTGTGTCAGTCCCCAAACGCTTGACGCCGTATTCGTGCACGTGTGTGAAAAAAAACGGTAACGTTTGCTGCTCGTTCCCCGTCCTTGAGAAAGGTCCCGGGTCGGAGTGGCTTTTGCATCCCCCGCTTTTTCCCCTCTCCCTTTTTCGGGCTCAATCGTTTTTTACCAAAAAACCTTTGGGTTTTGCTCCACATTTCGTTAATTCTGTGGGATTTGTCTTACTGTTTTTTCCGTTTTTTTTTTTTTTTTTTTCTTTTAAATTTTGGCGTTTTCCCTTAACCCCCCCAGTCGAGACGGCTGAGCGGATGTTTGGTCTCTGTTCAGTTTGGTTTTTTTCGGTGCTGACCTCGTTCATTCGCGTTTGTGCACCCCCTGATACTGGAAAGCCTTTTCAGAAAGTTAGCACCTTTTATTACGAGGATCTGCGGGTACCTTTCCCTGATAGTTTCCGGCCGTTTTCGATTTTTGCAGTGAGTGTCCCCTTGGTTTGGCCTTTCCTCAATGAATCTTCTTGCCGCACTCTTTAAGTTCCCATCCATTTTTCTTTGGTCTTTTTATTTTCGCTTTTTCGAACCCTTTTTCCACACGATTGTAACCTATACCCCCCTTGCTTCCCCCAAATGAAGTCGCCCATTGGGCGATAGGACCCTGAGAGTCTTTTGCCTCAAGTTCCCCCCACTTACAGTGATCCTCTTCTGTTTCTTTTCAGGACTTGCTGCCCCCCAACCCCCTGAGCCACCTTTTTTTCGCGCTTTTTTTGTCGGTTTAGTCAGGGGTACTCCCATGAGGTCCCACACCACCCTGGACCCCATTTCGGCTTTTGATCCTTCTCAGCGAAACCCCCAGAAGTCCAGACAATCATTTCATCGGCACCGTCCTAATTTTTTTCTGGTCCTTGTGCACCCCTCTCATCGATGGTCAAACACAAGCGCTTTGCCAGTACCTCGTCTTTTTCCCCCCCCGTTGCGATTGCAGTTTTCCCCCGACCAAAGTTTGCCCACCCGAGTCACTTTTTTGCAGGTTGCCGTGCTTTTTTTTTGTAACCCCACCTTATGGCGCCGGATTTTGTTCACGATTCTCTTTTCTTCGGATCCCTTGCCCCCTGGATGAGCCCAATTCTTTTCCCTCAACCCTGTCTGCTTGTGAAACTCGAAGGCGGGTCAGGAGGATTTTCGTTTAGTTTTTTTTACGCTTTTTCAGGAGCCGCTCTGCGATAGCGCTCACCACTTCCCCCCCTCTAACACTGCACACTTTTAACCCTCATTCATTTTCCAGCATTCCCCCCCTGACCAAGGACAGTCGACACATAGCGGACCGCGTTGCGTTTTTTCACGTTAGCCCGGGTCCCCCTTCTCAAGGGAATTTTTAGAATCATTTTAAACGATATTTTCTCCAAAACATTAATAACCCTTGGTGGTTCAATCGGTGTTCCCCCCAACGTTTTTCAGTGCGTTCTTTTTCCGCGTTTGCAGGTCTTACAGCTTTGGTCTGTCTTTGCTCTGTCTCTTGCGCAGCGTCCCTCCTTTTTTTTTCCCATACGCCAGGTTTTTTTATGACCCCTTTGAACTTTTTTCGCTCGTTTTTTCTTTTCCCCCCTTCGGCGGTTTTCTTTTTTGTACTTTGGCACTGACCCCATTACCCACGTTCTCTTTGGTGCTCTTTTTCTTTCCCTGTCACCCCACACACGAAACCCATGCCTCCAGATTTGGGGGGTGTTTTTTTTTTTTACCTTGGCCTTCCTGTCATCTTGTACCCGTTTTCACGCGGTTTCTCTCAGTTCCTTTCCCCTGGTTTCGCTCTTGAAGTCACCCTCACCGCAGCCTTTGAATCATTTGGGTTCACCTCGCTTTTTTCTTGGTCCCCCCAGGTAACAGTCAGAGGTTCGGTGTTTTCGCGTTTTGGTAAGGGGCCCTTCTCCCTCCCCCCATCCCCCTTTTTTGGTAGGCTGTTTCCCTTCAGGCTCTTCTCTTTTTTTCCTTCGTGTTGTCGCGATCCTGGGGGTTTACGGCCACCCGAGCCCCTTTGTTTTTTGTTTTCCTGCCCCTTGCCCCTTACCAACCTTGAGCAGTCGGCCGGGCCAACCCCCTCGCTTTCTTTCTGTTGACGCACGGCGTTTTTCGCCCAGCTTTTTAGGGCGGTTCTCGTGGTGCTGCCCAAACCATTCGCGCCACTTGGAATCCTGCGCCTGAATTCGTTTTTGCACCTTTGTGTTACGCTGTCGCTTCAGCGCATGCTGGTGGATCTTTCCTGGGGACTTGTTGTTTGTCTTCCCCCCCCCTTGAGAGTGCCGATTTGGAGTTCTCACTTTTTTTTTTTTTTTTTTACACCCTTCCTTTTGTCCTACCCGTTCCCTTCCGTCTGATTCTTTCGAGGTTCCAACCCACTGTGGGCTGCATGCATGCTTTTTTTTTTTTGGTGTCACAGGCTTTCCCCTTTTTTAGACAGATACCTCCCCTGCTGTTTTAAGAAATGCAACGCTAAGCCCAAGACATCAGTGGTTTGAACACCACAGATTCCCCAGGTTACTTTCTAGTTTGAGTCCCTTTTTCATCTACCTCCTTCTCCCGTGCCGAGGTAGCCCGTGTCCCTGCTGCCTCATTTCTCCTTATGTATGGCTCGGCAGTTTAGGGGTCATTTTGAACATTCTTTTTTCCCGCTGCTGTCTTTTTTTTCCTGTAGTTTTTTGGTGATTCTCTTCATCTCACTACGCGCTCCTGAAAGTTTCTGTGCACGCATCTCACCGCCTTAGTCAGACCTTTATGATGTCTTTTTGTTCACTTTGACGGTTTTACCATTCTTGTTCGTTTTTCACGGCATCTCTGCCCTCCTTTTGCACGCGACACCTTTCACCCAATCACAAACTGCTTTTTGCTCGTTTTAGGTTTTCTTGGTTTTTTTCCTTTTTTTGAACTCCCCTTTCGATGATTACCCCTGTCGTGCCGTCTTTGCGGAGTTTTTTTTCTTCCCAGCGAGGGCTTGGTTACGTATGCTCCCACGTTTCTACCAACCATGGCCGTACTGATGCTTTTTTCATGGAATCTTTTTTTATGGTCTCATGATACCAAGCTGCTTCTTTGGTCCATTTGTTTTCCAGTCTTTCCCTGACCCCCCCCCCCCTTGCCTCGAATTGCCCCCTCGTGCGTCCCTTACGTTTTCTGCTCGTAGTTTTTCTTCTTTTTTCCCTCCCGCTGCGTCCCCCCCCTCACAAAATTTCCTTTCTTGTGTTTCCGGCCCTTCTCTTTCCTGGTCCTTTCGCGGCCTTTCCTGTTTTTTTTTTTTCGCACGTCTTTCGGGTGTTTGCCCCCAGTGGCTTTTTTCGAAAGCCCAGAAACAACACCCCACCACTTTTCAAACCAGGCAGCTGAGTTCTCTCCCTTGAGAATGGGCCCGGAGTCTACATCTTGAAGTGACGGACCATAGGTTGGATAGAATTTCATGTTTTTTGTGTTTTGTGACTCCGTTCATATGTCCCCTATAAACGTCAAGCTTTCTCCCCCAACTGTCGACTCGAATGAGGGGTCGTGCTTTTGGAGATTTCTCTCCTCCTTTGTTGGCCCCCGCCTTTCCCCGCAGTGTTTTCCAGACCCCCCGGCCCCCGACTAGTTCCCCCCGCCCCCCGATGGCTTTTTTCCTTTTTTTACGAATTACAGGCTCCCTTTACGCCCCCACCCAGGCCTCGAACTCGCCCCCCCCCCCCTCCCCTTACCCTGTTTTTGGCCCCCCCCGGCCGGTTTTCCTCTCCCTTGCGGTCTGTTTCGCCCAGGCCCCCCCCCCACCTTTTAGAATTTTTGACCCTTTCGTCCCCTCGTTTTGTTTTTTTCCCATCGTCAATGCGTTGCTTCTTTTAAAGAGTTTTCAGCCCAATGCGGAGATAGTCTGTTTCCCCTGCCACCTGGACCCCCCTCTGTCTAAGTGTACCAAACTCCTGGCACAATTCGCGGAACACCCTGAGAAACCTGTTTCCCCCCCACGGACCCCCTCCGGTCCGTGTGACCCTCGCCCTTGGCCTTTTTTTTTTGATGCCCCGAGTAGGCGTTTAATTGATCGCACTGTTAACTTTCCCCGGCGTCCGGTCAAATTCTGGTTTCTCCTGGGACTTTTTTGGGCCCTGTTTCTTAATCAGTCCTCCGGCGAAACAACCTACATGTGTGGTCCCTTTTTGGGCGTCTCTGCGGTGTTTTTGTTTGTTTCGCTTCGGTTTTCTTTCTTTTTTTGTGCTGGATTCTGAGCTGGATTTTTTTCCCCTGGCGCTTGAAAGTGGGTTTCCTCTTCGTAATGAGATTTACAGTTCGGAGCAGCTGCTTGTTTTTGTCCCCTTTTGGACAAAACCGCTGAGTCCTGGCCTTGCGTGAAAGCAAACCCCCTCCCCTGTGATCCTTCCTGCCAGTTTTTTCCCCCCCTTTTTTCCCAGTTCTCCCCCCCCCCTCTGCACAGGTGTTGTCCCCCCCAGTTCCTGCCCCCTGCAGTGTTCCCCGTTAAGCTTCGGCTTGTTTTCAAAGCGTGCCAAGGGCTTGCAACTTCCCTCTCTTTGTTTTCTCCTGGACTTGTGCCCGATGATTTTCCGAAACGTCGCTTGCTTCGTTTCCTGGTTTGACCAGGGCCGTGTAGTGGTCGGGAATTGGTTTTCCCGTAGTTGCGCCGAGTTTTTTTTTTTGGCCGTAACCCCTGGCTTATAGCTCTGCAGTCTTCCGTTTTTTCCCCGTCAGTCTCTCGTTGCACCTTATCGTCAGCTTGATTCCCTCCGTTTTCTCTCTGGCGTGTCTGGGATCCTTTCCGCGAGAACCGATTTCTTTGGGAGTGACTTGAAATTGTCACCCACCCCCCTTGGGGTTGGAACTTTGCCCGACTTTTTCCTCCTTTTTCAGCTTGGACACAAATGTACTAGTCCCCGAGCCTAGCGGCACCCCCCGCCGTTTGAAGCGCCCCCCGTTTTTATAATTAGAAAGTGCCACCCCCCCCTTGGGTTTAACTCCGCCGACGCCTTCAGCCCTTTTTGCAGGGGTTTTTTCGCAGATGCACCTGATCAGGACTGCTTGACCGCCGGGCTACATGGGTTTTATCGGCTGTACCCCTGCTCCCCCCCCGTCCTTTTTTCTTTGATGGTACCAGGCCCTTTCCTGGAACTTGTTTTGCGCATTGTTTTTTACCCTTTCTGAAAGTAATACTGTCATTTTCTTCTTTTTTCTTTCCTAAATGTTTTGATCTCTGCTCTCCAAATTCCTTTTTTAGTAGTATTAATTAAACATTTACCCCAGTTCCACATGCCCAGTTCCCTTTACGGAAAGACCCCCTCGGGACCGGTCAGTGGTTACCATTTAATCCTGGGACTGGGAGAGTGCAGTAGTAGTTTTCTTGCGTGATTAAACAATAAGGTATTCTGTGGAGTGCCCTTTTTTCCGGCACATGGATTTTCTTTTTCCCTTCTGGTTCCCTTTTGTAGATCGGATTTACGGGCGCGAGTCCCCAGTTTGGTTTTTGTACGTTTGATGATTCGGAGGCTCGCTGCTGAGTACCCTGGCTCTCTGGTGCTAGGAGCCCCCTCTGTATCCTCACCTTTCTCACCTGTTCTTGGTGTCGACCTTGCAGCTTTAAACCAGTTTTTCTCCCACCCTTTCCTCCCCGAATCGTCTGCGTTTGGACTGATCATTTCAGACCGTAGTCTTCTCCCCCCCTTTTTTGCCTTGTTGATGATTTAATTTCAGACCCGTTCCCCCCGGCGCCGCCCCCTCGTTTTGGCGATTCCTGTTTCTCGAGCTCTACGTTCTTTTTTCGCCCCCGAGCTGGTGTTCAGTTTTTTCAAAAGTCGTCGGCAACACCCCCCTACGGGTCTTATTTCTTAATTGTGACGACCACCGAAGTGCGTTCGCCATTGACCGCTCTTTATAGGTTTTGCCCCCCTTTTTAAACTCAGCTTGCCTTGTAGGTGTTTCATCCACTTGGTCGACTGTCTGCCCCCCCCTCCAGAGCTAAGAAAACATTTATTTTCCTACCCCCCGTTTTTTTTTTTCTCTGCAGGTGATTGCCTCCCTTTGTATTCCCGTGTGCCGATGTCTTGCGCACAGGCGTTTCGGTCGCTTTTTTTTGACGTTTCCCTGCTTTCCAAACGTCTTCGGACCCCGTTTGGCGACCCCCCCCTTTACCCCCAATTTTTTCTTGAGAGTCTCGGCCTTCCGTCACCCAGGAAATTTGCCCGTAGCGCTTTAAGCCCCCCCCCGCTGCTCTTTCGCCCCCCCCCGCACCCACCGAATGTTTGACCGGAATCGACACAAGTCAATTGGGTTTGTTTCCACTTTTTTCAATTTTTTGAACACCGACTTTTTTCCCCCCGTGCTTTTTCCCCTTTGGTTTGCTGGCTGTAAAGGACCCAGGCTCCGTCCTGACCTTGGATCCTTATCGAAAGGTCCGTCTGTCCGTTAAAGGATGGCCTCATTTTCAGGAAAGAGGAGCGAATTTTGTGCCCAAACTTTGGACCCTCCCGTTTCTTTCCTTGTTGAAAAACCCTTTTTTTCTCCCGTTTGGGGACCGTTGTTGGCCAGGGTGCGTACTTTCATGTCCCCGTTGTTGTTACCACGGTTCCCTTCGTCCGTGTGGTAAGTGACTCCTGCCGGACGTTTTCCCCCCCAACGCTTTTACACGTCAACCGGTTCCCCCATTGTTTTCCGACTTTCTTTTTTTTTTTTTCTCGTCGTTTTGGTTCCGGGTTTCGTTTTGGTGTGCCAGGAGTTGCCGTGATTCCCCAGCCTCCCCGCTGTTTTTTTTTTCCGCGGAGGTCCAACAAACCGGTTTTTGTGTGCCCCCCCTCGCGTCTTTGATCTTTTCTATTCGTGCGCTTTTCCTGGGTGGTGTCTTTTCACCTTTCGCTGACGTAAACAAATTTCCTTCCTCTTTTGAGTGTCGTGTTTGTGCGTCGGGGTCGTCGATGAAAGTCCCCCCCTTGGGAGACCAGCTTTTTCCTGAAGAACGACCTCCCTCAAACCCGTTAAGTATCTTGTTTTTCTTGTTTCCGGTGGGATTTTTGCCGTCCCCTCCCCTGACCGCCTACGTCCACGGTTTCCCTCCCTGATTCGACCCCCCCTTATTCCTTGGCAAAGGGTTGCCCGTTTGCTGGTGTTTGTCTTGTCTCAACGCCCACGCTTTCCCCCCCCCCTTCATCGATGTTTTTTTCCTTCACCCAGGCCCGACACGCCCCAACTCCTGAGGGCTTTCCCCAGCTTACAGTCCCATTTCGGTTTTCCGATCTGCGGTTTTTTGCAAGCCGGGCTCCCCTCGATGCTCACCTCGCGCGCGTTCGGTCGTCTCCCTTACTGGGGAGCCATTCTCCAACCAGGGAAACCATTTTTCGGTGTGATACATTCTAGGATCTCTGGCCCCACCCCCCCCCCCCTATTTCCGACAAGGCAGCATACCTTTCCCCCCTCGTTTTTTCGGCACCTTGTGTTTGCAGTCCCCGCCCACCCCAGTCCTCGATGTCACACATTCTCCGCATTTTTCATCGCCGTGCTCTCCCTTCCCATTTCCGAACGTGTGACCAAAAGCCCCCCGTCCCTTTTGCAAACAGTTCAGGTTGCCCCCTGTTGTGGAACCCAAGTCTGGGCCCTCCCGATGCCGGTTTCCCTTCTCTGTGCTTTCCCCAACAGGATTTGATGCCCCCCCGTCCTTTCCGTTCACTGAGGCCCGTTTTTATGTTTTGTCTTTTGTTCACCTAGCCTTCCTGTTGAGAGGAGTTTTCCTTTCAGCACGCTTCAGGATATGTTTTTCGATTTCGAGCCCACAACACACCAACAACCTCACGTCCGTCCAGTCCTGTTTGTCACAATGTTTTTCATGGCACCATCCATTTCCCCCTGGTGACAACCCTCTTTTTTTTGCGTTACCCTGATGCGGTCCCGGTTTACCACTTTCTTGGCATGGTAGGTCCCGGATCCTCTTCGAGGCCTCCTTTCACCCCTCCATACCCTTGGGTGAATAGGTGTTACACACTTTCTCCCCTCTTTTTAGTGCTCCTTGTCGCAGTCCATCTTCTTTCTGGTCTTCCTCCTCGCCCCATTCCTTTATTTTGCTTCTCATCTTTTTTGTGTTGATGAAAAATTCCTTTGAGTTTTTTCCTTCAGGGAACTGTGCACTGGCCCGTGGGGTTTCTCCTTTTCTGTTGGTGGCTCCCCGCAACCTTTGACCCCCGCGGGGATTTTGCGAGGAGATCGGTTTATTCTCCAACCCCCCCCCCGAACTCCCCCCGAAGTCCCCATTCCTGTAACGGTTTGCCCGGGTTCCGCTCGGGGAAAACACCCCCCTTTGTTGCTGACGGTCTGTGAGCCCTTTCATTTCCCCACAGTAGGTGACGCCCCCTTGTTTCCAGCACGAACTCGGCAATTGCCCGCTGACATGGTTTCCCCCCTGTCCCCGGTCATTCCAGGGAAAACAGGTTTCCCCTCCTTTTTTGGGCCGGTTGATGGCTGCATGTCCAAGTCCAATTAGCCCTCTTTGCCAGGTCCTTAGAGTTTTGATTTTTCACAGGTTC
>Ga0179593_1400523_pt1 | contig 16550 bp, 15 predicted proteins | sample CZODoug2_1_08_16_FD_185931 | JGI IMG/M metagenome (GOLD analysis project Ga0179593, IMG submission 185931) | Vadose zone soil fungal communities from Angelo Coast Range Reserve, California, USA - CZODoug2_1_08_16fungal (PacBio error correction) | ecosystem: Environmental > Terrestrial > Soil >... | reverse complement strand
GTGATGAGTGAGACAGATACTGCTAGCACAGAATTCTTATACCGCCCCCCATCCCGTTATTCTCTTTTTAATGTTACTATAGAAAGGTCTTGAGTCTTTTTATTCTTCTATGTGACAGCCTCTTTTTTCTTCTACCCTAGAATGTAGAATGCAGTGCTTTACCAGACATGAGATCATGTTTCTTTTGTCATTACTCTCCTTCACCCTCTTCCCCTTGGATTTCGTAAGTAGCTCCTCCCTGACCCTGTTTCCGAATACTCAATTGTTTGACCCTGGTTCTACGAAGAAGCTATTTTTATTGATGATGAACTTTCCGTTTATCTGTCTTAGAGGACTTTTTCACCTACCCCCCCCAAACACCCAAATCCTACTCATGTTCATTAGAGTTTTTTGTACTAAGGGTATAAGGATTTTTTGTAAACGTTTCTCCGAATGGTGACCTTTAACTGCGCGTCTTATTGCCTACCGGCCTTCAACAAAGTATTTTCTCCCAATTAAGCCTGACCTTTTGGTTATCCTCCTTCAGAATCATTTCCCCCCCCATGTTATTTTGGAGTGAAGAAATGATGGAACATCCACTTCTCCATTGATTTTTAATTTCATATGTTTCTTGTTTTTCCCTCCCTTTTTTTTTTTCCCAGTACCCCTATGTGGTCCGTACCTTCCTTTAGCCCTTCCCCTTTGCAGATAGATAATCCACTGCCTTCCATTTTTCTTACACCCACCCCTTCTTTCAATTCCGGACAATCCCCCGAATTAACAGTGAATTCCCGTTTTTTTTCTTATGTGAGCAGTCACTTTTGCAAGAATCTCTTTCGGTCCTCCCCTCAACCCCCTTTTGTCTTTCTTGGGTTTTTTTTTGACAAACTCACCTCGTAGTGTGGTGTTTTTCCCTTTTACTTCTAAGAGCAGAAAGGGTAAAATAGCTGAACTTCTTCCGCGGTGTCCAAGGGGTAGCAGCGTCTTCCCTCCTTAATCTCCCTTGTGGGTTGAGATGAGATTATGTTTTTGCGCCTATTGCGTAACACCCCCTGCGGCCCCTTCATTCTAGTAACTTCGTTAGGTATCGGAGTAAGCCCTTTTTCCCCCCCCCCACTTTTTACGCACCCCCTGAGCAGCAGTTTTCTTTTTACATCCTTTTGATTTCTGGTGGCAGAATGCTTCTCCGCTGCTCGTCTGCACATTTACTCGCCATCCGCCCCTTTCACGGGACGACTCCCTCACCAATCTTTTCCCCAATTCTTCTTTTCAGATTCAGATTTTTTCGTGTTTGAGCCATCTTTCCTCGTTTATTCCTCTCTGATGTCCCTGGCTTTCCCATGCTTACCACTTGATACCCCCTTCCGAGTGCACGAAAACCAAGTTTGATTGGCCACCCATCATCTCCAATTTCCTCCCTTCTCCTTTGTGCCATAAATTCGTCACGTTTTCAACAAGAACATAACCCTTTCCTTCACTTATTCCTCCCCAGGGCTGGATTTTTTGAAATACGACTTTTGATTCAATGAGAGCTGTCTCCTCCCGTTACAAGGTAACCCTTTCTTCCTCCAAAGTTTAAACTTTGCGACCCCCTCCCACTGACATAACTGGAACTTTTCCATATTATAGGTGCCCTTTTTTATGCAGAGAACGGCCTTAATCCCACTTCCCGTCTCGTGTAAAGTAACCGCACACGCTTCCGTTTCTTTATATTCGAGCTCGCGACGTGACTGACTCTTCAACATAGGGTTCGTGGGTTTGACTTTCTAGTACGCCCCCAAGAATGTAATTTGACGACTCTCCCTCTTTTCAACCCCTTTACGTCCCTCCGCGCTCTAGTTTTCTATTAGCTCAGACTTTCACCTTTCCTAAGGTTTCGACCTCCGCTCATCCTATTTTCAGGTCTCGACTGATCACGGCATTGACTCTTTCTACTCCCTCACCACTTTTTTTCCGAAGTATTCTTTTGCCGGTCCCCCAACCCCACTACACTTTACTAGCTTGAGGATTCACATTCCTCCGCTGGAAGTCGCTTGCCCCCTTACCTCTAATCGATCGTCCTCGACCTTGTTAGTTTTTCGACGCTATGTCGACGTGAACGTTCCCGCGCTGACCCCCCCACATGAGACAAGCTGCGTTTTTCCGGACTTCCATACTTTTGGAAGTCTTCAAATCCTCGCCGGACTTAAGTGGTACGGTTTTTCTGAGTCACCCACCGCAAGAGCTTCTCCCTCTCTTACGACGCGTGATAGAGTATTACCCTCCATCTAGTCGAACAGCCCCCTGACCCCTCCAGACATCTTCCGGCCATGTTCTTCTCTGCCAAGTCCGATTTAGCTCCTAGTTCCTCCCTTCCTTATCCACTTCTTCGAACCAAAAGAGATTCCCCCCCTTCCTCTTAGGAAACTTAAGGATTTTTTCCCCAAGCAATCGTTTCTACGTACCCTCCCTCTACTGGTTTGTCCTTTTCCCCCTTAGGTGAGAGGTTTTTTCCGCCTTAGATAAGAACCTTTTCTTTTTGCGAGGTGGGATTTTTTGCCCTCGTTACCACCCGGTTTACGCATCTGCAGCGGCGCCTTCTCCCTGAGCACAACCTGGAAACGAGGTTTTAACAGTTATATTTCTACCAGCCCATTCGTCAAGACTTGTAACCTTAACCCCCGGTTTTGATGTTGCTCTCGTTGAGGTTCTTCGGAGGTCTTTTTTTACTATGGACCAGCCCCATCAGATGTATGAGTTTCGAAAAGCGTCCTGGTCCTTTGCCTGGGTCCCTATACTGTCTCCCTCCCCTGCGTTTCTGTCTCAGTAAGGTTGACAACCCTCACCACCTCCCAAGCCGACCCGCTTTTGAACAAAACCACCTATATTGATTTTTCTATGTTGCTTCGACCTATCATTTTCCGGCTCCATCGAGAGTTCCCCTTCCCTGCACAATTCATGACCTGTCTTGAAGTTCCTTTTTCCCTCCCCTGCGACAAGTCTTCTCAGTTTTCTATTTCATTCGGCTCTTTCCGTTGATGATGCCCCTTTTCTCCCCTTTTTGATAGATAAGAAGGCCGCCTCCCCGACTTTCCCTCAATTCCCGAGTCTCTTTGAGTTTGAACCACCTCCCCTGAAAGGCATCCTCTCTTTATACTCCTCTTGTTGTTTTTTTATATCATTTCTTGTCTCTTGCAATTGTATATTCCTCCCCTGACATTCTACTCGTCAAGTGGATCGCCAGCTTCAACGAGCCCCCCTCAGATTGTTCCTCTCCATCTACGATCTTCATGACGTTTCCGAAACCTACTCCCTTTTTCTCTTGATATTCACTTACCATCTGCAGTTTCCCTTTACTTAATTTGAATAGGGGTTTCCGATTTGACTGCCTACTCTTTTTTTTTGCGACTTCACGCCCTCTCTCACAGCCGAGGGTTCCCCAGGGCGTTCTTGATTTTCAGATACGTTCTGTGGGATGATTGGTTTTCTAATCCAGCAAGAAGAGACCTCCGGAGCGGTAATGGGTTTGCCCCCTCCTCTCTTTTGTTTTTTTCTCAGCTGATTTTTTCCCTCCACGTGCCTCTGGCGACCCGGATAGAGGTAAGTCACCTTTTTTTCGTTTTCCCCCAGGTAGGAATGGAGTTCGACCCATCTATGGTACACACAATTTTCCTTGGCTTTCTCTTTTTTCCTGATCCTTTAAGAGGGACTTTTTCCTCACCCCCCTACTCTCAAGAGTCTTTGGTGATGCATTCCCCGCTCCCTATTCCCTGCGCCTTCCCCAAGGGAGAGATGTCCTTTTAGAAATCGTCGGCGAGATTTTCCGCCGTGTTCTAAGATTGTCTTCTCTGTTGCCCATTTCCTGCGGTCCTACGCCTCCCTATCCGTTGTTTCCCTTCTCCCTTAAGTCAAGGCCCTGGAATATGGATTGTGTTCTCTCTTTTGGGGGTTGCAGGGACGAGCTTTCTTCGGATCTCCATCGCGTCCCCTTTCCGTTTTCCTTTCCTTTTCGATGATGGTCGCGAAACAACTTGGTCGGACCGTTTTTTGTTCTTTTTTTTTTTTATTTTTTTGAGGGTGCCGAACAAGTTTCCCAAGCTGTCCATGACTGGCCATCTCATTGGCGATTGAGGTGTTTTCCCTGCCCCCCTGAGACCCCACTTACGCCGCAATATTCCCGTAGTCGTCTATCTTCTCTTCTTTTCATGGCGAGCCATTCACCTTGAGGTCTTTTCGGAATTAGACTCAGGATCCTCCTCTTCCCGGGGCTCGTTTTCACGCCCGAACCACCGGATCCCAATTTGGGTTCTTTTCATTATCTCCAGCGTCAGGAGACCTGACCCCAGGTTCTTATATTTTCATGGCGTTCGTACCCCCCCCCCCCCCCCCCCCCCCCCCCCCCCCCCCCCCCCCCCCCCCCACCTAAATTAGAGGCTCTTACATCCCGGTGCAAGACCTGTACGATTCTGCTTGTCCCCCCGTTGCGCACCTTATGGGTTCTTTGCTGTTTTCCTCGAATTCACCACCTTACCCCGATCGGAATTATCTCCTCGAGAGACCTTTTGAAAGAGAGCAAGAATCCCGCTGTGCGCGCGGGGCATAAATGAATCTCGGTTCCCCTTTTGATGTTGAACTTGCCGGTTCCTTTCATCAGCGGTATTTCCTCAGCCTAACCCCATGCATTTTTCCTGCCCTGCCTTTTCCTTTAAGGTCATGTGTGTCTCAGGATGGGGCTTGTTAGACTTAGCTGGATGAGGTCATAGACTGGCTTGTCATTCCCCCCACTCATTTACACAGCTCTGTTTTCTCCAATGAAGCTGTTCTTTTCCACGGCTAAATTTCGGCCAGCACGTCTCTTCTGAAAGGATCGTTGATGGTGTCCCCGCATTTCGAAATCGCCCCCCTCCTTGTGTAACTTCACCAGCACTGTTGACTCATCTCTCCTCCCCTCATCAGCTGGCCCCCCCGTAAATCGGAACTCGACCCCGACCCTCCTTTGACAACGGCTTTCGCATGGAGAAGATCATTGGCATTCCCTTGTAGGCATCTCTGCCCCAACCGATCAATTTCTCGGGATGGCTTGAGCGTGATTTGAGACACATAAAGTAGTTTTTTGGTTTTTCCATTTTTTTTTTTTATTACCCTCCCCGTAGCCTCAAAAGCCGGTTAAAATCTTTGACCGGCCTCGATCGTTGAGGGTCCCCCTCCTCTCGGCCCCCACCCCCCTTACTATCTTTTCCCTTCCCCGTTGTTGTTGTCTCGATACTTTTGCGTCCCTTTCCCCCCCTGCGTCCCCGCCGCAAACTCTCTTTTTTAACCCGGTCGTATTTTTAGAGTTCCTCCCTTCACCAACACACCCGGAAGCCAAGCGACTCCTTCTGCCATTTTCAATACCCCATACGATCCCCATTTCCGAGGTGCCCAGAAGTGCGTCCCCCCCCCCCCCCTACTTTTGTTCAAGGATTGCTTTCCCCCAAAGTAGCGTGTCCCCCCCCCAGTATTTTTTAAATGAGGTATTTCCGACTCCGATGCAGGTGGGGTTTTTTGAAAGATGGAAGTAGTTGTTTGATTACTCGATTTTATGCAACTGGGATTTCCTTGCCTAAAATGCAGGGCACGTGGGCACACGAGTGGTGCACTCCCCCCTGTTGAGTGTCCCCCCAACATCAAATGACCCGATCTTACCAGGCTACGTTCTGTTTCATCCCAGTCTTACCTTTCACCCAATTTTAGTTCACCATTGCAGACATTCTCGGGGCTTTCCTTGGTGAAATACCCAGTGTTGACCAGGATCGCTTTTACTACTCCTTCCTCTCAGGTCCCATCCAGGTAGGGCCCTTTTGAAGTCCCCCCCCCCCCCGCTACATCAAGGAACCAGTGGAAAGTCTTCCTATGAAATCCCTCTTTCTTCCCCAGGAAGGGAAATTCACAACAGCGGCTTATCTTCTCCAATTGCCCCGCCCGAAGGAGTTTTATTCGAGCGCGGGATCCGGCTACTTCCTCTTCCCCCAGATCCTCTCTTGGAAGTTTTTCCCCCTCCTCTCGACACCGAACCTGCACTTTGCTGCATCTGAACGAACTCTAATCGACGGATCGGTATCCGCTGCGCTTAGGTTAGGTCTTATGTCTCCCTTCTCTTTTTTCCTCCCTGGTTCCCCGAAAGGTCATAGAGACGTCCCCTTGGCTTCCCTCCTTCGCTCTCAATGGAGATTCGTGTGCTCCCCCTACCAAGGGCGGCGGACGTGGTCTTCCTTGCCCCTCATCATGTAGTAGAATTTAAAAGTATTCAAGCAGGTGTAGTAACTCTTCTCTCCCCCCCCCCCCTCGTTCTTTCCCGTATCCTTCCCCGACTTTTTCGATATGTAGATTCCACCTTTGTATTTTCGACCTTCAACGTCTGAGTGAAAACACCATGACCTCAGCTGCGAACTGCTTGACCTCCCAGAGGATTGTTCCTCCCCCGAGCGAATGGTCCCCAGTTTGTTAGTGTCCAACAGAAAGGTCTTTCCCCTACGCGGACTCCCTGCGCTGCTCTGAAATCCCAGCTGCCGTCCACGGCGAAGAACCATCTACCCCTCCCAGCACGCTCCCCCTGGAATGTTCTTCATTTTCCGAGAAGTTCTTTTCGCGTCTGGTCAAGCATGACTTCACCATTAAAGCTGACCACCAGCAGCTCTACCTCCCTCAAGCTTTAAGAAGATTCCCCCGATACATAACTTGGTTTTGATGCGCTTTCTAATCTTCTAGTTTGTTCACACTAACGAAGGCACAGATCTCGATGGGAGAGATGAACTCTCACAATTGAAGATGCTGTTTCTTGTCCCCTCCAGGACCCGGCTCTTTTTCTACTGCTTGTGTACTGAGATTTCTAACTCCCGCGAACTATGGTGAACCCTTTCCACTTCCGTTATACCGAGATTCTTAGGGGGTTCCGATTTTCCTGACTCATTTTCCGACCATATTATGTACTTTGATCCGCAAATGCGGACGTTTATGTCGAAATGAGGGAAAATTCCTAATCGCTCGCCATACAGAAGTACCTTTTTTCCAGTTTAATCCACGCCTAACGGCAGTCATCTGGTATCGGCCGTCACCCTCGGCTTGGCTTCTTTTCTCTCCCCCCCCCAGATAAAAGAGTATTCATTTTCTAGAGAGCGACAAAACTGTATCCTCTGAAGTAAGTTTTTAACACGGAGGACCAGCTATAAGGCGTTCGTTCCGTTCATTCTTCTTTCCTCATGCAAAATCAGAGTGTGATTCCCAGACCCAGAATCAGACGCTGCCCGCATGAGAGTATTTCTCGGCTTGGGAAGAGTCCAACTTTGGACCATCTCTCATGACTCCTCTTCTCCTCTCCTTTGTTGCTTTTCCTTCTTTTCTGTCCCGATGGTCCAATATTACCTTTTTCCCGATAATCCTCAGTGCCCGGTTGAAGTTCTTCAGCCCACCTTCCGCGATTGGCCTTTCTCCCTCCGATTTGCCCGAATTCGTGTTCCCTTACATTTTATTTAGAACTTACCCTCATAGATGACATTCCTTGTCTAATTCGTGGCTTTTCTCCTCCCCTTTATCCCGGTTGACGGGCGAAGCCCTACCTAGAAACCTCCCCCTTTTTTTTGGACGGCTTTCATGAAGATCTTCCGTAGTTGGTCGCACTTCGCTGACTAAAGCCCGCCTCGCGCGACAGCCTCTGGTCACAGGGCCACTTCGCCGCTTGTGAAATTCGACAGCTTCCTTTTTTTTTATTACCTTGCGAAAGGCTCCCTGACATCGCTCTCGCCGCACACCGTTGGAGTTCACCCCTTCGTGCGGATGCCGTACCCCCTTCCCCCTCCTTCCCAGTGATGCGTTCGCACATCCGAGGCGAATTTGAGTCCACCCCCCCGCCTCGACCCGCGGGGTTTTGCGCTTTGCTCTTATATCGTAACACCGTCTACCTCCTTCCCTTGCCGGGCATCTCAAATATTCGTTGATTTATAAATGTCTTTTTAAAGTGCGTGTCTCTTCGCCTTGTTTCATTTGTATTTTCATTTTTGTTGACCCCATTGCTTTCCTCCTCGCGAAAATTTCCTTTCTACGGATCCGTTAGATCCACCTGGACTTCTCTGGCTGGTCTTTGTACTACTGGGATTTCCGGTAAGCCTGCGCTCTCCTCGCCCTCGTTTAAGAGTCTTTTTTGATAGTTGCGGTAGCCCCCCTGAAACCCCAAGTGCCCCACTTCGCTCGCCCCTATTGAAGACCCCTTTACACTGCTTACCGATCAGTTTTTGCGATTCCTTTTTTGGTTGCTCGTAGGTCGACCATCCCCTACTTCGAATACGACCCTGTCGGCGGCATACGCTTCTTATTTTTTCCTTGGAGAATTCACCTGTTTATTTCTTTTCCTTGACTTTCTATATGCTCGGCAGTGATTTTTTTGAACTAGACCGACAACTTCTCCTGCATGCCCTTTTTTGAGTTGCGCGCTCTTCCGAGCAAGACCGTCGGAGATGCCCCCAGTTCTTCCTGGGACAACGATATTGGAACTTTAGTATCTTCCGTTAAGACCTTCTCGGAGGACTTCCTCATTAGCGTATATTGGAGCTTCTTTTTCGACTACGTCACTTAGAGCCTTTTGTTGTAGTATTCTCTTCCCCCAGCCCGGCCAGATTTTCTTGCGAGGACAGCTCCTGCCGCTTTCTCTCATCCTAAAAGGAGCTTTTTTTTTAATTGTGAGGAGATAGCTCTGTGCCGTTTTTTTTTTCTGAACCCTTATTATTATCCTCTGGGATTACAAGCCATTAATTTTCTCGTAGCAGGCCCTTTTTGCCTACGGTTTACCCCCATTTCCAGTAACTTTGAGCGGATGTCCCTGAGCGTTTTTGACGTAGTTTTTTTACCTCGCTCCTGGCATTCCTTATCTTCCAATGCAGCCCGATGGGTCGCATATTGCAGATTGAATTTTTATTGTTTGACACCTTCCAATGATGCACCCCCTCAATTTTCTTCCAGGAAGTTTGATGGTGACCCCGCCCCTGTGCGGGCACGTTGACCGAAATTTGGTGCAGGCCTTTTTTAAGGTTTCCTCCCTTTCTTCCCAGTTCCTCTTCGGTCCTCCACGAATCCAGCTGACCACCACACGCTCCCCAAATAGGACGGAACTACCGAAATATTCAAAAGCTTAGTCCCTTTCGATTCTCATTACCTTTTTAAGAACTCGTAGGCCACTGCTTTCACCCAAAAAATTGGGTCGGGATGTTTCGTTTTTTCGATTTTATGACCACTGCTGGTTTTTGCTGCGACGGTTTCACTCCGTGTGGTTTTTATTTTACTTCTAAGACTTCCCCTCCGGTCTTTCCCGTTCAAAGAGAGGTGTGCAATGGTGTTCCCGCAAGCTCCCCCTTTTTTTGCAGATCCCTATTTCCCCCACTCCTCCTCCTTTGTTGTTGATGTTCCCCCGGATTACGTTGGAAGATTGAGTACCGTTTCCACGCCTGGGACGCTTTTTTTTTTTTAACCGGCTGTTCGCCAGGAACCCCAAAGTTTCGCACCCCCGAGAGTGATTTTTTTAATCACGCCCTCCATCCCGACCCAATTTGATCTCTTTCAGAAAGCGTCCTACCTCTTCGTACACTTGTTTTGTTCTTTTATGCTTGAATTTCCCCCTCGGTTTCTGCCAACTATCCTGGTTTCAATTCCGATGCGTGCCATTAGCCAGGCTTTTTTAATTCTGCCCCTCTTGGACATCGGTCTGGCCCTGAACCCCAAAGGTCCTTTCACCACCTTTCGGTACGGGGCTTTACACCCTCCCCACCCACCCTGCGAAGCACCCACAACCGTACCCTATGTTATCCCCCCGGTTTCGACTTCTGTCGTTTTTGTCAGCACCCTAACATCGTCACCCTTGATCAATAAGTGCCGTAACAGTCGTATTGCGTTCCCTTCGTTGGTTGGTCACCTTTCAAGGAGCTCTGTCTCCCCCCCTACCGCCCTCCCTTTTCACAATATTCTCCCCTTTTCTCCTCAAAGCGGAGACCAGGCGTCACTGTCCCCCGATCCTAATTTATTCACTCTTTTTGGGAAATACGTGCTTCAAGAGAATTGCAACCGGCATTAAACGTCCCAGCGAGTACTAGTCTACACTTGCCGCTATTCAGGTTATTCGCTTTCTCCTACTCTCCAATCATCCCTATCGTTTTTTGGTCTCTTGGGTCCTCTTTGTGGATTTCGAGAACACCCACTCAGGCTATCCCTTGAGCCTCTCAACCATTTCTTTCCGTAGATTATAAGAGCGCTATTTTTTTGCCACCGCTTTTTTCTCACCGACTTTTACCTTGTCTCTCCTTTCTGCCATTAAAGGACTGACATTTGGCAGGTCTCGACGTGCTTGCGCGGATCCACGACCTCTGGCGGCCTATGTTTAATGGCAAAACTATCATTTTTTGAAGGATCTTTCCTTTTTCCCCGTCCCCAAATCACTTGTGGAACGCGCATGAACGCGGCGCCTCCGTATAACAGTGGTCTCGTTATTTCTACCGGAGAACGAGCTTGTCTCTAACCCCCCCCCTGAGCTGACCACCCCCCATGATTCCCCCAGCTGATGGACGGTCATTTGGGAAATTTTTTGGTATCCCTTACTGCTTCCTTTGGGAACCCCCGTTTTCTTCCCCTGAACCACCCTCCCAAGTCTCCTTCTGGAACAACCTGGCCTCTCTTATCCGATCCCACACCACGTTTGCAAAACCAACCGTCCGCGATCTCCACGCTTTCCAAGCCATCCCCAGAAAGGGCCCTGTTTCGATCGCGCCAGTACCCCCCCCCCGATCCCTTTTCTCCTGCCCGCCCCCCATTCTGTTAAAAAGACTTAGTAAATTCCGACTTCGCACCCCCAATCAGCTCCCCGCCTATTTCTCCCCCCCCTCTCCCATCCTTGTCAAAGTTCCATGGCATCGCAGCGGTGGACGACCAATCATGCACTTTCGCTTGTGTTTGCGTCTTCTGATCGAGACCCAGTTCCGCCTTCCTGTTGGCATGGAAGATTTTTCTCCCCAAATTCCTTTTGGTGTTTTTTTTTTTATAGCCCTTTGAATCATGCCCTCCAACCCGCTTTTCACTGCCCAATGTTGATGCGGAATCCGCTCTCTAGGCTTCCATGTGACTCCTCCTCCTGCTGGCTCTTTGCCCTTTCGGCCCCCTTTTACCCGGTTGAGTCCGGTCCTTTTCTCTTCTGTCTGGATGATTCGCGCGTGCACCCGATCCGGCGTAATGCCAAAAGCTTCCGGCCCCAAACTCGGCTTGATTTTTTCGTCCTTGTAGTCCTATAACTGAGTTCCTTCTCTCCGTCGAGCCCCCATACAAAGCAAACTGTCCTTAACGTTCATGTTCTCTGTTGAGTTCAGGTTCTTCCATAACGGCCAAGGCTTATCTTTCGGCGACGTCATTCCCCTGGCCTCTCTTGATGGTTAGAAGGCAGAGAGTTTCTCTCCTAATCAGCCGTTCCATTCAAGAGCATTATTTTTCTTTTTCTTAACAAGTGGCCACGCTCCATTTCCTCCTCTTTCTTTCCTCCCCCCACATTTTTTTTTGCTTTGAGAGATCTTCTTTCGCAGATGGTCACCTTCCTATCAACCCTCTCCCCTCTACTTCCTCGCTGAGAATTATTACTGTTATTAGAGACCCCCCACATCCCGACGATTGCTCCCGTCTCCTCCTGCCGCGCCTCACACCTATAAGCCGTTTCCGGGATTTCCCTTTGTCATTTTCCCTTCAATCTTCCTTTTCCTTTGGTGCTGATGCCGAAGTACTAGTGCTATGGGGTCGTGAATGCAGAAAGTACTTACATTAAGTATGTTTTCATTTCCCTTCTGTTTCCCTTCCTTTGACTTCCTTTCCTTTTCGTTTCTGAAAGTAGGGATTTAGAGCCTCCTCTTTCCACGCCTAGGTCCCAGTTTGCCGACACTCACGTTGAGTGTTAGTAATTCCCTACAGCGGATGTTCTTTCCCTTGAACTGCGACTTTCTCGACCCGTTAGAATAGGAAGAGCCCCAACAGTGTCACCCGGGTTCGTTTGCAATCTCTTGTTAAACCCCCTCCATTAGGTGAATTCTTTCTCGCTACAGGCTGCACCATGTCAGATTTTTCCATTTTATAGAGTTTTACACCCCACCCTAGACCCTCCCCCCCTTCCTTTTTAAGCCCCACCTCTTACCAAAGTCTGCGGCACCTTGCGTCCCTCCCCACAGGGCGTGTATTTTCTCGTACGCCACGGATCCCGCTTCGCTTGGCGCGCGATGTGATAATCTTTGCTTGCTTTCACTTTTCTAGACTTTCAGAAATCTTCATTCCCTCGGATAGAAACCTTTCCTGGCCGCTCTGGCTTTTTTTTGTGAGAGTGGTATCGCCTTTCCTAATCTGCTTAGATATGACTGCGCGTCGTTTCCTCTAGTGTTTTCCTCCTTTAATGAGGTATGTTCGAGAACCAACAGTGAAAATTCGCGAGAATATGTTTTCCGAACACTTAAAGCTGCCCATGCCCTCTTCCTAATGGCTCCGGTGGTGTTCTAAGTTCGTCTCCTGTTACCACTTAGAAGTCGACCTCTACCCCCTCCGGAGGTCCGGAGGAGACTTATGGGTCTGGGAGCATACCCCTTTTCTTTGCCTTTTGTTTCGACATTCCCTAAGAGGAGTGATCTTTTTTTTTTCCCCCCTAACCCCCCCCCCCCCCCCCCCATTCCCTGACCACAGTATAGGTCTCTTTGTTCTTTGTGACGTCCATTTCATGAGTCATTTGAGACTTCCCTCCAGTTTCTTCTATTCATTTTTTTTACTTTATCTTCTGTAGAAAGTCTTGAGGCTCTTGCGCTTTTTTTCCCTCCCTAGGAGCTTCTTCCCCCCCTAGCCGTTAGGAATGTCAGCGTGGGTTCTCTGCGCAATTAGCAGGTTATTGGTGTGTAGATACCACCCCTCCCCCCGATAGTATCCTCTTATTGCCGATAAGTAGCCCTGTCGTCCTTTTTCCCTCCTTGAGAAGCTTTCCCTCGCGTTTTCATGTGATATTCAGAGATCGGCGTGTTCTTCCCTTTGCCTTCTCTGTCACCTTTCTTTTTGTCCAAGAATAAAGAATTCCTTCCTTTTTCTGTCTTTTTCCGCTTTTGCCTACGGCTTTTCAGCCTTTGGCGGGTCTGTCACCGTTTTTTTCTCCTGATTTGTCTGCCCTTGTCTTGAGCTTCCGAGGTAGCCCCTTATAGGCTTCAAACAATTTGTAGATGAAACTGCGACCGCTTTTCGCAGCACATTATTGAAGTGAAGATTTTCTTTGCCCGTGCCGCCACGCGGGACCAAGCACGTCTCCTTGGACTTCCCATTATAGGGCTTTTCCCTGGCACCCCTCCCTGGGTTGCCACCTTCGCCCTCTTTTTCCCTCAGGTTGCCTCCACTTTTCACTCCCTTCCGATCCCAACAACGACATCATTTCTTTTCCCCCCTCGAAAGCCTTTTTTTTTTTTCCAATTTCAAGACAATTGAATTCCCTGGTTGACCCCGTTTGTCTTATTCATCTTTCCAGATCCATTGTACCCAAGCCTCGTAGGAACTCTTTTCTTTCCCAGTACACCTTGGATATCTTTCTGTCTTCTAGAACAATCCAACCTAGCTTTTGGTTTTGGGCTTCTCCTCTTTGTTTTGCCAGAAGATCAGACCAGCCGGTTAACCCTCTCCTTCCGCGAGACACGTACTTTTTCCTCCCCCCAGATCGGCACCCGTAATCTCTCTCCTTTCTCCCTTTTGTTGAGAGTTAGATACGGCTTTAGGATGCGTCCCCTGGACACTTTTTCTGGCCGGTAATATATTCTTTCTTTTTCTTCTTGAGTACCTTAATGCAAAAACCCCCGTGAGCCTCAACCTGCTCTCTTGATTTTTTTTCTCAAATTTTCCCAGACCTCCATCTCTGACCCCAATTTGCTCGGGTCAGCGTTCACCGCTTTTATTCCCCGTATTCTCCCGATTATGTAGCGCTTTTTTTTTCCAACGTATCAATTCTGTCTTCCGATTCAGATTCGTTTTTGTTCTCCCTATTTGACTCCTTTTATTCTCACTATATCGGAAATGGGGCAGATTTTCCTATTAAATGAAGGGACCTGACACCCACCTTTATTTTACCTTCCGAAACCCCCTTTTTCTTCCCACCCTCCACCCACTGATCCTTTTCTCGGGCTATTTTTTCAGGGAACCTTCCCCAGAACCCTTCACTCTGACCCCCCCCCAGTTGCTTCTGACCCCCTCGGAAGCCTTTGAAAAGCCGTTTGTGGCTGCAGGAGCGCTGTATTCAGACCCTCGCGCTCCGCCAAGGTCCACCTCCCGGCTCATTTTCCGCCAATGTCGGATACCTATTTTTCCCCCAGGCTTATCCATCAAGGAACAGGCCATTCTTCTCGGTGATAACCCCCTCCCGCTGGCGTTTACCCCCCTCCCACCTCCTGCGCTTAATAGTCTCCAATTGAACCTCTCCCCTCCCAAGTCGTCTTTTTTCGAGTTCGCTTCCTCCTAGCTGGTACTTCCAAGCGCATTCCCTATCTTTGCTGTTTTGGACTTGCGCCGACCCCCCTGCACATTCTATAAGTGCGCATCGACCCCCTCAAGAGATCTTGCTCGGTTTCCTCCGCGCGTTAGTTCTTTGATCTTCCTCAAGATCTACGTTTCAAAGGCCCTTAAAGCGCCTCAATTTATTGGCATTCCGACTTCTTTTCTCGTACCTGTGATTCTCACCGAACCAGGGCTCGGAGACTTTGTCAGGCCCCAAAATCACCCCACTCTCTTGATTTTACTGATATATTCATTCCTTAAAGAAGTTTTCAAAAGAGTCGAGCCCCAAGACCGCCCAGCCTACGTTCTGCCCGCCCCGAAGTGTTTTCTCCTTCTGAAATGATCCTTGTTACGTACCCCTCCTTAGACTTACCACCTGATCGCCACTTGATGGTGTTGATTGACCTAGTTTGCATTGTTTCTTTCCCCCCTCGGACGAATTTTGCACGGTGTGGTCTACCCCCTACAAGGAATGTAATCAGCGCCGAACTCCTCTCGATCTAGCAGCAATTTCCGTTCCCCCCCCCTGCAGAGCCCCAGATGCCACCGCCCCCTCGTCTCTGGTTCATTTTTTTTCTAGCTCCCTCACTTAGATTTTTTAGTCGTCGGCCTGAATGCCTCCCAGAGCTTCCGTTCCCCAACGTCGTCCAAACGGCTTCGACCAGTCAGATCTTTCAGATTTCACGATACAATAGATAACTGAATATGCTCCCCCCCCCGTTCAAGAGGTGACGATATATCTCCCCCCTCAGAAGTTTAGTCGCGCGTGTTCTGATGCTCGGAGTAAACACGTTAACTTATAATGGTTCTAATGTCAGACTGTAGATCCCTTGTAAAATTGCGTTACAGTCGATTTTTTCCCTGATACATTGCCGACACCTTGTGGGCACGAAAATCGTCTGCGGCGACTCCCTCGTTCTTCTTTTCTCGCACCTTAATGGAACCTCCATCCATTTTTTTTCAGCCCCTTTGTCTTTGCACCTGTTTCCCGGATTCCTTCGCCTCTCTTCGGGCTTCGAATCCGATACGGAATAAAACGAAACCTGCCTCCTGCACACGACCCCCTGCGGCCACATCGTTTTCTTTCTTCGCTGTTCGTGCTTGACAAGATCTTTAGTCTTTATAGAGCCTCCAGCCCCGTAAACTTTCCACCCCTCTTCATATTCCCTAACTCCTTCCCTGCTTTATCATGTAGTTTGAGACGCGATAGGTTCCGCTACGATGTGTCCGAGCCAGAAAAGATGAATTTCCTCCTCTCCACTGCGAGCTTTCGGATGCTTTTTCCCTGTGGTCCCCCATTATTTTCCCCCTTATTTAAGAATACCCTTTTTTTTTTGTTTGCGAGAGCTTTGCTTGCGCCGATGAGTACACCCCCAAAGAGAAGTCTCTCCAGTGCGACGAAGAGCCTCTTCGGCAGCTGACCCCCCTTCGCTGGATCCCATTGATTTAAGACTTCCTTCCCCTTCCGATATGTGTGGGCTTTAGAAATTAATTAATCCCCAGACTTCGTGCCCCCTTATACTTGGTTTTCTTTGTTTCTTGACGCCTTACTCGTTCTGGGAGACGTAAACGCCCTCCGACCTGCCATCAAGCGCTGTTTGGCCCCCTTCAGGCTGATTGGTCCTCTCCTTCCTCTCAGTTCCCCCGTCGATTGGCGCTCTGACAGTCTTCCTTGTCCCAGTTTCCAGGACCTCTTTTTCATCCCTCAAAGATATTTTTTTTGGTCCCTGATACCCAAGCTGGTGCTCGCCCCGAAGACCGGATCTCCCCCCCCATCACCTCTTGGCGTTCCCGTTCGTGCGTCCATTTCCCTAGTCGCAATCCCGTTAAGAATTTCGATGTAGAGATACCCATGCTGCACCCTGGCCGATTGTCTAGGCACTGAGTTCTTGAGCATCTCTAAAAAGTAGAGCAAGAGGCGGTTGAAGAGGTTTGATACTAGCTCTCCCCCCTATAATTCGACGATCAAAAGGTAGTCTCAGGATTTTTTCCCCTTAGGGAACTCGTTTCTTTGTCCTAGAGCCGTGTGACAG
>Ga0179593_1292342_pt1 | contig 16550 bp, 22 predicted proteins | sample CZODoug2_1_08_16_FD_185931 | JGI IMG/M metagenome (GOLD analysis project Ga0179593, IMG submission 185931) | Vadose zone soil fungal communities from Angelo Coast Range Reserve, California, USA - CZODoug2_1_08_16fungal (PacBio error correction) | ecosystem: Environmental > Terrestrial > Soil >... | reverse complement strand
ACGACGAAATTCCTTCTCCGCAGGTCTTCTTTCGCAGCACTACTTAACATGGCTCAAACCCCCATCCCGTGCCTACCATGTATCTGTCCCTCCCCCTTAGCACAAAGCCTGTGCAAGTTTTTATTCGCCCCCCTCTTTTTTCCTTCCACCAGCCCGACACCCATTCCGCCGACATCGTGGGTGCGGGTCTTCCTGACCGTGCGCATTGGCGGATACTCCTGATTGGATCCCCTAGGCTGTGTCCTTTCCTCCCTTCTTCTCCGCCCTGCCGTGACGGGGCGCGAGGAAATATCTCCTCTCGGAAAAGTACGAGATCCGGCGTCCCCCCCTCAGGCGCCAAGATCATTCTCCCTTTTCTTCTCTCACCGAACCCCTACCCCCTTTGTTGCCTACATTTTCTCCTTGTTCCTTCCCCCACCTTCAAGACCTGTCCACGGAAAGGAGCCCCGCAAGGACATGCGTTCGATTCGATCCGAATGTTCTTGGTTTTCCCTTTCTCACTTCCCGCTCTTCTTTTTGTGTTGTGAGAGAGTTCATTTGCGTTCCGACGTTTCCCTTTTGACATGCGATCGATCTCAGTCGAGTTCTCATGTCCCTCGTTCTCCTTGAACCAGTATCCGGTCGTTGAAGTTCGGACACGTGAAGCCACAGACTTTCATCTCTTTTTTTTCTTTGCTTGATGCTTGAGCGCGTTATTGGTTCGCTGATTTTTTTTCTTTTCTCCCTTTTTTCTTATATTCCCTCGCCCGGCAGCTCTTTAGCCTATTTCCGTAAGCCGCCCTATAGACCCCCAGTTCCGGACAGCGTCGCCCCTTCGGAGAGGCTTCCTCCTCCTCTTCTTTTGGAGGAAAACGAGTTTTCGTATTTCCTTTCTTCCCATGCTTTGCGTCCCCTTCCCCCCCGCGTCGTGGTGCATTTCCCCTTCCTTAAGATACTTGTGTACGTCCTTCTTTTTTTGAGCTTGAAGTAGGTTTTGAGGAATGCGCCAGCCCCTCCCTTTCCCTCTAGCTAATCCTCGATCTTTTTTTTTCAAGATACTAGTCCTCTTTTCCCCTTTTTTTAGCGGCCATCTACCTATCTCCATTTTGTCCTGGCAGACGGCAGCGGCTTGGTGTGGCTTGTCGACGAGAAGATGGACTTCCTCTCTTCCAACAGACCCTCACCCCAGAGCGGTCACAAAGAGATCCCCCCGCACCCTTTTCGTAAATAGACTACGTGTCCTTTTCGGCGGCTCGGCATATTTGATGACTTCCGGCAGACGCGGACACCTCCTTTTTTGTGTCGCTCCTGGCGATCCTTTTTTGATATCGAGTCGTTCGTGACTCCCCTTCCCCTTTTCTTTTTCCCAGTTTTGCCCGTTTGAGATCAGCGTCCTGGAAGTCATCCCTCGTTCCCTCTCTGTCTGGATGGTGTCGTCATGGCCGCCTTCCACCCTCTCTCGTAGGAGCTTCTCTTCTTTTTTTCCTTGGGACGCTTGTTTTCATGCGCTTATTCCCCCCCCTCTTTACTCGGGAAGAAAGAACATCTGTGTCATCCCGGTGTCGGGCAGCGGCGACACGTCGCATGTGCTTTTCCTTTCTGGAACCTGGGCGGGAAACTTGAATAACCAGTATCCTAATTGTCTTTCTCTTCCCCCCTCTAGTGGGATACTGCTGGCAAAGAGAATGCGCTCCCCGAGGCCGCGACGGAGTGGGGGAGGACGTACCTCCCTCTTTTCAAAGATGGCGGCGGCTCTTTTCCCCCCTAAGACTCTCTCGGTTTCTTTGTTTTTGTTGCCAGGGCGCTTTCCAGGCAACAGCGGTAATGGTAAGGTGATGACGCGCGGTGCCCCTTTCTTCGACCTGTCCGCGATCCTCTATTCTGGCATCTTTCCAGTAGTCGTTCAGCCATAGATATTGAACATCTTCTTTCCCGCCTCGTCGGTTTTCGATAACTTTAATTTTTTAGAGGGGCTCCCCCCTTCCTTTTTGGTTCGTCGAGGTTCCAACCCCCAGTTCCTGCCGTGCAGCTCATGAACATATGATGGCTTAGAACCTTTACTTTCCCTTCCAGTAGTTTCCGCACAACCACGCGGTCTATTTCCTTCTCCTCCCCTCCCCTCTTTGCGGAGCCCGGAGTCTGTTGCGGCGGCGTTTTGACACCAATCGGATGATCCCTTCCTCTGACGGCGACGATTTACCCTTCTTTTTACCTTGGCGCTTCTGGTTTAAATAATTTCCGTTTTTTTTGGCCCGAGGTGTACTCTTTCCTTTGGTGGCGGTCGAGGGGTGGCTGTTTCGTATGTATTATCGTGTTGATAGAGTCGATGATGGTCGGCTGCAGGGAAGGGTCCTCATTTTTCGCGATGCGAGAGTTTTCATTTGGAGTTTTCCTTTTTTTTTCTCCTTGTTTCCTGACGTTGTATGGCAATGGTTGTTGCCGCATTCATCGACACTCGGCGGACGGATGCTGCGTGATTTTAAATTTAAATTTTAATGATTTGCGGCCAATCTCTTCTTTTTTTTTCCCTCTCCGGAGTAATGGCCGGCGTGAGGTTAAAAGTCCACCCTTCTTGTTTTTCCGTCCCCCGATCGTGCAGCCTGATTCGATTTAGACTCCTTGTTGGCCCTTTTCCGGTTTTTCAGACGTTGCCCCAATGCGCTCGTCGAACCCCGAGGACCGAGCTTTTATCAGGTCATTTACATTCCCATATATCCGTACTCTCGAATTCCCCTGAATTACTCTTTCCTTTTAAGTTGTTGGTGTGTCTCGCGCTCTGTTGGTGCGTATGACATCTGATACGCGATATGAGTTGAGGAGAACGTATCTCCTCCTTACATACTGTTCAACTCTCCCTTTCTTCACGTCCTGAAACTGCCCGTTGGCCACTGAGCTACAGTGGCGAGCAGCGACAGGCAGCACGATCCTCGGGTGGACTCCCCCCTCCTCTTGATTCTTTTTTACAGGTTCCTTGCACACTTTAGCGCCCCTCCTTTTCCGCTATTGGACGCGCTTGCGCGTTTTTCCCTGGTACCTCACGCCCGACATCCAATCCACGCGTGGGGATTTCAATATCCCAACACCCAATTTTCCCAGAAACATTTCCCTTTTTCCCCTTCCTCTGCGAAATGATCAGTGCCCGCCGGATCATTTCCCGGAAGCCAATGCACCCACCTTCTTCCAAGCCATCCCACGGGGCTGACTGCTGTCCCCCCCCCGCCTGCATTCGAAAACACCTAGCTCCACTCGATACGACCAGGGCCGTCAATGCTTGCCGCCCGCCCTCCCTTTCTTTCATTGAGGTCACTGTCCCGCCTGTCGATTTCCTTTTCCTGCCACGGACGCTGTAGAACGCCCGCGCGGGACGTCATGATACATGACCGCCAAAGGGCTGTTTTTTTCTTCGATCCCCCACGTTTTTTTCGCCCAAGTTATGTTCGTCCCCACCTTCTCGTCGTGAGACTCTACACCTTTGTCATGAGCTGTTCGGTTTCGCCGAACTGTGGCAGGACTCCAACGCTCCTTCTTTTTTTCCCAGAAGTCAAGCGATTTGACCTTCCACTCTGGTCTTCCTCACACGAAGAGCGAGCAATGTTCAAGTGAGGGCTGGAGGAATTCGGCACGCTCTTGGCTTATTCCCTACTGTGCCGTTTTCCTATGAGGCTCGATATTGCCTCTACCGAAGCGCAGGTTCCATTCCATGCTGTCCAGGTGCGGTGCCCCCCCCCCCCCACCTCCGACCACGGCCTGCACTGTGCACCCGGGAGACGCCCGAAGCCAGCGAGAGTGACGGCAGTACGAAACCCCCCTCCCCCCTTTCTACGTTTTAGTCGAGAATTCCGCTTTGAAACTCCGCGATCTCTCTTGCGTCGAGGCTCCCTCTTTAGCGAGCTGGTATCTTTCCCCCCCCCCCCCCCCCCCCTGCCTCCCCCGCAAAGTGATCCCGAATTCCCCCCCCTTCCCTTTTTCGTTTAGTCCGTTTTACACCCAAAAATTTTCTTTTCCCTCTCTTTCCTCAGACGATATGATTTGGACAGGCCTCGCAAGGGCCCAACCACACCCTCATCCCCTCCTCCCTTTCCTTTCCAGACAAGCGATTTTTGCCATTACCATATTCCATAGCGTTACCTCTTTATTCCGAGCTGCTTCTGTTCGAGCCTATCCTTGAGATTTCTCTGCTTACGCGATCCAGTGCTCGCCACGATCACTTTCTTTCCCTCTCAAACCCCTTGCTGTTTTTTCTTTCTGGAGGCCCTTCCTGATACCTTCCCCCATCTCCCCGCCTCCTCCGTAGACACCAGGAAAAATAGATTTGCGCCCGGTTTCGGTTGCAGGTGGGCCGCGCTGAGCGTTTTCTTTTCTTTTCCAGTTCCGTACCTTCTTCCGCTTTCTTTTCCACATACTGCACCCCCCCTTTTTTTCGCTTTTGGCAAGGGTTATCGCGGCCGTGGCGCGGCGCTCTTTCCCGATGTGTCCGCCGAAGCTTTCACCGCTCTTACCTTCCTTTGTATCTTTCCTCGCAGTCAACCCCCTACTTCCCCTGCCGCACCCCCTTGCAGGAAAGTACCCCCTTATGACCGAATGAGAACCAACCGTGAAGGGAGTCTCGAACCCATTCCCCCCCTCCGCCATACCTTCAATCGGGTTTGATTTTCCCATTCCCTTGTCTCCTTTTTTCTGGGACTGTGGGGTTTATCTGGTCTTTCTATCTGTACTCCGCCGAGCACGAATATCGACCCCTCTTCCCCCTTGAGACGGACCCGCCTCAGGAGCCCCCACCTTCCTCGACTTAGGACGTCCTCTCCCCTCCGCACAAATCAAACCCTTATTACTCCCCCCCGGCGTTCCTACAAACCTTCACGAAAGCTGGTCTACTGCAAGGCGCTCCTAGACCCCCCCCTCCCACCCTCCCTTCAGAAAGATCTAGGAGAGCGCCTTCTACTATCTTCGCCCTCGTTTTCCCCCCGCGGCCTCGAGTGGTGTTTTGGTTTTTTTTTTTTTTGTGTTGTCTCTTTTTGTTTGTTTGTTGTTTGTTGTTTTGTTGTTTTTTTTTTTTTTTTTAACGTCGCATCCTGCCTCATGAGACCGAGATTGTACCGCGGTGACGCGTTGTCCTCTGTGCGAGGGGAGCGCCCTGAACCCTTCTCCAGGTAGTTGAAGGCTTTTTCGACTTTTCCGAAGAGATGGCCTAGGCTTTGGTTGATTGCTCGCGATTTGATTCCTTTTAGCTGAATATGGGCGCCCCTGGGTCCGGATCTAGTACTCTTCTTAGTCGCATATTACTAGAGATTAAGTTGACGGCTTCGCAGAATTCGATCCTCCTCTCTCCCCCCTCGGGACGATTCGCTGCTTTTATCCCTTTCAAGAACGCCCTGAAAGGATGTTTTTTCTTTTCTGAAATATATTTTTGTAGGAGTAGGGGTGGGTTGTGTGGTTTTTGTGTTTTGTGGTTTGGTGGTGGGGTTTTCTTTTTTTTGGTTTTGTTTTTTTTTGGGGTTGTTTTTTTTGAGGTGTGGTTTCTTTCTGGGTGGTGTTTTTTTTTTTTTTTTTTTTTTTTTTTTGTTTTTTTTTTTTTTTTTTTTTTTTTTTTTTTTTTTTTTTTTTTTTTTTTTCACCTCATGCGGGCGGAAAAGAAACCTTCAGAGGCTTTTTCTTCTTCTATGGTAAGTTCATTTTTTTGTGTGCGCCCCATGTCTTCTGTTGTATTCTCGAAAGCGGACCCTTCGGCCGCTACATACTCTCTCGCGTGCAGCTCGGCTAGGTGCCCTCACATCGGAGTCCTTCCTCTTTCCACCGTCCCAGAAATTTGTTGGCTTGCTTCTTGTCCCGTGGAATGAGTACGACCCCGACGAAGAACAGCACGATATCTCCGTAAGCCGAGCCACCCCCCCCTCCCTTTAACCTGCTTCGCAGCTCAAACTTCACATTGTCCCTTGACTCTTCGGCGTTGGGCATATTTGGATTCCGGCAAGATCCTCCCCCTTTTTTGTTGGCCATCCCATGTTATTTTGGCTTAACCTTTCTCCCTCAAGTATGTAGACATCTCAAGGCCAGTTGGGCTCCCGCCCAGACAGCGTCGGCAGTACCTTCCACTCTCCCCCCCCAAATAATTGGATGCTTTTCCTGAACCTTCATTTTCCTTTCCCCTGTTGGATTCCGTTCTTCGGGGCCTTGGATTAGAGGGTGTTGTTGTGCCATTTCCCCCCTCTGTACCGGTCTTGCAAACCAAAGAACATAGTCCCCCCCCCTTTGGCTGATGTTCTTTCCTCCCTTCTGGGGCGGGATTCCTTTTCTACGGGTTCCAAAGTTCATACAGCTGCAACGCTTGCTGGCTACGCCCTCAGCTCTGTCGTGTTTTTGCACCATAGGCTCCCTCCCCTCCGAGGAAGGAACCCGGCTTGGGTGGTTATTCTTAGTACGAGCATTTAAAGCTGACTGTCTTTTTCCAAAGGGACAGCCTCCTCTATTCCCTCTTGTGTGGTTTGTTTTTTTAACGAATGGTGTCCCCACAGTTATCTTTCTCTTTTTTTGGATTTCTCTCTGTGCACTCGACCGTCTCGAACCCTCGATTATGGCAGAGGCCCCTCATTTCACCCCTCTCCCTCGGTCAATGACGGGCGTAAAAAACGTCAGTCTGTGACTCTCCTCTTCCTTGCGAGTGATGAAGTGGCGCGCTTTAAATACCTCGTCGGACGGCTTCACCAACAGGCGCGCGAGCAGTTACAATCGGGGAGATTCATCCTCCCCTGACCCCTTTGTGCGATTTCCCGACTGACGGCTCATTTTTCCCTCCCCCCCCTCCACTCGTGGCGTGATCTCCCCTAGGACGACACGCGCTGGCGGTTCCAGAGCTGAGCCAGTTGCTTCTCTTTTCCTTTCGAACCCATGGAATTGGCAGATCCCCCCCCCCACCTCGAAGTGGATCCGTTTTGTTCCGTAGAAGCAGCCTAATGCGCTTGCGGAAGCTTGCGACCCGGGACATCTTCTTTTCCCCAGTTTGTAGGGCTTTTTTTTAGCACTTGCCCTTCTCGGTTTATGAATTCGAGGACCCTTTCCTTTTGAGGGGTTTTTTTTATTTTCATTTGCAACTTAGCCCCCTCTCCTATTAGCGGACTGTCAGGCTGTGCGTCGCCTTTGCCGATTGACATGACCCAACTTTTTTCTTTTCCCTAACGGTGGTTGTTCCGGTGAAAGTTTGCCCTCACATTTCTTTATGGCTGTCCGGCGGCTTTTTCAGTCAGCACTCCGAGCGGGATTCCCCCCTCGTCTGTTCCCCTTCTATGTTTGCATTTTATCGAGTCAATTCAACTTCCCCTCGGATCTTCTGCCGCCTGCCCGATTCGGCCGAAGCGCCTTTCAGTCGCTACTGCTTCTCCTCAGGCCGGTTGGCAAGAAGTCCCCTCCCCCCCCACCATGTTGATTACCCCCCCCACCCCCCTATGGGGTTTCTCCCGGAGACTTCTCTGATCGGGACAACTCAATTCTTGCGGCATTGCGAACGTCCGTAAAGACGAGCTTTTCCCCCCCCCCCTTGTGGTGTTCCGCCTCCTATTTGGATATTCCCCCAGCTGTATGCATGGAAACCTTTTTCTTTGATGCAGCCGGCTCCGCCGGTCCTCGTGGGTCGTCGCAGCGCCATTTGGCGAAACGTATCCCCTGAGGGTGCTTCTTTAAAAGGTTTTATGAAAGTTGCTTGTTATCGGTTGCTCCCCCATGCCGTGCCTTGAATTGCATATTTCCCCATGCATTCCTCTACCGCCCATCCCCCGTGCGTCTTATTCCTCCGGGGGTGCGGGTTTGACCTGAATACGCGACACATAAAATCCCCTCCCCCCCCCCCGTTTGGTTTCGATTTTTTCCCTCCCAGACAAACTTGCGGTCCAAGACAATAACATTTCCCCTACAGAGGCCTTCAATGAGACTCCTTATACGTCTCCTAAGGTATGCCTCCATTTCCCATTCACCGGATGCCACTCAAGCAGAATGGGCATCTGACGGCTGTCACCCCCGCTCCCCCTTCCAGTCGCCAATCGTCTCCCCCCCCCCCGCAGATCCATTTCTCGAAACGCTTTTGCACGCCCAGGATTTTGGGGCTATTCGGCAAGGCTTGCGCCAGGCGTCCTGTCAGGATCGTAGCCTTTCTCGCTCCCCGCATCTCTTCCATCCCCTTGCAACTCTTCCTTAAAGCAATGTTACCCCTCCGCAAAGGGGTTTTCTTATGAACAACACCGATTTTTGGTCTGGAGGACGTGCTGTCAGTCAGCAGAGTAAAGGCGACAACCACGTTCTTTTTCTTCTCTTCTCCTGATCCTTAGGCCCTCTGCACTTTTAGTGGCGCCCCGCGCTTCCCATCCCGCGAGTTAATGAACAGATTTTCCTTTTAACTCCTCTGCTTGTCCCCCGCCCCCCCATTTCCACGTCTAGGGCTGGTTCGGCAGCCTGCCATTGAAAGGGTAGTTCGATGTTCCCTGTTCTCTTCTTTTGTGCTCGAACCAACCTCCTCCTTACAACTCCGAAGCTGTTGGAACATGCCCTTTGGTCGAACCCTTTCCCCCCCCCCACCACTTTCTCTTTTTAGGATGACCCATTACCCCCGCTAAAGAGTGAAATCTTACGCAGTTTTTCCCCCCACGTCACCCCCACCGGCCGTCTGGACCTCTTTTCTCCCCCTGCTTCCCCTTTCTGTGCATTCAATCCCTCCTTCATTCTCCGTCGCTCCCGCCAGCAGGTCTCATTCCCTCTTTTTTTTTTCCTGATTTTTCTTTACCACCCATTTCATTTCCCCTTCCACTTCCAAAATTTGAGGCGATCCGCTTGCTTCCTCCATCGCAAATGGGATAGTTTTCCTTCCCGAACGACTTTTCCCCCTCTTTGGCCTGCCAGTTTACGCAACACCTCCCAACCCGGCCCGGCGGACGTGAAATACTCTGATCATTTTGTTCTTCTCCTTGTCCATTGACTCACCCTTTCGGTAAGCTTGAGTCCCTTTTGGAATGATTCATTTTCCTTCCGGTAGATCGCGCTTCGCGACAGTCTCGCCCGTGAAGAATTTTTTTTCTTCTTCCCCTTGTTCCTTTGTTTTTTTTCATGACCTTCTTCTCCAAATCTGACAACCGCCTCCCTTAAGGACATCAACGTCGATTTCTTTCGCAAGGGTGAGTTGCAGTTGACTCTCCCAGAGTGTCCGCCCCGTGCTTGTTATTTGGACTTTCCACGAATATTCCGGTCTCAATCCTCCACACCCCAGCCTCCTTCCATTTCGGAAATGTTTTCGAGGACGTGTCCCTTCCCCCCTCTCTTACCGACTACCTAACTTTTTCCTCCTCCCCCCCTCGCATGTCGGCTCGCCGTCGGCTTTTAGCCCCTACACCGAATTCACCTGGAGCAACACCAAGATCACTTACCACGTATCTTCCCCCTTCCCCCCGACATTCTCACAACGCGATTGTTTCCGTGCCCTTCGCCCGCACTTCGTCACCCCCAAGACGCCAGAAATCTTCTTCTCCAGAAATTTTCTTTTTGATTTTAGCCCATTTCCTCTTGTGGTGCGTTATGTCGGTCTCCTTAAGCCACGCGCGCCGGGAATATGACTCGGAAAAGCCTTATATATTGACACGCGACCGAAGTCCAATATCACAGGCGAGCCCCTTCCCTCCCCTCTCTTTTCAAATCCAGCTTTTTTTCCCCTTCCCCTTCCCCCCCCTCTTAAAACGATATGGTCTACGGCAAGGCTCTTCCGCGTACATGATCCGAGTCGCCCCCCTTTTTCCAATCTCAGCCTGGTTCCGGATTCTACTTTCCCTGCCGCTATCTCTAATCCTTTTCCCCCTGTGTTTTTGAGAGTCTTCTTCCCTTCCCTACTCATCTTGAACATCATGAGGATTCGATCTTTGCGCGTCTGCTCCTTCCTCTTTGTATCGAATGGACGTAGACCCTGGCCCGGTCTTTGAAGTCGTGTAGAAACGTGCCTCTTATGATTAGCAGAGCGGTTTGATGTCCACGATTGTTTCTTGACAAGCCTTCCTCCCTCTCCTTGGGCTTTTTTTCGTCTATTTTTCTCAATTTTCCTCTGTAGTCCCAGATCTTCCTAGCGCCCCTGGCTTCGCAGAATTCGCCAACATGACCCACAGTCGGTACAGAGTCGTCCCAATGCGCGCGATCAGGAATCACGCCAGTGATGGTTTTGCGGACTCCTTCTTCTTTTTTCACTTTTCTCCTCCTTTTCGACCCCCCCCCCCTTCCACCAGTTGCTCGATACGTGGTAAGTTCCGTTTTTCCAGGGAAGTAGGTGTCGGGATCGAAACTCCGAACTGGAGAGGATCTTCGGTCGCGTCCCTCTTTCGAGGAAGACACATCTTAAGACCTCCTATCCCCCCCTGACCTCAGTAGCCGTCTTTTTGTTTTCCTTGTCGACGAAGATGCGTGACACTTGGAAAACAGCACGATATGCCGACTCAAGGATCCTGCCGCAGGCGCCTGCAAGTACCTTTTTTTCCCGATGTTATTTTTTTCTAAATATTGCTCTCTCCCCCCCGTCAGGCCTTCCCAAGACCTTGACGTGATCCCGCCATGGACGGGCGAGCCTTTCCGGAAGTAGGGCCGATCTCAAGGACTTTTCCTTTTCTCTTTTTTATGTCCTCTTTAACGAGTTTCTTTCTTTCTCCCTTTGCCGCTTCGGCCCTGAGTCCGATCGCCTGGCTTCGACGTCGTATCGGGATTTCTTTTTGTTGAGGCCGAAAGGCCGTCCTCGGACCTGTTCCATCTTTTTTTTGAATTTACACATTTCATTTTTTGCTTATGTAGGTTCATTTCCTCCCCCCTGGCCGTTGGCTGCTCACTGTTTGTGGCGGTTTCAAGTGTAAAATCTTCGGCTAATTAGGGTCTTTTTGGACCTGGAGATTCTTCTTTTTTTCCTCCCCGCCTCACGCTATTCCCGACGGGTTTGGTCGTTCTGCCGTAAGCGCATTTTCGGCAGAGATTGGCCAGTGCCGCTTACTTTTTTTAGATGGCCCCTTGTTTTGCGGTTTGTCCGGTTGAAAGCAAGCTTCGGCGTACCTCGCCGGTGTAGTTTCGAGTTGAAATATGACAGACGTCCTCCCCTTTACCATTTTTTTTTAAGTCTTGTCCCTCCTAGTCACCTCGACCAGAGGTCCAAGACGCTCGGTGTTTCCTTGACAGAGAGGTCATTGCCGAGCGGTCGGTTCTCCCCTCCTTTTTTTTAATCTTTTTTCCCCAACCGTTCCTCTCTATCAGCTCTGACATCTGTGAGACCATCCACTGACGGTCTTCCCCCCGAGATCCGCTTGACGGCCATTTTTTTTCCCTCCCTCCAATCGTGGACTTGATCTCCTCTACGAACGACACCTTTTTCTTTTTTTTTTGATTCCTGCGTTTGGTAGACTGTCGTTATTACACGTGCGTGCGAGAGCCGACGTCTTTTCCCGCCTAGTCGACAGTGGCAACGAAAGATCGCCTCCGCCCAGCCTGAGCTTTTTTTTTCCCCGCGGTTCCCTCTTTTTTACCTTTTTTTCGATGGTTTATCGTGTCATGCGCTTATTGTTGATCATGCCTTTGTCCCTATCCAACGGTACTTGCTGCGAGGGACGGTACTTGTCATGAGCACACCACTTTGCCTTTTTCTTCGACGACTCTTGTTTTCGCTTTCGCTGTCTTTCCTTGGTAATTGTGTCAGTTTTTTCCTTGCAAGTTCATTCGACCATTTCGGAGGATGGAGGTACGAGTTGGTCCATTTCAGAAGCCCGCCTCCCTTTAGTCCAAATCTTTTTTTGGGACCGCTCCCCGGTGCATTGCCGGCAAATTACCACTCCTTCGGCATGAGATGCTGTCCTCTAGCGGAGCTTAGCTCTCCCTGTAGCTCTCTTTCCTTTTTTCCCGACGGTTCAGTCTTTTTCGCCACATGGCGTTTTCCCATGACCCCTCGCGTGGAGCGCCCTTCTTCCTGCGCAGCCAGCTTTCCTCAGTCCCACAAGATATATCTTTTTTTTCCGCCCCTCTCCTTTTTTTTGATGATCGGTTTTGTTGATTTTCCGTACGGGACCACTGCTGACGTCAGAAGGCCCTGATTGAGCTTTTGATTTTCTCGGTCTTTTTCCCTTCTTAAGCGAAGTTTTTTTCCCAAAGTATTTTCACCTTTCTGTTGTTACTCCGGTAGACCGCCGGCCTCGCCCGATCGGGCACTTTTCTCCTCATGCCTCTTGTATTCGGTTTCCTCACGCAGGGAAATGTTTCTTCCAGTCCCTCCCACATTCCTTTCTCTCTCCAGTTCTTCCTTCTGAACTTTCACTCACATCCAAAAAAGCGTGTTCTGACACTTGCCGGCCCTAAACCTTGCGGGAAACGCAACTTACGGGAAATCCCCCATCTTTCTTCCCCATCCCTTCCTTACCTGCTCCTCTCACCCGCATGTCCTCCCAATTGGATGAACCGATCCTAAGACCTTGGGTGGCATCTCTGACGATTTATCCAACTCCATTCCTCCACCCCCCCTTCCTCCTACCCCCGACCCCTATCTCCCCTCTTGGCCGCAACGCTCCCTTGCTTTTTCTTTTTTCCCGGTCAGCCCCACCCTGTAGCCCCCCGCGTTCAGATCTTTTCACCCCCCCTCTCGCGCGCGGTCGAAACTCGATCGCAACGGCCGTATTTTCTTTCCTGGCGACAGCCAAAGGGAGCCTCTTTGTTCTCCTCCTATTTCTTCAAAAATCCTTTGATTCCAGTTCCCTCCTCAAGGGATCGACAGTCAAAGTCTCGGCATCTACACAAGGCATGGGCCCTTCTTTTTCTCGGAGAAGAATGTGTGAAGGCCGTTCGACAGGAAGGATTTCCCCCTTTCAGACCGAAGTCCCTTTTCAATTGTTACTCTTTTTTGAGTTGCCCCTTTCACCCGACTGTTGGGAAAATCTGTCAATTGGGATGGCGTGACGACTTTGGAACGCTATGCAATGAGCTTTGTGAGGCACGGGGATGAGCTCTTTCATAACTCCTCTTGGACTTTTTACCCCCTCGAACTTTGCTGGCCCTTCCCCCCCCGGCCAACGCCAATGGACCGCTTGCTCCCTTCACTGGTGAGACTCCTCCTCCATAGTGCCCCCTCTCGGCATCAGACCCCCCTAAGTTCGCTGGCCCGGGCCCCGCGCCTTTTCCGGGCCAGGCAAGCGACGATTCGAGTTTTCTCCGAGAAGAAGAATTCGCGGGTCTTCCCCTTTTTCAAAAGCTTCCCATCTTTTCGGCCATTCACTTTGAGTTCAGTGATCGGTTCCCGAATCAAGAAAAGTTCCCGATTTTCTCCTCTCCCGATTCAAGATTTTTTTGGGCCACTCCCTCCCCCCCTCCGGAACCCCCCCAATCCCGTCCCCCTCCGAGTGTTCTGAGCCAATATCGCTCGCCTTCCTTTGGCATTTTAAGCCCTACATAAGAATATATTTTTTGGTTTCTCACTTCGTGCCAGCTTTTCTCCCTTTTCTTTTTTTTTGACGAAAACCTTGTTCTACGATTCCTTGCTCTCCCCAGTCACCATTCGTACAGCACCCCCGGCATGGTCCTCTCTCCGGAGGCTCGTCTCCAAAGTCAGAGGAAAGTTGACCCAGACCACTTCACCTCCACGTCATTCTGCGCCCCTGGGTTTCCTTTTGCTTCTCTTTGGACTCCCCCGTCGCTGATCTCTGGGCAGGAGATTTACGCATCTCGCGTGACCCAAGAACCCCCCCTGCACAGATTCGGTCACCCGGTCTTTTCTTTTTTGAACTGGACCCCCCCCATAACCCCGAGATCTTCCGTGCTTCACCGCGAACGAAATGATTATCGGCTCGCCAAGTCGGCATAGAAGTCCTAAAATTCACCTTGTCTCTCAACCCCACACCAGAGTCGCCGAACTTACGCCGTGAAGGAGGTCGCTATTCTTCGTCAACCTTCTCATTTCAATCTTATTTCATAACATAGGGGCGTGCGGGCGGGTTCCCCTCCTCCTTATTTGTCAGACGCTGCGGTTTTTGGGTCTCTATTCTGGTCCTTCCTCCTTCTGAGACTCTAAGCCCCGTTCGAGGAATTCTTGACCTCGGTGGAAAAGTAAGCCTAAGTTGAAAACGCAGATCAGCAGCGCCCCCCTATCACCCTTCGTCTCACTTTTTTTTTTCCCGATCCGCCCCAAAACCGCTGCATAGCCATATTTTGAGTCCCCGTTAAAACGCCTTCTCCTTGTGTAAACTCGTGGACCTATCCTCTCTCTTTCCATACCCGACCGAATGATTTAAGGAGCGCCCTTTCCGCCCTTTAAGAACCCTTCTCCGTTTGTGTTGTGCTCTCTTTTCTTCTTCCCTCTGCATCCCTGAACCTCATGTGATCCCTTCCTCTTGTACGTTTCGAGGGGAGAGATTGCATCCAGGATCCTCTTTGACAGGCGTGTAGAACGGTTCCGCCTTTTCATGCAGCGCTGGGTGATTTTCTTTGCGCTCTCCTCCCACTTTTCTTTCATTGGGTGCCTAGTTGGTTTTCCTTCCTCTTTCCTGATGCTGATCTCCGGCAAGCCTTGGATTCGAAGCCGCCTAGGGTCTTACCCCCCGGACAGCGTAGTCGATGTTACTTTCTCCTTTTTAAGCCCCTTCCCCCTTTCCTTTTTTTTAGATACAAGTCTTTTCCTAAGTCCATGCGGCTGCAGCCCTCCCTCCGCGCGTTTTCAGTTATCGGTAACTTCTGCTTGGTGTTGCGCCAGGGATGTTTCCCTGAGTCAACTACTCCCTTTTTTTGCCGCCCTCCCTGGCGCTTGATTGCCAAGTGCAAGGACACATGATCGCGGCCGTTTTTCCCGTCCGCGATCCATCCTACGTCCTTCCGATTTTTGTTGTTTTCTCTTCGTTCCGCTTCACTCTTTTTCCTTTCGTCCTTCACCGTAACCTCACGATCAGGCGAGGCCCAAAGATCCCCCACCAACGCAACAAGGCGCCGAAGCAAATCGACTGGGTGACGCTTGACTCTTTTTGGGGTCTCACCCTTGCCTCCCCTCTGAAAAGAGTGGTGTCGCGCGAAATGGAATCGGCGAGCTGGCGATTTCTGAAGTCCGAGCGCGATCCCCCTTTTTCCTTTCTTGAGGCTTCCCCCTCGTCCTTCTTATCCTCCCCTTAACCCCCCAGCTTAGCTCAGTGCTTGAGTGGCGTCATGTCCCTCCCGGCGAGCCTCCGCGTATGGATTCCTGACCGTTTATGAAGGATGGTGTGTGTTTGTTTTCCCTTGTCTTCCCGGATGAATCTTACGTCCCATCCGAATTCATTTTTCTGGATCAAGCGCCGCTCCCATTCAAGTCCACCCTTTTTTTCTTTTGGCTGTTGTTTCACTTTTTTTTTTGCGCGTTGCGGAACCCTACCGCTAGTTGCTGGCTCTCGCCATCGATTGTAGAGATCGTCCTCTTTTTTTCCCCAGACCCCCTCCTTTTCCCGAGGATTTTCCTTCCTAGTGTTTGTTCTTTCTTTTTTTTCTCACTCGGGTCTCTTGGGCCAGGCCGGCGTTCGATGGCGGTGGTGTTGACATTTTCCCTTTTTCCAGCCAAAGCTTACGAGGGCTGCCTTCTCTTTTCTTTAGTGCGTCCCATTTTTTCTTTGCCTAGAATCCGTCTTCTCCTTGTTTTCGAGGGAAGAAAGTCTCCCCCCCTCGATTGACCCCAATATGGAGGCCAAGAATTGGTTTCCTTTGTACTCCTCCCTTTTTGACTTTTCCGTCTTTCCTAGGCTCTCGTTTTCACATCCGTCTTCGCGGCCCCCCTTTCCCCCAAACCAGTTCGAGCAGTAGGTGCAGCTACTGAAAAGTAGCTTTTTCCCTACTGCCCCTTTTCCCTGTTAAATTCCCGATTTTTGCCGTCCTAAGGCGCCCACGTGGAGTGATATACCCGACAGCCCCCGCGTTAATTTTTTACTGCGTCAAGAAGGCGTCAGTTGCTCCGGTGTGCGTCTGACCTCCCTTCCATGCTTGCTAGTATTCTACTATAAGGTCACCCCCTTTGGATTGAAGCGTTCCTGTCTCGAAGCCTCCAGCCTTTTTTGGAGAAAAAGTGCGACGCCCTTGTAGATCGGGTCGCGGTGTCCTGTGATTTGGGTGCTCCTTTTTTCCTTTTTCTTTTGCTTTTAAGATTACCCCTATTCCCCCGTTTCTGATCGCGGGCATCCGGAATGTGAGCCAACTTTTTACCGGTAATAGCTGGATTTGTCAGTCTTCTCCTTCAGATTCTATTTTTCCCCTTTGTAAGTGTCGGACCTCTTTTGTTTCTTGAAGTCCTTTCTAAGTCGTTTTGGTTGGAGTTCAGGCGTGATCCCTTAAGAAGCCTCCTCGGTCCTTTTTTTTCCCCGTTGTTTTTCCTCCGATCCTGATGCATGTCCCTCTGTAGGCAATTCAAATCCATTTTTTTCCCCCCCCCTTATTCCTTCGTGACGATCCTCTTTTCTTGTCCCCTTTCTTTTTCGGTATTATTTTTTGGCAAGGTCCGGTTGGCCACGTTAGAAAATTGCTTTCAACCCCGGGTCCCGCGAGACCATTTTCATCCTATTTTCCCTGTTTCTTTTTCGTCCCAG
>Ga0179593_1687232_pt1 | contig 16552 bp, 15 predicted proteins | sample CZODoug2_1_08_16_FD_185931 | JGI IMG/M metagenome (GOLD analysis project Ga0179593, IMG submission 185931) | Vadose zone soil fungal communities from Angelo Coast Range Reserve, California, USA - CZODoug2_1_08_16fungal (PacBio error correction) | ecosystem: Environmental > Terrestrial > Soil >... | reverse complement strand
TTTTTTCCCCCCGACAACGGTGACTCCCACGGAGACTTGTGATCCTCCCAACCCCCCAGGCAGTCTGCATGTGCGTTTTGCGTGGCTTTCCTCACTTAGATAGAGTATTCCTGTGCTCGCCTCGGGAAAGGTCCCCCTGCGGCGGGTCGCGATCTTCGTCACGTCCCGTAGCTCGTTTTTCCTTCTTCTGGCGAGATCCCTCACCTCTGCTCGCCGAAGAGGCTTCTCCAGCTGGGGTTCCAACATGATAAAGAAAGTCCCCTTCGCTCTGTGTTCCTCTGAACCTCCTCCCACACTCGATGGATGTTCTCCTTCAGTCTTGGTCCTTTCTCGAGGGATAATCTCGAGTGAACTACCCTGACATCCGAATGGGGCCCTCGTAGACTTTCTTTTACTGCCTTCTTCTCGTCGCGGACTGTCGCGGAGTAAGGTTTCGACCCGCATGCTCGGTGCCTCCCCTGTTTGGAATCCCTTTTGTCCGCTTCTTCCCTTCCTTTCTTTTCTGCGTGATAGTCGTCTTCTTTTGCCCGAATGTGACCCTGATTTCTTTTTGCGCCGAGGATCGTTAGCGGTTTTTTAGCCGACTCCCTCCCCGTAGGATTAACCGATCTACCTGAGTATCCCGAGGACGTGTACCGGTCCTCTTGCTTTTCGGTTGGTCTGACCTTCGTCTTCTTCTTTCCCAATAGATGACGGTGCTTCGCCCGGAGCGGCGACGAGTGTTCAGCCCCTTGTCGCTGTTGGCAAGCATCTCAGTGGTTTTGGAGGCATCCCCCCCCCGAAAATTCCCCTCGTTGACCCTACTGCAACACGAGGACTGCCCTTCCTTTTTTCGTTCCTTTCTAGTGATCGTCGGTCCCAGTTCCTGGAGGCTCGCTTACTTATCCCGGGCGTGACCCCTTTCGTTACGTGTATTTCTATTTTTTTCCCGGAAGCACGGTCGATGATGTCTTAAAGCTGCCGTCTTTTTTCCTGGAACCCGGGCGTCTTCTTTCAACCCTCACAGTTGACCCCTCCTCCCCGAGCAGGACTCTTCGATCGCCCTGAATTTGCTTCTTCGGCTCTGCTTAGCGGTTACTGACCCTCCACTCGAAGAAGCCGTTTCGCCCTCCTCTTAAAGTGCGGTTCTTCTTACTCTGGATGCCTTTCCCCTCGCGCTTGGTCGACTATGAGAAAATGCCTGAATCGTGCGCCGTCGACGGCAGTTTTTCTAGGAATGCCGTCCCGCATGTCTTCGAGTTTCCTTCCGTGCGCAGCGCCCTCGAGCTTCTTTCCCGCGTTCGAGATAGACAATAGAATACTCTGAGTTTTTTTTTTTGCGGTTATGCCGTTGGGATTTGTTCCTTCGAGGCACAAGAGCGATTTAGAGTGGCTTCCTTTTCTTGAGCGCTCTGTGCATGCGCGTCTTTTTGTCTCCTGTGCTTTTCTTTTCCCCCTTGCAAGCCGCGGCGCGCATTCTTCAGCGATATCTACCGGCGCTGACGTCCCTGCGTGAATAAAACACGTATTTTTTCTTCTGCACCTCCCTCCCTATGATGGAGTTCCCATCTGGGATAGGCTGACCCTATGTTTCCCTCTGACCCAGGAAGGTACACTTGTCAGCCTTGGCCTCTCCTCTAAGATTCCAAGATCCATGGCCTGCCCGACCGAAGCGCAGCTTAGTTGACCCGGCACACGCGTCTCCCTCCGAGAGTTTGCTCCCCCTTGTTCCTGTCTTTCTTTTTCACGTATAGAAGAGGCACGCCCTTTTCGCGATTTTGAGGGAGGTTTCTCTTCCGCATTTTTGAAATTCGCTCCCCCCTCCGATGCTGCCTTTCCGGGCGGTTCTCCGCGCGCGCGCTCCTCGTACGCTTATCGTCGGGCACTATGACGTGGCCTTTCCTTTTCTTGCTGGTTACAGCCAGGCACCACCATTCCTTTTGCTAGAGGCTGATGACGGATTTTCCCCTGAGATTAGTCCTCCCCTTTTTCCCAGTCCTGCTGGCTGAGCAGAATGAAGCTTCCCCTTTCAGCCCCAAAGGACAGAGCGCTGAAGCTTGCCAGGCAAGGCGTATTAAATTTCTTTGCTTTCTCTTCTACCAACTACCTTCCTTAATTCTAAGAATGTCCACATCTCTCCCTATATATCCGTTTGTTTCCTTAGTCTGTGTGTCTCGGAGGATGAGTGTATTTCCGCAGTCACTTTAGTTGAAAGATAAGTAGCTACACATGCTCCGTATTGTATTCATCCTTCTGAATTGTCTCTCGCCTGTCAGGGCTTGATCTGGTGCGATGGGGGGCTCACAGATCTTCCGTAGCAGAGCCAGCAGCCCTTCTTCCAGCACGGAAGCCCGATACGCCCCCCTCCCGCAGCAGTGTTCGTGGGGACCCCCCCACCTTCCCGCTTCTCCCCGGACGACGCTCGGAGTTGCCGCCGATACGAGCTTCTTCTAGTTGGATGCTTTTCCCGCTGCTCCCCCCCCCGGAGACCGCAGCCCCGTGTTTTTTTTTGGTGTACTGAGGAGATCGGACCCCCCCGGCTCTCGCCTTCCCTGCCAGAAGCGCTTCGGGAATCGTCGATTTTTTTCCCCATTCGCAGGCTTCACACTCCGTCGATCACTGATCACGGAGACAAAGTCCTCCCCCCAAGAGTTGCTTCTCTTGATTATTGCCGGATTGTGTATTCCGCGCTGGAATGGCTCCCGGTGTTCGCAATCATTGCCTTCCCTGGAATAAACGTGTGAAGTGCCCCCCTTGAGACGGTAGCTCCTCTCCGGAGTCTCGCCCAAAGGATTGACCGAAGATGTGCCTTGTTATGGCGGTAGACTCTTTTTATTTGGCGCTCCTGTTTCTAGGGGACTTTTTCCCCGAGTTGCCGTCCGGGAGGAAACCAATGGGTTCTTCTCCCTATAAAAATAAGACTTTCTCTTCCCCAGGCCCACAGGTCCCTTTAAGTCCACCTTGACGCTCCGAGACAGGCGTTCCATGATCACACGCCCCGCCCCTTCTGTGTCCTTTCCCCCCCCTTTATAGCCTGGGCTCGGCCGACTCCGGTCGGAGGCTGTCCCCTCTGCTGACGGTTCCTCCCACGTGGCCTTCCCTCCATCTTAGTCGGCCCGGAGCACTTATGATAAATCTTCTTCGTAGACGACCTCGTACCCCTTCCGCCTCGTAGCGCAAGTTCTTTGTGTCAGATGCTGTTCAGTTGGCTTTCGTGTTGCTTAGGTCTTCACCGCAGATCCCGCCACACCAATGCCCATCCTCGACTTTTTTTAGTTAGTTCTTTCTTTCCCCCCCGTCGTTTTAGCGGTTCGAGCAGACTCTTTTCAACCCTTTCGCGGCCGCTTGTTACCACCACTTTTCTCCCCCCTTCGCCTTTTCGCGCCCCCCCATTCGCTCGCAGTCTGTTCACTCCTGCCGTTCTCGGCTTCCTCCCCCCCTCGCCTCGTACTCCCCCTGAACGACCTGGACGAGCTCATGAGCTCGTATCGCTGCAAGTCCTTTTTCTGATTACATTGGGGTTCAAAGGAAGTTCCTTTTTTTGCCGGCCGGCTCCCCAGAGGAAATTTTGCGCCGCTCTGCAGGTCGAGCGATTTCCTTATCCGCTCCGGGAGACGACGTCCTATGACATCATCCGTGCGCAGGCTTCACCCACCCTCCCCCCGCCCGGAATTTCCCCCCTCCTTCTCCGATCTTCGGCGCAGTGACAGACAGCGCTGTCTTTCTTCACCCCCTGAACTTCCGGTCTTTTGCCCTTGCCCTTCCAGCTCCGTACCTCAAGCTCGGCTTCTTAGCAGCTCTCTCTTCCCCCCTCCTCGCTGCAAAGTAGTCGTTCCTCCATTTCAATGCGCAGCCGCCCAGCGGGTGTCCTTGTTGGACCCCGCGCCCCCTTGAGACGTGAGCGCCGGCCGTTTCACGACGATTCCGCCTCCCATCCTGGGATCTCCCGTGTTTGGGATTTGCTGAATTCAGGACTCGGAGGTTTCCTTTCCGGCCCGAGCCTCACGAAAAGCAGGTTTTTCCGATCTCCCGGTTTTCTTGTCGATGCCGAACAGGCAGTAGAGTACTTTTGCCCCCTTCTCTTTCCTCCCTTTTCCCCCATCTCAGCGCCGTAGTAGAGTCTTTCCCAGTGCCAAAGGCTTTTCCCCCTCGAATTTTCTTCTCTTTTTGGAGGCCTCCCTATGTTCGCAGCAGTGTAATTTCCCGCTCTCCTTAGAGTCCCTTCTTCATTATGTCTCCCCCCCCTTCCCCACGCAATCTCCCCCCGTCAGGAATGCTGAGTTCGTGGGGATCACACGGACGAAGTCGCGGTATTATAAGGTCTTTTCCCCCTCCTTGACCTAGGTCTGCAGCCGGCGAGGTGGAGGGATGGGTTCCGCTCTCCCCCTTCTCCGGGTGTGATCCTTTCGTGCCCACTTGAACCAGGCTCCGAACAGAGATCTCCTACAAGTTCGGTCTGAGAGTTTTTTCTTTTTTCTCGGTACAGCGCGCCCCGAGTTCCAAGTTTCCCTGTTAGTCCCTTGCCCGATTTTTCCTTTTTTGAGCACCCCCCTCAGTCGAAAGAGGAGGAATTAGTCGGATTCAAGGCTACCTATCGGCTCCCGAAGGTCGCCCCTCAGTCTATCCTCCTTTGGAGTGTTTTGCGTTTCCTCCTCGACTCCTGGCGCCGTCAGTTGGCTGCCCCCTTCTTTTCAGTTGTGTTAGTATCTTCCTCTTTTTTTCCGGAGAGTCCCGCCCGCCCCCCGAGTAGCGAGGAAGAAGGACGACCCCAATGATGAAGCCTGGAGAAGGAGGGGGACGACGCTCTTGAGCCTTCCATGAAAGGGAGAAGAGGATAACCGCCGGACTACCGCGCGTTCCATCCCTCGGGGTTTTCCTGGAGACGCCTTCTTTCCTCCAGGCTTGTTCTCCTGAGGGGCACGCTTTCCAGCCTCCCTTTCCGGCTTGCTCCGAGCCTGTCACTTTTTTTTCTTGCGCAGACAGCGATCCTGTTTTGGTTTTAAGTTGGCGGTTTTTTTTTGTGCACGACGGCGGGCTCGTCGCGATGCGCGCAGGAACCCTTGATACGGCGCCCCGGCCCCCTCTGCGTCCTGCGCCTTCGGGACCTGCGGACATCGCGCTGTTTTTTTTTTTTCCCCCCCCAACTATCCCTTTCTCTCGGTTTTTGACTCCTAGACCGTCGAGTCTTGTACCTCGTGCTCGTCTAACGGATCTCCTGCGGCCCTGACGCTCGTAGAAGATTCGCTCCGCAGGCAGCCCCTCCGCACGCGAACTTTCTGGCTGGCTGATACAGCGAATGATTCTTTTTTTGCGCTCGCGAGCGGCCCCTGCAATAAGCATCATCGGACCGGTCCTCTGTGTTTTGCACGCCGCCATTTTTTTATATGCTCTTTGCAGAGGGGACGCTGGGCCATCGCTCTTTGTCATGCGCACAAGAGGTACCACCCTCGGCCACTGCAATCATCTGTACGATCCTTTTGACTGAAGTGCTCTCTCTCCCCCCTTCTTGTAGCACTCCTCTTTGCTGCCCAAAAAGAGACCTGATGCCCTCTTAACAGGAAGGTGATTATATCTGCCGAGGATGAGATGTCTTCTTGATTTACCGAGGATTCATCTTTTCTTCTTGGACTTTCTCTTCGACTCGGAGAGGGGTTTGCGGATGGTCATTCTCCCCCCGTAGGCTTCTCTGAGAGAGCATTTGCCCTTTTCCCCCAATAGGAGGCTTTTTTTGTTGGTTCTTCCTCTTCCTCGCAGGGATAGGCGCTGCACTCTCATTCCTGTGCGTGAAAGTTCTCCCGCCTCTCCAGTGTTCGCGCCAGGCTCCCTGGGAAGACCTCTTTCCCTCTGTCGGGCGTTTAAAGTTTTGCCGGCAACCTCCCTCAAGTCTGCCATATCCCGATGACGTCCCATCCTACCTTTCATGGAGGCTTTTCTTTTCTCCTGGTACTTACTCCTTTCTCTGCTCCTCCTCTGCACGGGCTTACATGGCGCTACGAGCCCTCCCGCTGTTCCGTTTTGAATTATTTTCCTCTCCTAAGCGAAGGTCTCCGCTCTCCCCTAAAAGGGAGTGATCAACCCTTTTCCCCCGCGACCGCCCAATCATGACCCCAGATCATTACACGCATTTCGTGGATGAGCGAGCGGTCGTCTCTTTTTTTTTCCCACGACCCCGCCTACGCAGAGACAGCGTAGCCGACGATGCGCGCTGAGAGGCTCGCCTGTGTTAAGGTGGTATCTATCTCCTATGACTTGACCTTCCTCCCCCTTGTGAATCTCCTTCCCCTTGGAACGACAATTTTCATTCTTTCCTGAGTTCCGTATACGACCCTCCTTCGGATAGCACGCGCCGCCCCCATACGCTCTCGCTCTTTAGAGGTCTTCCTCTTTTGCTTCGAGAGGAAAAAGAGGAGTTTTTGTAGCGGACTGATTCTTGGCGGTGATCCTACCCCCTGACTAGTCCAAGTCCTTTTTTTTATCTCCCCCGTGCCGCGCGCCTGCACCTTTGATCTTTCCCCTGCGCCGCCTCCTACAATGCGTACTGTCATTGGCAGCTTGCCGCTCCACTGAGTTTCTCCCTTTTTTTTCCCTTAGATAGTGCTGCCTGCCACCTGTTTCCCCTTTAGTGGCCGTTGAATTCTGTGCCCCTCCGGTGGTCTTCAGCCGAGGGGCGCCCCCCTCTTCAATGGCCGGCAGAAGTCGAGGAAATTTGCCCAGGTACGTCTGGCCTTTCCCCCCTTTTTTCTAGACTTGATTTCTTTTGTCTCCGTCATTCTCTCGGTGTGGCCCAGGCCCTTCCGGAGAATCCTTCAGTTTTCTCCCGACGAGGTGATAGGCCTTAATGGTTTCCCCCCTCTTAGCAGCTCTTTTCGTATCCGGGCGGCGTCGACCCCTTGCGTCGCGCTGCATTGGCTGCTGAAGAAGATTTTCCCTCTAATCGTCTTTTAGCGGCTCCCTATTTTTATGTTTCCCGGCCAGGACACCCACCGTGCTGCGAATGGGCCCCCGCTTTTCATTTATGCAATCAGCGAATTCTTCGCTTTTTCCCCTCCGATCTCTCTTGAGCGTCAATAGGCAGCACGGACTCCTCCCGGCAGCGGTCTTTACGGTCGTGATGTCTTCGTCCACAAGCCCTACTCTTCTTCCCCCAGATTCCTCTACAAACAGAGAGACATCCCCGTTGTTGTTGTTGATCTCTCTTCTAGTTTTGTCTGTGCTGTTTGCCTTTTTGGGCGTGATTTTTTTTTCCTCGAGCGGCCTCCCTCTTTAGCCGTCAAATGGATTTTTTGACGGTCATCTTTCATGCGGTTGGCTGCAGATTCCTCCGGTCTCCCCAAAGCATTTTCCCTCTTCTCGACTGAGAAGAGATGTTTCCTAGGATTGCAGGGGCCTCAACTTCCCTGGTGAATTCGGGACCCCCTCAATTCGGCTTCTCCCCTCCTATCGTGAGCTTGCCGACGAGGCTCTGCGTGCGACTTTCATGCGCGCGATTTCGAAAGCCGGTCGATTTCTCCTCCATGGCAGAGAGTTCCCCCAGTCCCTTATTTTAGTTTTTTTCCCTCGACCCCGACCCAGCTCTTATTTACCCTTTAGGTAGCGTGAGACACATCAAAACTTCTGCTCACAGACCATCTGAGGGAACGAAGTAGGTGCTCCCCCCTCATATTTGCCTTTTTCCTTTCTTGTTCCAGAGATTCCTCTTCAAGATCCAGGTAGTCCAGCCGTGAAGGCCATCGGGTTGTTGGAATCCACTTTTCGGGGAACTCTTCCGAAGGCTTGTATCTCCCCTTCCTAGAATGTCCTTCCCCTCTCCACTGATTGCGTATGCGGTATTTGATGCACGAAGTTTAGACGGCGGCGGCCAGCTTCGCTTGCGCGGCTGCGCGCGTTCGGTTCTCATTTCTCCGGAACACCTGGGTTTAGCTGTGCGCTCCGCCTCATCCAGATCCGGCCGCAGAGCGACCCCCAAACTCCCTCTTCGTTGATCCTAGCTTCAGACGAGCGGCCTCTCGCTGTCCTCTATCGATAGCGCGTCCTCTCTCGTCGTGCGTCCCGCTGCTTCGCCAATCCTTCTCTCCGTGGAGATTACGGGCTTTCCCACAGCCTGCTGTCTCAGGCGTCCCGTCTGGCAGAGCATTTCATTTCTCTCCTAGCTTCTCCCCTTTAGAGCCTGTTTTTTTCCTTCCCTTTTCACGTTTATTACACCGTCTGTCGAGTTTTTTTTTCGTTTGTGCGGGTTCGCAGAGCTCACTCACGCCCCTTTCCCCTTTCTCCTCGATCTGCGGCGCTCTCTTTTCTTTTCCCCCAAGTCGGTGTCCTTTAGAACGACGAACTTTTTCTTTCCCCCTGACTTGATCGTGCCAGCTGCTTTGCACTATATGCCTTTCTTACTAGATTTCCCCCTTCACGCGCCATTTCACCCCGTGAAGTGCTCGCCTTCTCTTTGCCCTTTCCGCGTTCGTTCCATAGCCTATACATGAACCTTCTCGATTTTTCAAGTTTTTTCGGTCTTCCCCTGGAGTGAAGTTTGCTCCGATGTTCCTTCCACGAAGCTCCACTCGTTTTGGACCAGCTTCCAGGTCGCGGCGCACCACCTTAGATCAGGAGCATCCCCCTCTACATGTCCGCCGCCCTAGCCCTCCTTGGCCGCAGGAGGTACCCACAGTCAATTTCCGGACCTTCGATCGATATAAGATTTCTGGCTTTTTTTATAAGATATGTACCTCCCCTCCCTCTTCCGTCGGCTCGCCTGTCCGCATAAGTTCACTGACTCGACCTCTCCTCTGACCTCGAGAGGAAGTTCGCCAGGTCCGTTTCAAGCCCCTCCCCCCAATTTCTGATCAGCTAGGGTGAGTTCCCCTTTCGCGCGCCGGCGAAGAAGCCGGCCGGCGTGGCCCCTGCTACGATGCTTTTGTCCTCCTGAGGTCGTCGCTTTTTTTTTGCGACTTTCCTTCCCTTTCCCGGCTCTTCTCAGCGTCTACGAGACGAGCTTGTTTCTTTTCTTTCTCCAGCGGCGTAGTCGAGCAGCGCGCCTCCGCAGGTTCCCGTTTCTCGTATTTTCGCCTTTTTTTCCTTCTCGCTGAGCGCCTCGTTCATCTATTTGTCGCGGACGCAGAAGTTTTTGCCCGTTCGCGGCTCCTTGATCTTCGAGCGCTTTCGTCCCCTTACTCGTGTCATATGACTTATCGGCTGAGCCACGAGCGTCACGACTCGCGGTAGTACCCCGCCACTTCCCCTTCCTTCTCCTCCAGAAGTAGTTGTTTCTCTTACCCACGCCGATCGTCGCTCTTTTGCGCTAAGTTTTTCCGCGGCTTCATTCGGGTGCGACCTCTTTCTTTTTTTTTAATTCGCCGTTCGCGCGGAAAGAAGTAGGGCAAGAACCTACTTCTCCCCCCAGGAAGTGCAAATTTCTTAATCTATCCGCCACAGTTGAGGCTCTTCCTCACTGGTTAAACCGGTCCCTTTCCCTGAGTGAAGGGCTGCAGCGTACCCCTTTAATCAGCACCTTCCTCAAATCACCCCACTCCGATGGATTGTACTTTTTTTCTGAATCTTCTCTTCATTTCCGCGGCACCCCCTCCCCAGAGATGTACAGTAGCGCGATCCTTTCCGTCGCGGGTGGTGGAGGGTCGGCGACTGGCGGGACGGTAAGGAGTAGCCGACGGTTTGCGAATCTCTCTTAATCCATCTCCTTTTGCTTCCTGCAGAAACCCGGGACCTGCCTTTCCCGCCTTTGAAAGCGCCCCCTTTATTAGTTCCGACGGACCCGCCTCTGCGCGACGCGGCCGACTCCTGCCCCGGTTCTGCGCTGTTTAGTCCGATAGACTCTCTTTGCCAATGTCCGACTCTTCTCCCTCCCCCTCCCAATCTTCGGTGGATGTTCTTCGGCTACGGGTCTTTAGCGCGGTCGCACGCCGTCCCTAAGCGGCTCTTTAGAGAATCAAGGGGATCTTTTTTTTCTCTTTCCTTAGGGTTCTCCTCTTTCTTCTGTTATCGGGAGTGCAGGTGCACTAGGTGCTCGCTTCTACTGCGCTCATGAACCGATTCGCCAAAACCGCGCTGCGCTTTCAGCCTGCCCAGACCGTCCCTTCTCCCCCCCTAGGCGTTTTTTTTGCCAACCCCCACTTCCCTTCTCTCTGCTTTTCGTGGTTTTTTTCTATCCTACTATAGTCGCTTCCTGATTCTCTCGCCTCTGCGGTCCGGACACTGCGCAGATTCCCCAAGCTTTGCCCGTTTTTCGCAGAGCTCTCTTACCTTGTATGATGGCAGTAAGTTCCTCCGCGAGGCTCGTGAATCTGCCTCCAGATCAAGAAAGTGACGGCTCTTCTGGCTCTTGAGTCCCACGCCGCTGTCTTCCCTAAACGCAGCGTTTCTTTCTCGGATTTGACGCTGGAATTACTCCAGTTTGTCTGCGCACACGACCCCCGCTTGCCCACGACGCTCTCCCGGCGAATTAGCCAGAATCTAAGACTTCCGCATTGCTTTTAGCCTGCGCGCTCCTCCCCCTAGTGATTTACCCCGCGCTTATCTTCGCATGTAACATTTCAGGCTGCCGGACTACATGGCTCCTATCTTTGTCGGATTCTTGCTCTTCCTTTTCTGCCGGCCTATAGACGAGATGACCCCTTTTCTTAGGCCGCCGGCGGGCGTAGGTAAACTCTCCTTCTCCCGCTATCCCCCCTCTCTATGAGTTTGCTTTCTCTCTTCCTTTTGACTTTTTGTTCCGAGAGGGGGTGGTTTTCGGACGCTCGGTTCTCGCTCTAATCGAGGAAGTGTTTGTTATGATTTTTTCGTGTGCGCGCGCCCTGCCGGAGATGCTGTTTCCACTTCTGTTCCGAGGCGGGGCCCAACGTATCGCTCCCTGGACCACCCAAATGACTCTCCAAGCCCGAGGATGCCTCCCTACTTTTTCTGGTCGGATTTCGTCCATTTCATCGTGTCCTTACAGAGTCCTCTTCTCTTTCGCACGCCCCGGAACATGGCAACCATTCCCCCTTCCTCATTAGTTTCTGAGCCTGCGCCCTTGAGATCTGTGTGCTCCAACAGCGTGAGATCCTTGTAGTCGCCAAGGGTCACAACCCCACGACCCTGCCCCTCAAACACGCCTACGCAGACGCGTTCATTTTTGTTCTTGCTTCTTTGCGACTTTGGTTCTGTCCGAGCTCCCTTTCCCCTTCCGATTTGAGAAACAGAAGTCATAAGCCTCGTTTGCGCGACAGTAGAGGGATCCCAGTTATCGAAGTCCCGGTCGGCTATGAGTCCTCTCATGTTACGTGAGCCCTCCCGACTTCCGATGTCCTGCCCCCGTTGTTCCCTTCCCTGGAAAGTGATGCCTTCTTTTTTTCCCTTCGCCGCGAGCGAACGACCGCCTCCCAGGCTCCCCGTCGATCGCTCGCCGTCTCTGCTTCATCGAGCCGGGATGGGTTTCCCTTCGGAAAGACTCTCGTGCTTTTCTGGAGCGGTCGAGCCTGGTTCGCTGGAGGTTATCCGAGCTTATGGGATTCTCCATGCCTCCCCTCGGGACCGCAATTGACCTCTCCTCTCCCCTTTCTTTAAATCCTCAGTCTAACTCAAAGTTGTTCAACCTCAATCTTCGGCCCCCCCCCCTTTTGATCCTCGCCCCTATATTGCAGGAGGAGTTTTCCTCAGCGTTACGGATCTCTTTTTTTTTTTTTACGTTCTTCCCCTCACGTTTTTACGGAACTTTATTTCTCACGCCCGGTTCCGCTGCTCAAGGGCTTCCATCTTAAAAGATAAATTCGGTCCAGAGAGGACCTTCTTTTTTCTGTCAGTCTTTTTCTGCGGCCACCAACCCCCCCCCCCCCCCCCCCTCGTTCCCCCAAGCAGAGGGGGCCGCAGCGATGAGGATTCGTTTAAACGGCAGTTAATCCCCTCCCGATCGCTTCGGGAATTCCTAGTTTTACTCGCGCGTTTTCTTTCACGCTCCTATCTGGGAATTCCGTTTTCTGGTGCGGTTTACCTCTGTCCAGTGACTCCTCCCTTCGGCCCTAAGTTACCATGGAACTCTTCGGCAAGCTACCTCTGTCTGGAGCGCAGGTGTTTTCCTCTGAACACGTTTCCCAATGGATGCTCTTTCCCCTTGACCCTTTCTGTCAAATAAGGCTTCGCGCGACGTTCGAGTCGTATGATGTTCCAATCGCCCCGATCACCTGACCCAGATACCTGAAAGAAGTCGTCCTTCCCTGAGCGGTCTCTGATGAGATTTAGCTCAGGTAAACTCCCCCTTTTTTTCTTCTACACAGTTCATCAGATATCCCCCAGAGTCTCTTTTATTCTGGTTCTTAGTCGGTTTGTTTATGGCATTTTGAGGTGTCCGTCCCGCGCGTGCTTGTGTGATCCTTTTTTGAGTCCGCCCAAGAAATGATTTTCCCCTCCTGGGCTTTCTTTTCTTGATTTCAGTGGCCCTTCATTCAGGTTGCTTTTCCAGAGGGAGCTCCCCGGGTCTCTCTCCTCATTAGTGGGCCAGAGCGCAGCGCCCAGATTTGCATCTACGGCTCAATTCCCTCTCTCCCAAATTCCGAATCACGGTTAAGGAGGGACAGCTAACTAGACCAGAAAGCACCTCTTTTTTTTATTTCGACTAGTACGCCTCGTTAGCCCGGGTCTGATTCATCTTGAGGTAACCCTCGCAGATCCCTTATACCTGAAGAGCTTCCTTGAGTACCACCGAGGAAGTCAGAAAATAGACTACCCTTCACCCCCGATCTCTCTGCCGTAGACTGGCAGCACCACCCCTAGAGCTCCCCCCCAGGATCTCACTATTCTTCATCATTTCCCCCGAGGACCGACGTTCCATGACCAGCTTTGATGCACAGGCACGGTTTTTTTTATCCGTGATCTTTGTTCCGAGAGGGAAGAAATGAGCTCAGGAGCCCCTTTGGCCAGCCACACGGGCCCCAACTTTTCTTGGTCTACCTTAGTAGCGCCGAGAAGGAGTGTCTGACAGGAAGAAGTCTGAGTTACGTGCAAGGATTCTGGAATATCCTCTTGCTTTATCCGGGGAATTCATAGGAGGACCCGTCACCGGTATCGCTTAGACGGTCAATCTCTCCCAGGGAGAGAGGGCGGGAGTTCGTCGTGCACCATGGGCAGCGCTCACCAGCCAACACTACGCCAGTTTAGACTCCCACGCATCGCTTTCACACGCTAGCGACCCTCTCCCCGAGGTTTCCTCCAATCTTATACGGCTCTAAGCGATGGGAGATCCCCGATCTGGCCCTCTTCGCGTTTTAGCTCCGCGCCTAAACTACTTTCTCCTCCTGTTTTTGTCGCTTCCCGGGGCATTTCTCTAAACTCATCCTTTTCTTGCAGTATGGCTTTCTCTGACTAATAGCAAAAATCCTCTCTCTTTACCCCCATGGAGAAATTATATCGTCTCCTTTGAATTTACTTCTTGCTGGCGCGGCGTGTCGGCGTGTGTACGTCTTGACGACAGGTCGCAGCAACTCACGCCCATTTGCTTTCGATTATACTCCTCTTAGGATGCTATTCCTTTTATTGAGTTTTCCGTTCGGGGTTTTTTGCCCCCGACGCGTTACTGACGCCGAGCGCGGCCAGCTTCTTTCCCACAAAATCCCGTCTCCCTAGAGCCCCCCTCTAGATTTTCCATCCTCTCTGACAAGTTTTCACCCAACCCAGTTTCTTCATCTCGCGTTTCCTTCGAGATTATAATCTCCCTCGTCATACATGAAAGTTCCGCTTGAAATCCGGGCTTTGATGGGGTTTCCCCTTTTAAGTTTTTCAGTTTTTCAGACAAATGGGTTTGTTGGCCTTGGCACAACTGACCTCCCGAGGACCTGTGCCGGCCCCAAGAATCTCTCCTTCCTCCACGAGACCCTTCCCCCTATCCGTATAAGGCTCACACAAAGTCCATTATAAGAGCCCTGATTTTTCCGGTCTGTCCTACCCCCCTGACCACCAGGGAAAGTAACAAAGTCCCCCTTTCCTAGTCTCAGGTTTTAGAGAGTTTAGTCTCTCGTGCGTCTTTGAACCCGCTGACAGACTCCGCGGGAGGGGCTACACCCCGCTCCATTTTCGTTTCATTAAATCCCTTCCAACTTGACGATGTCACGCACGACTCAGCACTTAAGATACCCCCCCGCCACACCCCCCCCCCAGCCCGTCCCTTCCCCCCCCCTCCCTCCCCCACCCCCACGCATCTCCATGGTTTGAATTTTATTCCTCCTCGGTCGATTTTTTTAGCGCCCCCTTGCCCTCTGCGTCACGGTGTTCCCTCCTCCGACTTTCGGCGGATTGAGCAGTCGCTGCTGTGTTCGGGCCTTGGTCGTGTGCCGCATGTTCCTTTTTAGGACGGCCCAGCTCTCTAGATGAGAAAAGGTATCATTGATCACTCCGTCGTTCGATGACCCGCGTCTCACCGCCGTCACGTTTTGATATTCTTTTTTTTTACTGGACACGTCGGAGGCCCTCTGAGTTTTAGAAGACTCGTTTTTTAGAGACTTTGTCGCGAGCCTTTTCGGTCTTCGAAGAGTCTTTCTTTCCTCCGATGATTTACGCGGCGAGCCCCTTATGCCTTCCGACGTTTTTTTTTTTTCGGACCCGCAACGCTCTAATCCCGAAGGATTTCTCGATAAAAAATCTTTTCAGTGTCGTGGTCTTTTCGAGCCCTGCCTCTCCTATCTCCCCATGTTCTCGAGGGCATGCTCATTCTTTTTTTTTCGAGATGGGTTCATGAGATTTCAGTCGAGTCGCTCTCCTTTTCTTTTCCCCTAAAAACCTGAGACCTCTTTTTCGTCTTTTATGCGCTTCAAGTCCGAAGATTTGCCCCCCCGTTCCGGTGCGCTTCAGCGAAGAGAAATTGAAGCCCCTTTCGCCCTTTCAATCCCCCGTAGTTGCACCGACTCTTGAAACTTTTGCGTCGTCTGGCACGGAGGTCCCGACTGACCCGCGCACGTCTCCAGAGAGAGATCAGCCTTCCCCCCGCATCTTTTGTCGTTCCTCGTTCTGAGCGAATGGTCGCTTTTTTCCGGCGTCTTTTTCTCCCCGGTGGGCGGTTCCTATCTTTAACGTTTGTTGTTTTCTTTTAGATCAGCCCCCCTTGACCGGGGGACGGAAAGAGCCCCCGATTTCCGTCCCTCGCCGCCGTTTCCCCCCTCACAAAGTCCCTTTCTAAGAGATCTTCGAGTTTCTCTTTTCACGAACAGAGTGTGCTTCTCTTCTGAATTTTGCCTCGATTTTCAATAAAGAAGATTTAGTCCTGCTTTTTTTATGGCGAAATCCTTAGGACGTCGCCCTTTGGGAGCCCCCTTCCAATAGGGCGGCCCTCAGCCTCAAATTCCCCTTCTGCAGAACGTTCAGATTCGATGTGTGGTTTTGATTTGAACGAAGGCCCTGGATTCTCGCTAGAGAGCTTAAACATGCTTCTTTCTCCCCCTCTTGCGCAGACGCCGAGGTTTTTCCAGCCTGGCCCGAGAGTAAAAGACATCGCGGGTATTCTGCTGTTTCGCAAACACCCTCCGGCTTCTCTCGCCGACTTATATAGCGCTTATGAATTCTCTTTTCTCGCCTTCTGCCCTTAGCCACACTCCCAATGACAGCAGCGCCCTCCGAATAAGCCCGCTGAGATATTTTTTTTCTCCTCCTCCACGTAGCTGCTCGCAGAAACTCGTCGCGCATTTGGACGGAGAACAATCCGAGACCAATCCCCCTCTGCTGTAGTTCTGTCGTTTGACGCCGACACTCCGTCTCTTACCGACTCCTTCGTGAGGGTCTGCCTCATCTCTAGGCCTCACGAACGAGAGCCCCTCCTTTAGACGCTCGCCTGGCTCACCCCAGCTCCATGGGCCGACGACTTGCCGGCGTTCGTCGCGGCCGGCTTTCTCTTTCGAAAGCTGAGGCCTCACCTCTCTTATCAGCTTGGAACTAAGGCCAACTGGCTAGAGCTTTTTGAGTACTTCTTCCTTTAGTTTGGAGGGCTCGGATTCCAGTCTGTTTTGACAGTAAGGCCGCCCAGTCTTCAGGTTTTGTGGTCATGAGCTGATCCCCCTCTTTTCTGACCCTTCGAGGAATTGAACTTGCGGGTTTTCTTCCGTGGCGGTTCTCCTTTGATAATGGACGTGTGGGATCCCTGGAGCGGATCTTGTGGCCCGCCTCATGGATGCAGAGTCTCGTCGTCCCGCCATCTGGCGGTCCCGCAAGTGACCCCGCTTTCCCTCACGGGACGTGCACCCTCCCTAGGTAATTTCTGCTCTCTCTTTCCGGTAAGTAACCTCGAGGAAGTGCAAGGCACGGTCGTGCCCCCTGGACCCTTGAAGTGCCGCGCTTCTTTTTGTCTCGAGGAGATTCTGTGGCAGATCCTATGGCCCCGATCGCGGTGAAGCCGTGCTCCCCCCCGACGTTGTTTAAGGCATCATATGAAAGAAGCTCCGAGCGTCCCCCAAGCATTGTGGAGAGGTTCTGTCCGACCGCCGAAGACGATCCGCGCCCTTTTTCAAGTGAGCTGGCGCGACTTTTCAGGTAGGAAAGGTGTCCTCAGCTCCCTGAGCCGTCTTCCCTCTGTACTGCGACGTCGACGGGTTTTTTCTGCCCCCGTGTT
>Ga0179593_1456684_pt1 | contig 16552 bp, 20 predicted proteins | sample CZODoug2_1_08_16_FD_185931 | JGI IMG/M metagenome (GOLD analysis project Ga0179593, IMG submission 185931) | Vadose zone soil fungal communities from Angelo Coast Range Reserve, California, USA - CZODoug2_1_08_16fungal (PacBio error correction) | ecosystem: Environmental > Terrestrial > Soil >... | reverse complement strand
TGTTTTTCCCCGGCGTTTCATGTCAAGATATGTGGAGGAGTAAATATACTTTGAGGCTCTTGATTCGCCACCATTGCTAATAGGTCCAACCTCCCCTTCCCACACCCTCTCCCCTGTGAATCCTGGTCCGTCAGTCTTGGGTGACTCTTGTCCTGACCTCATTCGTACGCGCAGACCCCCCGTCCCAACTCGTTCAGATTTAGTATAGTGAGACCGCGATTTCCTCTTCCCCCTCCCCTCGTTGACGAGGCCCCCTCTCCCCCAATTCCTCCAGATCCTCGGCTTACCCTTGGACCAGTAATAAGAGAAATACCGGAATAGCCGACTCTTTCGGTGTAAGTGGTTAGCTTCACACCCGAGAAGGATCTCTGCACTTACGCGGCCTTCCCCTTAATTCCCTCCTCAGAATAGGATTGGATTTTGGGCTTCATCGCCTTTTTCCCTGGTCTCCTACAAATTCGCGCAGTGCCCACCTTAAAGCGTTTGGTAGACCTCTCCCCTTGCGCTCTTACCGACGACTCCCGCCTGTTTTCTGATCCGGCCCAAAAGTTCCAAGACGACCCACTTTTTATGGAAGAGGCAAAATGATGCCCCCTAGATTCACTCCATTTTCCCCCTGTACGGTTGTATTGCGTCCTCCCGCACTTGGAGAAGGCGCCCCCAAAATGACCTTTTTTTCGCCGCCCCCCTAACAAGTCTTTGGGGGTCCTCACTGATCCCCCAATGGCCCCCAAAGACAACCCGTATTTCCCCCCCTCCCCCCATCCAAGATTTTTGAAATACAAAAACCGCCCCTATCGATTTATGCATAGTCCAAGTGTTACTCTCCCCTCGATCTGCCCCCCTCCCCTTCCAGTTTTCTTTGTTCTCGCGGCCAGACTGCCTAACGCGATAGGGAAATGTGTCGGTGACCACGACAGGGGAATGCCCCGCGTGACTTTCTTTTCTTTGTTATGTGTATGGTGTTTTTTTTCGGGTTCGTCTGCATGCTTTTTCCAGAGCCTAAATCAGCAAAATCTTTGTGCGTTTAGGTGCCCCCTTGCTTCACTTTCTTGAAGACTCCTCTTTCCAAGCGACGCAATAATTGTTGCGGGATGAGCAAAAGAAGCCTTGCAGAACCCTGTAAGAGCCAGTAATAGTACGCTTTGTTATCCATTCTTACCATTCCACAGCGGGAATGCAGCCGTTATTCGGGTCCCTGGAGCTTCAATTCCCCAAGTTTTCAAACCCGCTGGGAGCCAATCACGGAGAGGGCGTTAGAAGAAAGGTATCCTTTTCTATTAGTTTGGATACAATACACTACCGTAGTCATGAAGTCGTCTTGTTGTTGATACGGGGTCTTTGAAGTTTCCCTGCAATTTTCGGCCAGAACACGTTTTCTCCCCCCCTTGTTCTCCCCGTCCGCCGCCTTCACCGAATCCCACCCTACTCTTCCCACTCCCCAGCTCCCCCAGCGATTAGCGTACACCTCCTGCTTTCAAAGATTTCTACTAAGCGTCCACGCTCTTAGCCAAGACGGCTTGTCCTCTCTCTCTTTTAAAATCGTCCCTCGCCAAGTTATGCCCCTTGTCATTTCTCTGATCTGACTATCCAAGCCTGTACCAACCAATCTGATACCGTACTCACATCATTAGTATGCTCCTTCAAGTTACCCACCCCTTTTTTTTCGTTTTTTTTAGCCCACTCATGTTCCATCCTTCAGCGTCCAACTTTGAGGGTTCATTGGACTTTCCTCTCCACGGCTTAGCAAGGAGGATTTTCCCTCCAAGCGCAGAATTTCGATTCTTTTTCCTCCGAACGCCCCTGCCCGCCCCTTCTCTTTAATGATGTTTGAGTTAGACAATACAAGGAGCACAAACGTCAAACGACCCCCCCCAACCGTCTTTCCCGACCCTTCTGCTTCCCCCCCTCCGACATGCTTTAGGCATCATAGCCAGGTCCCATGCAGAAGAACCTTGGTCGACATGATCTGTGCTGATTTTTTTCCTCTATTTCATCAGTTCCCCTCCCAATTTCCTTATTTTTGAGTGGCCCACGGTTTTTTAACGCTGTAAAACCCTTATTTGACCCCTTCCCTCTGTCTAGTCCCTTACTCGTTTATGGACCAGTGTGGATAACACTTTCCGAGAGGGATTGACCCTTTGGGGCTTTCCTCTCCCTATACCCCGGACTATGGGTATTTCCCCCCCCGAGTTCTAAAAAGCGTGTGCTGAGTTGCCCCTGAGAATTTCCCATTTCTTTTTTTTCCCTTCCCTCCCCCCAGCATCCCGCTTAATCCTTTGTTCCACGGCTTCAAGAGTCTTTCAAAGATCTCTCCAAAAACAGCAAGGCGTGATGCTCTTTTTCCTTTTTATCATTTTTTCTACTTCGGGCCCCATCTCCCGTCTTTTTCAAGAGATGGCAATGTACAATTTGTAATTTTTCCTCCCCATCGTCGCCCGCGACTCCGGCAGGACCTAGACTTCGCCAAAGGAGAACAATTTCGATTGCTGGCTCCTTAATTTTGTTGGGTCCAAAGTTTCACCTCCACACAACTGCATATCTTCCAGGTTCTCTTGAATGTTCACAACTTACACTGAACCCAACACATGGTATCCTTGTTTGTCCGTCCTTTCCCTCGGACCCTGAACTAGGCGCTTGAAGTCGCCCCCCACCTTCTTTTGGATACCCCCTTGTAAGTGCGATCTCTCTTTCTCCCTCGTTTTGTGTCTTTAGATTCTTTTCCCCCTTCTTCCCCTTTCTTTTGCCGTTTTCCCCCTCCTATTATTGGGGACTCCGTCTGCCTGGTCCTTTGGGGCCCTAGCGTCACCTGGAGTTGTAAAAAAGGGATTCCAATGTTGCCGATTTGGAAATCTGCCAATTGACCCCCCCTTTCACTGATCTATGAGATGTTTGGCGGTTCTCCCATGTCGTCCAAGGCCCCCCCCCCCCATGTCCCTTCTCGGGTCAGGAAGTTTGAGGGCGTCTGACGGGGATGTTGCTTCTTCCGGCGACGAGTTCCATTACACCCGTGCCGTGAGCTTCTTCCTTTTTTCTTCTACATTAGGCCCCGATAAAGAATTTCGGTCATGTGGAGTCGATGACAACGTACCCCCCCCCCCTAGCCTCAGCTCCCTTTTCTTTTTTTTTTTGACACTATTTTCTCACACGACCTGAAGCCTGCTTTCTCCTTTTGACCCCCAATTAAGGAAGAGTTCTGAGTTTGATTTGCACTCAATGTAGGATCATTTGGACCTCCCCATCCGGCCTCTTTCCCTGAATTCGGCTTAGAGGCGTAGTGTGGAGCGTCGTCGCAGAAGACGACCACAACCTCGAACCTCGGTTGTCGCGGGGATCCATTAAGTAGCCTCTGTTCCCGTGGTACATTCCCCCCCCCCCCTTCCTTGAATAAACAGGGTTATAAAGAGACTAACGCACTCGTACACCCCAAGTCCTTCCCCCCTTGACGGATGCATTAGCCTCGTCCCACCTGAAATCATCCATCTCCCTTTTTTCCCGGTTTTTCTTCTGGCATACGACCTCCTTCATGTCTAACGCTTTTCGAGACGGCCGTTGAATATCCGAGTAGTGAACCGGTGAGGAAAAACAAATTACGGTTTCGTGCTTTTATGTCGCGTGTTGGGACTCGGTGAGGGGAGGAGCTACTAATTTCCGACACCCAGAAAAAGATTTCTTGGTTTTTTAAGGAGGGACTCCTGAATTCCGTCACCTTCTTCGCACGGAGGCCCTCTGAGACACAATCCTCCCTTGCTCGCGCCGGTTGTCTCTTCCACCGCCCTCCAATTCTTTGACCGTTTGGCCGACTGCAGTGCACATCTTCCTCCGCCCCCTTCTCCCCCCCCCAACCCATCCCACACGTTTGAATTCGAGTCATACGATCCTTGGGATTACCCTTCCTCACTCTTTGTTTTCCGGTTGCTTATTTTCTTATAATAACTTTCCCCCCCCCTTTTTTTCATCTTTATTTAGTGTACGGTTAAGAAGCATGTAACCTTACGGGTTAAGCTGAGTGTCGACTTCTTTCAAGTTTCTCTTCAAGGTTTCTGGAGCTCGTTTCAAGACCACGCTTACGCGGGGGATAGTTCTGCTCTTGTCTCCTTTGATTCGCTCCCTCTTTAAATTGAGGACACCCCACCCCACGTCTGTTTTGAGGGAGTCCTACAGCACACAAGTATTCACACCGAAAGCTTCCCTCCTGTGCTGGATTTTCTTTCTCCCCTTCCCCCTATAGCTTGATATTTTTCTAATCCCTGTGTGCCTCCCCCCCTTTCAAGTGAGCTCCGCTTTCCGACATAGCTGAACCTCTGAACAATTCCTGGATATGACCCCCCCCCCGTCCCCTGCCGCTTATTCTGGCTCTTTCCCCTTTTCTTTCGCTTCAACTTTTTCTCCCTTTTTGCCAACCTTTCCCCCCCACTAATGTTTTTGAGGAGTTACTAGTGCTTTCCTCCCGGCCTCCCCGCCCAGCTACCCCAAACCCCCCTCTCGTCTTTCAGCGCCCCGGCACAAACCCGGCTGTAGGTGCACCGTCTGCAATGCCCCCTTCTTTTTGTTCCGGCCTTTCTTTTCTCGCTCCAATCTCAACGAAGTGACGTGCGATCAGAGGTTGAGAGTAAAAACAATGCGTTCATCCACTTTTCTTGGCTCTTCACAACTTCTCCTCTTTCCCTTTCCTTTTCTGCGTGAAGGAGACAATGTTTGATATAAAAGCGCGTCAGGCCAACCTCCTTTTTTTTTTCCCTCCTCTGTCAGTTTTTGTGCGCTCCCTTTAATCATCTTCTCCTCTGTTTGTCTTCCACCTTTCAATAGGAGTGCTCTGGTGATCGTTTTTCCCCACTTTTCTTCGCCCTGTCTTTTGCCTAGGCCTCTTCCTTTCTTATCTCTGGCTCCCCCGAAGGGGAAGAACTCTCTCCGGTTTCCTCTCTTTGCTCCCCGTCTCCTCCCGCCCTTTTCGGACCGTGTTCCCCTCTTCCTTCTTCTCGTATTTTGCTAGAAAGCAACGCTGCTCGTTTGAGATAGTGCTTCCCCGGCGCCGTCCCTTTTTCGCTCCTTCCCTCCCGAGTGTTGACCCGGGTTTCGACTTCCTCTCCCCCCTTTCTTCCTGCCGACTGCGGAAGGAGGTATTTGCACCCCTTGGAAGCTGATTAGTGTTTAAGGAGAGGTGACTCCTCGCTCCCTCTCCCTTCCTTTCTGTTTTTCTCCCACCTTCCCTCCCCCCCCCCTGTCACCGTAGTTTTTCCTTTTTCTCCAGTCCTCCTTTCTTTTATAACGACAGTTTCGACAAAGAGTTTCCCATGATAAAATAAACTTTTCTTTTTGTTGGTTCTGTTTTTAATACGCTCCATCCCCCTAACCCTCCGGCGATGGTCTTCTCCCTCCCCCCGCATTCACACGTACCAGCCACCAAAGATCATTCCTCACCGTGTTGTGAGAGAGATTGTTTGGGCCTGGCTTTCTGCCCCCTTGATTTTCCATGATTTTTTTTGGTAGTATGTCCCCCTTTCTTCCCCCTCCCTTTTTTCTTTTTCGCTCCGGATTTTCCACCCCAAAGACAGAACAAAATCTCACCTGGAAGTGGGTTTTTTTTCCCAGTGGAACTTCTTTTTCCTCAGTTGGCTTTCTTTCAACCTTCAAGTCCGTCCCCTCTTCCCCCAGCAACTATTTCATTTTTTCTTTTTTCTTCTTCATTCCCCCCTCGCCATCCGAAGAGGACCAGGATCCGCGCGCTCCGTAATTAATAAAGATCCTTCGTCTCAACCTTTTTTATCCCTCCGTCAAGTCCCCTCTCCTTTACTCTATTCAATTCCTTCGTGATCCTTTTTCTTCCCTTCCCCCTTCTTTTTAAAGTGCGGCGAGATTAAGGAGAGAATTTTCCGAGCGGCATATAAGGCCTTTATTCTTTCTTTGCTTCGCGCTCTTCGGTTATCTACCCTTAGGCCACGGCGTCCACCCGCACTCGTACCCTTCCCCCTCTTTTTACCTTTTGCCCTCAAATAGATACCGTTAGAATTGCCCCGCGCGGATAGTAGGAGGTTTTCTACCTCCACTTTTTTTCACCTCGCCACTGCTCTCCATACCCCTTGTTGCGAACTCGCGCAAAGACCCTATTTTCGTAGGCAGCGTCGCAGTCCATTAGCGGCGCGCCCCACTCTTTTCCGCACAAAGGACCTTTTTGGCCTTTTTTTTCTGTGTTCGCCAACACAGGGCCTAGAACCCCCCTTCCTACCCGTAATAGTCCAAAAGGTTTCCCTCCGTCCTTTTTTTCCCGCTCCCCCCCACGCCGTCATTCCCTTTGTTCACTCCCCCCCTTCCCCCCTCTTTTTCTGTTTCCCTTACTATTTGCGCACGGAACGTCTTGACGGTGTTGACTCCGGGAACTGACAGGGTTCCTTTTGCTGTTTTATTCTGCCGTCTTTTTTGTTTTTTTTCTTTTTTGCCTCTTCGTCCAAGCACGACAGCCAACGCCCCTCCCAATCAGGATTCGTTTAGTTACATTGCGGCATTCTTTGTGCCTCAATCCCCTTTTCCGTCCGTCCCAATTTTTTTTTTTTACTTATATCCCATCATCACGCACTGCAAGGACTGTTTTGTAAGCTTTTCGCTTCTTCTTTTTCCCCTTGTCAACGTGCGCTTCAAGCTGCCCCCCCTCTTTTTGAAGCCCCCTTTCTTTCGGCGTAATCAAGGAAATGAGTTTGGCTCCCTCCCCAACCCAGTTGTGTTAATCATGTGCTCTTTTTCAGGCCCCTTAACATGGTCAACACGTTAGACATCTGTGTGGTGTTGTCCCTCCTTACTCCTTTTCCCTCCCACGGGCTGACCCCCCCTTTGAAAATAACTCCGCTCTTCCCCCCCTCTGATATTGTTTTTTTTAACGCTTTGAGACATCACATTTTTTGTACATCGTTGCCACTAAGTCGTCTTTCCCTCTCAATCCCACAAAGCTGATTTCGCGTAGCCGTACGGAAATCCCCCTCCCTTCCTTATTCCCCAATGTATTCATTTTTCTCAAAAATTTCAGCCTCTATTTTTCACCCCCCATCGGTAACACAACGTGAGATAGTATGAGCTCATCAAGTTCCAACGTTTTGTCGCTTCTTTTTGTTGCCCCGATTCAGTCGCCTCTCTTTTCACTCTCCCCCCCACCTTTTCCCTTTCCTTGGGAGTCGTTTCATAAAAAGGAATCCTAGCACTGCTGGATTTTCTCAGCCTCCCGCATTGCCTTTTGGAAGGCCGAATTGTTACGCTCCCTCCGCGGTGCCCAGATTTTCTCAATCTTTTTTGTCATCCTGATTTAGACTAGTCCAACGCCTAAATTTGTAGCACAAACCCCATTCCGCCCCCACAAAAAACCGGCCTGGTCGCAATTTGCAATGCTGAACAAGAACTTCCGCCTTTTCGGACCTCACCTCCATTATAGCCATTCCCAGACAAATGGTTAGCAGGATGCTATGGATGCTCATTTGCTTTCCACTAACCCCGCACATCTTGTACCGAACCCCCACCTGGCCTAGTTTTTCGCGTGCGGTTTCTTCCTTCTTCAACCTGACAGGTACCCCTAGGAGGACCACTTAAAGATTCTCAGTAACTGTTTGGCACCCCCGGCCGTCCACCCATTTATGGAGGGGGGTTTTATAGTATATCCCTTCGGACACACTATAGGATATCAACATAAGGCCTCCCCATTACTAAAATCTCCCCTTTTTGTTGCTTTCCCCCTCCCTTGGAAGACCCCCCCCCTCAATAAATGAAGGCCCCCTTGTGACCCATTTTTCCCCCGCGTCAGCAATTTAGATTCTTTCTGGGTAATCTGTTATCTCCCCACCCACAGCGATCATGCCTTTTGGGACGTTTCTTAAAAATGAACTACACTTTGCCAGCGCCTCTCCGAACCGAATATCTCCCCGTTGCATCCTAACCTTTTTCCGCGCACGTGCCCCGGTTCTTAGAAAACTGGCCGAACTCCGTTGAAAGGGCTTGAACCTGGGTTTTTTCTTTGGAATTGTTCTGCCCCCCCGCCCAATCCCCAGGATTCCCTGTGTCCCCACCCCCCGCAACCAACATGACATTGGTGGGACTCTTTCTACCTCTTCCCCCCCTTACCCCTTGGCGCTGAAGGAGCACCTCCCCGCCTCTCTTTTTACTCCTAAGAAATGGTTCATTGCTATCTTCTCCCCCTCCTTGTGTGAGAGAGCTCGCCACTTCTTGCCTGATTGTTACGTTTTATAAGGTCATGATAATTAAGGAGACCTTTCCCCTTGGGGCTGACTCAAAGGCGTTCCCCCCCCCCATCTCAACGGTCATCTTCCTTTTTTCCACTGTTGCCTGCCCCCCCCTGTGTCGTGGAGATTCGGAAAAGCAAAGTCAACCGTCCCCACCCCCCCCCTTAGTGCCATTTCCCTCCTTTTTCCCTTTCCCTGTTGCGACTTCCCTCCTGAACCGCGCGCGTCGTGGCGACGAGTTCGGAGAGAATTAAAAGTTTTTATTCGAATAGTTTTTCTCCCCATATTTTTGTTTCTCTTTTGGTTCCCCGAATTTTCTTCATTTCCCCTCTCTCCACGCCTGCCTTTTTCAGCCCTTTGCGGTTTGGGGAGAACCTATTCTCCTGAAAGAAGCGGTGATGCTGCATTCGCGGTTTGACAATCTAATTCTTCCCCTCCTTTGACCTGATGACCACCTCAAGGAGGTTTTTCCCTTGGCCTCACTTCTCAGGAGCTTTCGTACGGATTTAAAGCTTCTGGTTGATTGCCAGAGAAGGTTGATCTTCTCCCGAAGGAAATTCTTCACTTCCCCCACACCGCCGTACGTGTTTTTTTTTTTTTTTTTCCCCCTTTAGACCGCCTCTTTCCTTTTCCCCCCCCTCCCCTTCGATTGGGGAAAGTTCCCTAAGGTTTGATAGCGAAGACACTGTAACGACCTCAACAACGTCATTCATTTTTTCTTCCGCTGATTTAATAGTCCCCCCAGGTTTCCCCCATCAAATTCCCTTCTCCCCATGTTCCTTTTGGCTACTCCTTGTATCACTTCCGAGAATGGAGGGTGTATCGCGTCTCTTTGACCCTCGTTCTGAAAGCCGGTTTTCCCTTTTTTTGCGTTTTTGCTCCGATGGTCGGCATGCTCCCCCCTATTATTCGATCTGGCAAGAGGAGGCACTTCGGAAACTTCCGAGCGCCCAGGAGAGGAGAAAACTTTCCTCCCCTCTAGGTCCGTGGGTCTCTAAACGGCTCCATCGCCGTCAATTTTCCCCCCCGTACTTTTTATTTTCCCCTTCCCTCTCCGTGAGAAAACAAAAAGAGCTGCCACTTTTGGGAATTCTTCTCTGCAACGGAATATCTCCTTTGATTCCCTTCGCAGATGTTTGTGTTCCTCTTTTTTTGCTTCCATACTCCATGGACGGGCCTTCGAGTTATTGTTCGTTTCCGAGTTACGCTGGCACATCTTAGATGGATTTCTTTCTCTGCTGACCGCTCTGTTTCTGACTTTCTCCTTGTCCCCAATGGGCAGGTCGTTTGTGAGCCATGCTCTCCTCGTTTTTTCTTTTCTTCTGCTGTCATCAGGTCTCGGCCGTTTTTTTCCCTAAAAGCGAGAAGCGGACCCCAAAACACAAAATGTAGAACTGTGGTTTTGAAACTGGGGCCACCCTCTGTTTTGCCAGTCTGCACCCCTTTTCCCCCCCCCCAAGCACGATTGCAAAACGCTGGATTTTTTTTGGTTTCTCCCTTTTAGCTCAGGGATTCTCGACCTGGGGAGAAAGCTTTTCTCTTTACTGAGCTCCTTCCGGTCCCAAAGACGGACTCCTCTTCCCCCCTTCCCTGGCTCCTTCCCTTCCTCAGGTTTAATCCTAACCTGCGAGGACTTTTATTGACAAAATATTTCAGCAAGGGTGACCCACCCCCTTGAACTAATTCTGATTTTTCTGTTTTTCTGCTCTTGCTTGCCCCCGACTCCAGGTTCAAAACGACCCTCTCCCCCAAAAAACCTCCTCATTCCCCGTAGGGCGCCCCGCCTTCCTGTTTTTCACCGGAGGGCAACCTTCCATCGGGTAACGTTCCTTTTCGCTGAGAAAACTTTCCAAGACGTGATGTGAAGATTCTTGTTTGGCTTTCACCCCCGGGCTTTCCGCCGAAAGGACCTCTCTTTTTTTTTATCGGCCACTTCTCTGCAAGGAATTACGGGATATGCTTGATCGTAGACGTCGTTGCCATTGTTTGCTTACTTTCACATTCCTCTCCCCTTCCAATCCTTTTTCGGTTCCCGCTAGTTGCAGGTTCTCTGTTGCCGCTATCAGTTGGTTCTCCAAAAGAACGGGTTTTTTCAATTGCGGCTGGCCTCATTTCCCCGAACTTTTTCATCCCCCTTTTTTTCTTCCCGCTGAAAGTTGTCGGCTATTCCCGCGTTCTTTTCCCCCTCGTCGAGGCGGGGTCAGCAATCACTCAGTAAGAGAGGGGGAGACCCTTCATCAGCGACGGACGCCCCCTTTCGTGGAAAGTCTTTTTTCGCTCTACTTTTTACGATACCTTTTTCTCGTCTCCTTCCCCCTGCTCCTCTGATTTCTTTCTTTTTTTCCGAATCGCTCGGAAGTTATCGCGATTCAAGTGGTAAGAGACCTTCGAACCAGTGCGCAATTTCTTGCTCCGTTGATCTTTCCACTTGGAAGATGTATCTCGTGGCCCGGTTGGGGTCGCCCCGGCTTTCGAGGGCGGCAGGTCCAGCGCTGATCACAGGACTAACTGACGTAGCGGCGTGCTTTCCCCCTTTCTGCTGGATCACGCTTGGACCTTCCGTCCCCCCCTCACTTGTTCTCCCCCCACCTTTTTTCCCAATGCTGCAGTCGATGTGTGGTCTCTTTCCCCGCTTTTCGCCCTCATCGTCTTTTTTTGTGGGCTCTCAATCAACTATGTTGACATCGAGCCCGGGGCAAAAAGAGAGAGAGGTTTCAAGCTCGTTTGTGTGTTGAGATTTGGTGTTTTCCCTTGATGTCATGTTCAATGCCCTTTTTTCTGCCCTCTCCCCATCCTAGAGTTCGATTTCTTTTCCTTCTCCCCCCCTTTCCCCCAGTCCACCACAATCGCCCCCTGCGCTGTCCGAGTTTACTCTTTGTCCATGAGTGAGGCCTCTGCTGACCGCGCCGATCCAAGCAAACCCCTTTTTTTCTGTTATTTAGTCCTTTTCTTCGCTTTTTCCCTCGCGCCATCCGAGGCCGGCGACTTTCTTCCTGTCCCCGTCCCTTTATTCATTTCTTTTTCACAACGTGGGACTACATAAGTTTACCCTGCTCTCTTGGACAGAGATCGCAATTTGAGAGGATGAGTTCCCCGGGTCTCGGAAACACGCCGGAATTCTTTGATCCCCCGAGACTCCGCTCCTAGGATCCGGAATCCTCCTCCTTCTTTGCATTTGTGATCTTGTTACGTCTACCCCCTTGCGCGGAAGTGTAAACGAAATGTTCGGACGCTTTGAGAATTTTTCAAATTAGGGACGTTTTTTATGCTTCCCGCGCTTCTCGCCCCTCCTTTATGGGTCTCCACGACCATTCTCCGCCCCGCTTTGCACCACTTTGCGCGATACTGTTGCTGAATCCTTAGGCACATCAGCAATTCAGGCCCGGTGAGCAGAGTTTTCCCTGTTTTTTTTGGCGCCCCTCCGCCCCCCAGCCCAACTATTCTTCACCCAGGTCCTTTTTTGTCGCCGACTTTTCGAATGATCAAAATGAAACGCCTCGAAGATAAGAACAAAGTGAAGAGTCAGGTTTCGGATCCGTTGGCCCTTTTCAGCCCCTCCTCCTTCTTTGCTTTTCCGCCATTTTTGTTTATCCCCCTTTTCTATCTGCACTTCACTTCCCCTTCACTATTGGCTGCGAGAAAAGTAACGGAAAAGATGTAGGAATGTTGCCAAGGTGACCCTTTCCACTTGGCCGGCCGGTTGCCCCTTTTCTTCCCACTTGGCTTTTTTTTTTTTTTTTTTTTTTTTTTTTTGGCCCCCCTTTGTTTAGAATGAATAGTTCCAACAGAGAAAGCAACGCCAGCCCCCTTCAGGTCGTTCATTGGTTCCCTTTTAAAACCCTTTTGCATCCCCAGGTCCAGCCCAAGTTGACGGATATCGAAGCCTTGGCAGCCCCCCGGTAATAGCCAGTACTGTGTTCAGGAGGTTCCTCTTATGGTTCCCTGTAAAATGAGCTTCCCAGGGGACAAGAGACCCCCCCCCGTTCGTCAAAAAGGTCTTCGCGTATACGGGAAGGAGAGGAGTTTGTTATTTACTCCCCATTCCCAGGTTTTCCGCAGGTCTTTGGGGTATACTGTTTCTTTTTCCATCGTACGCCCCAGTGCCCAGCCCACAGTGTCATTTGTGGTAATCTCAGAGAGAGAGGTTAGGCACGCCGGAAACCTTCCCAAATATCCTACTATCCCCCCTCCCCGATCCGTTTCCCCTCTTTTTCCTCTCCCCCCGTTTGACCCGAGCTGCCGAATCAAGTCCTACTCCTAATCCCCCAAGTGAATCGTCGGCTCTTCCAAGTTGACCCCTTCCACGGCTCCCATTTTAATTTTGATGATCCTGTTAACAATACTCCCCCGTTCCTCCCCCAACCTCTGCTCTCCCCTCACCAAAGGAGCGATTGTATGCGCCCGTAAGTGAAAAGTGGCGCTCTTTTGGGGGGGGGGGGGAGATTCTCCGACATATGTCAAGCGGTCTGGCCCCACTTTCTTTTTTTTGCTCATGCTTCCTATCCCCTTGTTCTTCACGTCGCTTTTCTCATCTCCGACTTTTCCCTCCTTCGGAATTTTACTAGGTGGAGCCCCCTCTCTTTGCGAGAGATAGTTGTTTCAATGATAGTTAGCTTTCCCCCCTACCATACCGGCTCCCCCACGCAAAACACCAATCGACCACCCTTTTTCCCCTGTTCCCCCTTCCACCCCCCCTAATCGGCCGAATCCCGCCAATTTTCTCCGCTTTAGAGAAGAATTTCCATGCCAGCCTCCCCCTTTTTCTGCCCTGATCGTCGTTTCATTTTTTTGCTTTCTCCCCAACCAGTCTTGAGACCCCAAGGGAATGACGTTAGCGTAGAGTCGGTAATCGCGGCACCCCCCTTATTTTTGGTTCCCTCTCCGGAGTTCCTGTCCACCACCCTGGTCTCTTACCAAGTGGGCGAACCGAAAAGATAGGAGGAGGTTGAGGGACCGAATTCTTCGAGCCCCCCCCCTGGGGACTCCCCCTGTATGTTCTTCCCCAAGACGCTTCTGATCTTCCTTTTGTGCTTTGCCCCTCTCCTCCAATTGCTTGCGTCTCCAAACACCTCAATAAGGAATTAATGGACCCTTTCACCGCGACAGTCCCTCATGTGCTAAAGGTTTTCTAACCCAAGGTCTTGATGGCTTGTGGAAGTTTCATCCTCCCCCACATGGACGATTTTTTGGAAAAGAAGGCGCCCATGTCTGCTAAAGGGTTCCCCCCGACCTTCCCTTTGTACATTTTGTTTCTTTTCCCTCCTCTCAGGGTTCGTTCCGCGGCCCAGTCGCCCCAATGGAAAAACTCTATTTGAAAGGGCCTTTGTAAAACGTTGGGGCATTGGACATGTTGACCCCTTCCCCGCCCCCAACCTCGAACTAGCAGTCTTTGCATTTTCCCCAGACCTTTCCCCATCCTCTTTTTCCCCTCTTGCGACTGTTTGGACGCCTTCTGTAAATGGCACCCAGGACCTGGCGCTGTCTTGATCCCCCATGCCCGAGTCCTTGGATTGCCCATGGCAGACCTTTTCTCTTTTCTTTTTCCTCCTTTTTTTCTATGCTGACTCCCTCTGAAATGTCTCGGCTGTCAAGAAGAGAGAGAGTGGTGCCGTGTTACTTCGCGCCTGCCTTTTGCGATGGTAAAGTCAAGGCTGAGCCAAAATTCCATGTTGTTTCTTTGGGACACTTTGTGCACCATTCATAAGGATACCGGCGGTGGTTGGCTGTTAAATGGCCCCGTCCACCTTTTTCCCCCCCCCCATTTCCATTATCCTTCCCCATTTCGCGGTTTTTCGGAGGAAGGGAAGATTGCCTGCGCGTCGGCGGCGACTCTTTTAGGAAATTACCCCCTGACGTCGAATACCCCTTCCTATACATTGAGACCGTCGACACGAATTTTCTGTTGTAATGGTGAAAAGTTCACAAAATCTGAACAGCCCTTTTTTTTCTTCGCCTTTTCTCCTGCCCAGCATTTTTTTTCCCTCTCCCCTTTTTTTTGGTGTCCCTGAATTTCGTCCCTGATTTTGAATTTGACTGGGGAGGATCAGGGAAGACCCCGAACGGCTCCTGGACAGGCTTTCTGTTTGCCAACTCCCCGGTGGGTCGGTTTTTTCTAATCAATCCTCCTTTTCCCCCACCGCCGTCCCCCCTTGTTTGATTCCCACACTTTCCTTTGCGGTAAGTGGTTACCGGCGATTGGTCACGTCCCCCAGGGTTCCAGCGAATCCCGAATCGACGACAACTCATTCCCCCCTTTTCCTTTTCCATGCTGTTTTCTTCCCCCTTACAGCGTCCCCCAATGACATCACCCCCTTCGACATGGCGTCTGGCATTGGCTACTTATCTCTTCTCCCGCGGCGCTCTGTCGGGATCGCCGGGACCGCGTTCTTCCCCCGTTCTTTGTCGACGTCTTTGGTTTCCTAACGTGGTTAGTATCCTAACATCATTATAGCCTCCCAGATTTGACGATCTGGCGCTCGTCCCCTTTTCCCATAGTGTGACAATTACGAAGTAGCGCCCGTGGTCTCTTCCTTTCTTTTCCTCGGTCCGTTTTCTCTTCCTCTTCAAAAATGGTCCCCTCAAGGAAAGAAGGAAGCTGTCCACTAGTTCCCTCCGGGGCAACCCCACCCCAACTCTATTTGCCCCCTTTTTGTAAATTATAGTTAGTCCATCCCTTTTCTTCCTTACGCAGATTGTTTTGGGTTAATCGGTTTATGTATTTCCTCATCGAATCCCTGTGATCCTGATGGTTTTGAGTTCCCTCTTCTCTCTACGCTGCCACCCACCCCTTTTGGTTCCCCCCCCCACACCTTTTTCGAGGATTACGTTAGGTGCTGAATCAAAACCCGGTCTTCCTCTTCTTTCTAGACCCCCACTCCGATGTATGTTGTTCTTCTTTCTTCCCTTTTTTTCCTTCCACCTCCCCCCTCTACCTTTGGACCCAACAAAAAAACAAGTCGTCGACAACGTGTGGCCACATTTTTGATTCAACCCTCCCCTTTCCCTAATTTTAAACAGTATTACACCACTCCCCGCTCCCCCTCCTTTTATTGGGAGCCCCTATATAGCTCTGCTTCCCTCAGAAGATTGTGGCGGCAAGCTTCTTTTTCCCCACTTTCTCCTCTTTTACCGTCCCTAAGATCGGAACAGGCACCACAACCGTCTTGCTCTCCCTGAGGCCGGTCCTGAAGTAGGCATCGTCCCCCCCTTTTTTGCCCCCCTTTTCTGCGAGTATTCCACCCCATAAAATCCCCCAGTTTACCCTGAACCCTCATCTGTGGTTTCATGTTCGGATTGGCATACTGTCCCCCTCCCCACCTCTACCAAAAACCCCCACATCCCGAAAAGCAGCGCCCCCCGTGCCCCCCCCTACGTCCCCCCTTGCGTTCTTCTCCCCCATCGCCCGGGAACGTTCCGTTTGTCCCGCGCGCCACCTATTTTTCCAGAAGTGAGCGTTTCTCCTAGGGTGGCTTAAAAACCTACCCCTCCTCTTCTTCTTTTTTTTTATCTTGAACAACAGGATACATTGGTTTACAATATTAAGTTGTCTTTCTCGTCGTTCCAGTCGTTGGCGATATCCACTCTTCCCATTCCGCCCCTTGGGTTGACAAGCCTCTTTGATGTTGGAGCTTAGCCGCTTTTCTCAAGTCTACACTTCCCCCGACCTGGGACTGAGTGTGATGTTTTTTTTTTTTTTAGAGCTTTACCCCCTTTTTTTTCTCCCGAAAGTGTCGTTCTCTTCACCCTCTGCCTCTTTGTTTATACGGGGATACTATCAAGCGTTTACTCCCTTTTCCCTTCCGGTTCCTTCTTTCTTCCCCTTCCGACCATTTATGACGACTTGCGTGGACACCGGCTTGAGTAAGCCCCGACTGTGATTCTCGCTCAACCCATTCGTATGCGAACGTCCACTCCCCCTCCGATTTTTTTCTCTTTTTTGTATCGCCGGCCCCCTCCGAGCGCGACGTAGTATAGCGACCTTCTGGGTGTCCGAGGGAACCTATCATAATCCCTCCCTTCCCTTATCTTGCGAGTTCTTTTAATCCTCCCATTTTTTCTCCTCCTCTTATTCTGCTCTTCTCTTTACTCGATGTCCCCCCCCATCGTCACTCTTTTGGTTGTCTTCCCGCTGCTAAGCTTTTCCCTTCCAATGACTTTGATGATCGGCGCGTTCCCGACTCCATTCAAAGAAGTCGACCCTCTTTTTCCCCATGGTTTTCCCCTTCCCCCCTGCGCCCGGCTTCTGTTTTATGATTGTGAACTCTTAACTGGAGCTAAATCAAATTCCCCGCGGAGATGGTCTCGCCCTCCCCCAAAAGCATTCATCACGTGAC
>Ga0179593_1416471_pt1 | contig 16552 bp, 16 predicted proteins | sample CZODoug2_1_08_16_FD_185931 | JGI IMG/M metagenome (GOLD analysis project Ga0179593, IMG submission 185931) | Vadose zone soil fungal communities from Angelo Coast Range Reserve, California, USA - CZODoug2_1_08_16fungal (PacBio error correction) | ecosystem: Environmental > Terrestrial > Soil >... | reverse complement strand
CCGGTGTTTTTAAGGGCCTTCGCTCCTTTTCGTTCGTGTACAAGCATATACCGTGCTGGTGCTGAACTTTCGCTCTTCAAGAGGGTTGGCCCTCGGGATCGCGCTTTTAATATGTAATGGTTGAAATTCCCCTTGTTCTCCCTATCGTCCTTTGGGGGGGGTTTGCCTTTCTTCACACAAAGAGAACACCTCCAGTCCTTCTCCCTCTGCTTCCCCTATTTGATGATTTTTGCTGTTTCCTTTCTGGTCAGCGCCAATGCCTGCTCTTTTTTGTGGCTTCTGGCGCCGCGGCGACTATCTCTTCTTTTTTTCCTACTTCCCACCCGATGATTACGACTAGTCTTGCCTTCTACAGACCTGGTTATGTCCCCGTTCCCGCCTGTTTAGATCACTCTCTTCCCTGATCCTTTTATCATTGAAGGAAAGTAGGGGGCCAGCTCCTTAATGCGCCGGGGTTGGCGACTTTTTGTCAGAAGTTTCCCGTGCTTGTCCGAATGCCCTAAGCCTATTTCTTTTCAGGAATTGCTGTATATGCACTTCCAGTGGAGGTCTCTGGATGCCGTGGCCCTAAGTGATTGGCAATTTGTGCCACTTGCCCATAAAACCTGAAATGACTGGTCGCTTGGTTTAGCTGGAGTACGGGAGGACTTGATTCCGCCTGGAAGATTGTGTTTTTGTGTGGACTGTTCTCCTTGGAAAACTTCAACAAGGCGCGTGTGCCCCTTTCCCCCTTAAATATTTAGTTCTGCTCCTTTTTCCACCCCTTGAGAACGACTCAATATTCTTGTGACCAGTTCCTCCCTCACAAAGGGTCCTCACTTCTCTTCCCCCGGGCTCCGGGCTTCTGACCAGTCCTTCTCCCGCTTCGGATCCCACTGGATTGGGACTCCAGGACAACCATTTCTTTTTGTTCCCCGACCCCCCCCACCGGAGCGCTTCAATGTAGACCCTGTCTGGGACCCTTTCGGGGACATGAGCTCACTCTTTCTACAGGTACGAAGTCCCTTACCGCAAACCCGGCCCAGAACGGGCCGCTTCCCGGATCTTTGCGCCTGTCATTTGAGAAGTCATCTTACTCTCTGCCCTCCGACCCCCGTAGGAGAAGCCCAGCGCCAGTGAGCTTCTTTTCGACCTTCTGCGCACTGACATTTATTTAATGGCAGACGTTCATCATCGCCTCAACGGAGGACCGAGCGCAGCCTGCCCCCCTCTCTCCTCTTTCCCCTGCGCGTGATTTTCCTTCGATTTATGCAACCACGGGACCCCAAATCCGTTTGTGAGTGTTACCATTTACCTATTCGTTCCTTTGACGTGGCATTTTTGACCATTGGCTCTTATTTAATTTTGTGTTTGCTCTTTCTTCCTAGGTACAGGGGATTTTACGCTCATGTCACTCCGTGGTTGGGAAGCTCTGGTCACCTTCCTTTTCTTGACGGAGTTTCCCTGCGCTCAGGTCTTCGCCGGAATTCCAATGAACTCCGATTACACTGGTTTACTCTAGCTGTGGTAAGTCGTTAATGCCTCTTTTTCACCCGGAAGAGAGGTCTTCTTAGGATGGCAAGTGGGATGATTCATGATGTTCCAAGAATGATGTTTTGGCTGTTTTATTCAGTGTGAGGACACCTGGGGCTCGGTTGTTGTCTACTTTCGTTACTCAATATGTAGGACGGTAATGTATTTCCCGTTTCTCGAGTGGTGAGAACGTCGTTATAAAGGAAGGGCGACGGCGCTTCCTTCTTCCGGCCCCCCATGAGAGGTGATTTCCTTTTGACCCGTCGTGACCCCCCCGAGGTACAGTTAGCCTAGTTTCGTCTGCCTTTGAAGAGTACTGATCTCATCTTTTTCCTCATCCCTCGGTGTTTTGTGATTTGCTGCATCCTCCTTTGCTGGTCAGTCCTTTTTCAAACGTGCTCTCTTCTGCCTTTTTAAGTGATGCACACTTTGCACATGCTTCTTTCCGTTTGGAATATTCCGCGCCGCGGGGCAAATGCTTGGTGAGTACCCCTGCCTTCCGGAGAAAGAAAAGCATCCACCACTGCTTCCGTCATGCTTGCCACGAGCAGCGTTCCCAACCGCTCCATTTATCTATTTCTCCTATGCCTGTTTTTTTCCTCAGGCTCCAGTCTACCCTGGCACCTACATTTGATACATCCAGTCGAGGGCCGTCCAGAAGTAGGGGCCTTCCCGTTCTCCCCACCCCTAAACCCAGATGCAAGCTTGGTCAAAAAAGGGGTTTTTGCTTGATTCCTGTGTCCCGGTTAGGACTTCGTTGCCTTCCCTCTTTCCCCCTCCCCCCCCCCCCTCTAGTAACACCGGATCCCAGTTTCCTGTTAACCAGTTCCATCTGATTTTGTCAATCCCTTCCAGCCCCCCCACCCCCTTCTCCCGGAATTTTTTCTTTCCATTCATTGCATGTGGCTATTGTTGTGAAGCTTGTTGCTGACTTCACGTGTGATGCGACAGTTATGAATATACGCTTGTTGACCTCACTTGACCTTCGCCGGGCCCGGTCTTCTTCCTTTCCCTTTCTGCGTGATGCTTTTCCCCGATTGCAGTCTGATTGGCCTTGCAGAAATGTGCGATCAGATCGCGCCTCCCTGTTGGCGGTCCCTTTGTCTGGAAATTTCTTCGCACGACCGCCGTTCTTGCTCCCGGATGCTTTGGAGTTTAATGCAAAGGGCGGCCTTAGCAGTTCACTGGAGGAAGGTAAATTGATTCCCTGGTTTTTCATCATTGCGCCTTCGGGATGTTTTTGAGATTCCTGGTTTTTTTTCCCCCGGTGCGGACACTTCCTTTGGTCTCGAGATCCTGACTTTCGGCCCCGTGCGTGCCGGTTTACTTTGCTTGCCTGTGAGTTTATTAGGTCGGGTCTCTTAAAGGGTCATCGGAACTGATTGATTGTCCTCCGTGCCTTTCTTCTGACTTTTTTTTTCCTCATTTCCTCTTTCTGGATTTTGTGAGACGTTGCCGCGTCTTTCCCGGGCCCGATCTTCGATCCTCTAGCTATGAAAGTCCCTCACCCCTAGTGCAAGGCGCTTTCCGTCTTCCCGAGTGAAGCCAAAGGGAAGTAGCAAACTGGTACGCCCTCGCCCCCGTTCCAGCAGTGGCTCTAAACGGTGCATGCTATTCTCCGCTTCCGTACAGTCTGACCCCTAAATACGGATAGCCTTCTTACAGAACGGCCCCGTTTTGCTTGGAGCCCACCCCCTTTTCTTTAGTTTTGCACCTGCGCGTGGACCGTTCCTCTCCAGAGCGAGTCCGCAATTTTTATCGGCGACCGATCCCCCCCCGGCCAGCATCGGTGAAACAGCTTTCTCGATTTGCATTCGTTCTTTTATGCCCTCTTGATTTACCCTCTCGGAACAGGAGAGGCGCTTCTGGTGACGAGTTTCTTGCGCCACCACGTTCACTCCTTGACCTTTTAGTGATTAAGATAAGCGGCATACCAGTTATCTTCTTTCTCCTCAGGTTCGCCGGAGTGAGTGGTTTGTCAGGCTTCCCTCCCCGGGGGAAGTCTGGCGAGCTCCGTGACTCATGGGCACCCACGTTTCTGGCCAGGAACTAGACTCGATCCCTGCGGACCAGAAAATTCTGAGGAAGAGCTTGACGTCCCCTCCACAGATCTGTTCGTCCCTTCTAAGGAGGCTCGCGAGTCCCTTCCCTGCTGAAAGGGCCGGCAATTAAGTTCGGGGGCTGCTACCCCCAGCTTTCTCCCAGAGGGCAGCCGACCCCAGTCAGGCCATTGCGGCTCCGTCCGCTAGGCTGAAAAGACATAGAGATCTTCCTTGTTGCCACTTCCCTTTTCGCGGTCTGTTTTCCCAATGCGCATAAGAGTTTAGCGGTCCTCCCCCTCCCTGGTAAATAAGCTGCTAAAGGCCTCCGTCTTGCTTTCGAAGGTTTGGCCTCAACGAAGAGAGGTATCGGGCCGAGATTGCTTGACTTTCCCCTTCCGTTTTCCCAGTCGGTCTTCCAGATCTCGCCCTCTCCCCTCACTAGCTCTCCTCCAGCCGTTTTCTCGTTTTCCCCGCGCCTCGGACAGTTTTTTTCCTCCCCCTTCACATGAATCTTGACTGCGCGACTTGGTATGCTTGCCGTAGAATGATGTCTGTGCGGACCTTCGATTGTCGGCATGAGTTGCTCCTGCATATGCATTATTTCATCTTTATCCTACTGATGGTTGATACCTCCCTTCTTGTTGACAAGCCTCAGCGGCTCCCCGACTCCCCGTCTCCTGGGCCCTCGTTCGAGAGTTAAAGTGAGAGAATACTTTTCTGCCCTTGGCGATCAGTGGCCTTTCCCAGCGTTTTCCCCTCGCGTTTACTCCAAGCCTTTAAAGCATCCCCCCTCACTGTTCTGGTGCCAGTTTCGTCAGAGGCCGGGAGATGTTCTTCCTCTTCTCTGGAAGATAGAACCACTTCGTGTCAGCCCTCCTGCCCACCTTGGAGGGGGGGATCCTCCTGGTTTCATCAGGGGCTCTTCACCGAATGCTAGGGTGTGCAGATCTTAAACTCCTCATTCTCCCCTTTAACTGCTTTGAACTCTTTACGATGTGCATAAACAGAATTATTTGCGTTGTCCGCTCGGTGTGTTCAAAACTGTTTTTTTGCCTTTGAGGCCTGAACCCTTCTTCTTCAGGATTCGAGGGTACCCGGCTTTTTTGGATGGCCTCTGTATTCTTTTTAGTAGGTGATGTAGTGGTTGTTGCGGGTAGGGGAGTCGTCTTGCTCCCATTCACTGAAGGGTTGAGGCTCTGTGTCCATCATTGATTGGTTATTCTTTGCCCAGGCCCCATGCTAATATATCCTTTCCTATCCCTCCTTTTCTTTTAGCGATCTCTCCGGTTGCATCGGCAAACGCCCATGTTCTTGTCCCCTGAGGCCCACTGAGGAACAGGCCATCCAAAAAGTTTGAGTTTGGGGAGACTCCCCCTCCTTTCCCGCATCCCTTGGCTTGTCTAAACCTAAAGCAACTAAGGTCCCGAAGCCAATGGCCGGTAGGCCTCCCCCCCCCGCCTCCCCCTTCCGTGCCGTTCTTAGGATCTCGAGCACCCTCCATTCCTTAACAGCAGCCCCCCTCGTGGCACCCCCTTCTCATCTATTAACACGTGCTGTTATTTCTTTTTAGGTCGCCTGTCCGGAAAGAAGGTGAGAACACTACCTTATTTCTCTCCTTTCCCTCCTCCCCATCTCTCCTTTCCGACTTGCAGTGATTTTATGTTGAGCCCCCTGGTAAGGCACAGACCCCCCCCGTTCAACTTGGCTCACTTTCCCCCCGTTCCATTTGGGCGCCCGTCTTCCAGATCGGTTCGTCAGCCTCATTTTTATCGTCCGACGGAACGCGTATGGCTAGATCGGTATTTTCTTTCTTGTATTCTCTTTTAGCTCTGGCCCCCTTTTTGCCCTTTCCTTTCCGCCCCCTTACGGCCCCGTGAGAACGGTTTCGTCCCGAGAGCGCTATGGATCTTCCCGATGACCTCGGTAATTTCGGACTCGCGTGAGGGAGACAGAGGATCGGCTTTTTTTCCCATCTCCCGACCGGTCAATACTCTTCCCCATGACATCATTTGAGTCGAAGGAGCACTCCCCCCTTTCATCTGACCTTTTGAGATTTTTTCTCTCTTATAAGGACTCATGCCGACTTTCTCTCTTTTTTTAAATCTGTAGGGCACTTCCGTACGATTCTAGTCTGATTTTCCGGAAGTGTTGCTAGCGGCTTCCGACCAGCGAGTCTTCGCGGTTGAGTTCCTCTCACTTCTTACATAACTTCCGGCCCGGCCGCTCACAGTCTTTTCCGAGTTCCCCAGCCACGGCCTCCGAGTCATATTCAGTAGCAGCCGCCCTGCTGCGAATGTCTTTCTGTCTGAGGGACCCGCTCGACTGATTCCTTCTTTTTTCCTGGCCCCCTGGTGGGCATTGCCAAAGGGCTTGCACAAGGAAGATCTGATCCGAGTGCTTCTGGCTTTCCGCGTCGGTCCGGAGAAGGCCCTTGAAATAAGCTTCTCGAGCTTCTCTCATCCTCTTGCTGCTGACGCGGAAATTTTGTTTGGCAGGGCTTTCTCTCGCGAGGAAGTGTTCCCATTCTGATCATCCTTGTTTTTTTTTTTGACAAGTCTTTTTTCCTTAAGATGGTTAACGCTTAGAAGGCGCATATAGACGGGATTTGTTTGCCCCATGTGCCCACGCTAGAACAATCCGCCTTTGGCTTGGTGTTTCCCCGGACTCACACCTGTCGATGCTTTCCGCAATTTTGGTTTCTATAGGGTGCAGGTGCCTGGTCCCCTTTTTAACTGTGCTTCGGCATGCGTCCGGTGGGCGGTACCTCGTTCTTTTCCCGCTGCTTAAGAATGGAAGGCCCGCCGTGAATTTCCCTTTGTTCAGCGCTGTCGTCCCGGTTTATCTCTGCTCTTATAGCTATTCCAGCCGCGCTGTGGTCCATCTCCATTGTCCCGCTGTGCGGAAGCGATGTCGGAGTGGGGTGTTCCCTTTGTTTGCTGTCCGCATTAGTTTTTTTTGCTTTACGTTGACTTTCATTTTACTAATGTCTTGCTCGGCGGCTGATCCTGAATTTTTTCGTCGTTGTTGATAGTAGACCCAGAATGTTTAATTTGGCGCACCCTGTCCCCGGCCTTCTGGCTTTGTTCGGCCGTTCGTACTGGTTCCTTCTCTTTGTCCCTTTTATTTTCTTGCTAGCGTTTTCAGAGGTTACGAGACCCCCGGTAAGGTTTTTGGCCCCCTTCTTTTTCTTCTTTTCTGTACCGTCCGTCGCTACGAACCTTTTCGCAAGATCCAGCCGCCGTAGTGCCCTGGACCCGGTATCCTACCGACCCGTGGCAGAAGTTCGCCCGCCACCTTTTGACCCTTCCCTTCTGATTAGCGGTTGTCCCAAATGCCCTTGTCACGTTACACCGGAACAACAAGTTTCCCATGTGGCAATGCCCCCCCCTCCCGTTGAATTGCGGATTGTCTTTCCCGCTTTTAAAATTCCTTCCACCTCTCCCCCTTTCCTCTCCCCCGGCCCTTCGTTGCCCCTCCTTGTTTGACAGTGCATTTCGGTTTTTCGCCGGCATTTTGAATTGCAGACTCTCAAATGATATGCCAGACTTTCCTGTAATCCAGAGAACCTACCTACGACCTTTTTTCTTACCCAAGTCTGCCCTTCCTGCTAGACGTCCGCCGAACGGCTTTCATCGATGCAGATGAATAACGACCTCGACGTCCCCCTTTTTGCAAGGATTCTTCAGCTTTCAGGTCGAAACGGGTTAGCTCCAGCTCCAGGATGATTTGACCTGACACTATACTGAAGGGTCCTGCCTTCACCGGGCCTTCTTCCTCCTTTTTGATGAATGTGAGTGTCTCTTTCTTTTTCGGGGTATTTCCTGGTGGATCCATGGTTTTTTCTCTTGGGTTGTAATGGTTTTTTCCAGGGCCCCTTCTTTTTAGTCCTGTCAGGGAATCTCACCATTCCAACGTTTCCGGCTTCTTGAGACGTTTCAGTGTTTACGACGCTTTTCCTACTGGTTTTCCTCCCCTCCGGTTCCTGGAGGCTCTTCTTCTTTTCCGGTTCTGCGTGATTTTTTCCCCCCTGAAGATGTTTTATGGCATCTCGTTCGAGGCCCTTTCCTCTTTGTGTCTCTTCCTTTCGCAATTGCCTTTTATTTTCTTTTCGTGGTCTTTGTTTTTTTGTGAACGTCTTGTACTCCGGTACCTTTGTCCGACTTTTTCCGGTTGCCTTCCGCTTTCCTTTTGCGGGTTCTGCGGTTCTTTCTCTTTCACTTGAAGGCCCCACTTTTTTTCTCACTTCCTTCTGATGAGAGGTATTGCTTTTCTATTTTCCTCTCTCCTTTTTTTTTTTTTTTTGAGAGAGCAATTTAAATTGCTGCACTGCATTACTTCTCGGTCCGGACTCTGTCAAGGGCATCGGTCCCTCCCCTGCCTGATGATAAGGAAGGGCCGTGGTTTGTACCGAACGGCCGCGCCGGCCCCCCGAAAAAATCCCCCCCCACCCCCCACCCCGGTTTTCCCCTGAACGGTTCACCGCAGCCAGTACCTGTCCTAAGCTTGCCCGTGGCACGAGCGGAGATACACAGCGTCCCCTGTTTCCTATGGATTTTTCCCTTAGCCATCTTCCAGGCGAACAGCCCCTTTCAGCAGCCCTGTCCCCTGAAACCCACGACCCCTTTGGTTACTCTGCATCCCCCGTCCCAGGCCTAGGCTCCAGGGCTCGGAACTGGTCTTGGCGGTTCCTGGTCCCCCTTTTTACTAGTGCCATTCAACTCCTAACCTGGAAAGTACATCCCCCCCTCTTCTTCACCACTCTATCGTAGTACCTCCCTTCCCCCGGCGCTCAAGTCAGCAACCACATTCGCGGAATTCGTCCTGTTCTGTCCCCCCCATTCCACGTTCTCTATGTGTCTATGTCACACTGCTTCGCTGGGTCTTTGCTCCGTTTTGAGAATGGTCTCTATGTGCGACTCAGCGGCTTCCCCTTTCAAGTTGGTTCGTCTGTTAGTCCCCCCCGATTTTGATAGGAAATTTTGCACGTCTCTCTGCAGTTCTTAGTGTGAGTTACAGAACCTGTCTGATTTCACTCTTCTTTTTTTTTGAGCCTTTTTTTGCAGCGGGCTCTTCCTTTCTTCGTTTTTCCTTCCCAGTTTAGTACAAGGTCGCTTTTTCCATGCGGCCTTTTTTCCCTGCTTGGGGGCCCCCCCCCCCACGTTTTGTGGGGTGGAACCTGTTTTCCCTTTGCAGTGCCAGTTAAACGGAGAACCATGGTTTCTCCATTCCGCCTCCTTTTGGCGATTAGCTGGTGTACGGTTTTTTCGGACACCGTCCGGTTTTTGCATCGTGACTGCAAGGTTTTGCGTGCCCCGTGTCGGTCCGGTTTGAATTGACTTCCCAGTTAGGTCTTCTTCTTCCTTTTTTTGGCTATTCCTTGAGAACCTGTCCGTCGAGCCCGTCCAGTGCTCTATTATCCGTGCCTGACGCTTCTCTTTTGACCTTCGTATTCCCCCATGCGCTCCCCATTCCTCCAGTCTTTTTCAGCCAGCCCTCGTCTGTCGGAACCCCAGAGTTACTGTCTCCCCGTGCGAGGAACAACATGGGACCGCAAGCAGCCCGTTCTGCTCCCGAGGCCGGACTAAGCTCCTAGCCCCGGTGCCGGTACTCGCCGCTTTCTTGGTTCCAGATTCCAGAAAACGGACGTCGAGCCTGCGTCCCCATGCCAGGAACGGCTGCAGCACGCCCTTTGTGCAGTCCGCCGAGCTCCTCCCCTTGCGCGGCTTTTCTCCCTCAAGTGCAGAGATGAGCTCGATCAGAACTTGGTCAATTCCCTCAGCTGCCTAATTCCAGAATTCGCGTGTAGCGTGACTCAGTTTAGTCCGTCCATTGGACCAGGTATCAGCTCGGCGTTTTTTCCTTCTTTTTTTTCAAACCCTTCCTCAAGGGCGCAGTACCATTCCTTTCCTTTTATTCCTCCCCCAGATTGCTCCTTTAGTAAGGTCGCCGGATTCGGGGTGTTTCCCTTAACCCGCCACGGCGATGGGGGCTCTCTCGGGTGACTTATGTATGCCCTTTCGCTCGTATACTGAGGCCATCCCCTGCTGAGAGCTCGTCCTTAAAAGCAAGCGCGTTGTTTCCACTCTTCGTCACCGGAAAAGAGCTCCTGAAAGCGGACATTGACATTCAGGACGCCTGCGGATGATTCGTTTTTTTCGAGAACGGTTCGCGGACTCTTCGGTCCTGGCTGCGGACAGGCCGGAGTCCCCTCAGTCACGCCTATCATTTTCTTCCTGGTGAACTTTTATTGCGCTGTACTCCCATCGCAGGCATTCTGCCTTGTATCGTATAATAGCCCCCTTCATTTCCCGTGTCGACAGAAGCTTTGGATGCATACTTCCGCGTTGCTCCCCTCCATCAGGGGGCCTCCGCCTTTTTATGCGGGAAGAAGGGGTCATAAGGTAGTTCCCCCCTTTTTCGCAGCATTCCTCCGTTTACATTCGCTTACGCAGTCCTTCTGATAATTTTACAGCGAGTGTCGGTATGGTCCATCATCTTTCCCATCGCTTCTGCGAGCAGTTTAGTTCCAGTACCGGATTCAGCTCTTTTCATTCTTAGTTTAGGAGGGACTGACATCTGACTTCTATTCATTTCATATATTACGTCTTTTTTGAGATATGTACCCTCAGGTTTTTTTGAGCCCGGTCCCCGTCCTCCTCATCCTCATGGGCCGGTCATCTTTATCTCTCGCTGAGCTCTTACACCTTCCGTTTCTCCGTTCCTGCTTTCTACCCGCCTTTCCCGATTTTCCTTCCGCGAAATCCTCCTTTTACATGATACCATATCGATCTGAGCCACGGCAGTGCCTCCTTTCCTGATTTCGTGCTTCTCCCTCGCGTCCTTCTCACCAACTCTGTGTTCCACTGTCTTCACTTCTTTTTTGGCTGCTCCCCGGTTTCTGCAGATCCCCTTCCTTCTAGTTCGACAAAAGATCATAAAGTAGTCACTGTGCTCCCCGCCGCCGACCGTTCCCTTCCCTCTTTCCTCCTAACATCCAGTTGACTATATGTCCCTTTTTGTCCGCTAGGGGTGGGGGCCTGCCATCAGCTTTTTTTTGAGCGCTACTCAGAAAAGTCTCTTCAGTCTTTTTTTTTTTGGTTGTGGGCCGCCAGGATGCGGTCGATGCTCTGTTGCTGGCAGCGAGTTCTTTCGAGTGATTTTTTGAGCCCCAGCGTCCACTTTGTGGGTGTCCTGGTCATCTTCCGTTAACCTTTTTACGAGAAGTGTTCTTTTTTCGAGAGTTATCTCCTCATACTCCTGTCTGTTTTTTTGAGCTGTGCCTTTGGCGTCATTTTTAACCGCACCGATCGTCACCCTTTCCCTGAAACTCTCCCCGCCAGCCCCCGGTTGTGTTCTCTAGCAGTTTAGGAAGCAACTCCTTCCCCAGTCCAGCTGGACGCGTTCCGAAACTACGACCAGTCCGCTTTCCTTTAGAGTCATCAGCGCAGTCCACCGCCATGCGCAAGACTAAACACCTGAGCGTCACCAATGCCCCTTTCCCGATTTAGGCAAACGTGTTTGTTCTTCGTCACAAGTTTATGAGCGTTTGTCGGATTTTTTTCCAGTGGCTACCCCTTCTTATTGATTTTGCTCGAACCCGCGAGCTCATTCTCTATGATGTCTGATGGAAGGCACCCCCCTAACAGGTTTTTCGTCTCCGGCTTTTTTTCCTTTTTTCGGTGTAGATCTGACGATTCGGCGTCATCGCTTCGTCACGCCTGTTCGGTGAGTCTTTGCCTTTTCTTCTTTCTACTGGATGTACGCTCCCAAAAGGGTTGTTCGCCTTTTGCCCTTTTCGCCCGCCGTACCGGAGAACCGGAATGTCGAGCGCGCTTTATGCTATAATCTACCCTTAGGATTACGTTTCGTCTTGGGTTTTTTCTACCCCTCCGTACTATCTCGTTTTTCTATAATTTCCTTCCCTCCTTCCTCTTTTTTTGCTCTCACTTCCATATGCCGAGCTGCCGCCCGTGCCGACAGCATTTCGTTCGGAACTTGTTCGCTTTATCGTATTGGCAGTTTTAAGTTCGCGGCACCCTTTACTCCTGATGGTCGGCTCAGACGACGTTGCCTGCTTTCTTAACGCGATTTGGAGGTCTCGTGCGCCGTTGCTGCTGTCCTTTTTCACGTGCCCTGTTCCTTCCATTGTAGAGGCGTAGATGCCGCCTGCTGGGTTCCCAAATTTCCCCCCGTATTTTCATCACTCCAAGAGGACTGACAGACTTTTTTTTCAGTCATGATGGTTCCCTCGGTGTTGTTTTGCCTTTCGTCACGCTCACCCCTGAGCCTGCTTCTTTACCCGTTTATGGCTGCAAAGGAAGCTATGTAGGTGTTTGGTCCTCTCCTGTCGTTCGCCTTCCAAGGCTGACCCCCCCTTTAGTCGGTACTGGCCCCTGCGGGATGAATACTCCCCGGGCAGGGGCTGGTCTTGGGTCAGTTTTTTCTGAACTTGGGTAAGATCTCAGCACAGCTTTGCTTTTGTTTTCCCAAGCGCTCATTTCTTTTTGCCTAATTTCTAGATTCTAGCCATCGGATGGCCATTCTGTCCTAGCTTCTCCCTCATCTGTTCCTTGGCGGGGTTTCCCCCTCGACCCCCCTATCCCTCAGTTTCTTTGACAATTATCCCTTCTCCCTTCTTGGTGAACGAGCGGTCCCCCCTCGGCCTGGTTCCTGATATTCCTGACGATTTGGCGGAGGCAGCAGGGCTGCCTCAGCGCCTCCTCCCTGTGCTCCTTTTTCCTTCCTACCGCTGCTTTACACTCCATCTGCCTGGTTGGCCTTTTCTGACAGCATGCATTTTCTTGTCTATTTTCTTGCGCCCTCTCCTCTTGCAGAAGTCTGTGCCGCCCGCCGTTCTTGCTGTTCTTCTGTAGGGGGGGTTCTTCGGGCAGATTCCTGCGGTTCTTGCTGTCGTCCAGAATTCTTTTTTCTTTATGCCCGGGCTTATATGCCGCTGTTTTTTTTCCGGTTTCTGCCGAACTTTATGTGCTGCGGATTGGAGCTCCCCCTGGCCCCGGCCCCTCGCTGGCCACTTCTTTTCTTTTTTCACTGTCCTCCTTTCCTCTTTCAAAGGATCATTGACGGGATCCGGCAGTTCGCTTACCCTTTACCTTGGGGTTGAGGGCTTATCCTCTGAGTTCTTGATTCCCCATTTTCGCCTACCGCATTTTCGCCTATATGCTTCCTTTGAGGGTGAAATGCTTCACGACCCGGTTCCGAAAGGCTCTGCGGTGACCCGGCCAGACCCTTGTTGTCCCTCCGTGATAGTCTAGCGCCCATCCTTTTACTCATGTTAAACCAGTTACCAGTTGTCCCCCCCCTTTACCTTCCGGTTCCCTCGCCTGAATGCTTGGGAAATGCCGTCCAAGGGGACCTCCCGATCGTCTACGCTTCCGCATTTTTCCCTTCCCTTGGCCGATGTTTTTCTCAGGGCGCTGACTCGGCCTTCGACTCTCCCCTCTTGCATGACTCCCCCCCGAGAATTCTATTTTCTGGAGTTTACCTGACCCCCGCATTCCCCTTCCCCGCTCTCCCGTTTCATCCAGCCAGGTCTTCTAGTTTTCCACGATGCAGTCCCCTTCGCTACGTCCGTGCTTTGCCGCGTCGGTCGTCAGGATTTCTGTTTCAGTCTCCACCGGTGCACAATAGTGTCATAGGAGTTCATTGCGCTCTTTTCCCCAGGTTCTTCGCGCTTTTTTTTTCGGTCGAGCTGACGGCATGTCTTTTTCGAGGTTTTCACGAGACTGGATCTCCGTTTTTGTGACCGATATGGGGATGTTGGCGTAATTCCCATTTCCACGATTTTCCTTTTCTTAATCAGGAATCACGTGACCCCTGTTTCTCTTCCCCTGCTCCCTTCCTTGGTTCCTTGGTTTGCGCCTCCCTATTTTTATTTCAGCTTTGGAGGAGGGGAGTTCCTTTCTTCTTTAACTCGCTTTGCCCCTTCGCTTTTTATAGTAAATTTGTACTCTTTTGTGATTTTTCCTTGTACACGGCACATCGGGGATCATGTCTGGCGCCGTGTTTTTTCCTGCGAGTTTACTTCTGGTAATCCGACCGCGGAAGCGCTTTCTTCGGACCGTAACTTTGGTCTTCTTGGAATGACTTTTCCCCTCTTCCCCTTTTTTCTGCAATCAGGCTTCTTCTTTTTCCCTCCAGTTCTTTTCCTCATTCCTAATTTGTATCCGAGATCAGTCGATTTCAGCCTTCATTTAACGTTGCTTGTTGTTCGTGTGTGGGGATTGTCTCCTCTCGGACGGGACGGAATCCTGTCCCTTTCCCGTTGGTCCTCGTGCCCAGTTTTTGACCCTCCCTCAGCCCCCCGGAACCGAATGACTTTGCCGACGGATCCTTTCCCCCGTTTCCTTCCACGGCGCACTTCTTTCCGAGCTGCGGGACTGGGCTGCTCTTTTCCCTTCATCCAGCCTGAGCACATAGTAAGGCGTATTCCCACACCTTCCCCCTGGCAACGTTTCGGTCCTCCCCTTAAACAGTTTCGGTTCATGCTTGGAGACTCTTCCCTCCCCTGGCCGCCTCCATCCCCAGATTTCCCCCCCGGCTCTTGTTCTGTTAAAATAACCTCCTTTGTTCTCCCCCAACAATTGCTTCCTCCCCCCAATTGAAACAGGGAGATAGGTTTCGATTTCACAAAACTGTTTCTTGGGCTTTATCCCCGTGGCGAGCGCCAGTATGTCCGTATAGCTCACGGACGGCTAGTTTTTAGTTCCCTTGCTCTCTATACCCCCTTGTTCTTTCCTTTTATTTCCATAGTAGAGCTTTTCCCTTAGGTCTTCAGAACCTGGTTATTCAGATTTTTTTTTGGGATGCTTTTCGTCGCCCCTATCATGGTTTCTTTTAGCAAGGCCTCGTCAGCTTCCCTTCGCCTTCAGCTTCCACGGGCAGTTCCTTATTTCCGCGTCGTTTAAAACTTGAATATTGTCACGTTTATTCAGTCGTACCTGTTTCCTTCATTCCGCGCTCCTTTTTGCTTGTTTTCTTCCTCTTTCCAGTTTGTAGTGGAGGGCCATGGGTCGGCAGCGAATGCAGGTTACTGGTCGGTTTCGTTGCCTAACCTGAGATATGTGAGGACCCAAAGTAGGTTTATTTTCTTCCCTTCCTTCAGGTCTTTATCGGCTCCAGGTTTTTATTCCTCCTCCCAGTACTAGATGCAGGGACTGTTCCTCCTTATTTTTACGTGTCCTGCGTCCCCCCAGGCTCTCCCGTAATTCCCCTGTCTCCCAGATTGAAGAGGAACCTAAAGTGGGCGGCTTGCCGTTGCCAGTTGTGAAGAAAAAGGCAGCACCTGCTCTCTCTTCTTACATGCAGCGACGAGCCCGGTTCGCTCGCTGCCACATCCAGGAGTCTGAATTCATGATAGCGGCAGCATCTTTTTATGAAAAGGTGCCCTCCCACACCCCCCTTGCATATTTTCTGCCCTCCCCTGCGTTTCTTGGCTTCATTCCCCGTTTGTCGGCTAACTCATTTCTCCCCTGGCGACGTGATATTCGTTCTTATTGTCGGCGGCGCCTTTCTCCTTCTCCCCTTGATACTGAGCCTCCATGCGCCATGTAGTAGTCGCGGTGTCGAGGTATGAAGCCCCACCGGTATTCCTCGGCATGGCGTTCCTCGCAAAGTTACCTTGCCCCCGTCTAATCCACCACATTCCCTCCTTTTCCTACTGCCGTTTCGCCCTTGAGCGGAGTTTTTTTTGTGTATGCGGGAACCGCCTTCTTTCCTAGATCTGTTGTAAACCGTCATTGCCGCCCGATCTTTTCGTTCTCTTTATACTGGCAAGCCAGTGGTATAGATTTGCCCCCCGTCCTCTTTGCTTTTATGCTGTACCCCTTTGCCCCAGCGTTCATCATTCGGCTCCCCTTACATTAGGGCGATGTGCAGAGAAGGCATCATGTCAGCGATCCTTCCTTCATGTTGGGTCATCGGCAATTTCTTTCTACCTTCCCCCCCCCCTTCACCGCTTCCCTCCTTGTTTCTTGCCTGTGCGCGGCCTCCTTTTAAGTGCAGCAGGTCGCGTTTCCCCCCTCCCGTATGTTGGTTCCCCCATCGCGCCCAGCAACTTGCTCCGACGCGGTTGATATGAATGCCCTCCGCGCCCTTTTGTCTTCAAGGCCAGTTCGGCCCGTAGGTTTTTTTACCTCCGTTTCCGTAAAGAAGCCTTCCTACCCCGTCCTCCGACGCGTTTTAATCCGCCTCCCGTTCCCTGTCTCCAGAGTCCATCGCCGCTTAATTTGTTGTCCAAGTCTTTACCACAGTTCGATTCTTCGTCGACTCCTTACTGATACGAGATGAGGCGGCTCCTTCGATGGGGTCAGGTGAGTTGCTTCTGGCTGCATCTGCCTTATCATTTCTTTTTCCAGTCAGGGTCTCCTTTTTGTGCATCCACCCTCCCCTACTTCGTAACACTAATGGCCAGCGTTCCTTCTCTCCCATGCGAGCTCGCTTCCCTTTTCTTCTTTCTCCACTTCCCTCATGAAAACAAATTGTGCGGGCCTCTGGACCTCCAGCCTTCAAGCTTTTAAAATATACCTCCTTGAAGTGACCTGGACTGTTTCTGTGACTCCGACGGCTCGCCCCCCCTTAAGTTTTAAAGCCTTCCCCTTTCACCTTAGGTGTGTTGGGCCTTCCTGCCCCTTGTCGCAGCTCGGGCCTGCAAGCGCATTTTTATTTTTTGTTTAGATCTTCTGGGTCCCTGTTATTCTCCCCCTGTGCCCAGCAGAAGCATCCATTGCCCGAGTGGCCGAACACCGAACGGTCCCCCCTTTCTTTGCCGTTGTCTCGGGGTGGTTTGACAAATGTAGTGCCGGTATGCTTATAAGAACACTGCTGTCTCGTTGTTCTTCTGGTGTTGGGATGACTAAGGTGATCGTTCTTCCGTTTTGAGGGTGAAGATCGCGTTAGGGCGATCGGAGGATCCACTCTCCAGGGGGATCCTTTTCCTCGTGAGGCGATGATCAGGTTTTGCCCGATTCAGGCACCGCCCC
>Ga0179593_1793962_pt1 | contig 16553 bp, 13 predicted proteins | sample CZODoug2_1_08_16_FD_185931 | JGI IMG/M metagenome (GOLD analysis project Ga0179593, IMG submission 185931) | Vadose zone soil fungal communities from Angelo Coast Range Reserve, California, USA - CZODoug2_1_08_16fungal (PacBio error correction) | ecosystem: Environmental > Terrestrial > Soil >... | reverse complement strand
CAAGCCGGAGAGGAACTCCCTTTCTTCCCTGGCTTCTTCTTTTCCGCAGCACAAATTGTGATGTGCTTCCCTCTTTCCAGAAGATTGAAGCCCCTCCTTCTTTCTTTTCCTTATCTTTCATTCTCTTTTTCCCGTCGGGTATAATTGCTCACTGGCAGGTAGATCTTCCCCCGAGTATAAGAGAGTGGTTCTCCCCTTTCCTACTGGGGCCTTACCTCCTCCATTGTTTGCACACTTCTCCCGTCGAGGAACCTTCTTCTTCCTCCCACCGCAGAGATAACTTCCCTTCTTTTCTCCGCACCCCCCCCAGTCAGCCCGCATATTCCCCCCCGAAAGATTTCTTCATCCTGAGCTTCCAGGACCCCTCCTTCCCTGATTGATCCTGTCGGGACAATGATATTCCCCCCCCCTCCCTCTGATAGCTTTTCCCATTCCCTTTTCATTCAATTGAAATTGGCCTTTTTGCCTTCCTCTCAGAAATGAGGAAGTCGCACTCCTCCAAGAACAGCGGTGTTTCCCTCCCTCTCCCGCGCTTCTTCAGCTCTTTCAAAGCGGTTGGTAGACGGCCTTCCCTCGTCATGCCCTTTCTTGAATCCACCCTGATCTCCAAGAGAGATGACCGCCCTCCCTCCCTCTCCAGACTCTTTTTTTCCCTCTCCTTAGCACGTTTCGTCTAGAAGTCGAGGAAGTCCCCCTCCCCTTTTGGAGGCTCCCCCTTCCCTTTGACAATATTTGTTCGATTTGTGCCGCCCTTCCCCCCCTCCAAGATACCTTTGCACGCCGCCCTCCCTTCTAGAGGCCCCCCCCCCTCCGCTAGTCAAGCGAGGTCTGATTCCCGTGTGATGTTCTTCTCCGATTTTCGAGAGCGTAGAGACCCTCTTCTTCTCATCGACATTGCTTTTCCTCTTGCCTTTTTTTGCGTGATTTCTAGTCAAGGTCTCCCTCCCCTTCGATGAGCTTTTTCTTTCGAGTGCCTAGTTCGAGAGATAGTCCTCGTCACCTTCCCCCCCCCCCGCGAAGCGTTGGAAACGAACCCTCCTTCTTGCTTTCTTGAGTTCTCCGTACGAAGCCCCCCCCTCTTTCTCCCCCTTTTTACGCAGAAGATTCTAAATCCCTTCTTCCTTGCTCCGATGAATGGCTTTTTCTTTGACCCCCCCTTTCCCCAGGCCGAGTAAGTACCTCTCCCCAGAGTTTCCCCCTCAATCTCCTACCTCCGGCGCGTGCTTCCCTCCCCCGGGATCCTCTGTCTCTCCCCTCGACCTGAGTTGGAAGTAAACATTGTTTTCCCCCCCACCGGGCATTTGGCAACCACTCGACCAGCGACCCTTCATAAAAGAAATAATAGGGCTTTCCTTCTTTGTGTAAATGCTCTGAGCTCTCTCTGATTCCCAGAGAGGGCAGATCGGACATTTCCCATTCCCTTTTCGATCAACCGAGCCAACCTTGAGGAGCACCTCTCCGACCTCCTCCTTTAGAAAAAAAAAAAAAAAAAAGGGGTTCCCTCCCTCCCTCTTTTACTCCTGTCTTCCCCCCTCTCATCTTCCAGGTAGAGGTAGAAGGCGGTTATCCTCCCCCCTTTTTTCCTCCCGCTCGCGGTTGATTTGTGTAGATTTCCTTCTCTTGCCCTCCCCCCCTTCTTAGAGTAGATAAAACTTTTTCCCTCCCAAAGAGTTTTCTTTTTCCCCCTTCGGAGTCCCTCTTTTCTGTTTCAGGTGTATGAAGAAGGACATCTTTTCTTTTGGATGACCAGTCTTTCCTTCTGTTTCAATCCTCCATACAAAGAGGAAGAAGCAGGTGAGTCCTCCCCCCCCTCTCCCCCTTTCTTTTTTTTTTTTTTTTGGTTTTAGTTTGGGGGGATGGCGGTCAGTTTTTTCTTCGGATGGACTCTTTTTCCCTGCTCACTTCTGAAATTGGAAAAGTGTTGTAACTTTTCCCTCTTTTCCATCAGAGAACCCTCCCCTGATTCTTTTTGAGCACGAGGAGTTTAGCAGGTTTTTTTCCTTTTCTCCTACTCCAAGAAAGCAAGCAGGCTCCAGCGTCGAGTATGACCATTTTCCTCCCCCCCCCCTTTCTGATAACAGTTTTCTCCCAATTCTCTTTAGTAGAGGCGCATTCGCCTTTTCTACGGCGATCTTTTCAAAATTTGCCTTAAAAATCATTCCCCTCTCTCTTCCAAGGTCTTTTGGTCCTCTCGAGGTCCGCGAACCTCTTCCCCGACGAGATTCATAACCGTTCATCCTCCCTGTCGACAGGAGAGGCACAGTGGGGCTGCCTCCCTTCTCCCGAGCATACTCCTTCTTTCGCCTGACGATTTTTTCTTCGACTGGAGATTGCCACTACCCCTCTTGCCAGGATTTTCAAAAGGTGGTGCCCGCCACCTGTCAGGCTGGTTTTGACGTCTCAATAGAAATGGATCTGTCTGGTATCAGTATTATTCAGATTGAGGTCATCTATTGTTCTCCCTCTCTTTTCCTTCTAGCCCAACATTCTTCCCCCGGAGTTCGCCGCCCCCTACGTCACTTTCACCCCCCCCCCCTCTCTGCCGTCATGCGCGACTCCTTTCTTTCTTCGGCTGTCTCCCAATTGCCCCCCTTTTTATGGAATTATTCCATCCTTCCTTGACTTTGGCTCTTCCTGCACCTTCCCTTCCCTGGGACGTTCTCTTGAATTCTCTTTCCCCGAAAGCTGGCGCTTTTGCTTTGGAACGGGTCTTGAATCTGCTCTCCTTTAACCCCCCCCTCCTTTGATAATCATAAGTGGAAGTGCTTTCCTCTTTTTTTTCCTTACAGGAGGACACTCCCCCCCTTTATTCTCCCCTGGATTTTCGCAGTTGTTTTACCTCGGATTTAAATTGGCCCTTCCCCCGGCGCCCCCCCCCTTCTCCTTTTGACATAGAACCCCTTCTTTTTTCCTCTCCATGAGACCTGGCGGCCATCCCCCCGCATCCGCACTCATCCCCTTACTCCTTCCTTTCTTCTTCCTTCGGCCTCTTCATCACCCTTCCTCCCTGGCGATTTTCAACAACCCCCTAAATTTTTGTCCATATTAATATCTTGTCCGGAGTTTCCAGATTAGACTTTCGCCTTATTGCGAAGAAGGAGATTTTTTCAAAGACCTTTTTTTCTTCACTTCACTCGGGCGCCTTTCCCTCAAATCTTTTCCTCTTCTTCCTGCAAGGAGACATCTTCTCGGATGAAGAGAGATCTTTTCCCGATCAATTTTCCCCCCGATATCTACGAGGAGTTTTCTCCCTCCTCAAGTTGTTCTTTTCCGGAGAATAGAAATGAAGGTCCTTTTTTGACCCCTTTCCTTCGTCTGTTCCCCTTTTCGCCGGCCTGTAAGCTAGCTTCACCTTCATGAGAAGGATGAGAATGTCCTGTATATTTTATCCCTTTCCTTTTTGAACCCCCTTCACCAGAATCGTACCTCCTCAATATTACCTAAGCTTTTCCTTTTCTCTCCCGGAGAGGAAGTCTTTTTCTTCCCACTGGAGGGCTTGGACTGATTTGACCACCCTTCCAAGGTTGGTTTTGATGCTCCCTTTTTACGAGCAGGACAGATTCCTCCTCCTCCTTCTCAGGTTATCCCTCTTTCATCGATGGCCGGAGGCGTTTTCGCTTCAAAATTGTCCTCATGAGTCTCAGCGAGTGACAGCCTTTCCTTTCAATAAGTTTACCTTTACCTCTCTTTCCCGGTTAGGGGAGTGTAAGCCTCCCCCTCCCTTCCTAGTCTCTAAGTCCTTCCAATCATGTGAAGAAGAGCTCCCTTCCTCCAGCACCCTGATTTCCTCATCAAGCGCGGTCTCCCCTCTGGACACTTGATGAGCAAGCTTTCCTTGATTAGTCAAGTCCTCCTCATTTTTCATTCCATTCTCTCGAATTCTCCTCGACGTTACCCTTCCTCTCCTTTGAGTTTTAACCCCGCCTCCTTGAATCCCCTGGTTTGAGTAGAAGATGAATTTTTTTCCCTTCCGAACTCGGAGTTCCAGGTTTTCCTATCCTTTTTGATAGAGAGATAGCTTCCTCCCTCTTATGACACTCCGCTTTTTCGGAAAGGACAAGTCGTCTCCGTTTCGAACTGGTCATCCCCCCCTTTTACAGGTTGGATGTTAACTCTTTCCCCCCCGCTTTTCTCCCCCTCTCTTTCCAGCAATATAAAAGACTTTTTTTCCTTCAGCGCAAGGCTTCTAAAACAGTAGCCCTTCCCTAAGAGACTGTAGATTTCATTTTTTTTTTCGGGTGATGTCTATTCTCTAGACTCTTTCGCAGAACTGAGAGAGTCGAGAACTCCCCCCCCTCCCTCCTTCTTGATTACCATCGGGGACTCTAAGGGATCTCGTCTTTTTTCTAGAAGGATGACATCCCCCCCTATTGAGTTTCGGTCCCATTTTTTGCCTGGGATATGATCTTTTTTTTTCCCTCCAATACGAGAACTTTAAGACTCCCCCCTTTTTTTTTTTTTTTTGAGGCTTTCCATACAAGAACTTCCCGCTTTCTCCTCTAATTATCAAGAGCATGTCGATACTTCCTTCCCGGCATTTTCTCCTGGAAAAAGGCCGATCCCCTACTCAAGTAGAAACAGAGGTTCCACGCCCCGCCCCTCCCTCCCGCCAGCGTTTTTCCCCCGTACAGGGATTCGGCAGTTTTTTTTTCCCTTCCCCTCCTTGCGACGAGGTCTCCACGGTGCGCCCCCCCCTTCCTGCGGATGGTAGTAGGCACCTCCACCTAGAAACTCCTCCCCTTCTTCCCCAACTCCGGGTTGAAGAGAAGCTTTTTGGTCTTGACGCCCGAGGTGAGAGTTTCTGAAAATCTACGGCCATCTTTCTTCATCATGAAGTTCCCAAGCTTCCTCCCCCTCTACCCTTTTTTCCCACATTCGATGAGAGTACAGATCTCCCCCCCCCCTCTCTTTGTGTTGTGAGAGATTCTTTTCTTAAAGTTCGATTCCTTTTCTCTCAAAAGGTTGAGTTTAACGACTCTCTTCTCCTTTCTGATGGAATGCATTTCTCTCCAGGTTTTCGGTCGATAACATGGAGCAATTGACCCCCTCCTGAAAGACCGAGGTTTTCTTTTTGTGTGGTGTTTTTTGGGGGGTTTTTTTTTTTTTTTTTTTTTTTTTTGGGGTTTTTTTTTTTTTTTTCTCCTAGTTATAGTTGGGTAGAGGTGGTCATGCCCTCCTCCCCCCTTCCTTTGCAGGTGTCTTCTTTTTCTAGTCGCAGGCGTTCACGTCCTCCGTATCAACCACAGAAAGGCCCCCCCCTCTTTTTCCCGCACGCTCCCTTTCTTTTTAGTTTTGGAGAGAAAACTCCTTTTTCCTCCTTTCAGCGTACTTCTTTTTGCCCCGTTTTTTTTTTTAAATGCAGGGGAAATCAAGCTCCTCCTTTCCCTCCCCGTTTGCTGGTATCTTTCGACTTTTTTTGACGGATGTTGAGAGAACTGCTTTATGTGATCTTCAAGATAAATTTTTTTGTGGGCCCCGCGTCGAGTCTCACCCAGTAGAGAGATGACCTCTCCCTAACTCCCTCCGCTGCTATCATAGAGACCGTCCGTATTATATGTCCCCTTAGCGCAAGAGCCCGGGTACGCCCCTACTCCGCTTAGAAGAATCCTCCTTCCGCGTCTGACCTGTCCGAGATCCTTCCGACACCTCTTTTCCCTTCACTCTACGAACTGATCTGCCTTTTTTTGAGCCTTTATTCCTATTGCGCTCGTCCCTCCTCCTTCTAGGAGTTTTTTGTTGCAAAAGATAGACCTTAGTTCCGGCCTTTCCCAGGTGTAGAAAACATGTCCTTTTGTGAGATCCTTACCTCGAATGGAGTCTCCTTTAGGTTCTAAATCTCTCTTCTGCGGAGGATTTTCTCCCCTCCCTCCTATTTTCTTCAGTCACTCTATTTTACGGAAGAGGACCTCAAAATCAGTAATCTTCCTCTAGCAGACCCCCTGTACCTTCCGTCCCATTTTAGTGGAAGATTCCTTTTTCTCAGTCTTTTTTTCTCTCTAGTCTTCTTGTGTCCCTTAAGGAAAATGGACTCTTTTTTTAAATGGCTCTTCCTCTGTGAAGGAAAGGAGAACTCTTCCTCAAACTTGCGCCGTTCTGTCTGTCTCCTTGCATGATATGAAGAAGCTCTGCCCTCCTTTCATCTGATCCTTCTCGAGGCTATCATCCCTTTTTCTTCTCTATGCTGGAGTTTCCTTGAGTTCCTTTCCCCTGAAAAGAAGCAAAATGTCTTTTTTTCCCTCCTGTAGAGTTCTTTCCTTTTCTTTACCTTTTTTACCTTGCGGAAAGGCTTCCCTGCTTGAAGCCCTAACTTTTAGAGAAATTTATTCCTTCCGAAATTCTCCCCCCCCCTTCCCCCGCAGAGTAGTGAAGTAAGCGGATTCCTTCATGCCTCCTTCTTGTATCATCCAATTGAAAGTCACCCCCTCTCCCTTCAGCTCCCAAGTCCCCTCCCGTCCTGAATATTCATCTCTTTCTTTGGCCGCCCCCTTTCATCTCGACTTGCTAGAAGGTTTTCCCTCCTTCCTGCGGTTACCCCATTGACCCCCCATACAGCTTCTTTTCGAAACCCTTCTTGTTCGAAGGATTGGGCGCGCTACGCTGCACCTATAACTTGCCAACTTCCTGTTTTGATTCTCTTCCTCCTCTTTCCTTTTTCTCGGCTCGACATAGGATCTTCTTTCCTCGAGTTATCTTTTCGGATGAGTCAGTCTCCTTTCGCCCAGATTCTCCGTTTCTGCCTGGATTTTTATGTTAGCAGATTTGCCTTTTTTTCTTGTTTCCTCTGATTGACCTCCCTCCCTTTTTTTCTTATCAATGAGGTCTCTTTGGCTTCATGTCGAAGCCTCATTAGAGGTTTTTCGATGTACAGGACCTTCCCCTGGAGTTTTTCTTTTTTTGAGACTTCTCTTCAAGGGGATGGATACTTTTGCATTTCCCCTGATGAAGCTCTTCCTTGGTAAGTAGGCTTTCCCCTTTTTTAGTCTGGAAGTGACGTCTTTTCTAATGGCGCCCCCCTCGATTGATTAAAGCGTATAAGAGAGTGCCTCCCCCCTCCACTCCGGGGTCCCTTTATTCCCGCAATATTGGAGGCGTGTACAGAATTCCCTTCCTGACCTTCTCCTCCCAGATTAAATTAAAAATTGCAGCACCTCCATACCAAGTAATCCCTCCTCTTCCCCCCGACTCCCCCCCATAATTCAATCTCGGAGAAAGACCACGTCCCCCTGCTGCCTGTTTGAGGAATTAAGTCCCGGGATTCCTTTCTCCTCGTGGATTTCCCTCGACTGAAATTGTACCCCCCCACCTGCCGATCCTCCTCTTAACTGTACTTTCTTTCCTAATACCGCATGGTTTCCTGAGTAGACCCGATGCTTTTAAATTGTTAGGCAGCTCTTTTTTTCTGAAAGCTTTTCCCTAGTTCCCCACTGGATTTAGACTTTTCCCTCTTTTCCTCCACGAGATTTTTTTCCATTTTCAAGAACTCTTTTTCTGACCTTTAACAGAAAATTTCTCCTTGTCTAGGAATCTAAAGGAAGAAATTTTCTTCCCCCAAAAGTTCCTCTGAACTCCAATCTCCCATATTGTGACTCCCTCTTCAAACCTCCCTTTTTTCCAAGGAAAGGCGAATTCTTCTCGGCAACCCCCATGGCCGTCTCCTCTCTTCGTGTCGGGATGATAAAGTTGTGATCCTTCCGTATAGTTTTTCCCTTTCTAGAGAGTTTCCCCCCTCTCTAGCCATTTCCTACAAAGAGGAATTGCTTTTCTTTAATCTCGTAACAGTGTAGGTTTCCCCCATTCGGGTTGCCCCTCCTCGCTGATACATGGAGAGGTTTTTCTTCTCTGTGATCCTACCCCCCAATATGGTTCATGTCCATCTGGCACCTCCCCTTTTCTTTCCTTTTCTATTTAATCGAGCATCAAGTCCTTTCCCCCCCCCCTTCAAAGAATAGAGTCTCCCCCCTCCTTCTCCTTTTTCGATCGCGTGCTTCCTTCCACGGAATTTCACAGCGATTCATGCAAAAGGCTCTTTTCCCACCTTCCTGAGTTTCTACAGGCAGACCCTCAACTCTCCCCATGCCAGAGGCTTTTTCTTTTTGTAGGTACTTCCTTTCTCCAGTTCGTGTGATAATGCTTTCTTTTTCTTTTTTGAGCAGCTTCCCCCCTTTCTCCCATTTAAACGTCGTTTTTTTCCGTCGCAGGACCCCCCTCGATCCCTCTTTAGAACCCCCCTTTTAGAAGCTTGGGAAAGGCGAAGATTTTTCCCTCCCTGCCGAAACCTCTCACTTCTTTGAAGTGAGCTCAACAGCGATCTCCCTTTGATTTGAGAACCGCCGGCGACCTCTATTTTTTTCACACGATTCTCTATCTTTTCCTCCCTTTGTTAGAGAGATAGGTACTTCTTTTTCCGAGGACAGTTTTTTCTTCCGACCTCCCCTTCGAATGAATGGAATGAAGGCAGATCTGACAGTCCCCCTCCTTTTTTCTGGCTTCGCGGTCCCCCTCCTCTGACCCAGCCCTTTCTTAGAGGAGGTCTTGAGGGAAATCTTTTCCTTTTTTTTTGTCTGCCTCCTTCCTTTTTCAACCGGTTTCTGCTCATAGTAGCCTTTGGTCAAGCCTCCAGCTTAGGACTCCCTCCCGTAGTACGAACGCGAAAGGACTCTTTTTTTGTTGAGTTTTTATTTTCTGCGAAGGGGGAAGCGTACTGTCCCCTTTCCCTTTGTTGGAACCTCTTCCTCAATCCCTCTCCCCCCCTCGCTTTCTGGAGAAGCGGCGCGAGATTTTCGCCGAGCTGTTTTTGTTCCACGTCCCAGAACGCAGCAGGTCTGTTCAGCTGCCCCTTTTTTTTTCCATTTGCGTTTCCTCGACCAGAGGACACTACGCCAGGGATTTTTTTTGGCTTCCCCCCTCTTCCTCGCTCTCGATATACCGGAGCAAGCTCCTTATTTTCGCTTGGTATCCCCCCGGTCGATTCCCTTTTCTCGACGCATAATAGATTCTCTGATTTCCCGCACTCCCCCTGATCCTTAAATGACGCTGACTCTACCTTCCCTCCGTTTTGATGAGGACTGTTTCTTTTTCTTTATTCGCCTTGCGCTTCCGTTTTGACTTTTTGTTCTTTCGCGCACAGATCGAACGCTTCGTACGGCTTGCCTTTAAAATGTAGGACCTTTTTTTCGCTCGACGGTTTTTCCCCCGACTTTCCAGATTTAGGGTTACTCCCCCCCTTCTGGCGTCTTTAGTCTCATCTCTCTTGGCTCAGCGATTAGATTCTCTTTTCCCCTGTCCCCTAGACCCCCCTTCTCATACTTCTTACCAAAAGGAACCTTTCCCATTTCCACACGCTGCTTTTTCCTCTGTCCGACAACTGAGGTTAGGCCAATCCCCTCTTCTCCATCCCCAGCCCGAGGAGAGTGACGTTCTTGACCCACTTGAGCCCCTCATTGTGGCCTTTCTGTCGACGCGATTGCCTTCCCGTTGCGCTTTTTCCTTTTTCTTACCTTTATCAGGTGAAGTGCGAGCTTTTCTCCATCGGGCGGGAGTACTGTTTCTCCTGCCGCCAACTTTCTTTCCCGGTAGCGGTGTGAAATTTTTCAATTGGAGACTTTCTTTGCTTCTTTCAGACAATCGAACTTTCACCTTTGGAAGCTCTTCCGACGGCCTCCCCCTATAAGACAAATAAGCTTAACCTCCGACTTTTTGTCAGCATGAATCGGAATTCTCCCCCACCTTGAGACTGTCTTCTAAACAATCCTTTTTCCTCCTTGGCTTCCCCTCTCGGAGACTCGCGCCTCCCCTCCGCCATGAAGCCTTTTTCTTTTCCGATTTCAAGCGTATTTTCTCCACCGGGCTGCAAAATATGAGCCCTTTAGTCGCCAGGCTTCCCCCTTTTCCCCATGCTTCCTGACGACTAACGACACTCAGCTTTTCTCTCATGATGTCGATCTCTTTTTTTTTGTTTCTCTCTATCTGCTGATCTGTGCAAAATCTCTTATCCCTTCGGAAGCCTTCTTTCATAGCGGCCAATCTGCCTTCTTGAGAATGGCTACTTTTTTCCTTTCGCAGATTTCTCCTTTTGGTTTCCCCGAACTGAAGGGAGCCTTTTCCTCATGAGGAGAACTTCTTTTCCTGTTGAGCCAGTCCTCCTTCTTACAGGACGGCCCTGGAGGGATTGCTTTTTCTGCGCCTCCTTTTGGTTTGGCTAAACGATGATTCTGCGATTCCTGAATCCTCGGTAGTAGGTCTTTTATGCTTCTTTTTTCATGGTTTAAACAATTGGCAGGTTTTCCTCCTCCCTTCCTCATTCGCCCCCTTTCCAGGGGCCTCCCCCCCTTCTCGCTTCAATGTGGAGGATTCTCCGGGACCCTGCCGCCCGAGCCGCCAGCCCTCTTCCAAGGCTCTCTGGTAAATACCTTTCCCCTCGAAGTCTCCCATCTTTAGAAAGATTTCTTAAGATCCCTCTTCCTCTGAAAGCCAGCCCGTTCATTGAGCACGATGGTGCGTTCCCCTTTTATTACACTCGGATTTCCTTCCCCCTTAAATGATCCCCTTTGGCCTTTGCCGGGACATCCAGATAAGGTTGGACGTACGTCCTGCCTTGCCCTAAACAGCTTTCTCCCCGTCTTCTGCGACCTCGTGTAATGAATTTTCTTCCTTCCCCTATGGCCGTCTTCCGTTCCCTACTTTTACGCCCCTATCTATCCCCCGTACGATTAGAGGACCCCCATCAGCTCCCTTTTCTCATTTAGCAGGAAGATACATTCCCTCCTGTACGGCCTCTCCACGTCGGCACTCTTAGATATTGTGAACTCCCCAGCCCCCCCCCTCCCCGGTTTCTCGAACAGAAATATGGCTAGCCTTTCCCCCCCCCTCCCAAAGGCACGAGCACGATAGAGTGAAGGTTATTTTTTTCTGTATCTCTATTTCCCCTCCATTCCCCTGTTTTTATGGGAAGTAGAGAGCGTCGATCAGTCTTTCTCTCCCTTGAGAGATCCCCTTTTTTCATTAGATTTGCGACTTTTCTATACCAGGATAGAATTCTTTTTCCCTTTAGCTTCATTCTGACTTGATACCCTTTCTTATCCGTAGTAAGTCCGTCCCTGGGACTTTCGACAACAATCCAAACGGTCTCCACCGGAAGCTTCTTGCATAAGCCACCGACCCCTTGATCCGGCTAACGGAATAATGAACTCCCCCCCAGTGGAGCCCACCTGCACCTGAGCGACCGCTCTCACAGTCGCCTGTAGACTTTGCTTAGCTTTTCTTTCGCCCAGATGGGTTAAACGTTTTTTTTGGTTTTCAGTTCAGCAGGAAAGTATTTGTTTTCTACCCTGGGTCCCCTAACTAGAACGACCTGCCAGGTTAGGTGAGGTTGGTAATACCTTGCTTCGGTCTTTGTTTCCCCTGCTTGCCCTTGAAAGGCCCGACCTAGTCAACCGGGGATTTTTTTTCAAAGTTCCCAGTCGCTGGTCCTGTAGAAAAAATCCCGCCTCCTCCTTCCCCAAGAAACATCCTTTCTTTCCGGCTTGGTTCCCCTAGCCAGAGGTGACCTCTCGCCTTCCTCGTTTCAACAGAGACGGCCTTCCCTTTTAAGTCCATTCCCGCTTTTTTTTGTTCGGAAAAAGAACTTCTCAGGAGAAAAGCAGTCTCATCCCCGACTTATAGATTTTCCCGCTATCTTTTTATAATAATAGCTTGTTTTTTCTCTTTAGGTTCCGCCTCTCGGCCTAGGATGTATGTCCCCCCGGAGCTCAGTTGCTTTAGTAGAGGTTCTGAAATTCTCGTAAAACTGTAGATCTGCATTCAGATGGGAAAGTTTTCGGATTTTCTTTTTTACCCCTAGAATTGAACAAAACCTCTTTCCCATAAATATGGTCTTATCTTTGAGAAATAGGTTCAAATTGGCTTTGATGAATTCCCTTAGTTTTAAGGGGGGCTCCCGGTTCTACCCCTAATAGTCTTGCCGAGGTATTCCCCCTTCCCCGAAAGGAAGATCTGGTCCCAGCCAAGAAGATTTCTCTGTCCCTTTTCCCTTGGTCTTCTCCCTGCTTTTGGCGAAGGTGGTTTCTTATCTCTGTTCCCCTTTTTTGAAATCGCTGTGATCCCCTTGTCCATTCAGAGACTTTCCAGGCGTTTCGAAGGAGGAGCGTTTTCTTTTTTTTTTCGCCTTTTTTTCATTTTTTGATGATCGTTTCCCGTCCACGACCCGTTGGTCATGGTTTTTTTTTTTACTTCGTTACCCCCCTGTTCTTGTAACAGCCCTTTCCGAGGCCCCTTGGAGAAGATTGATTCATCGCCGAATCATTTTAGTGAGAGAGGGGATCTCTTTCCCCCCCCCTGACGAACCCTAATTGAATGGTCGCTTTCCCATGCTATCTCGGATTATCTTCTCTCCCTATGACAGACGAGATCCCACGACCCCCTTTTGATTCACCCTTCCTATCGGACTGGGATAGGTCCCTTTTCCTTGATGGGCAGCGAGTGCATATTCTTGACTTCAACGAGCTGGAGTTTAGAATTTCGTGCTCCCCCCCCATCACGATGGAGCTTCGGCGTGCATGAAGGATTCTAGACCCTACTCCGTCTAAAAATCCCTCGGCCCGGGCTCTTGTCACAGTAGGTCACAGCGTCCTCTTGAGAAAGACCTAGGGGAGGATGCCACCCCAATTGCTGAGTAGGGAAACTTGATTTTTTACCCGATTTAGGAGAGCGCAGGAAGACCCTTTGAAAACCTTCAGATCCTTTCGAAAAGCGTGGGTCAAGCGTTTTTTTGAGCCATAAAAAACTTTGTATGTTTACGTACCAGTCCCTGTCCAACAACCCATGATCGTGTTCCCCACGGCCATTGATCTATTTTCTTGCCCGGGCCCGGCGAGGTGCCTTTTGCTATCTTTTACGCACACCTCGTTCTCCCCCCCCTTTTTCCGTTCTGTTTATCAGCGTCCTTCTCTACAGAATGTATGTGAACTGAGAGACTCTAAAAGGATATCATACTTTTGAAGTTCCTGCTGGCTGTCCTCCGGGCCGGGTCCCGCTTCCCCTCCCCCCAATGATCGAGGAAATCCCTTTGTGAAATTTTTCGAAGGAGGCACTAGCTGCTCTGTCTCCTCGAAAATGACCTTCGAATCTTTTCTTGCACTTCCAGAACTACCGCAAAATAAGCAGAGTACCTTTCTTCGGCAATCTTCCTTCCCCCGGTAGCCTTCCCCTTGCAGACGGCCAGCGCAACCCAAGGAAAGAACGCCCTTTTCTTCCACCTTTTTAAACCTTTTCGACATGAAGCATCTTGAGATTCGGCGAGTTCCCCTCCGATTCCCACCCTGGATCGCCAACTCCGCAGCCGCAGGCTCCTTTTTCTATGCCGTCTACGTCACGTCCCCGCGGGCCACAGGAGTCCTCTCTATCTTTTCTTTTCCCCGTTTTTTGAGTTGAGTCTGACACATGATAATGTGCCTAGGTTCTCGTTAGCCTTTTCAGCGAGCTTTCTGATTCGCGAGCGGAGGCCATTCTGTTCTCATCTTTCTCCTTTTGTTCTTGGGTGACCCTCGCCGCGTCTTTCCCAGATTCAGTATGTCTAGAAGCTGTCTGTTTGCGCTTCTTTTAGTTAAGATTTACATTCCTTTCCCTGGAGGGCTGACTATGGTTTTGCGGCGCGATTTCTTTTGTGATGCTACGATGAAGACTTCGACTTCGGTACTTCGCTGCTTTTTTTTTCAGTGCTGGCCTGGCTCTTGTATTGCGCTTCCAAATTGGCACCTCTTATCATCGATGCCATTTGAAATCAGGGGCCCCCCCCCGGCCACAGATTACCCTGCCGGAGTGTCCGCCCCGTGTCCTCTTCCGGATGAGCAGCAAGCCCCCCCTCCATGTCGGTAAATAACTTTCCTCCGCAGCTCACAAGAGTCGATCATTCAATCGTTCCTGAAAGAAGGCCCCTGATTGAGAAAGTCTGCAAATTATATCCATTTTTAGTCCGTGATGGACCATGCCTCCCTTCCAATTGTTTCCTGGACAGCCACGCTTTTTTTTTACGAGCTTCAAGTTTGTTTGTAATGGTAGACTCTCCTTCCTTTTTTAGGAGAAAATATATCCCCACGCCGGTGGAGGAAGTCTCCGGCTCCTCCTCTTGAAGCCCACGTCTCAAGAGAAAGAAGATCTGGACGGAAACCCAGTTCGTAGGTACTTCTCCCCCCCTTAAGTCGAGGCACAGGAAGAAATTTTGCTTCTTTAAAAACGTATGCCTCCCACTTTTCTGCCGAAGACCATTCCAGGAACCTCTTAAGGGACGTCCCTCAAATGGAGTCGAGGCCCTTCTACCTTCGGACTGTCGATAAGAGTGCCGTTCTTTTCTGTCGATGATTCATGTAAGGAGATGTTCGACGGATCTTCGGCGAGAACTCCCCTCTTATCTCCCTTGATTATGACTTCTGAGGTTCGTCCCAGGCCTCGCAGTTCCATTCAGGCAGATTCGCTTTTTTCTGCTCTGCTCAATGGCGTAGTGCCTCTTCGGAGTCGTGATCAGATCGCGATTTGACGCGATGTTAACAGACCTGCTTGCGTTCCTGCTTTGGAATGAATCGCCTTCGCGCACAGTGTCCCTTTCAGCCCCCCTTCTTCCCGCGCCTGTGCTTTCGCCTGACCAGGCAAATATTTCCTCTGTTCACTCCGAGTCAGTTACTCCCTCCTAGTTTCCCCGACAACATCAAACCGACCTGGTTCTTTTTCGGGCTTCGGCTTTCTTTTTCCTTCTTTCTTACTTCTTGCGAAGAGTTCTCTCCAACCGTGCCCTTCTTTGCCTGTGTACCCACATCGACAAGAGCTTTAATCCAATCATCGGTTTCCTCTTCAAGCTTTCCTGTGATCGCCCCAAGCAGAATTCTTTTCTGGCAAGATCGACCTGTCCCGTCCATTTTTTTCCTTTTCCCTGATCCACCGCGACTTCCTTCTTGAGAACAGCCTGGCTCCTTCAGATGCTTCCCGATCTACTATTTTCCTCCCCTTTTTTCTTGAGCTGAGGTACGCTCATGGCACCTCTTCCTTTCGGCGGCGGTTCTGACTCCCCTTCTTCCTCCCTTCTCGGTTGATCGTCCCTTTTTTTTGGTCGCTTCTTCCTGGCAAGCGTTCTGCTTCGCGGTCGATTGACCAAATTTGCCGAACGAGGAGGTCTTTTTCCCTCCCTCGGGAGGCTTTGCCGACGGGACCATCCCTTTTTTGGTCCCTTTTACTGCTTCCAGTCGCAGCGGTTCCAACTGAAAGGTCCCCTCCTTCCCTTGTACGCACGCGCGGCCGAGGCTTCCCCTTTTTTTTTGTCTGCGGAGACCCCCTGAGGAATAATCGGCCCTTGTCTTCACATAGCCCTTAATTCCTTTTCCCTTTCAGCGAAGCACGCTTTTTCCTTGGAGAAGGGGTCCCCCCCTCTTCTCTGGGGAGCCCGATTTTTCGATTCATCACGCTCCTCTGTTCGTGCCCCCCTTTTTTCTGAAAAACTTCCCCTCTCTGAACCCCCCCTCTTCAATAGCAGGGGCCTTCCTCTTCATTGACTGTCCTCCGCGAGACTGATCTTGTCTCCAGAGAAATTGCTGGTCTTTTCAGATAGTCCTCCGACGCTTCTAAATTCCGCGATTTTAATGTTCCCTGCTCCCTTACTACATCAACAGTGATCATTTTTCTCTACAGTCTTTCCTTTTTTTCGGGATGTGGCCTCTTCTTCTTGCCTCCCGGATCGAGATTTTTGGAATGAGGAACCAAAGTCCCCCCTCTTCTATGGTGCAGAAGGGCCTTTTTTCTCAGAAATCTCCTCAAGTAGAGACACCTGGTCGACCGATTTTCTTCCCTCCATGGCGCGAGGAGGTCATCCCCCTTTCCCTTCAGAAGGCTCTTCTTTATACTTCCTCCCTATGTTCGAACTCCTAAAAGGACACACCTCTTTCTTTTCTCGAGAGTACGAAACCCTTCCTTTTTCGGTCAAGGACTGAGATGGAACTTTGCCCTGCCTATCTTCGTGGGGCCCTTATAATTTCAGCCCGTGCTTCAAATAAGGGGCTCCTCGATTGAATTCTCTTTCCTTCTGGAGAATGTTAATTTGGACCTTACCTTCTGCTATAATACGGTTTCTTCTGGAGGCTCCCTGCCGGGAGTAATGTTCCCTTTTTTAAACGCCCTTCCTGGATAGGCGGAATCTCCACTTTGTACATTCCCCGGATTTAACTTGGCAATAGCTGATTAGCGCAATAGAACTTTACTTTCTCCAGAAAACTCTTCATCACTCCCATCATCCGCCCACCATCAGAAGATGAGCGTCAGGCTTTTTTTCGGACCTGGTGAGCATCCCCCTTGTGAGCGCCGAAACATCGCCGCAAGTTCTCCTGTAACCCCCCCCCGGCTTTATTTCTCTTTGGACTGTCTGCCCAAAATTTCCCTGAAGCCTACTTGCGCTAGATCCGCGGCCCTTTCACTCCTCTCCCGAAAAAGCGGCTTAAACCGCCCCCTTGCCGCAGCCGGAGAAAGCCGGTGGGCGATATGCCTCTGAAGACTCCTAAAGATCCCCCTTGGCCCCT
>Ga0179593_1534406_pt1 | contig 16553 bp, 14 predicted proteins | sample CZODoug2_1_08_16_FD_185931 | JGI IMG/M metagenome (GOLD analysis project Ga0179593, IMG submission 185931) | Vadose zone soil fungal communities from Angelo Coast Range Reserve, California, USA - CZODoug2_1_08_16fungal (PacBio error correction) | ecosystem: Environmental > Terrestrial > Soil >... | reverse complement strand
TTTGTCATGACCTAGTTTCTTAACGGTCAGAGGTGAGAGTCCGCGTCCTGGGATTGGGGAGAAGGGAACCCCTTTTTGGACATATCGGGTAGTACTCTGCCCTTCTCTTTTTGAGTACCTCCTCCCCCGTCAATCGCTGGAAGTGGACTTCTGATGGGTCCCGCTCCCGGCTTTTTCCTTTTTCCTTTTTCCCGGTATCGACCTTTCGGAGTCGTGAGTCATCCCCAATAGGCGGGTAGCTGTGGAGCTACTTCCCACCTCCCCCCTCTCCTCAAGGTTTTAAGTGATGCCGCGGTTTATCTTTTATCTGATGAAACATATTCTGTTCCTCAGAGAACACTGGTAGCTTTGGCATCTCTCCCATCCCTTTATTCCCCCCTTCCATGCTGCATCCTTTTTTTATATTCCCTTTGCCTATTACCCCTTTTTATGGACGTTCGAATTTACAAGAGGGCGTCTTTCCACCGGGGCGAGGCCTGACACCGTGTCCATTTCGTGTCCTCCCTGGGCACTTTCTTTACCTGCAAAAGCCCTTTTACTGGCCTCCCCGTGGGATGCAGGCTAAGATCTTTCTGTTGAAGTGTTCTGATCGGTTATACAGGCTACTGCGACTTTGTCCCCCTTCTCCGAGGTTTTACTAGCTTGAGGCGACCGCGCCTTCGCGAGAAGGTAAGTGATTCCCTTTTCGTATTGCACTTTGTGGCTGGCAAATCCCTGGCGCCAGATTCTTTTCTCCGCGTCGATCACTGACTTATGGTCCAAACCATTTTTCAGTTCTTTCCTTGATGTTCCCCAATCGCAAACGTGTCAACAATTGGAATCGTCTCACCTCTCTGGCGCCTTTTTTTCCATTTTCTCCTATAATTTTCAACCCAACCCCTGACGCGCTTCCCCCGTTATTCACCACTTATACTTTGACCTATCGCCTCTCACGTGGAATTGCTTACGTCCTACCTTCCGAGCTGCTTGCTTTAGTTGTGCAGCCGCTTTTCCCGGTTCTCGGTTGCCGTCGGCTGTTCCCTTTAGGTTTCTTGCCTAGTTAACGTCTCGTCTTGCAATCGACTTCCTTCGCCAAGGCTTACACCCTCGAGCTACCTGTGTGTCTCTTCCCTTTTCAGTACTCGCGCGTTACAATTGACAATTCTCTTCCTTGCAACGCATCGCTAGGTATCGGGGACTTATCGGTGGTTTCCTCTGACCGCGATCCCCCCTTGAAGGCTTTTAGTCTCTTATGGTAATCCATAAGTGTTTTTGAGGGAGACCCGATCTCGAGAGATGCGTTTTTTATCTCTGATCGTCCTTTTACAACCGATACACCCATTATCGAGCGCCTGATCCCTCCCTTCCTTTGGGTTTCTCCTTCAGGGAGAAGGGTAATGGATTTGTAGTTGTGAAAAATTTGCACCCCCCAACTTGAGTCGTCAGCCTATTCCCCCTAACCACCCCCATGGCCGCCATTCTTCTCGTTCTTCCACTGCCGACGCCGCTGAAGATTGATTCCAGCCGAAACGTGTCACACTTTTGAGTGAATCCCGTTTCTCCCCCGTCGCGCTCCCGGTTCCCCTCCTCGATTATCACTTTTCTTTGCTCTTTTCGTCGCGTGCCGATTTCGCTGCTTCCACCTTCCTTTTGTGACAAGCTTCCTTTGTGTCCTTTCCCAGCGCAGATTCTGGAGCCTCGGTACCCTCAGATTGTTTTTCATATCATAACTTTGCTGAAAACTGTGTGTTTGCTCTTCCCCTCTTCCTGGCGAATGCTCTCGATTCGCAAATGGTTAGATTGTCCATCCATTCCACTTAGCACTTGGTGAGATTCAGGGAAAGGTAGAGATCGCCTCCGCCGTGTCTGGCCCCCTCATCGTGGTTTTCAGATGTTTTCCCCTCAGTTTAACCAGAGTCATAGTGTTTCGTAGGTCTGTATGGAAAGGCGTGCCCTGTCCTTCTTTTTAAGTCTCCTTCCTTTCGGTAATCTTATGAGGGGCGGGAATAATTCCACGTTTCAGCATTTAGTTGGCCCGCTGGCCATTTCCGAGTCCCTCCGTCCAGGGCCCGCTCTATTGAAGAGCTCCTTTCTTTTCTTTCTGTCCAAGAGCCGGACCGTGATTTTCTAGGATTCCTGGCAGAGTTGATGTCCCCCTCAGTTCTCTCTTCGCCTTTCCGCGGTATTAAGCGAAGGTAGTTTGCCCTTTGCTCGGGGGTGGTTTTTTTTCCTTTCCTCGTTTCCTTCACATCCTGTTTCTATTTGATGAACCCTCTGTAAAGCGCACTCTCCCAAAATTTTTGTCCCCCGAAGGGTGCTTCTGAAGGAAACTTAGCTCGAGCGCCCTGCCTCGTCCTTCCGAGTACTCAGACTTTTTTTCTTCCTTCCATTGTCTTCCCCCCTTTCCCTCCTTGCACTATGAGCGCGCGTCCGATATTTCACTTGATCCTCAGAAAAATGCAGTTTTCTTCCGCGTCCTCCAGGATCCATTTTCTTCAGCGTGGATGTACTTTCCAGTTCTTGAGTACCTGACCGTCGAGTTTCCCTCCCTGGTCCAGGAGGCAAGGCGTTTTTTAGCTCTGTTCTCTTCGCTCCCCCCGTTGGGAATGCTCTTTTCACAGCCGTCCGTCCCTGTTTAGTTGCGCTTGTTTTCTTTCATATGTGCATCCCCTAAGTTTTTTGATCCAAGGTTCGCACTCTTTGGTTACGACAAGCGCTGTAGTGTCTCCCTTGCTAAAACCTCGGGTTCGTTCCTCTATCGCGTTCAAGAAGCAGCATTTTTTGCCCATCGATATATATTTTCCCCCCCTCTCCTTTTTTTTTGAGTTCTCCAGTGGCGAAACTTTTAGTTTTTTTCTGTTCCCTTTTTCCACCAAGAAAGGGAGTGGGCTTTAGAACTCCACTTTCTTTGTCTTCGGCGCTGCCTTTGTCCATGTCTTTTTTTTTAGTCGGCCTCCGACCTTGAATGACGCCGACCGCCAAATAGCCCGTATGCTTGCTCGGCATTCCGGCCCTGAGCCTTCCTTCTTTGGTTTAAACGATCCCTCGGAGGCTAGAGGTTATAAGCGGCCTCGGCTTGCGGACTTCTATGATGGCAGCGTTTTTGGCCCCGCTCGTGCCAGGAATAATTTAAAGGGAGAGACTATTTCTTCCCTTTTGCGGGCGTCCTTTTCCATGAGCTTTTTGTAAGCCTTCTTGTTCCCGTACCCTTTTTCCCCGCCCCCTATTTGCAGGCGGGATCCCTCTTCTAGCGGGCGATCATGATGCCCACCACCTATCTTTGACCTTTCTGGAGCTCGAACCTGGGTTTCTTCTTCTGTCCCATTCTTTTACCCCTATTTAGGTTTTCCTCTCCTGACTTCCAGACCCCAGGTATGTTTGGCCCCTCCCTTCTCCTTCCGTGTCATATGTTCGAAGGCTAAGAGTTTTGACCTCCCCGCTGACAGATCGTCCTCATAGTTCCCCTTCGGCCCTCATTTTTTGGCCCCCCAGACTTCGCTCTGCGCGGAGGTCACCCCCTGATTTAGCGAGATTTTTGCTGTCCCCTGCTAGGTCACAGGAAGGTCTACCTCAACGGCCAATTTCGGCTACGAGATTTCTCAGAAAGGTTTTTCCCCCCGGTCCGGCTCAGTATGAGGCCCCGCTATCCTACCCAGGGACCTTCCCTCTTCAGTTAGTTTTTTCAAACTTGCTCCGGAGACCTCGTCGCTTCTTCCCTGAGGCGTCCCTTCTGCGACCTGTTCTTTTTTCAGATCTCTTTCTTGCGTCAGGGTACTTTTGCTCAATTGTTGTCGTAAGAGGTTATCCGATCCCTAAACCTGGAGTTTCGATTGTCAGTAGCTGCGGCCAGTGCTTCTGCCTCACCCTTTTTTCCCTTTTTTCTTCGTTTTCTCACATTAACGCGCGCCCTTCATAGTGATCACCTTTTTCTGTGCTTTTCATGGCACCCGACCCCACACACCTTTTTGTGCCGGTGTGCTCCTCCCTCCTTCTCCCTTACGATATACTCCCTCAGGTACCTTCTTTCATGATTCAATTTTCCGCTGTGTCCTGCAGGGCTGCCTCTGCCTGGCCTTTGGGAACTCTCGGTCTTTTTTTTCTTCCCTTTGTGCGTCGTCTTTCTCTCTCCTCCCGAAGGCCCTTCGGGCCCCGCGCGATCTCTACAGGTTTTTTTTGTTGCCGTCCTAGACACATGACCATAGAGATGCCTTTTGGGTCACCCGATCGCAGCTACCTCCCCCTCTTTGTGGGCGGTCGTTGGTACGTCTGATCGCTCTCGGCCCTATCTCGGCGGCCTTGATCCTCCTATTTTTACCTCTTGTTCTTGTTCCGCCAGCGAGCGTGTACTTCGCGATTTCCTCTCGTACCCCCCACCGCTCCCCAACTCTCTCCATCGCGTAAACAGCGGGTGGGTTGCACCCCCGCCGAGTTTCGCTCTTCGCTTGAGATTCCCGCCCAACGCCCGACCCCTTTCTTCCTCCCCCGCTTCCTCCGACTTTCACTGCGGCTTTGTAGCGCATAGTCCCTCCTGCACGCGCTCGTGTCCGCGAGCAGAACTCACTTGCCAGTCTCCCCCTACTCACCCATTTTGGCGCCGTCTCTCCCTCACCGTATTCGCCTTTTCCTCTTCTGTTGTACCTTTCCCCCTCGACTTTTTCTTTTTTTCGTGTTGCAGATTCGATTTTGATCCCTTAGCTTGTGCCTCTCCCGCTGGGCTCTGCCCGATGAAAAAACAAACCCGAAACCCCCCCCCCCCTTGGCAAAGAGTTTCTTCGAGTGTAAACGATTTCCGCGCTCTGGTTACTCTTGATCCCTTAATACCCCCATCTTTTGCTGTACAAAAAGGGGTGGATTCATGTCCTTTCCTCAGCCCCTTCTCTAATCCGCCCCGGCCGGTCTTTTATAACTGCCTGTGATTCTTGCCTTGTCGCCAGCATTAAACTTCCCTGACCCTTTTCATCCGTAGACTGATTAGCGCATAGCCCCGATCCTCGGTGTCTTGCAGTTCCTCAATTGAGACTAGGAAATCAGCAGATCTTTGGTTTTTTCGCGCAGTGCAACTTAGGAGAATATGCGCCGGACCCCCTCTACGGTCGTGTTTGAGCCCCCTAGGTGCACCCTTCGAGTAGTCACTCGACCTTTCACTTTTCCATCCGGAAAATCTTTTTCTTCTTCTGGCGAGGGCCCTCTCGAAGTCTCCCCCTCTCGCCGTTATTAATCATTTGAGATGAAGGTTTCTGACGTGGTTCTATCGTTTAAAAGGAAGTGAGCCAGAGACTCTTCTACCCTCCCCCCCCTTGGCCTTTCTATCCCGGCCTCCTTTGCTCTATTTCCTTCGGTGCCTATACCCTGCCTATTTATGTTTAATAAAACCTTTTTCAACCCTGCAACAGGCATAAGTCCCTTCTCGCGGGGGTGTATCCCCCCTTCCTTGTCCCTCGGGAGAGTCCGCCAGGTCAAGGAGCATTTTTGCTTATGTTCCTTTTTTCTTTTTCGCGAGTACGTCTCAATCTCTGTTGCACTGATGAACTGGAAAGCCCTCCCCGACCTGTCCTTTTTCTCCGGTTCCCCTATCAACCTTCTGACCGGCCCCGTGGCTACCGGGTATACGCTGGCAACGACTTCTTTTCCTGCAAGCGGGACCGCATAGGGCGTTCCCTCTGAGTCTTCTTCTCTTTCAGGGCCCTCTTGGAGAAGTAGCTCAGCCTTCTTAGTTGTTAAGCGGGCTTCTTTTCCTCTTCTTCTTGAGGCCTCAGAGAACAAACGTGATGCCTCCCGCAGTGCTGACTCCTTCCGCCCAGCTTTGTAGTTTTTCTCTTCAAACGTTTTTTCTTCTTCCGATGGATAGAGAAGCACACTTCCCTGCCAGCGATCCCACCCTCGTTGTTTGTTGTTCGCTGGCGTCCACTGTGTGCTTACTTCAGATTTCCCGCCGGCGAGGGTTTCCCTGCCCCTTACCACGACAGTAACCCCCCCCACCACTCCTTTTGAATTTGCGTTGCTTCTTTGCATCACGTTGTTTAGCCAGTCGTTTTCTTCGTTCGACATCCGGGCCTCTTCCCCCACATCGTGAGAGAAGTTACGCCGTTAGCGCATTCCGCAACTTCCTCCACGGATCGAGGATTCCCCTCGGAGAGATAGCTTTTCCATTCCGAGTTGTAAGCTTTTTTAGTACTTGACCGTCAGATTGTTTTTTGACCGGCGATACTCAAGTTATTGCAGGTTCCTTGTGATATGCCTCAAGGTGATGGGATACCTGCCTTCTGTCGCTGCGGGCTCCTGGTACATTTCCCCTCTCTGGTGACCCCGCGTCCCATCCTCAGGGCTACCGAAGCATAAATTCTTCCCTTTTGGAGCGCGTTATGAGTTTTTTTTTTTACGAGGCCAGACCCGCCTCCTTCTCTCCTTTTAGTTCGATTTTTCGTTTGCTTGACAATTTTTCTTCAACATTACCTTTCTTTTTTTTCTAGGTGCACTGCAGACCCCTCACGAGCTAATGGAAGCCTTATACGCGCAGATTTTGATCCTCTTCGCGGGGACGGCTACCGTCATTGACCTCCCTCTTCCATAGAAGTTTTTTTTTATAGAGCTCTTTCCGGCTCTTTTTTTTGAAAGGGAGATATTCATTCTCGGTCACTTACCGTCGATTTACGATCGCTCTGTTCGATGCAGAAGGGGCGAGGCTAATTCAAGGCCATTTGCCGATCTGTCTCCTGACCCTTCATGAAACCCCCCCCAGTTTAGGTCCTCTAAGGTTGCTCGCTGAGAACCCAGGATTGGTTTCCTCCCAACGGTTCTCTTTCCGAGGGCCATGCCCTTCAGCTCCTGCTGTGTCACCCTTTTTCCCTCCAAGGAATGTTTTTCCCCGTGATGCTCGTCCTTTTGATGTTTTATCCCCTACCTGGGCGCTTCTCCTCTACTTGACAAGTTCTGGACAAACCCTGTTTCCTCCTTAGTAGGGTGAATCCTTCTCCCCAAGCGCTGTCCCCCTTGACACTCGTTTTTTATCACCTTGGCCATTTCTTGGTTCAGAACGACCCTCTTCGTCCACATACCAAGGTGATAAGACGACATCTTCCACCTCGACTCTTCTTTGTTCCCGTTGGAAGTGCCTTACGATGTCACTTTCTTCCCCAGTTGTTGTTTTGCTGACGGCTTCTAATAGGAGAATTTCAGGGATCAGGCTGTTAACTACTCCCTTTTTGCTCTTCGCTTTCTCTCTCGTCCCTCCCCCCCCAATGCTTTCCTTTTTTTGACGAGCCGTCCCCGTCTGTCCCCAGTTCGTCATTTTTGCTCTTACCCATATACGATGATTTTGAAAAAGAAAGCGGCTGCGTGGTTCGGTATCTTTTTTGGCCTCTTTTCGATCCCGATCGACGATAGTCAGGTTACGGGATTTTTAATCCCTCCTTTTTGTTTAGTGAGGATTTCCATTCTCCGCCGGATTTGTCATAGCGATAGAGAGTCCACCTCCCCCACTCCCCCCCTCTCTTCCCTACGCTTTTTTATCCCTACTTCTATGGTACCGCCAGCGGACCTCTCACGAATTTTAAATGTTTAGGTTTGGTTTCCTTCTTGATAGAAAGCCTCCTCTACTTTTCCTGCGCTATTCGATTGTCTCTTTGGCGTATCGAGTGAAGACGAGACTGTGTCCTGCTTAGCCGACCCCCCTCCCCTTTCACCTCCGGGTATTCACCGTCGACGGATCATCCCCACAATCTGCAGGGTATTACCTCCTTCACTTTCCCCTCTCTCCTCCTCTCTCCCAGCGAAGTCTTGGATACCCCGCCGCTTTTTTGTGCCGCACGCGGGTTGTTGAGGATGCTACCAGCCCTCCGGAGATTCTCATAGTGTGCAGTGGGACGCTTTTCCTCGGGACTCCATCGACCCGTGCTGAAAAAAGTTTTTCACTGTCCACTGCGACTGCAGGTTTCGGGTGCGCGTCCCCCTTTCCCATGCCATCTTTTTTGAAAGACCTCCACCCTTCACCGTACGCATCTTCCACTGTCACTGAGAAGCTTTTGAGTTCCGTCGACTTACTTTAGCCGGTTTCGACCACTCCCTGTTTGTCCTCTTTTTTGTCGTATTTCCCCGTTTCCTCTTTCTAAGGTTAGAAACAGGTGCTTATTCTCCCCCGTTCCCTGTATCTCTAAAGGCCTTGTTTTTTTGTAGCCTTGTGGACCTTTTTAACTTTCCCGCCTCAACATCCTCCTTTTTTCTTATGTATCTTATTGTTTCTTGAAGGATTACTTAGTACTGGATCTCGGAACAGATACGTCTTCCCCTTCTTCCTTTCTTCTCCTGAGATTTTTTTTTTTTTCACAGCTATCCACTATCCCCATTTTGAATCTCCATTGTCCGAAGGCTTCTTCTCGATGTGCCTCCCCCCCCTTTGGAGGATTACCAGATTCACTTCCTTCTACCGGTCGAGCTCCCCCGTCCCTAGAGCTTTTTTTGTGGTGAGAGTCCCCCAGCACCTAGCCTCTTCTTAAGGGACCGATTCCCCCCGCCTTGCTGCAAGATTTCGTTGATGGAGGTTCCGTAAACCCTGGATGGATGCAATGCTCACTCCCCGAAACATGTTCCATCGTTGTATCCCTGTCCCCCCTTTGTAAACGTATTGCAGGCAGTGCAGTGGTCTTCTCTGGTATCCTGCCCATGAATCACACGTCAGAGTCGCAAGCCTCCTTCCTTCTACCGGCTAAGAATTTTTCTCTCGTCTTTATCCCTTTTTAGCTTTCTTGCTTCCGTGCGCACAGTATGCGCCTCAGCCGGGATTAAGTGGATATCGTAGCGTTCCCCGAAAGCCGTTTTCTTCACCCATTCCTGAGCCCCTCCCCTTTCCGTCCGCTTTCTTTTTGTCTGAGCCTTTTTCTTCCGATCTTAAGACAGGATCTAGAATCCCAAGTTCGCAAAGATATTCCTCTTTTTAAAGTTTTGTGTTTTTTCTAGGCGACTTTGGGACCCTTTGCAGTATAGTCCCTCTTCCCTCTTTTTTCAAGTACATTTTGGGTGGTCCGAAGTTTAGTGACACAAGTGATGGCAGGAGACTTGCGATCGCTTCCAATTTGGTCTTCGCCCCTTCGGGTAAAGAAGACTGCAAAGTCTTCAACTATCGCTGTCGCTTCCCCCTTTTCCCCTCTGAACCTCCCTTCCTTTTAAGGCGTCTCTCCCCCGGAGCATATATTTTCCCCCGCCGCCTTAAGTAGAGAGTTCTCCTTACTACTTGAAGAAGAGGTACCAGGGATTCCACGGTTCCCCTTTTTCCTTACTATTATCCCCCCCTGTTAAGGAGTAGACCTCTCCGGTTCGGGTCTCTTTTGCGCAGGGTATCCGTGCCCGATAGAGGAATCACTATCTAACTTTGTGCCCTTCCGAAGCATTCCCCCCATGGAAGGGCATTCCGGACTCGGGCGCTCGCTCCCTTTCCGCTCCACGAACCTCCTCTGCGGTTCTACTTTCCCCTTGAGGACTTCGTGCTTCCAGCTTGAGTAACTAAACTATGCTCTCAGACCGCTGACCACCCCTCGCGCAACGGGAACTGCGACGAGCATCCCGTCGCGTGATCCCAGCCGAGATCCTAATCTTCCCCCGTCCTTGCCAGGTCTGGCAGCCCTGTTTAAGGCTCCCTCAGGCAACGTTTTCCTTACTGTCGCCTTCAACGAGCGTAAACCGAATGCCCGCTTCACGTCTCGAGATGTCCCTTTCCCTGGTCTTCTATGGCCACTTTTGATTCTCCCATCAATGCAATGGGAGTAGTCCTAAATGGATTGCTTCCCCTTAGGGGGGTTTGAAGGTGATGCAGCGCCTCCTCGCTTGCGACCCGGTTCGATCTTGAGGTCTTTCTCCTACTTTCAGTAGCTACGCCCCAGCGAGTATCGGCACCCTGCCACCGATTTAGTCTCTAAGGTACTTTTCTCAATTGCTCGAGCCCCCGCTTCCTTAGTGCCCTCAACCATTTGTGCAGCTGATGTTTAGAAGTGCGTGAGGAACGGACGTCTGATCCCCCCCCCCGTTTTCTCCAGGGTAGGAGGTAGCACACTTTCTACCCGCTCTTCCCCCTGGAAGAGTTTTTTTCTCCTTTTAGATCTTTTTTTTTTTGTCACCTCGTCATCGTCGTCACAAAGCTTTAACTTTTTGATCCTCTGCTCTCTCTAGAATAGAGTGGGTGACTTTACACGCTCACTTCTCTGCATTGCTTCGGTGACCGTGGATCGTCCTTTTCATTCCCCGTTCTCCGAGTGAAGGTATAATCCGGCTAATATCTCAGGAGAGTCTTAGTTCTGTTTGCGCTGTCTTCTCATACCCGAGTACGCACTTTCTATTGTACAAGGGTGTCATTAGGGTCCAGAGAATAGTTTTTTTTTTTCTTACACCGCTTTCCTCCACTTCTAACTTATCCTCCTCTTTCATTTTACCCCACCACCCCACCACTCTTGCTCATACCCTATAATCTGAAAGAGCTCAACGCCTCTTTTCTCCTCTCCTTTCTCTTTGGTTCCTTGTAGACCAGCGCGATAGGGCTGATACCCCCTACGGTTATACGTTATCTTTCCTTTTTCCTTGAGTCCGAAGACGAAGCCTACCGAGTCTTTCCGATTCCCCGATCGATTTTCCCCCCTCCCATACCATGCTTAGCGAGACCGCTGGCCTCTGCTCCCACCTGCAGAGGCTTGAATGGTCATGTTTGAGTTCCCTATGCCTCTTTTTCAGCAAACCCCGTATTAAGGCTCGTTTTTGCCGAGGTTGAGGAATTGTCTTCATGGTTTAGAGCTCCCCCTTGCCTCCCCCGCTTTACTCAGTAGGAGCAGCCGACTTCCACATGGGCGTCGGCGAGTCGGCCGAACCTTTCCCAGCCATCCATACGTCATCCTGTTCGCTCGTTGTCTCCTCCCCCCCCCCAATTTAGCTGGATTCTTTCTCTTTGCCTTCTCGCTTTCGGATTCCTTCGGGTTGACTTACTCTGTTGTCTAGGTCTGAATGACACTCGAGAGTTTTTTGGGGGTGATCACGAGTGGTCCGTTGGTGACCTCTTTTTTTTTTCCGTTTGATGAATGTGTTTCTCCAATTGTTTTTCTTGACGTCCTTCTTGCATACTCTTTCCTTGCAGAAGAGCGAAAGGTCTTTTGTGTCAGTAATCCCTGCATGGATTACAAGTGTCTGCATCATTCCCTAGAGTATTCCGCTCATCCCTCCTGACTACTTCTTGCTTCCCTCTTCCTCTTTATCCGAAGAAGACGTAAGTTTTGCTCCCTCCCCTAGAATCTCCTTTTTGGAGTATCTTGCCTTTCTTCCTAATCTGTTCCCGTTGTCGCACCATTATATTTTTTAGAGAACGTTTCCTGTATGTCCTTGAATTGCTTGTGGACCTTTGGCCCTCGGGCATCCTCCTTTCACCCCATTCCTCTGATTACTGAAGCGCTTTTGTGTAGCCGATCAATTTTTTTTTTTTTCGTTCCCGGAAGTGCCCCGGACCCAGATGCTGCCGGCGGCGCCTTTCTCTTCTAGGTATGTCCCCTCGCTCGTTTGACCCTCTCCAGCGTCTCTTCTTTTGAAGGTCGTTACTCACCTTTTGGGTGGCTGTCATTCTTCCTCACATAACCCCAGCAAGTTGACTCACAAGTTAAGCGGCCTCTCACCCCGGCGCTTCCCCCCCCCCGTCCTGATTTTTCGTTGTAGGTTAGTGACGTCCCCGGTCGAAGGACGTCCGCGGGCCCCCCTGGACCGGTAAAGGAGACCTCGAGCTTTCTGTTTCCCCTCTCTGTCCAATGGAGTTTCACCTAAGCCCGACGACGGTCATAAGTTGTTAGACTTATGGATTATTCACTTTTATTCCGAAAGGGGCGTACGGATCCGTTCCTTCAGCACTAATTTTTTCCCCCGGTCCCAGATGAAGGCCGGGCTGACAGCTTCCAGTCGCCGCTGGAGATCTTCGTCCGCGGAACCCTTTAGAAGCGATGCCGATATTGCACTAGCTTGGCTTTCTCTTGTTCTAGGACAAGGCGGCCCCTGAAGGATCCCTAAGTTTTCCCTTCCCGCGTCCTCCAATGTTTCGCATTCCCCATCAAGAGAAACTCGACGTAGTGACGACCGCGGATTTCCTATTCAGACCCTCTCCCCGCTCCTTCTTTTTTCCCGTCATAGCGGGGTTGTTGAGCTTTTATAGTTTCCTACTTTTATTATAGCCCTCTTTTTTTTTCATTTCATCCGAGTGGGAGCCGTTAAACAGTCCCGCGCTACTTGAAATTTTTGAGGAGGATGTCGCGTCTGTAGCCTCCCTACCTTTGTCCCTTCCCCGCCCCCTCTAAACTACTTCTAGCGCCTTCCGCGGAATGACACCATGATTTTGGCTCGCGTCCTCGCGCCTGCTTTTACGTCCCTAGCCGCTCCGGCCCTTAGCGGCTACTTTTCCGATCTCCCCTTCTGCAGTGGCCCTACTTCTTTCCCTTTCCTTCCCTTCTGAGAGAATAGTCCTGTCGGAGGAGGGCGAGTTTGGTCAGTCATTAGGACTACGAGACCTTCCCGAACCGCGACCATTCGCCCAACAGGGGGGTTGTTGGTTGTCTACCTTTTCCAACGTTGAACTAGCTTGGCGCGCGTTTTTGCACGGGCCCCCCTCGGATTTTCGCGACCTTTTTTTGCGGAGGGCGCCAATGGCTTTTTACCATAAGCTTGTACCATAGCACAGCCACCGGAACGCTGCCCCCTCCCTCCTTCTCGTGCCTGCGGTTTAGCTTCTTTCTTCCAAGGGAGGGGTCCCATGCTGCCTCCCCCCGTCGCGCGTCCTCAGCCGTTTTTCCCGTTCCTCGAGATCAATTTCTAGCGTCACCCCCCCTTCCGCGATCTTTCCCTGGTGTTCCCTTTTGCGTTTTCCCCTTGGCGAGTGAGCTCAAGCCCCATGGGCGGCGGACTACAATGTCCGTGATCGAAAAGGATTTCTTAGACCGGGCTTTTCGAAGAACCGGAGCGAGGTTTTTTTAGCACACCGGCTACTGCGACCTTTCGCGTACGCCGCCCTAGGGGAATTGAGGACTTCTGACCTAGGTCCGTATGCTGCTCACCACTGCCTCGCGTCAAATTGCTTTGTCGCGATTGATGCTAGTCTTCTTCAAGTTTCACGTTGTCCCCCCCCCACCCTTTTAACTTGATTCTTCTGCCTCACAATCTCCGTAACAAGTGCGCAAATTTTTTGATCACCTCTTCCGCTTTCTCCGCAAACCTCTTGCTTCACACACCCGCGCTGCTGTTCTCCTCCCCCAGATGCTGCTATCGTTTCTCGAGTTTTACGTGACTGCGAAGTCACGCTCCTTTCTGCTGTTGTGCGAGAACTTCGGTCCCCGGCGGCTGGTTTCACTTTCGTTTTTCTCATCCCCCCCTTTGCAGCGTCGCTGCCCGCTAGCACTCCAATTGCCGATATAGTCGCCTCGCCCTGTGGCCCTGCGGTGAGATCAATAGCGGCTCCCCTGCCCATCTCCTCCTTGCTTCCCCTTTTTCCCGTGAGGGCCAGGTCTCAGCTATTTATTTTTTTCTAGGTGGCATCGATCGCGATCTGCCATCCATAGGGAGAGTACGCTTTTTCTTTGGTTGATATTATCGCGTTAGACTAGCTTGGCCGTATTTTCGCTCTCCCCTTAGTACCGACACGTCCGATTTTAACCGATCGAGAGACACCTTGTTGCCCCCCAAAGTGAGTCACTTTCAAGGTGCCATAGATCGCCCTCATTGGTCCCCCATGCTACGGCTATGTTTTCTCGCGCATTGTTTGGAGGTTTCGTTGTTCTGCAGACGAGCACTTCCCCGCTCCTTTTGACTCCCCGTTCCAGTGTTTTTTTTGACTTAAGGTTACCGCACCGGTGCCGATCGGTCCGCCCGGGTTCCCTCCTCACCTAGCGTGATCCCAATCCATTCTCTTCGAGATTTTCTCTTCAGATCGCTTCTGCTCAAGGCAGCCTTTTTTTTGTTATTGTGCATGAACAATGGACGCCATAGCGGTTTCTTGCGTCTGTCCCTATTTTTGGTGACCTTTTTCCGATGTGACCCCTCTTCTGTGAACCCCCCCCCGTGGCTTATCCGTCAATTCGCAGGCTATCCAGTTTTCCCCTGCCTTTTTTGACTGTATCATGTTGGATCCTCTCCCTTCGCTACACATATCAGGTGACTCATCCTTTTTTTGAGAGTCCTTCTCTGGGGGTGCGGTATCCTTTCGACGTAGCGTTTTCGGACAGACTCTCCATGAGAGGTTCTTCAGGCCTCGTTTTCCGCCTCTCGCCCGGATCCTCCAAATCTTTCTTACACGTCCTTTTTTGACATACATTTGCCTTTTCTTTCCCCCAGGTGGACATCCCCCTCTCCTTCCCTAGTAAGTGTCCTTGCCCTCAGGGTCTAGACCTTTTTCCGAGCTCATTCCTTCGAAAGAATTACATACTTCCAGATCCCCCCAGGCAGTCTTACCTGTGGAGGGGGTCCCCTCTTTTAGACCTCGAGAAGATTCTAATTTTAGTCCTCCCCCTCTTATAGGTTTTCCCTCTCCCCGGCCTAGTCTTTTTTGACCTCCACATCTGTTTCCCGTCGTTCCTTACGAGATCCAAGTAGTCTTAGGGCGGGCGTGTTTGTAAAGAGCAGACCTCCTCGAACACCCGGCCGCGTTCCCCTTCCATGACTTCTCCCTTTTTTTTCGGAGGGGATAGCGAGTCGTACCCCTCTTTTCCTGGTATCTATATTGCTACCAGCCCCCCGCCTTAGTCTTCACGATCACGTTGTGCCTGCCTTCCTTCCGTAGCCCAAGTAAGCTTTCCTTCGGCCGGTTCATCCCGCTCCTTTTTACCCCGGCGTGATTTCATTCGGTTGCTGTAGAGCGCGCAGTATTACATTCGAGCCTGTCCCAGTACGTCCCTCCCCCTCGTTTTTTCTGATGGCCTTTTTCTCGGGTTCCTCGGGTCGGACAGCTGAGCAGAGAGACTCAGCAGCGCGTTTTAGGAGAAACGGGCCACCCTGCCATGTGTGACGATCTTCTTTGCTTTCCTGAGACTCCCCCCCAAGTTATTAAGCTTCCTTTCCGCTAAGAGTTTTTTTCGATCGATTTGAACAAGGGTGGCTTCCGTTCACCGTCGATTCTTTCCCGTCCGGCGAGGGTGGTTCGTTATCCAGAGCGATGGCGTCAGAGTTCGCTCGCTTCGGCTCCTTTTGCCGTCGGAAGCTTTCATTCGGACATGGCTCATTCCCGTTACTATATTTTTTTTCATGAATCCCTTGCGCGCCTCAACTGCGTCTTCTCCGCTCCGCGTTCACAATGAGAGGGTCGACGACGTTCCCGCTTTCCGCTTGGCCTGTACTCGACTCTTGATGCCCCTTCCTTTCTACGTAGCAAATAAGTCCTACGTTCTTTGCTCGACTTATCTCAGAAGTCCCTTTAGTGCTGCCGCGGAATCATTTCCCAGATCGGCATTTTTTTTAAGTGCTACAACGCCTGGGCGTAAACCGGAAGTGCCAAGGGTCCCCCTGTCTTGCCGTCCTTCTGACGATTTCGACGAGGCCCTTCAACGACGTCCTTCCGGAGGCGCTTACCGGATTGTCTTGGGACACTTCTTGTGATTCCGAACTAATTGTATTTTTGTTTTTTACCTGACGCACTGCCGACTCTTCGCAACGGTTGATGTCTCAGGTTTGATCGAGTTCTCTTTCCCGGCTACGTTTCTCTTTTTTTTTTCCTCCACGAGGACTTTTGAACGTTTCGCGCCGGAACTCTCATGCCGCCTGTACCACCCTACAGGAGTCTTCTCTAAAGCTTTGTGCGTCACCAGGATTCGTGAGGGACGTCGAGGCTTTTCCGTTTTTGCTGCCGTCTTTCCCCGGACTGACTCCCCCTCCTTTGGTAGTCCTAAGGTCCCGTTTATCTCCCTGTGCGTTGCTCCCATTCGGGTCCTACGCGTGGCCTTTCTCCCTACCCCTTCTCTCGAGAGGTTCCCGCATTCGACGTGACCTTACTTTCTGTTACGCCCCAAGCGCGTCTCTCCCTTTTTTTTGGCCCCCTCCTCCTAGAATTCGCGTGTTCATGCTGCTCACGTGTTCTGTATTCCCCTGCTTGATGGAAGCCGCCCCAAGGTCCTCTTCGGAGCAGGCGGAGTAGCTTCTTGAATCCTTTTGGACTAGTATTTACAATGCTGTAACACGCGTTACCATATGAGGAGTGAATCTTCATGTCCCCGCTCGACCCCCTAACCACAATTACCCCGGGGTTTGTCCACCGCTCTTGCCGCCCTCCCCGCTATTGACGCGAATATTCTTTGACTCGAGTGGGACCGTTCTTTCTTCCTTAAGTTTTGATGTGCTCCCTGGTGCGCGCTCGGGCCCGCCCGCTAGCCACTGCCTTCACGTTGAGGTCTTTCACACCTGAGAGTTAGGAGTTCTTTACTCCTCGCCTCCTTTAGTATTACCTCTGAGCTTATGGGTGTCGGCGTTTGTTGCTAATAGCCGCCACTCCTACTCTTCTGTAACCCGGTGAGCGCCGCTGTCTCGGTTCCACTTATTCTGTGTTTTACTAGTGGTTTTCTGATCCTTCTTCGGAGGCGTCCTCG
>Ga0179593_1489526_pt1 | contig 16553 bp, 31 predicted proteins | sample CZODoug2_1_08_16_FD_185931 | JGI IMG/M metagenome (GOLD analysis project Ga0179593, IMG submission 185931) | Vadose zone soil fungal communities from Angelo Coast Range Reserve, California, USA - CZODoug2_1_08_16fungal (PacBio error correction) | ecosystem: Environmental > Terrestrial > Soil >... | reverse complement strand
TCTTGAAGTCCCATTTTTCTTTCCCCCCTTGCTCACGCTGGACGATAACTTACGTTGACCCCGTTCCCTCTGGCCTTCCCGTCTGCCCGGCCTGTTCCGAAGTTTATGGCTGAAGAAGGATCCCTTTTACCCAGTTCTTTCCCTACCATGACCCGCCCCTCTGCTTTCTCCCTCCTTCATTGGGGAGGTCCATCGGATTCCAACTCGTCTCTGTACTCTTTTGCGACCTCTGCTTCCTCCAGTTCGAGCCCTTCTGACGATGGTTCAGGTACATACGCTCATGAGTCCTTTTATTCCCCTTCCTTAATTTTCGCTCCTTATGGTAGAGGTCCGTCGATGGTATGCCCCGTCCCATTTTTATCGTCGCCAATGATCATTCCTTTCTTCTCGACCCGCGTCTTTTTCCCCCCTTCTTTTTCTATGCTCGTTAGTGCACCCCCTCGTACGTGCTGAAATGCCCCCTTGTATTTCGACCCTGACGCCGTCTGTGTTGCGTCGGGTGACTTCCTTGTTTTTTTTCTCTATCTCTTTTTTTCCCCCTTGGGTGTTGTTTTTTCGAAGAGCCTCCAATCCCGTCTGGCCCCTCACGCCCCTCCTCCTATCTGTCCCGGGTTTATGTGTCTCACCTCCCCTGGACTGACCTCCTCCTTTGCGGCCCCGACCTCAAAAATTCTACGCCTCTTCTTTTCCCTTCTCCCTCTGATTGAACCTATGACTCCACCCCTCCTTCCTTTTAATCCCACCCCTCTCTCAACTCCAAACTGGCGGGCCGCGCTTCGTGTACGCTAGCACTGTTGTCCCTCATCCCCGACCCGAGCCCCGCTCCGGATCGACCGTAAATCTCTTGTTCCCATCTCCACTCAATCTCTTAGTCCTCTTTTCCCGGCAGCGCACCCCGCCCTCCCTTGACTCGAACGTCTGGCGTAAGGATTGAAGTTCCGGACAATGCTCCGGATTGCTCTTGGTGTTCTTCTTTCCCCCCTTACTTTTCCCCCTCTTTCTCTTTAAGCCCATTCAGACGCCAGCCTTGACCCGTCCCTTCCACCTTCCCTCTGTCGTGAACGTTTTTGCTGGAGTTCATTGGCCCTAAGGATTGTCTCCTCCTCCTCTTCGCGTGCTTCTTTCCTTCCCCGAATGGTTCTTTTGAAGTCCCGTTTGCTCAACCTGGGCCGAGAACGTTCTCTCATCTTTTCCCCGGTGTCAACTGGCAAAGAGCCATCGTCGTGGTCTCTTGCGTTTCGCCCCGCCCCCTATCCCTCTCGAATCTCGTGTATCGCTACCCCCCCACCTCCTTTCCTTCCCTCTTGCATCGTCATTTGGGGCACATCTTCTTGCTCACGTATGCTCGGTCAAGATTTTTCCCACTCCCCGTGAACCACTGTCTGCAGTTCCTCCTCCTTTCCCTTTCCTCTTTGCCTTGACCCCCGGAGGAGTCCCTCTTCTTGACCAATAGGGGCTTCTGTTCTCGTCAACCCCAGGGCTCCGGAATGGATAAAACTCGTAAACTTTTTACATCTTTTTCTCTCTTTTCTTCCTCGGTGCCCTCCCTTACCCTCCTCCTCCTCTCGTAAGCCTTTGAAGGGGATTATGAAGACGAGGCTCGCTCCCTTTTGCGCCGTCTCCGCGCCCTTTTACTCCAAGGTGAGATCTCATACCGAAGTCCACCCAGTCGTTTTCCCCTTCCCTGCATCCCCTCTGGCCTTCTTTTTATTTTCCACATGTCCTGAGCGGGTCGGCTGTGCTTCGCCCTCTTTAGCGTCCTCTTGAAATGACTTCAAGTTCAAGCTTATTGCCCCCGGAGGTTTTTTAACTCTGCCCTCCCCGACTTTCTTCCCCTCAGATTTCTCCCCCCCCTTTTTCAACCATTTGTTATGTTAGTCTCAGCGCTCGCGCTCCGCTGCCATGCTTGTTTGTCTTCTTCCCCGGCCTCTGGCTCTGGGCGGGGTTCGAATCTCCCAAGCCCTTGGTTTGAACTTAGTCCCATCCTTCTCCTCTCCTCCCCCTCAACCTCACGCGTTCTTTCCTTTCGCCCTCTCCCGTCGAGGTTTGGCCACAGAGGAGTCCTTTCGATTAGGCTTCTCCTACCTCTGCCTGCTGTTCCCGAGAATGCAGCGATGCCCCCTCTCCTTGTACAACGATCTCCCCTTCGTCCCCATCCGTGTTGTGAGTCCTCTTTTTTTGAGAAGGATCAGCGTTCCATCGAAGTTCCCTTCGTCCCTTGTGCTCCCTTTTTTTGTTTTGTTTTGTTTTTTTTTTTTTTTTGTGTGTTTGCCCCTCTTACTCAAGGTCTTCCTAGTCTGCGCATGTCCCCTTCGTTAGCGTCTCACCCCCTCCCCGGCTGGGTTCCCGAACGCAAGCAAGCAATGGCCCAGTGCTTGTATGTAGCGTCTCGGTCTCCCTTCTCCACATGTCCGCCCCTTCTTTTTGACCAGTTCGGACAGGGTGTCGATCATCCCCCCCTGATTTTTCCCCCTCTTTCGACCCTGGTCCTTTTTCTTCTTTCGAGCGTAACCCTCGGAGGTAGCAAATATGTGCGCCAAAACTCGCTCCACCCCGGAACCTCCCCCCTCACACAACCCTCATCTCCTTCTTTTCCTCCTTGGTTGCTTGCATGACCCCTATCTTTTGCCTTTCTTTCCTGCTGACTCTTGCCCGTTCTCAGGATCCCCCCAAGCCTTGAGGCCACTTCACCTACGAGATCCTTTCCTCTTTCTCTCTGCTCGGACCCCCCTCCTCCTTTTTTCTTAGAGTCTGGAGTTCTATCAAGCGGGTTCACCTTCCACCTAATTGATCTCGTTTTAAACCTACGTTTCTCCTGGTTGAGTCTCTTGTTGTTGATTCAGACTCATGTACTGATCCTTCTGGCCAGTCGTCCCCCCCTTTTTTGAAAATTTCTTCTCCTTTTTTCTTCCCGCTCATTGCTTGGGGCACAACTTGGTTTACTATCTCATACGGCCATCCGAGTTTCGAATTTCCTTCTTTCTTCCGGTAACCCAAGTAATGCACTCCCCCCTTGTTTGTGTCCCTTTTTCTCGATGGCTCCCTTCTTCTTCTTTCTCTTGTGAGTTCCCCCCAGAAATGTAAAGCTCCCACCAGATGGCCACTCCCTCTTGCTGATTCCACTTTTACCTGACTTCTTCCCCGCCCCCGTGGCTCACTTCTAATGATGGCTTCAAGCGCATCTACTTCTTTTCCCCTCTTTCCTCCGGCGTTCCCCCACCCCTTCTCTTTCCTCGACCAAACGTCAAGGGCACCGGTCCCGTTCCAATCCCCTCCTCCCCCCCTTCGGCTTATCTTTGCGAAGTTTCGTGAAGTCCTGGAGTCCCTGCCGGTCAAACTTTTCGTGGACCTCTCCTGACCCCTCCTCTTCTTCCAAGCCCCTTTCCCTTTTCACACTGACCTCCAGCATCCCTTTTCTTCCGTTTCTGTCGGTTGTCCTGTCCTGGAAACGCTCTTTCCCCTCCCTATCCCTAGATGTTCTTTCTCCAAGGTTTGTTTCCGCCGAGCCTCTGGGATTGTAGTCCCCTCCAAGGGGCCGGTCAAGCGGTTTACGGCCTCGACGGTTTCTTCTGTTTTCTTCTACCTGCCCTTTCCCCCCCTTTTAGTAGTTTCACGTCTACTTAAAGTATTGTCCCGTTCCTCTTCGTCTCCTCTTGCTGTGGCAAGTGAGGGTACTCTTTCTGAGAACAAACTTGATCTTTTCTCCCAGGGCCCTTACCTCCCTTCTCTGAGGCCGCCGTACGCGCACGTGTTGGAGGCTTAGTACTGAGGTATGTTCTCTTTCTCAGTTGTTGTCTCGTGACCTCCTCTTCTCAGCTTTCCCCCCATGATCTCCCCTCCAGGCCGAGTCGCCCAAGTATTTCCCCGCCATGTCCATGTTCAGTCCCTCCTTTCGCCCACGCTTTTGCCTGAAGCCCTACCCCCTTTTCCCCCCAACTCCGCTCTGCCCCTACCCCTCCTTTTTCCTGTCGTTAAGCTCGGGACTGGTGCTACACGTCCGCCGTCTACCCCCAATTTCCCGGGTCTCGGTCCCTTTCTTGACTCCCGAAATGTGTCACCCTCCCCCCCCTTCGTTTCCGTCTCCCTTTCAAACATCTCTCCTACCCGTTCCGGCTTGTAAGCTCCTTTTTCCCCCTCCCCCCGCCTCACCTCGCAATTTACCGCGCCCCCGCTTGGAACCTCTGGGGACGTTCGGAGGACCCTGGAACTGTCCGGGCTACTTCTTCTCCCTTTGTTTTTCCCCTTCCCCCCTCTGGATATTCCGCTTCGCTCCTTCTTCTCCCCACCCTTCTCCTTATGTCTTGCCGCCGCTGTACCTTCGACACGTGCTCCAAGTATCCGTTTGTCCCCCAATTCCCTCTTCCCCTTTTTGGCTCTTCCCGATCCCCCTCTGGTTAGACTGCTCTCTCTTTGAGTGCGAATCTGTCGTTCCTCTCCTCCCGCGGTTGAGGCCGTCTCTCCTCTAGGATTCCAAACTTTTTAAGCAATCCGTTCCCTGATTCTTATCTCTTGGTGTTGGCGGTCCCAAGTGCGGTCAAGAACCCCACACAGCCCACCTTTCCTGCCATCGGGACTTAGGCGTGGTGCCCAAGTTTTAGTCAATTCTCTATCTCCTCTTCTCAACTCCGTATTTCTTCTTTCCCCCCCCGCTGGTCATCGACCCCTCCTACGAGAGGCTGTCCAGGGTACTCCACGGTTCCCCCCTTTTCCCCCGGAACCGGATGCTGCTGCCCATGTCCCGGATTCCGTACTGACTTTCCCCCCCCCCTTAGACCCTTTCCTTTTTTCTTAGGCTTAGGCCTCTTAACTCTCCGAGCTCCGAGCGAGGAGAGGAGATGTCCTCGTCATTTTAGAGCGTCCTAGGTGTGATAGATACCCGTCCTTTCTTTCCGCCACTTTCTTCTCCTTCGCCCCTAGCTGATTATTCCACTCGGCATAACACTCCCTTGCGCACCCCCTCGCCTCCTACGTCTGACGAGGTGTTTCCGGGTTTCCGCTAGACCTAAAAGCTGGTTGTTAGATCTTACCCCTTTTTAATCTCCCCCCCCCCCATGACGCTCTTCCTACAGCTTTTCCTTCTTTACAATCTGTTTCCGGCCCTTTTTTTCCATAACACTCGGTCCCTGCGACATTCCTTGTATGTCGTTAAAGAGTATGCCTGAACAGGATTAGTTCTTGTCCCCTCTCTCCTCCCCATGCTCCCTCCCCTTTTATGCCCTTAGGTGATTTGTAATCAGGTCGGCTGCACTTCTCCCTCCTCCCAGACACCCTTCCGTTGTCTCCTCGAGGGCACGCTCTAGGTGCGGAACTTCCACTATGCGCCTTCCACTCCCTCTCTTCTTTTCGACCTCAGTCCTTCAAGATCACCGCCCCACCAAACCGACGACATATATATCTTGTAATACTCACGTGGTGTTTCTCTCTCAGTGTGCAGTTTCCTCCCCTTAGCCGTTCCTTTTTCAGAAGGTCCGTTCTCTTCTTCCTCTTCTCTCCCCCCCGGAACAGCCACCTTTGTTCTTGGCATGTTACACTTCCGTTGCTTTCTCTAGCCCCCGATTGCATTTCGTTCGAAAAAGTCCCCTGGCTCCTCCAATCCTAACTTCCTCTTTAGGGACTTCATCCTACCTCATGTCCCCTCTCCCTTCTCTGCAGTCTCTTTACCTTCCCTTTCTTGTCGAGGTCTATCTGGTCTGCGTTAGTTGCAAGGGGAACTGTTCTCCCGCTTTGCCCCTGCCTGGCAAAATCTGAGGCTGTTCCAGAAAACCCACCCCCCCAAGGCGATTCTGTTTTCGTTAGCCAGGTCGCCCTATGCGTTGAGATCGTCAGCCCCCTTCCCCCCCCCCTAGCACCCCCTTCATGACTTGCAAGTGGCAAGGCCTTTCCTTCTGTGCCTTGCCTTAGGCGATCTTGTTCCCTTTCGTTAGCTTCTTCCTGGCGTCCCAGAATGTCCCCCCCAGGTCACTACTCGTCCTCCTCTTCTAGCGCTACCCGGCATTTGTCGTTTCGACTTGGCGCTCCCGGTCGGCTCCTCACGCCTTTTCACCTCTCGTTTTTGAGGTTTTTACAGGCCGTCGCCCTTGGGAGTAGTCTTGAAAGCGCGAGACCCCCTTGCTCCGGTGTTTTCCTTCTTTCCTCCGTTTTTTGTCCCCTTTTTCTTTGTCATTATTCCCCTCTAGGTACTCTTTTAGGTGAGCGCGGTCCATTGTGTTCCCCCTCATTACTCCTTAAAGCATCTCTCTCTCTACTTTAATGAAGTCGCCTGTTCTCCCCAAGTCTTAACGTTTATGGCCGGTCGGCCTATGGCGTCTTTTTTGCTTTCGCAATGCCGGAAGGAACCCAAATCGTTACAAGAGTTCAAATCCCTTGATTTCCCCCTTTTGTCCGCTTTTTCCTTCTCCTTCTCCCGCTTATATATAATTATAGACGTGTCACTTGGCGTACTACATGCAGAATAGAGGCTCCCTTTCGTGTCCGCTCTTCGTTCGAAGCAAAACAAACTGTAATCAGGTAGATGTTACCATTGTCTCACTTCCTTTCCGGAGTTTCCCTGGTCCTTTTTTCAATACGTCTTTTTCTTTTTTCAATGTGGACGTCGGTGTCCATCTTTCTTTCATGACATTAAACTCTACGTCTAAATTGAAAAGTTCCGGTTTTCGTAAACACCCTCCCAGAATCGGATCCCCCTCTCTCATGTACGCTCTAGGAGAGGGTTTTTTTTTTTTTTTGTTGTTTTTTGTTTTTTTTGCTTTTTTTTTTATTTTTTTTTTTTTTTTTGTTGTTTGTTTTCGGACTTTTCCACTCCCTCTCTCCCTCCTCTTCTTCTCGTCGACCTCCTTTTTCTGGCTTTAAGGTTTCATAGTCTGGCAGGCTAATTTCATCGTGCCCTCTCTCGCCTCCTCGCCCGTTGTTCGCGGCATTTTCCAGACTCTTTTGAGTTCCCATCTTCTTTCTTCCCTGCCAGTCGCCTTTGTCCAAATGGCCCGTAGAAGTTGTGAACCTCTATTCTCCTCGTGCTTCTCCCGTGCCGTCTGGGAGAAGTCTGACATCCCTGGGATCCTTCGTCCGTTCCGCTTCATACCTCCTTTTTTTTTCGTCCCTTATTTTGTCTATACTGTCATTTTTTGAGCGGATTTTGTCCAAGCCTCCTGAGCTCCCGCTCCCAAGCAGGATCGGCCGATAATACTTCAATTCCTTTCCCTTTTTGCCCTTTTCTTCCTTTTTTACACCTACTCCACAGCCGCTTTCCTCCCGGATCATCCTTTCCCTTCGCCTTGAATAGAATGGGCTGTTCTCCTGTCCGGCCGTCCCTCCCCAACCCCATGCTCCCTTTTTACTTGGAAGCGCTCGCTCCATTGAGCACATGCTTCTCCAGACTGTTCTCCTTTCGGATGTACCTATGAACGAGAAGAAAATCTTCTCTTCTTTTTTTTTCCTCTCGTGGACTCCCCCCCCCTTCCCTAGTACCGCTGAATCGACGTTCTCACCGGAAATCTTTCCTCCCTATCCTTGTTCCTGCACCACTTTGGGACAGACTAAGGTCGTCCGCCCTCCCTTCCCTCCCCCCCTCTCTTCGTCTTGGATTTGCTTGCCCGCAAGTTTCTTCCATGCTGTCCTAGTTGTGGACGACTACTCACTGAGGGACTAAGGTAGCTTAGAGTCTCGTATGTTCCTTCCCCGAAGCCCGCGTTCCCTTCCCTCCTCGTCTCGCGGCCTGTTTGCTCCCTTGTCACCCCGGTGTTGTCAGCAGCGGTTCCACGAGCTTTCCTGTGGCCCCCCCCGTCCTCTCCTGCGCACCTCCCCCCCCCCTCCCCCATCTCACTGGACTTTCGAGCTACCGCGTTTCGGTGTCACCGGGTCCCGAATCCGTCAGTTAAATTCTCCCGAGGCCGCTCTGGGAACGCCGCTTTTTTCTTCTTTCCCCCCCCCCTCTGTTCTTCCGCTTTTTCCCAAGCCTGAGCTTTGTGGAAGTGGCCTTTTCCCGTCTGCATTTCCCTCTCTTTTCCTCCAGCGCCACAGGCTGGATAGCCAACATGCTAAACCTGCCCTGGACCCCCCGAACTTCCCTTCGCCTTCCTCGCTCTCCCCCTCTCTTGACCTTCCTCCTTCGAGCTTCGTAAGGGCGTTTCTTCTACGAGACTCTTCAGTGTGGGCTCTAGTCAATTAAGATTGATACCTCCTGCCCCCCCGCCCATCTCTCCTGCCCCCCGTTTCTCCTTTCAAAGTAGGAGATGCTCAAAACTCTTTCTTCTGCTGACGAGGTGTTCTCGTTGTACAAAGTGGTGAGCTGCGTCCTTCCTTTCCTTTCCCCTCAGAAAACCCCTTCTTTTTTTCAATCTCGATTCCTTTCCTTCCTTGTAGCCGAATCTCCCACGCTGAGCCCTTCTCCCCGGACCTTCTTCCGTTTTGTTCGTTTTACCCTCACCCTGTTAAGATCTGCCATGTCTTTCCTCTCTTCCCCCTCACGGATTCTTTTCCCTCCTTTCAAAGATTTATAATGCCCCGGTACCATCACCCCTCTGCCCTTGTGGCCCTTTCTATTGTGGCCCAGACCCCTGGACATGTGAGTCCTCTCCCTGAGGTTCTTTCCTTACCCCTGAATCTTCCTCTTTTTTCCTTCCCCCTCCACGCTGCTCTTTTCCACGCCTCTTCTTGTACCTACTCGGGTGAGTCTCTCCTTTCTCTAGCCTTTCTCTCTTCAGGGTCCCTCTAGCATTCAAAGCGGACAGAGATTCTTTCCGGATGCCCCGTGCCCCTTCTCTTTTGATTTCTTCCGGTTTTTTTCCCCCAGATATTCTTCATTCGCCAGCGCACCGCCAGCCTCTCATCCTCTGATCGCGTTCCTCCTCCTCCTACTGCGAGGGGGTCCAGAAAAGAACATCTGAGAGTCCGCCTATCCCTTCTCACAGTGTGCCTCTTCCCCTGTCTCCCTTTTTCCCCCTGAGGACCCGACAGGCTGTACGCACTATTGCGTCCACACCATTTAGGCTCTCGCCCCGGCACCGTCCTGCTTAACAACGAGTTCCCCATGATTTTTGCTCCCATCTTTCCGACCTTCTTGAGGAGTCCTACCGTCTCCCAGTTTGGACCTCTTTAGCTGGAGTGCCCCTTCTCTCTTTTTTATCGCCCCCCCCTTCACTGAGATAATCAGTCGTAGAGTTCCCCTCTTCTCCCTGCGTCGTCACTCTCTCTTCTTTTCCTTTCTTGCTTCCCCCCGTCTCTTCTTCTTGAAACCTCCGGAACAATAGCCCTGTTCATTGGACCGTCTCCCCACCCTTTCCTCTGCGGTCCCCCCGAGGGGCTTTCACTTCTCAGCGCCAAACCCCAACCGCCAACCCAAAAAACCATTGACCTCTCTTCCCCCCCTCCTCTCCTCTTCTTCGCCTTTAGTCTTTCTCCAATTCGTCAAAGATACGGCTTTCCAGAGACCTTCAGGATTTTCTTCCCTTGGACAGTCCAACCTCCGTGTTTTTTGGGCCTCGCTTGTCTCTATTATGGGGCTGACCTATGAATTTTGCTGGTAGTCGTTTTCTGTCCCTACTCCTTGTCCTGCTGAAGTCGTCTCCCCCTCGTTGACTATTGGCCCGCTACCTTGGTGACAGAGTGGGTGGTGTGGGTGTTTTTCTTCAACTTGTGCCTCTCCTTCCTCCCTTTGACTTTCTTTTTATTCGGGCGTGCCTCGTCCTGCGCCTTCGTGCCTCGGCGTTCGCGTCCCACAACCACTTATCCCACGGACTTTTTCTTAGGTGAAAAGACGAAAGCGTCTCCCCCCCGTCCCCCCCCCCCCTTAGCCCTTGGCTGATTTTTCTTTTCAGGATTTAAGTCCTTTTAGGTACCACTTGGGAATTACCCCCCCCCCACTCTTCGTCGCCATGTACCAAACATTTCAGGTTTCACTAACGTCCTCACTTCGGTATTCCCCTTTTTCCTTCACTTGCTCTTTTTCCTTTGCCTTTGCTCGCTTATTCTGACGCGTTTTTCCCTTTTAGCTCCTAGAGAATCTTCGGGGATTTGCCCCCCCCTAATCTAGCTTGACTTTTCCCCGTCGTCCTTTGTCTTCTCTTTAGATCTTTCTCGAAGGCCCACCGAGATTCCCTCCCTTCTCCTGGTGTCCCCTTATGCTCGGTGATGTAAGTAGAAGCTTTTTTCCCCCTCTGACTCGTTCTTGGGTTTTTTTTGTGTGTTTCGTTTTTGTGTGGTGGTTTTTGGTTTGTTGTGTTTCCTTGCGCTGCTGACTCTCCTCCTTGAGTGTGCACGTGTTTTAAAGGACTCATATGTCTATTCTTTCCTCTTCTTTCTTTACCTTCTTCTGAGTTCTGCATTATACCATCCTCTTGTCTATGGACCCTGGTCCCCCCTCCTCGGCCCCTCTCCCCGTTAGCGCCAGGAAATCTCCCCTATGCATTTTTTATTTCATTCAAGTTTCCTATTTTTTGGCCTTCCCAAGAAGATAACCCACCGCTCCTTTCTCCCCTTCCTGTCACTTTTTTTTGAGAGCTACCCTGGGCTCCACGTCGTCTCAGTCCTAAACCATCTCCCCTTGTCTCGCTGCTTGGGTAAGATCCTTGTACATCTACCCCTCCCTATCGATTCGGTCCATCCCGTTCCCCTCCCCCCCAAGTCTCCCGACTTATCGAGTTCTGCGTTTGCGCACCCACTAACGACCCTTCCTATCCAGTTCTTGTCTGTCTTTTTTTGTCCTCGGACCCTTTTTACTTTCTCTCGAGCTTTCTCCCTTTGGACCCGCTCTTCCCGAGTCCGCCATACTCCTAATTCCCTTGCGCAGCTTCTTCTGCCTGCTGACCTTATTTCCGAGTGAAACTTTTGTTATATTCCATGGACTCCCTTCTGGACATTTTGTTTCGCTCTTCCCCCTCTGATTGTAGTCTGCTTTATCTGGATACGCCCGAAAAGAAGTTTTTCCTTTCCCTTTCCCCCCCCTGTGCGATGTCTTCGTCTTTTGTATTCAACGAAGGGGCCACTGGTCGTGGGCCCTGATCTTTGGCCCGTGATTAATTTGACCCTGCCCCCACTCCCCCCCCCTAATACCCGATTCCACTTTTTTTTCCCTTGGCCTTCGATTGCGGGATGACCCAAACGATGCTATGATTCCCCTCCTCGTGGAGGATCTGGTACACCGAGTTTTCTTAGCCCGCCCATCCTCCCTCATTCTTCCCGTCGGCCTTTTCCTTTCCTACCTTTTCCTTTCCCTCCTCAAACGGCTTGAGGGTTCCCATGCAAACCTGTTTCCCCCCCTGATTACTCCCCCTTTTGACAAAGGTTTAACCCAGACCTTCTTCTTTTTCCCCTCCACGGTCATCTTTCCCTTCTTTCTCTCGATCTTTAGGAAATTCTCATTCTCCGACGAATCTGAGATTATCTGATTTGCCTATTACCGTTCAACTTGAGCGTCCAATTTGAGCTTCCCCTCCTTCCCCTCCCCCCATCGTCGCCGGACACCCCCTAAGAAGTTGCAGCTTGCTCATATCTTTCCTGACACCAATTCTTTGGGCTTACGAGGTTTTTTCTGTCTTTCTTTGGCTGAGCCCCCAATTTTTTTTTCTCCCTCAGGGGACGTCAAGTACCCTTTTATGCAGTGTATTGTCCCTCAGATCATCCCCCTTTTCTCCCCTAACGGCCATGGGATACCGGTGCACCTTCGGAAGGAGAAATCTCTTTTGGGCCTCCCTATCTCTCGTCGTAGTTCTCTCTCTGATTCTTGTCTCCTTTTTTTTGAATTTTTGGGTTCTAACTCCTCCCTCCTGGGGACTGCGCCCCTGTTCCCCATCACCCGCGGTCCCCCCCTGGATTGTAAAAAGCTTGGTGAGACTTAGAAGCGTCTTCCCTCCCCCCCTTTCTCCAACGCACTCCTCTCCTTTTCTTTCCAGCTTGATCCGAGATAGCTCCCTCATACTGGTTGATTCTCCCTTCCAGTGCCTCGCGTCTTCTTTTTGGGGCGGGCAGCGAACCGTCCGGCCCACCCGGTCCCTACAGGTCCTTCCTTCCCTGCCCTTCTTTTTTTTTTTTCGGTCTTCTCTTTTTTTTTTCCTTAGTCACGTTTAACCCGCAATCCAAGCCGCCCGAGATGCAATTACTACTCCGCGTCCGTCGGCCACTCCTGTCAACAGACAGGCATGATGATCCTCCTTTTTTCGGCTCCCCTGTTCTTTCCCCCCCTTTCTCTTAGGGGACACCCCCCCTTCTTCCCCTTTTCTATTAGGATGTCCCATACCCTCCTGCTTCGAGTGCTCTTCCTTGCAAACCCCATTTTTTTCGTCTCGCGCCGCTCAGCCCCCCCCCTCGTAATACTCTTCCAAGCTTTTTTGTCGCCCTCTTCCTCCCCCCTTTTTTGATGCCTTTCTTCTGTTTGAGACTCGTGTATCACCTGTGCTCCGTGCTCGTGACGGTATCTCCCCTGCCAGATATGCTCCGATCGTCCTTTCGTCCTTGCGCGTTTGCCTTTCTCTTAGTCTTTTTCGGTACGTGGTGTTTCGTCTTTCTCGAAATCCTGGAAAGTTGGTAAAGCGCCTCCAGCGCCAGCCTCCTTTCAGTCTGCGTCATCTGCAGGTTATTGCACTTCGGGCCTCGTTGGAAGAATGTCCCGAACTGCTAGGGAGCTTTGCTCTCCCCCCTTCGGTTACCCTCTCCTCCCCTTCTGTCCCCCGACGCCTCCATTACGACGTGCAAGTCACCGCCCCGTGTGTAGCTCTCCCATATCAAAGATGGGCAAAGCAGTCGGTGTGTTTGAACTCCTTTCTTCCTTAAGCCTTCCCTCTTTTCATCACTGACAATCTGCTTGATCACCGTGTGAAGTTTTGACCGTGCTATCTCTGAACCCCTTGGACGATCGGGTTGCAAGCTTCCCCCCCAGCTCCCTCTCCTCTCCCCCGTAGTGCCCTCCGTTTCCTTTTTGAAAAGCTCAGTACTGACTTGCATTCTGCTGGAGTGAACGGACTTTAGCTCGTTAGATGATGTGGCTCAATCTCTTTAGCCTTAAGATTCCTCTGGGTCCCCCCGTGTCCTTTTCCCCCCTCCGCATCAGATCATCGCCTTCGTTCTTAACAGAAAGTCAAAGCCCTTTTATTCCCCATCGTTGCCGTTTACCCCCAGTTGGTTTGGTTGGACCTCCTCCCCTTCCCTCCTCTACTCTCTTGAGTTTTTTGTTCTCGGTGTTGGTTACTATTAAGAGTGCCGGGCTGACAGTTGCTCCCCAATGTCGCTGTAGACGCCCAGAGCACCTCTTTAGTTTTCCTTCCTTCCTTCGCGTCCTTAGTTTGACAAGCGTCTCGACATCTCCTCTGCTGCTTGCGTTCTTCCTGCGTATACACTCTTATTTGACTTCTGTTTCTCGATGCGGGCTTGCATGACCTCCCCCCTTCATTTGGCAGCCCTTCGAGGTACTAGGCGCTGACTTTTTTCCTTTGTGAGGCTTCTTTCCCCTTTCTCCTTTTCCTCCTCACCCTGTTTTTTTGACTCGGCCCTGGCCAGCCTCCCGACCTGGACCGAAACCAGCTTCTGCCTGTTCTCATCCGACTCGGCCAGGGGTCATTCTCTACCACGCTCTTCTTTTCACTACTCGCTTCCCCTCCTCTGTCCATCCTTACAACCGGTCTGTCTTTCTCTCCTTTCGTGTGAGCCACTACCCCGCCTCCTCGCTTTCTTTTCATGAGTACTCCAAGAGGACATACTAAGATGACTTGAGCGCGTCTTTCCTTTTTGAGCACCTGTCCGGCCCTGATTTCCCTTCTAGGACTTCTCCCACCTCTTTGACGATTCTTGGTGAAGAAACCACCGCCACGCGCTATCCGCTCCTTGCCTTTATAAGGTTCTTGTTACAGACCTTTTTTCACTCGCTTTTTTCCTTCTTCGGGGGTTGTCCTTTTGGACAGAGCTTTCTGCTCACGTGACAAGACTTCTGCCCCTCCGACAGATGGATGGCGCCGCCCCTCACCCCGTTCCCCGGCGTGCACTGTTCCTTCCCCCCCCTGCTCCCTGTCTTCCCTTGTGTTCTTTGGAACTCCCTTCGAACTGCGAGAGTATTGTGGGCTTTGTCTGTGCGCTGTCGGTCCCCTTGAGGGTTTGGGGCTCTCCTTCTCCTTCCCCACTTTCCCCCCCTTTATTCGGGTAAAGAGGTTTTGCCTCTGACTTGATGTGTAAGGCCCCTCCGTGGAATAACATAGCATACTTTTCCCTCTTGGTACTGTTCTCTCCCCCCCCCCATTCCGTTCCTTTCCTTTCCCTTTTTCTCCTAAGTTTGAGTCTCGTGGAGAAGTATTGGCCGAGGCCCGCGTTCAGACACTCCTTTGTTTTGTTTCCTTTCTTAAAGGGGTCATACCTTCAGTTCCTTCTTTAAGTAACATTGTTCGGGAATCCTCTCCCCCCTTTTGTAGATGAGGTCCCAGGGAGAATGACTCCGGACCCATGCGTGTCCTGCCTCTTCCGTTCTCTCCGGACCTCGCAAGCTCCCTCCCGACCGGAGGGGTGAGGAGAAGCGGAGGAGATTCGTTCCTTTTCTTCCCCGCACTTTCTCCTCCGTTTTTTGGGACCAAGGTTATCTCCCTCCTCCAAATCTTTTAGAAGGGAACATAAAAACGAATCCCGATGGCTTCTCCTCTCCCCCCCCCCTCTTTCTTCAATATCGATCTCTTTTGGATTTTTGAGGGCTCTATCTCCAAGCTGTTCGCAACGTTGGAAACGTATATGGACGCTCTAACCTCTGTTCTGCTTCCTATCTGGTTTACATTTGAGCCCCTCAAGTTCCCCCTTCCTCACCCACGAACCGCTTCTCAACCTGCGTCTCAGAGAACGTGGCTTTTCTTCCATTTTCTGCAGCATCTAGTGTAGGACTGAGCGCTGCTGCTGGTTCCTCATCTTCTGTGTTGGAGACGCCCGCAAGACGGTACTGGACACCTGCGCTCCCCTCCCCTTCCCCTTCTCCCCACTTCCTGTGCCCTTACATTTTCTTGGGTTGGAAAAAGAGGCCGGTTAGCAAGAACTCGTTTCCGCCCTTCCCTGCTCCTGCTCCTCCCCTGCTATCACGACAAGAAGAAGAGTTCATATTTTCCTCATCCAGGTTTTTTTTTTTATCTGACTTCTTCTTTCTCAGTGAGCATTTCCGCTTCTCCTCTTTCCCTAAGCGTAGGTTCTGGGTAAGCATAGGCCAACCTTGCCATCTTTGCTGTTCTTTCTGGGAGCTATTCTGCTCAGGCAACCCGTATCTCTCTTAGTCCACCAGGCGGATTCGTTTTTCACCAGACTCCCTCCTTTCCCCGATCGTCGGGATCCTCCTCTTGAGAGGGATGCCCTACTGGCGCCCGTTTCGAGTTGTTATTGTCACGCTGTATCCACAGGTTTTCGGTTTCCGTTTTCTTGCTGCTTCCACACTGATGCGCCCCTGAGGATGCCCAAGACCACCTCTTCGAGTTTGCGTTCTTTCTTCTTCGTCCCCCCACCTCTTTTCTTACCGTCAAACCCGTCATCTGACTATTTCGAAAAGAGGGTTTTTGTCAGGCCTGCCCTTGCTCGGCCCTCAGTCTTCGTCGTGAGCCCAAGCGCTCTTTTACTTTCCTTATTCGCCCCTCTCAATTAGTAGAGTCCTATTCATAAGCGCGCCTTTGCGAGTGTGTCGTCTCCGGGTCTTCAGCTCGAACTCTTTGAACATTTCGTTTAGGTAAAATGTCCGGATTTCGGTTGACCTCCCGGTGTTCCCTCTTCGGCCTCCCTCCTTTGTTCTTTCAGAGGGCCTTATCTTTTTTTTGATAAAATGAAGTTGGAGGAGTTACCCACGCCCAAATACCGGCTTTCGCCTGACAGAGACTTCGATAATTTCTCGGCTTGTCACGGACCTGCCACGCCTTTGTTCTCCTTCTCCCCCCGTCTCAACGTCTTTCAGGTAGTCTATTCTGGGGTTCTTTCCTTTCTTTTTACCGGGACTAACCCGCTTCTCGGGCCGGGGTGGACAGCTTGCTTCGAATTCTCGGCCTGCCTCCTTAACGCGTAGGCAAGCACTTCCCTGGTTTCCGTCTCCTCGCCTTCGTGTCATTGACGTTTCTCCCCCCCCCTGGTTACTTTGAACAAGTGACAAGCTGCGTGCACGGGATGAAGGGACGTTCAGTATCAGTCTGGGAGGCGGAGGGTGCGAGCTGGCCCAGGGGTAATTTCTTTTGAATGAACCCATCCCTCCTTCTTTCTCCCTTGACACGCTTCTTTCTCCCCGTCACCTAAGCACTTGCAGAGGGTGATCGGGTTTCGCAACGGCTAAGCAAGTTTTTCTCGATGCCTCTTCGCGGAAGACCTTTTGACGCCGCGATTTCGCAACATTTCTCCCTTTTCAGCGTCCCTCCCTTTCCTCTTATCCTCCTATTGGTGTCGTCGCGACGAGTGTTAGCGCCGTGCCCCAGCGTAGCTTCTCCCTTTAAGTTCACCCCTCATGAGCCTAGTTTGTCCCTCCTAGAGGGTCTTTTTTGAGAGTGCCTCGGGAAAAGGGGACCTCTGCCCAAGCATTATCTTCACTTCGCGTCCTCTGGAAGCCGAGGTTTTGGCCTTTCGTAGCTGCC
>Ga0179593_1473252_pt1 | contig 16553 bp, 19 predicted proteins | sample CZODoug2_1_08_16_FD_185931 | JGI IMG/M metagenome (GOLD analysis project Ga0179593, IMG submission 185931) | Vadose zone soil fungal communities from Angelo Coast Range Reserve, California, USA - CZODoug2_1_08_16fungal (PacBio error correction) | ecosystem: Environmental > Terrestrial > Soil >... | reverse complement strand
CTCCATAGCTTTCTCCGCCGGTTTGGCTGGCGAATGTCAGAGATGATCGTTCTCATTTGCATGACCCACAATGGTTCATCCTCTTTCTGTCGCACTAAATTACTTATGGCCCCGTTTTCCGTATTTTTTTTCTTCTTCCCACTTCCCCACCTCGTTGTCCAAGCTGATTTTTAACCTCCGTACCTTTTCCTTTTTTCTAGCTTTCCTTATTTTTAGTCGGTTGACGCCCCGCCAGGAATTAACCTCGACCTATCACAGCTTACCTTTGAGGATTTTTTTCCCATTGCTCCCCCTTTCCAAGAGTTGGGTTATAATACTCCCAGCCCCCTTTTCCATCGTTTAAATGTTTATCCCCTCCGAAGGTCAACTTCTCCCCCCCCCCCCCCACTTGAAGAGGTTCCATTAAAGATCATTCCCCCCTACAGCGGGGTTTTCCTCGATTAATTTTTTCACCCTTTCCCATTGTCAACGGTTAATGGTTCTAAAGGCAATTTTAGAATTTAACTCCCCTTCATGAGCTTTAAGTTTCCCCCCTGCCTTCCTTATTGAACTCTGAGACCATATATTGATATTATGTTTTTGAGCCCGTCATCTTTTTCCCCTTCGCTACCTAAAGAACTTTCCAGGTGGCGTTTATCTCGACAGATGTTTGTTCCCCCACCCGAGACTTTTCTTTTTTTTTTTGCCTAATCCCATTGTACAATCTCGGGACGAGTTGGTACACTGATCTGGACACGAATATCAATTTTTTTAACCATCCTTGAGGCTCCTTCCTACTTCCACTAGCACTTTTCAGCCACGACCTTTTTAACTGACCTTGGTAGGGGTGGGTTTTTTTTTCAAGTCAGATCCCTGGTGGATATGTTTTTTTCCCGTATTTTGTCACCTCCCCTGCCCACGCGGCAGGACGGGACGCCCCAAAAACCATTCCTGGTCCTCCCAAGCCCCGAATTTTCCACCAAACCCCTGGACCTTTCCTCTCAGTCAAAGACAACACCCCCATTCCTCCCCTTCCCAGAGCGCGCCCTCCCTCTCCCTTTCGCGATGACACCTGATATAGGCGCTTACCCGAGTGTCCGCCGTTTGTTCTTTCCCCGATGTTTCCCCGAGAGTCCTTGACCCCTTCTTGAATTTTCTTCCAAGGTGCTCCCCCTCTTTCTTAAATCAGCCGTCCTGGCGAGTATTTTGATACTGGCCTGTCCTGGAAGTCCATTTTCCCTTTTCCTTTATCCTGACCCGTTAACCGGAAGAAAGACAAAATTTCTGTAGTTGGATCTCATCCTCTGTTTTTGGATAATCTTCCTTCATACATACGTGTTTTTCTCTCACAAGTCCGTTAAGTCTTTTAGAGACCCCCTTTCCCACGACTTTGTTCAGTACTGTACCCTTTTTTGTTGCTGTCATACCCCGGCAGTAAGAGGGAAAATGCTTCAAAAATAGACATTTATCTGGCCTAGCCGGGAATTGCTCTCCCGATAGAGCCCACTTTTTAAAGGGTAATTTACCCCCCAAAGGAGAGCTGCTCGTTTTGTTTTGTTCCCCCCAAGGAGGGTCCCCTTTCTCCTTCCCTTTGCGGCTCTTTGGCGGGCCCAGAGTCATTTCATGATTTTTCCTTATTGGACTTCGCTCTGATCTTTTCAGACGTTGTCGGGATGTGAGTGATGCTATCGTGACCTTTTGGTTGTGTTTCAAAGCCCTTTCTCTTTCACACCATATTTTTTTCTCTGATGGTCCGGGTCTGCCTTGCAGCCTTCCTGAGAGGCTTCTGACCATTTTTGTTCCATCCCGACAGCGTCCTTTAGCGCCTTTAGTTATTTACCCCCCACTTCCTTAAACTAAGGGCATATAAGGCTTTCTTCGTTGTCTATCGTTTTTTGAACGCAGGTTGCATCTGCTTCGTATTCTTTAGTCCCCCGGGGAACAGAGGAAAACGTCTTTCAGTTTTTTGAAGTCTCTCGGTACTCCCGGCGATCGCCTTTTTTTTCTTTGGTTGGTAAACAATCTCTACTAGCATTGAAATTTTGCATCCCCCTCATTCCGCTTTTATCTGAGCGCCCCGTTCGGGACCCACTTGGTAGAGTCTTTTATACCCTCTTTCATGTTTTAAACGAATTCTTCAATTTTACGGCACTTCGTTGTTTCCATTTCGAGATCCCCCCTTTGTTGTTACCACTTCCTCCCCCCAACATCCACTTTTCCCAAAAGGGAGTTAATAATGATTTTTATATTTTAATCACTAGAATTTCACCTATTTATTTCTCTTATTGTGATATGCGACACTCCTACTTCTGTACTTCTTGCGTGGCCCGACCACAATGTACCCTCTTTCTTTCTTTTGACGCCCCGAGATCGTTGACCCAGGTTTTTCCTTCTGCACCGCCCCCCCCTCTTTTCTCTTTTGAGATAGTATTTTTGTCCTAAGGAACTGTTCCCCCCCCGGGGAAACCAAAGCTTTTCCCCCCCCCCGAGGGTCAAACCCACCGTTTCTTGAGGACCCCCCCTTTTCCCCTATGTCTTGGACCGTGAGTTCCCATGTTAAATTTTCTTTTTTAACTCTCTTCAGCCCCCGCTCAAGTTTTTCCTGTTTCTTTCGAAGAGTCAATTTCCTGAGTTTTATGCTATGTAGAAATTTCGAGATAAGCAACGATCCTACCTTTCATGTATTCCGTGAGTCCCTTCCTCTCGGCTGAGTCTTTAGTCTCTCAGCACGCATTCGGCCCTTGACACGGGAGTCTTCAGAAGTGCCTTTTTCCCACGCACCCCCCTCCACTGGGAGCCCCCTGAAGTTGTCAAGTTGTCAGATCGCCTTGGCAATTCGGCTTCTTTTGATTATTTTGAATTCCCCCCTTCCCAAGACTGCGCAAGCGGGAACCTACAGGGCATCAGACTTCTGTTTCCTCGGTTAATTTACCGACTTCTCGAGAAGTGCAGCCAATTTATGGCCCATATTGAATGTCTTTGTCAATCTCCTTTTTCCCGCTGCAGGGTTTGGTCTCCCCTTCCCCGTGCTCCACTGTTCCGGTCCGAATGTTATGAATGAAATTGGTCTCAACCTCTCCCCTTTCCTAATCTTTTTCGCCGCTCTGAAGACCCCCTCTCTAACGACCCTCTCGTGTAGTGGCTACGATTTACCTCCCGAGTGAAGATGGGCAATAAGAGTGTTGGGCTTGTGTGGGAGTACTTTTTTTTCTTCAACGTCTCTTCCCCAGCGAGTGAGTGGTTTTCAATCTAATGGCAGTTTTTGCTGGAGCCCTATACGTTTTTTGGCTTCCTTGGTCTGAAATTAGGACGGCCCTATTTCCTTTAATTGCCCCCTTCTTTCCGAGGTTTTCCAAGTTCCCTTTTTCCTTTTTTTTAACTGTCCTTTTGACTGTTTTTAAAAGATCTGTTATGAGAACGGTGTTTTCCTCCTTTCGTCCCTTCTTTGCGCGCCCCCCGTCTTACCTTGCTCATGTGCCTTGGATTGAAATGTTGTTTGTTCATTTTTCGGATCCACCGAGCCCCTTTTGACTTTTTTCCCCCCCCCTCACTTCACGAACCCGTTTTTTTTTTTTTTTTTTTTGAAGACCAAATTTCTTACCTCCCCCAGGGCTTTTACCCTTCTTCGGGAGCGCCCGATTCCATTTTCTTTTTCCCGACAAAAGAATAGGCAAATGCGTCCTAACCAGTTTCGGCCAGCGTCTCCTTTCTCCCCCCATTTCCGATTGGTTTTCAGATTCTCAAAATCGGGTTGCTTCCACTCCTCCTCCTGCATCCTCCTCTTGGAGCCTTGATGCCCACAAGACCTGATTGATTTTTCGTTGTTTCAGCTCCACAAACACGCCACTTTCTTTTATTTGTGCAGGATACGACCTCCCCCTTGTCGTGAATTTCAGAGATTTCCTTCTTTTTTAGGTTTGCGCTTTTTCCCGGATGTGCATTTTTCCAAAGGCTGGTGGATTCCCGATGGCACGTTTCCGATTCATTCATTTTTGGTCTCCCCCTTCCAGGTTCTATTTTTATTGAACGGTATTTTTCTTCTTCTTTTCGCTTTTTTTCGGGGATTACGTAATTTCTAGTCCTTCTTTTAGACTTTTTTTTAACCCTTTCGTCTCTTGTTTCCTTTTTTAAAAGCCTGTTTGTCCGCTGTCCGTCATCGCCCCCTTGGATTCATCTGACTATTTAGTTTTGTTTCCCTCCCTTAGAGGGGAGTTTTCAGATGATTTCTCCAACATGTCCCCCCTGCCTGAACGGCCTCTCCCATTTGTAAGTGGGCTAACTTTTCCGCACAAACATTTCCGCACCCTGAATCTTGGCTCCCCAGAACTGACTCCCCCTCCTTCAGTCTTTTTTTTGATACTTGTCTTTGAACCTAATAAGCAAAATTAATCTCTAAATCTCCTCCTTTTTTTTTTGTTTCTTCATTTTCCATTGATTGGGATCTCCTCCCCCCTAATATTTGTTTCTCTGTGTGGTATTCATGCAAAGTTCTGATTTGTCCTCTCCCCCACACTCTTTGTCCCCCCCGGCCTTTCCGTAGCGCACAGTTTACTTAAAACCACAGACATCGCATCATCAATGTTCCGCAGTATCCCCTTTTTCCCTTTCCCCCTTACTCCCCTTTCTTTACGTCCTGGTACAAAACCCCCCTGCTGTTTTTCCCCCCATAACCCATCTGATGTAAACTTTTTCCCGCGCCCATTCCAAAATCACTCCTAATTTCTATACGCTTCCCCCCCCGCCTTCATACAATCTTTCTTCCTCCGGTCTGACCCGCCTTTCCCCCCCTCTTCCCCCCCGTTCTCCTAATGGCACTGAAACCAGCCCAAGAAGGGTAGAGGAGCGGCCCCTTTTAAACCCGCTCCTTCTCCCCAGTTTTTTGCTCATACTCTCCCTTTCAACCTAAAGAGTGAAGAAGCTCACACCGTTTTAGCGAGTTGTCTTTCTTCTTTTCCACCTTCCATGCCCTTTTTTTTTCCCTCCAGCGGAAACTTTCGCTAGATCCTTTTTTTCAACCCGACTTCCAGACTCCTTTCCTTTCTGCCAATTTTTTTTTCCACCTCTCCCGTGATTTCTTCAATTAACGCTCCCCCGACCACATGGAACTGCCCTTAACTTCCTGACCCTTCCTCCATTTTGTCACCAAACCCAAAAACGGGTAGTAGGTTACAGTTTTTTTACAGTTAAGGAGTTCATCTTACTTTACTCTCCCAACCCTCATACCCTTTTACCCCCCTTTTTCCCTGCAAGAGGTAATCTGCTGTTGATTCTTCGAACGAAGAACCCTTGCGCCTCCCATTCTTTTTTGATTCCCCCTGATGCCCATCCCCCCTCTTCATTTTGTGTTTATCTCGCTGATTTCCAAACCCTTTTTGTCAAATCCGCCAGCGCACTTCCGCACACACACCTCTCCCTAACCTTTTCTAGAGTTCTCCCTTCCATTCCCGTGCCAAAAGACTTCACACTCTTTCCCCTCCAACGCCCCCGTTCAGAACAGCAGATATCCCCTCCCGACCCAAACCCCTTCCGGGTTTAACCCCCTCCCCCACTTAACAGGTGAAACCATCCCAAAAAACTCGCGGACTTTAGACTCTCCTTCCAAGATTCCTACATGCTGTGACAGTCCCTTTATTTCTTTTTTTTTCCAGCCCACTTCCAGGGAAACTGTACAAATTTGTTTCAGCGTTGCACCGGGCCCCATTTTATCCGAACCCAAAATCCTACTAGTAGAAGGGGAGATGACCCCAGGCCTTCCCCCTCATTTCGCCCAGGAACTGGTTCTCCCCCCCCCCATCCATCCATCAGTGTATGCCCCGAAGACTGACGTCGATAACATTTTAAGGCGACTCCCAATGTATCTCTTTACTTTTACCGACGCTCCCCCTTAGTCATAGAAGAGTAAATATCCCCTGTCCTTCCATTTCTAGAGTCTCACTACCTCCCATTCCTTTCTACACGTGTTGGTGGCTCCTTTGAGGCGCCTAGGGTGGAGAAGTCCTTGCGGTTTCTACTTTCCCAAGACACAACCACCCTCCCTTGGAGACGTTGGGAGGAACTTTGCGAGGAGTGTATAGTTTGAGAGGATGGCGCGTTGAGCAAATTTCAGGGCTTCCCCCACAACATACCGGGTTAAGGCTCTTATCGTAGACATACTTTCTTTTCTATGGTCCTTGTGTCCGAGGGATGTTCACTCCCTTAAAACCTTGTGAGACGTGATGGCCCGAACATTTCCCGAGTTTTCATCTTTTCCTGCGTTATGTTGCCGTTCACCACAAGGGCTCATTCTAACTATATACCCAGATGGGCGACTATCCCTTCGCCGTCATATTGTTTTTTCCCCCCATAAGCGGGTAGTAAATTGTGCTATACCTTTCAAATCCTTCACTTTTTTGCGATTCCGTCACCTCCCTAGAATTAAAATATTACGCCGAGTTGCTTCCAAGCACCTCCTTGTCGTTTCCCTAAGGTTGTCCAGGCCCCCTGGGACTCAGTTTCTTAGGTGAGTTCTCGCCACATTTTGTAACTCCGGAGAGGTCTAGACCCGGCGGTGATACCCATCCGGTTGCGGTACCCCCACACAACGAGATAAAGCATGTGATTACGTTGCAGCGCTTCCCCCTATTCCCCTTGGTGTCCCACCTCTGCGATTAATTGCGAATGTGCGGTGTCTCGCTGGTCCCCCCAACCCCCCCCCCTCTAAAATTTCTGCGGATCGCATGGTGGTAAGACGATATTTCAGCGTTTTTCTCCCACGCTGCCCTTTTTCTTTTCCTCCCTTCCTTCGGTTGGGGACTCCCCTATATTAGGTGATGGCATGAACCCTTTACTTCCTGCGCTAAAGTAAGTGGGCCTTGGGGGGGTGGGTTTTTTGTCTTGGATAAGCGCCTCTTCTCGCTTTCTGTTCTGACAGTAACGCCGGTCAACTACCCCAATAGCATGCGGACTCCAGGCGACGGTACCTTTCAAAACAGCCTTTTCCTCGTTTTGAAACCCCTCCTTACCGCGCCTTGTAAAACAACCTCCCCTTCACGTTAGTTCAACTAAACAGAGCCCTCCCCCCTAACCCCCGAGATCCCCAGTCCCTTCCCGCGAGTGTCCAAAGGATCACTTGCTAGCAACCAATTTTTGACTTGATGCCTCTTCCCTCATTTTTCCCTCTCTGAAGGCGTTTCTTGACTTCCCCCCTTTCCCCAAGTTTTGGGGCTATTTATAGGGTAATTAATCATTAACGTTTTTTGGTCAGCCTGTTTCCTTACTCTATTCCTTCTTTTAACTCCCTTGAAGGTTCTCATCGAAAGAACAATTTTTTGAAGAAAAAACCGTGATGTCTTTGATTTGAAGACTTTTGGAAAGAGGATAAACCTCCGGGGTTGTTGTTAGATGAATACCCCTCTTTCCGTATGGCTAGCCCCCCTCACAGACTTTGTGAACTTCCGTACAACATAGACTTCTTTTACCCGTGCATTTTTACCGTTAGTTGTGTCCAAACGAAACCCATTTCTTTTTCCTTCACAACTCCTTCCTTCCTCTTAATTTTTCTTCTATTTTACGGAAGGAACAATGATAGCCACTTGTTTTCACTTGTTTCCCCACGTCATACGTCTTTCCCTCAGTATTTTTATTTGGGTTTTCCCGGTCTTGTCAGGAGAAGACCCCAGCCTGGCGAGGGGGTCCCTTCGCCGATGATTCATCTCCCCAATCACGACGATGGTCTTCCTACTGAACCTAGCCCCCTGCTATTCCGCGCCAGAGGGTTTCGTTTGTGCTTTTGTCTTCATACGTAGGTTCTTTTTGGTTTGGTGCCCTATAGGGTTCCCGTTGGGGGTAGTTCGCCGTTCGTTTTTGTTTCTTGGGGTTGCCCTTAGCCCCTTGTTTTATCTGCCTTCGTTCGTCTTCAACCAACCCTCTCTTTTCTTCTCAACGATTTAAGCGTCTGGATCTCCCTTTTTTTCTGTTAGCCCCACCACCCATAGCTACTCCAAGAACGGTCAAGGATTGGCTACGTGGACCCCTGCATTTAATTTGCCGACTCTACGTTGTTCCCTCACATCCTAAGAAGGAGAGTAGTTTGCGCGGAGGAGTGCAGATTCTTTAAGCACTTCTTCCACCTTCCCCCTTCTAAGCCCCCCCCCTTTTTCGCACGATGTCTCTCGCCTTCGTCATTTGAGTTAATTGAATTTTTTTTTTCCCCCCTTCTCCCTCTCACACCGTTTTTAATCTTGCGGCCCTCTCAAATTTCACGGTTTCATCTGTCTTTTTTATCATATCTCGGTAGAGAGATTTGCCCACCTTTTCATTTTGTGACCCCAGTCCTTTCATCGTTTCCCTCCTGATTCAAGAACTTTTAAAGCCCCTAGTCGGTGCCATTGGTGGTCCCAACCTTGCTTGACTAGTATTTTTCCATCCCCTGAGGTACAAGGAATTTTCCGGGAGTTTTTACGTTTTCCCCCCACTCCCCAGTATTTCTCTCTTAGACTACCTCCAATGTCCATGTTGCCCTTAGTGGATTATACATGTGTTCCCCCTTAGTGATCCCTGAATCCACCCCCCAACATGACTTCGCTTTGATTTAGTTTAGACTACATGATTGAGACCCCTCCCATTAGGGCCCCAGATGGAAAGGAGGCCGTAGGTGAGGGAACAAGCAGTTTTTCTACCCTGATTGATCTTTTTGTGTTCCCAGACATTACGAAGACAGCCCAGTATTTTTCTTGGGCGGTGTTTGAACCTAGGTGCCGTGATGCCCTTGTTCTGTGACCTTTCATATAGCTTCCCTCCTCCTAATTTCCGGAAGTTTGACAGAGATGATTGTAGTTCTTGGATCCGTTCCTCTTCTTTCAAGAGAAGAGGTCACGACCAGCATGTAACTTTTCCCACGTGGAGGTTATTGGCAAATTGGACTCTGGTTAAAGGGACCCTGAGACGCCCCACGATTTATTTTCGAGGTTAACGCTTGTCTCTAATACTTATCCGGAATCTTCGAAGAAAGAATCCTTCCCTTGATTATGTCCCCGATTCTTTCTCTGGTCCCCCCCTAGGTCTTCTTCCAATCTAAGTGAAGTGGAAATGGAGGAAAAGAGTTTTTTCCCCCAGAACTCCTTTTTACGCTTATTGGAAGGTTTTTAGGGCTTCTTAATTCGGTCCCACACGGTTTCCCCATTATTCCTTTGCAAGGTAAATCTCACTTCAGTTTGAACCTCCGGTCCGATAAGCGATGACATGGAAGTCTTTTCTAGCCTCCCAGTTGGTCGGTCGTGGATAGAGGGCTGGCGGCTTGACAAGATTGGGTCAACCCTGTCCACTTGTTTTCGTTGGGTGGTTGTATTTTATGAGGGTTTAACAATTGTTTTATTTCTAATCCTCTTCTTTGGATATGTTTGGGTTTTCCGGAATGGGCAGAGTTTTAGTTGTCCCTAGACCGTGTCTACAGTTTGGTCGACTATGTTTCCTTCGCCTTAATGAATCACGGATTTACCCTATTGTTGCCATTAGATCATTGGTAAATTACGAGGGAGTCTCTTTTAACTGAGATGTATTGAGAACGGTACTTGTGGGGGGCTGACTTTCTGTTGGGTTCTCCCCAGGACCGTCCCTTTTCACTCTGGGCTAGACATTGTGCGGGATTTTCACCCTGGGGTTTATTAATCTATTCCTTTTACACTATTTTAGGTACTTGTCCCCCCCCCCTTCCCCTCTCGACGACGCCATTACTTTTTTTTTTTTTTTTTTTTTCTACCCTTCTTTCCCCTTCACCTTCCCTGTTTGTAGTTTCAGTCACGGTCTTTACACGTATATTTGCTAACGTGTCCTTCCTTCTGACCTCCCGCTTTTGGAAACGATCACCCTTTTGTTCCTTGGCGTTGGTTGATTTTCCCCTCGGTTCTGAAGTATTAACTCCTATCCGACTCACGCGTGGAAAGATAGAGCCAACGACGACTTTTCTACATGTCCCCCCCTCCTAAACTTTTTTCCCAATGTTGAGGTCTTTACTTCAATGACAGAAAAGTGTAGCCCGGGCTCGATTTTGGCTTCCATTTATGGAGGTTGTCCCCCACTGTCAAGCGCCTGTTTTTTTAAAACCTGATTTTGGGGAGATTGCCATCCCTTTTTTTTCGTTTCCCCCTAGATGCTCTTTTCCCTTGGTACTACGCTTTTAATGACCCTCTGAGTCACGTTCTTTCGGGGTTTTGAAGGCTTCATGCCCTGCTTTTTTTCGATTGGTTTTCCAACCCTTCATGGTCCCTTTTTTTGCTTTGGAACACATACCTGATTTTGCATCTTGTCGCGACTAAAGTTTTTTCGGTTTTCCCAGCGGCTTTTTCATCGGAGATTGTCCCAAGCTTTGACCTGAACCAACGTGCCATTGCATTCTCTTTCAACTTTTCTTTGGGGGAAGGACCCCACCTCCTATTTTTCGGCGAAAAAGTACCTCCACGAAACCGCTTGGACTTATGCTCTTTTCCGGTCTTCTCCCCACCACCTTTCCCCCCCTCCTCCGTGTGTTGTTTTTTGTTTTGATTGTTTTCCTTTTCCTTTTTTTCGCGCGCCTCCTCATAACCCCCCCGAATCCGTTTTCTTTTTTGCCTTTTCTTGGTAGGCAAAATCGGGATTTCCCCTCCTCCCCCTGAGGTTTATTTCCCTAAGAGCCCCCCCCGACCCCCAACCCAGCCGATCCCAAAAACTATTAAGAAAGTCCTCGTTTTCGCCCGCTCAGCTTGCTTTTTTGACTTTTTGTCCCCCCGCGTCCAACCCTTCCCCCCCTGTGTCCCCAAGTTTTAAGAGCCCACCCCCACTCTCCGCCGCCCACGCCTTCTCAAAAAGTCTCCCAGGGCTCTAGCACTTTTTTGACCCTCGTTACATTCCTTTCCTCTTCTTGGACACTGTTAATCCCTTCCACTTCGCCCCACCTAATTTAAGAGAATTACTGTTTTTAACACGATAGCAGCCTCACTCCGTCAGACCTCCCTGACCTTGCCGTATCACGTATACAAAAAACCCCCCGTGAACTGCTTCACTTTTTTCCTCTCCATCCCTCACTTTCTTTGTTCATTCCATTGACAAGTCGTTTCTCTCAGTCCTTACCTAGTTATAGTTTTCCCCGTTGGAAGCCCTCTAAAGCCCCCTTTTTCACCCCCACTCTTTTTCCTTTACAGAACGATACGTGTTCCCCTTAAGAATTCCCATTCACTTAGTTCCCCAGCAAACTTTCATTTATTCTCTTAATTTGCTTTTGACAGCCCTTTTTAGGCTGAACTGGATTTTTTCTCACACCCACCCAACTTTTTTCTCTCCTTCGGGATAGGCTTTTTACCACGTCCCTTTTTTGCTTACTTTGCTTTTGTCCCCCCCACTCCAGTCCCCTTGGTCCAGCCAACGCCGTTAGTCTGGTCCTCCATGAGCCGAATTCCACTCCCTTTTTGCGCCACCCATCTTGTATTGTTCGTCAAAATTCATCAATTTTTTCCCCCTCCTTCTCGTGAAACCTTTTCTATTTACCTGTCTTGTATTACCGATGTAAATTTCAGAGTCGGACCCCACTTTCCATCCCTTTTTCCCCCCCTTCCTCACACCATCGCTTCTTCCCACCTGACCCTTAAGCCCCCTCCTCCTTCCTCACATCCTTTCTCCGTCTTCCCCCTCCACCCCCCCCCTTGACAAAACACTATAACCTTTGTCCCCTTATTCACTCCAACAGATTCCCACCCAAAACACACATCTATAGTAGTTTCTTGGCTCTACTTTTTAGTGTCTTTTTCCCCCCCCCCACTTTCCTTTTGGTCCGTCCCCCCTTGAATTCCCACTTCCGGGACCTTGGCCTCGGTAGGGCACTGTGTTTGCCATGCTTTTCCCCCCCCCAACCAATAACTTGCAGTGTTCCCTTGGTTTTCCCCCCTTCAGGTCATTATTTTATCCCCCTTCTACTTCGAAAATCCGTACGACTCCCTCCCGCGCTTTTCCCACGTCCTCCCCTTAAAATTTATAAATTGTTCCCCGAGTCCGCTTGCCTCTCTCGGGCGGATCGCCGTAAAGTCCTTTTAGTCCCTGCGATTTGAGCTTTCCAACAATTCCTTTCGGCCAATTTTGTTTTCGTTGTCAGGGGAAATGTTTGTTTGAAGCTTTGTAGAGTTCATCCTTATTAGCGGAAAGAACTCCCGCATCTTTTTTGCTTGACTTGAGTTCCCCCCCTTTTCTCTTCCTTCTATCGGCCTTATTTGATAGAAATACCCCCCCCCCTCACCTTCCTTTCCCTTTAAATTTTCTTTCTTACACGTGCAACCTGCCGGTAGATTTTAGGTTGAATTTTTTTCCAACCTTACCCCAACCCCTCCCCTTGCCATCCTTTTTTCTCTCCCCTCACGTGCCATTTTCAGGGGAGACGAGGTTCAATTGCGTACCAATGTTGTCACCCTGGAAAACCCTCTTCCCCTCAAGAGATTATTGGGAGATCCCCCCCCCTCGATCGCATCATTCTTTTCTACCGAACTCCACCTCCCTTCCCGAGAGCCAAATTCTGATCGAGTAACGAAAGCCCACGGCATTCACTCTTCGCCCTGCCTTTTCTCTACTTCCCCAAGAACACTCGTCAAGAGAGTGAAGTACCCTTCCCACATCCGGTCCTCCTCCCCCCCCCTCAGGTTCAACCTTCACGGTTTGTTAAATGAAGTCTTGCTGAAATTTGCTCTTTTGTTCTTTTTTCAACCCCTATTGCCATGTATTTTTAAACTCTTTTTTCCCCGAGCTTGCGTACTGTGCTCTACCTACTTTTGTTCCCGTAGAGCTCCCCCCACCTCCTTTTCATCACGATTGGTGGTAAAAAAAAACAAATATGACCCTTTCTTCTCTCTTTTTGCTCTAACTGAGAAATATCGGTCTAAAAATGTATATGAAGATGTGGGCCTAGACTTCCCTTCCACAATTCCTTTCTTCCATCACATATGGATGATGGCGGTCCAAAGTTTTGTCCCCTCAAACATTCCATCCCCCCTCCCTAAGTGGCATGCCTTTAGGTTCGGCCTGGTGGGAGAGCTACCGTCGCTCATCGTAACGGCCTTCGGTGGCCTCCCCCTTCCTAGGTTCAAAGCCCTAACCTACTTCGGGATCAAATTGCAGAGTAGGCCCAAATCCCAACACTCTCCATTTCCTTTCCCCACGCTACCAGATATTGCACCCAAAAAGCTTTTCCTCTGCATTCGTACCCTCCCCCCACGCAGAGCTACCGATAATTCCGAACCCCTTCCCCATTCTCTTCTTCTTCCATTAGACTTCCATTTTGATGCCTCGCTTATTTTCCACCAAAGTTTTCGACGGGTAGTGCTTTTGCATTCCCGTTTTAATGTGTCTTTCTCGCTCCGGCTTCTTTTTAAATTGGGTCGGACGCCTCCTGGTGTCCTATTTCGGTGTTTTCTTTTCACCTTTCTCCCTTTTGAGACCGCCCCCCCCCCTTAGCACCGCCCCCCAAATATTTCTTTTACTTCTTTTCCGCCTTTCCTAGATCTTTTCCCCCTCACCTTCAGCCGGTTGTTTTTGGGGGTGAGAAGCGAGTACACCCACTCGAGTTTCTCTCCTGACACTACATATTTTGTGTTCTGGAAGGGAAATTTAGGACTTTTTAGCCCCGTGCATGGGACCTTGACGGTCATCAATTGACCTCCTGTCTTAATCCCCATTGGCCCCCGCGATTGAATGTCAGACCTTCGACCGTTTTTTGGTCACGGTGCCCCAATCCCTCCTAATTCTTAAGTCAGATTATCGCTGTGGGGACAAAATGGTTGAAGACCTCCTTTTGGGTTCCTTTATAGTGATGCGTAATTGTCCAGCGGATTTTCCTCTTCTTTTTTCTCTCCCCTATTCGTTATTCCCCCCCTTTTTAGAGAGAAGAGAGAAGATTGTCTTGTTCAGCTTCTTCTCCGGTTCCAGATTTCGGACAATGTGTGTGTTTGTTATCTGCGAGGTTCCCTCCCCGGTTTGATACCATCAGAGTAGTTTGTTATTTGAGTTCAATTGAAGTATGTTCAAATGGTATCCCTGTTCTAATACGTCTGCATACAATCTAGAGGCTTCGCGGCGTGGACCCAACAAGATTTCTCAGGGACGGTGCAGTAGATAATCTTCTTAAGCCCCTCCCCCGGTCAGGAGAGAAGCGAGTTCCCCCTCAACACCCCTCAAACCCATTCCCCCCTGACTAGATTCACTGCACATAGCGCCCCAGGCGGCAGGATTGCTAGTCCAGTTTTCCCGTAATGATCAATACTGGGAGGTTTTGAAGGAAGATAGTTGACCCGTACTCTGGTTTACCCCCCCCCCCACTTCGTTAACCGATCTTTTAGAAGACTTGGCTCTTCGTCGTCAAACCGGATGTCTTCAGCCCTTTTTCATATGGTTTTTTCCAAAATGTGAATACACCGGCAAATTTGGTCCTAATTACCCCCCAGTTTCGTGCCAGTCGCCCCCCTCGGCCGATCAATAGTCGAGATAGTTTGAACCTCGACTTCTTTTTGAAACTTGCAGTCCCCCCCCCATCGTCCGAGTTCAATGAATTTTTCCCCACATATCTTTACACCCCTATACGGTTGAAAAATTGAGGGCCCCGTAGTGGGCACTGCTTACTATTTCTTTCTCTGGCTAGTGCCTCAGATCACCCCCAGGAAGACATTTGTATTCTCTTTGCTTTCTCACGCATGTGGAAGATAGTCTATGGGGTGAATGCACATCCCTCAGGTCTGCCTTCCAGTCTCCGCCCACAGGGAGATGTTTTTGGTGAGTTTCTGTAGCCCTCATTGTTTGGCGAAATTGGAGCCATAGGGACCCCCCGCTTAATAAATGTGCCAGGCTTTGAAATAATCGTTAAAGAAAAGAGTGTTGTTAGGTGATGGGCCCTCCCCCGATTCGCAGGGTCTGGTCCATAAGCGGAGGAACATGTTAGTTTTCAAAATTGGGCGTCTATCCTTTTTTCTGTTCCTCCGTCGGTTACCGAAAGGCCCGGAATGTCCCAGCCCCCTCACTTGCTTTTTGGCCCAGTAGAAGTCACTATCTGCTCTTACCCTGGCTCTCCTTCCTCCACAATTACGTTGGGGCAAAGGGCGCTAAGGGGAAGGCGGCGCTTCCCCTTACAGATTTCCTAGGCGGAGCCGTCCCAGCAAGAGATGTCGCTCGACCTCCCTTGGTTCTTTGTTTTTCTTTTCTTCCGTAGGAGGGCTTTCGATCGTTTTGCGTGTTTCCCCTTTGCCTGGATGCCCATAAGTCCTTGCAGAGCGGGTGGATCTCCGTTGATAGCCTCGTTCGGTCGGGAATTTTTTGTTCTTTGCTTTACATCGCCCTCATCTCCCCTTAAAGGGACGGTTTATGTTAAATGTCGCCATAGCCAATTTGCCCCCCCCCTAGGTTTACGAAGAGGATGGTCTAAGCAGCGCCCGATTGCTCCCTAGCCGCGGGTGTTATTTTGGGATCCGTTTTCTCAGCCGTTTTTTTTACTTTTCTATGTTGATCACTTTGCTGCCTGGCAAAGTTGTATAGCCCGCATTGCGGTTTCAACGTTTCTTTGTGTGAAGCCGCCGATTTACTTTTGTGCGTGGGTCACATTATGTCTACCCTGACGCTTTTTCCTTGTGGACTCGGTACCTTTAAGGAGTCGTCAGGGTGAATCCTGTGCCAAGGAGTGTTAAGTGTAACATTTACCCTCTTTTGGTGCTCCCCGGATGTGTGGAGTCTTCGCAGTTAGGAAACGACTCTTCTATAGGTTCCCGATCCCTCCCTTTCTTTCCTTCCCCCCCCCTTGTGGATGTAATTTTTTAGCTCCTCCCCCTTTTCCCGTAATGAACAATGCGCTCTACCTACCCGATGGTTTTTTGCCTCCACAAACAAACGTAGGTAACCCCGTCAACGGGCAAGGGTTTACTGAAGGATTAGGTAAACGGACTGTGGGAGTTTGTCTCCTCATGTTTACCTGGGAATTCCTGATCCCTTTCCAGACTGGTCGTGTCCAACCCTATCCTTAGTTTCCCGTGTAGGTTTTCTCTCGTAGTGAACAGCTGGAAAAAACGAGTTTTAGATCAGAAGACCAGATCCTCACCCCTACTCGTTGGCGCGGGATTCGGGACTCTGTTTTAGTACGCTTACCTTAGATTTTTCATTTTCTGACTTCACTGCCTATACGACGTGCAATCTCTGCTTTTTCTTGGAGGAGTTGTCACCCTTTTAATTTTTTCCCCTGTATGTAGACTCAAGTGCCAGTCTTCTTTTTTTCATACGTCTTTCACCTTCCCTGAGGTGGCTGCGTCGTTATTTGAGGTTTCTCGGGCTTTTTGCGTACTTAGTAATTTTTCTGAGTTTTGTTCTTGAATTGAACTTCAGGGCTCTCTTGGCCTTATGGAAAAACCTGTATTGGATCAGTCGAACGTCTTTTCCGCTCCGACCAAATTTTTTTAGTGGCGGCCCTTCGCATCTTAGGATGGGTGCTCGTTTGAACTTCCCATTTTTTCGCCCCGTTCCGCGGACGAATTTCTTTGGACAACAAACGATTCTCTACACGACCGAGCCAGTATTTCTGCTAGTTTTTTTCCTTGCAAATCATGCCA
>Ga0179593_1471983_pt1 | contig 16553 bp, 21 predicted proteins | sample CZODoug2_1_08_16_FD_185931 | JGI IMG/M metagenome (GOLD analysis project Ga0179593, IMG submission 185931) | Vadose zone soil fungal communities from Angelo Coast Range Reserve, California, USA - CZODoug2_1_08_16fungal (PacBio error correction) | ecosystem: Environmental > Terrestrial > Soil >... | reverse complement strand
CCGCTGAGGTTTATTCTTCCCCCAGGACTCACCTAGATTTGTACCCCCCTCTTGGGCTGCCCACTCATTAGTCTATCCAAGCTGATCTTAGGGGTTAACCCAGTTGGCATGATTGACAGTGGTTGTCAACCATTCAAATGTGACCTCCCCGCTTTGTAGGGTTCTTTGTCCGGTTCTACTTCCACACTTTTCCTGTTTGTATTAATTATGTTGATGAATCCTCTATTCTTCCCCCTTACCTTTTCAGGACATCTTTTCACCTTTCTTCTCCACCTTTTTCTGTTCACATCTTCCTCACCCCGCCCAGAGTTTGTGCCTGTCCACGTGCCCACAAAGTCTGGATCCCGCTTCTTTTCCCCCAAACCCCCCCCCAACTCAGACACAAGCATGTAATTTTTGTGTTTCGGGGTGGACGCCTTTCGTTGTGATCTGCGATATGTCTTAAAGGCCTTTTCCGTCATTTCTCCCTCCAGGAACACTTCTTGTCATCTTTTGACTTCAATGTTTGCTTTTTTTCCCCCCCCCCCAACCCCCCCTATTGTCGGTTTTTGAGTATCTTTCTTCTGTTGAGTGCAAAATTGGTCGGCGGTTTTTCCACATAGTTTCCTGTTTGCTCCCCAGATCCCCACAGTTATCTTCCTCCCCCCCCCCCCCTCATATAGTTCAGTTTTTTCTTCAGTGTCCTCCCCATTCCCCCAACTTTCACCACTCTTCTTTTTTTCCTTTTTTTTTTCCCCCCCCCCTACGTAATGATTCAGGTTTCTTTTCGCTTTTTGTTATTTTTGTATTTGGTGTTGTCCATTAATTCTTTTCCCCCCTCTAGAAATTGACAATTTGTTTTTTTCTAAGGTCAACACGTCCTGTTTTTTTTTCTCCTCCCCCCCCTCTCTTCCTTTTTTTTCTTTCTCCCATGGGTGACTTATTGGTCCCGTCGTCCACCCAACCCCCCTTCCTTCCCTCAATTATCTCCTCCGGATTGCCCCCCCCCCTTATTTAATACATAATTTCGTTTGCAGCTCCCTACCCCCCATTCTCTAGTCCCATTTTGCTTTGAGCTCCCCCCTCTATCTTCCCGGGACTTGGAGTTTGTTTCTTGTTTTTCTGCCTTTTTTGATGAGTTTCTGAGGCCGGGGCACTGTTTTTTTTGTCCCCCTTTTTGAAATGTCCATGTGCTGCTTTCCGTAGGAGTTTTACCTTTCCCCTCAGCAGGGGGAGGATTAGTGTGGTGGTCGTCCCTTCCCATTTGCTTCTTGTGTGGTTTGCCCCAATCCCCCCCCATTCTGGCCCCACTAATTTCTTTCCTTCTCCGGCCAGTTCTAGGATTGTGACGGATAGATTTTGGTTTTACTTCACAATACTTTCCCCCCCGAGTTTCTAAACTGTCCGTTTTTGTGTCGAGTTTTTTTTGTTTTTTTCTTTATATCTTTTTCCACCTGCTGAGTGACCCTTCCCTCTTTTTTTTTAATTTCCTGGCCTTTCCTTTGTTTCCTGGGCTTCTGCTTCGCCTCCTGAGGGATTCCTCTTTAAAATAGTTTTAACTTCTCCTGCCCCTCTTTCAGTCCTCTGGCCTCCTTTTCCAAGTACTGCTCCTTACCCCCCATGTCTTTTCCCCCCCCCCCCCCTTGCAAACCTAATTCCCCTTGATCTCTTCTTGCCTTTTCCCTCCGCCCTTATTCTATTCTTTCACTTTTTCTTCCCCCAACCTACCAAAAAACCAGTTTTTTCTTCCCTTTTTTTTTTTTCTCCTCATGTTCCCTTCTGATGTCCGCGCCCCCTTTTCTTTCGAAAACTGGCCTTTTCTTTCTCTATGGTGTTCTAAAAAACCCATTAACATTACTTTGTCTGGTTTCAGTCCTCCCCTGTTTAGTTTTTTTTGTCCAGCCTGGTTCCCACTTTATTTAATTCTCCATAACTTTTTTTCCTTTGACAGGTTTTCCCCCTTCTCAGAGCATGGGTTGAATTCTGAAGGGCTCGCCCTAGACAACCACTTGCTCGAGACCCTCTTCCCCCAAATTATGTTTCAATACCCCCCCTGTTCTATTTCTGTTTTTTAGTTCTCTCCTTTCCCCATTGTACACGGTGTCAACCCCTTTTTTCCACAGCCCCTCCTCTTTGCCCCTCTCCCAATACTTTAATCACACTACATAAAAAGAATGTCCGATTTTTCAATTCCTTCCCTCTTTTTTACCCCAGGTTCCTGAATGGTTTTTTTTTTTTCCTCCTTCTCACATCTGATTTTCTCTCCTACAAGCTTGTCATTTAAGGTGAGTGAATTTATTCTTATCTTCACTTCCACCCATTTCTTTTACTTTCCCCGTCACTTATGACCCAATAGATTGCTTTTGCTGGTTCACAGGTGATTCAATGCTTTCCTTTTCCCCTCACATGTGTGCACTCTTTTTAACTCCCTTGTCTGTTAGTCCCACCCCTGTCACATCTCACAAATGTTGTTTCCGTTGTGTCCTGCCCTAAGTGGGGCAGGTGCGGATGAGATTTGATGTGGTGATTCTTTCTTTTTGCTTCTGTCTACGGAACCTTACCGGGGGCCTTTTTGGTTTTCCGATTGAGAAGAGAACCCCAAATGATTGGTGTTATCCTAAGATCCCCCAACTGGTTGCATCATTTATGTTTATACGAGCCCCCTTCTTTTCGATTTTGCCTAAAGGGATGCCCCTTGTCCAGGCACGACTTGCATTTTTCGTCATTTTACTATTCCAACAGTTTTTTTCTTTTGTTTGAGTAATTTTTGGTTAAATAAATTCCGACCCCAATAAAGCCTAATTTAATGTTTCCCCCCCAACCCTGGCTTATGGTCGGGATTCTTATTTCCCTGAATTCCCAAAATGAAAAGCTGGGTGTGTCTTTCAAAATTTTCCCCCCCCCCATGACCATTGTCACTGCCTATTTCTACGGGGAGAACCGGTTCTCTTTCACAGTTTTTTTTTGTTTCTCTTCTTTTCCCCTTGCATTGGTCCCCCACCCTTTTTTTAGAGACCTTCCTCCTGTTTTCCCCCCCTGACTTCACCCCAACTCCCCCCTGCCCCCCACAATGTGGTGCCCAGCATTCCCCCCCCCCCACTGTGAGCAACATGCTCGCCTGTCCGTTTACCAACTTTCAAGGAAAAGTGATTATTGACACACCTTGGGAACGGGACAGGGACAATGCACCACCCACTGTACTGACCATGAACAATGCCCCCCACCCAGCCCGCTCTTTTGTTGCATTTCTCACCACCCTTTTTCAATCAGTCCTTTAGGTAACCGCTTTTTTCATTTTTAGTGTCTGTCTTCCCCTTTTTTTTTTTTTTTTTTTTTTTTTCATGTGCCTTTTTTTCTTTGCTATTTATCCTTTTTCCTACCCTTCGTTGTTTTGTGGATTACAATAGCCAGGAACAACAATTGACCCCATTACATTCCTACACTGCAAACTCTAACTTCCCCATCCTTATACCTTCATGTTATAAGACCTCGGTTTCTGACTGTCAGCCCACCTCCTTCCCGGTCTTTTTGTTTCTTTAAGGTCATAATAGTTTTTGACACCTCCTGGGGTTTTTGTGGTTCCCTTGGCCGTCCTCATTTTCCCCCACTTCCTCTTCCTGAACCCTTGTCAACTCTGCTTCTCATGGTTTTCACAGTGGTGTCTTCAGGGTTGGTGTCTCCATTTCCTTTGCGGGCTGTTTTAGTCCTGGGGGAGGAATGTTGGTAGGTTTTAGACCTCCCGGGTTCGAAAAATGCACTTAAAAGAGGAGAAGGACCAAAACCCCCCCCTCACCCCCATCGCCTGTTGAGCACCCTTTTCCCCCCCATCTCGGCCGTCCCCTTGCCCTTTTCTTGGGACCTCACACCACATCTCCTGAAGGGTTTGGTCATTTTCAGGTAAGCCCGTTCCTCCCCTCTGAGAGCATCATGTTTAGGACAGGTCACCCAAGGAACCTTCCCTTCCCTTTATTTTGCGTTCCCCCCAAGTGGCCACACCCTTCAACTTCCCCCCCCCTCGAATTACTTCCTTTGGTTTAATCTCCATGCATTCCCTCTAAGATACCTTGTTAATGCATGGAAAAGGAATCCCCCTGTAGCCTTTTTCCCCCTACTTCACCTATACTGTCCTGGTAATATAAACATAATCTGATTTGGGACGGTTTGGTACCACCCCCCGTTGTGTTCTCCGGAGGTATTCCCCCCACTTTTTGGAGAAGCCTCTCTCCCCAACCTTCACAATTACTGTCCTAATATCCCCCCCTAACAAGACCCAATTCATCTCATTACCTGACGAAATTCGTTTACAGCACTCCGACACCCCTTTTTTATAGTTGAAGGGTTGCCCTCCCCAAGCAGAAAACACCATTTGCCTTTAATCTGTGCCAACACTTGGCATGTGTCTCAAAATTTACTCCCCTTGCATCACCTGGGAAAGACGACACTCTTTCTCTTTTAATTTGTCCGAGCAGTAGGAAAGGGACTCCACATTGTAGTGGGTTCTTCCCTCCCCCTCCTCAACTGGGTACCTTACCCCCATTGCCCAGCTGGTCTTTAGTTAGGCATCCTCCATCTTTCTGACCTGTCGCCCGGCCCCCACCTTCGGACCAGAGGTTCATACTTGAAGGCCCTTCCTTTTAGATTCTTTGTTTTTCACCCCCAGTCATTTGGCGATTTCTGTACTTTATGCTCGGAAAATTTTAATCCGAGCCATGCCGACAGCTTTTCGTGTACATGTCCTGTCTCCTCCCTAGGGGGTAGGTTCCAGCGCCCGTTTACTATGGTGCTGACCCGCGCGACATTTTTTCTACTTCCGATGTCCCACAATTTCCCTTCCTGTCGAGGAGGCTCTTTGCCACCTTTTGGAGGATTCATTTCCCTTGTCTGCGTGCAGTCTCCAAAGAACCATTTGATGTCTGGTCTGCCCCCCAGTCATCGTTCATGGTTTTTTTCTCACCCCAATGTCCTCGTGTGTCCCCGTGTTTTTCGGCGAGAGGAGAGAGAGCTTACGTCTTACACCGGTGGCTCCCCCTAGTTCCCTGCTGCCCCTCCTGCCCCATTGGAAGTTTACCGGGCAGGAGCCCTCAGTAGTGAGTATTTTCTCTTTCCTCCTAAGAGTCCCCCTTTCGTAAGAGGTCTCTATATGTTTTGCCCTTTTTCCCTCCCCTTTTCCCTTTTGGAAATTTCGATTGGGAAAAATTCTGCATCAATTTGATGGTCTCTGAGGGGCAGTCTTTGTGGCCAGAGGTTCATCTAATCACTCAGTTTTCTGATTGTCGATTCCCCTCCCCATCTTATCGGGAAATTACCCCCCCTTCTTTTTCCTTCCCCCCTAGTGTGGTGCCCCCACTCTTCTATTCCCCTTCCCCCCCAGTCCCCAAGCTTCCCCCCCTCCCCCCCTTCTCAAAGCCCTTGTTTTTTTTTAATTAAAACCCCGGACTATTGACATCCCTATCTCCCCTCCCTTCCTGCTGAGATGAGTCACGGGTTTGGTTGGTTTTTTTCACGGCATGTTCTGAGTTTCCCCCCATCCCTTTTATTGTCAGATAGGAAGAGACTCAAGTCTGAATCTTTCCTTAGGACACATTTTCCCCCATCGACGCACCCCCACCTTAAGCCACCCTTGAGTCGGGCACGAGAGCACCGGCCAGGCCGCCAGCATGTTCCCTCCCCCTTTTCCCAAAACATGTGACCCCCCACCTGCACTAAGATGCATCCGCAGAGTTAACACAAAACTCCAATGACAGTGGTAGTATGAGTGTGGGATGTCCCACTCAAATGCTATATCTGTTTTTTAAAGTTATGGCATACGCGACCTCTTTAGGCTCCGCCAACTTCCTTTTGCTTGCGATAACTTCTTTTCCAGGGCTCAGGTTTGTGTCATAGGTAGCCCCCTTGTTAAGTCTCCCCCCCCTTGGTAGAAGACCACACCCCCTTCACGCTTCCTTTGGCGGATAAACAGGACGAATGGGACTGTGCCGCCCACATAGATGCCAGGTCTTTCAAGGTGGTATCTATTATGTGCCCCCCCCTTTTCCCCAATGTCAAACCACACCCCCTTGCCCCCCTCCCCCCCCCCTCTAACACCTTCCCCCCTGCCGCAAAACTGGAAAAACTGTCCCCTTCCCGTTCAGCCCCAAAGTTGAAAAGCGGGAGTTTTATTTACGGAAGGGAGGGAAAACTGTGCATAGTGAAGTGATTTTGCGGAGGGCGCCCCCGTTTTGTGTTCTATCAGGCCCTTTTTTTTCTTGGCTACGGGATAGTTTGGAGTTTCGTGGAGTATTCATAGCTGACGTGCTATCGTTTTGGCCCCCAAACGACCTCAATCTCCCCCCAACCACACCGGGCACCAGGTGCCGTCCCAAACCACTCTTCACGCCTACCCCCCGCCTTCTGCCTTACATTGCACACATTTCAAGAGTTTCTTCCCCCTGGACGCTCATGGAACCCGCTGAGGCAAGTTCTCATGTGTACACGGTACTGAAGAGCGCGTGTGGACGCTGAAGACTCCTCGCCAGAGGTTTCAGTCCCTTTTCTCTAAAGCCCCCCCGAGCACTCATTAACTCACCCATTTTTCACCCAACTCCAACCGGGCTTCTCCTATTCTCTCTGGTGCCCATTACGTTACGCGTGGATCCTACCAACCCCCTCTCCCTCCTCACCCAGTTCCCCTCTTCCCCTTAATTCTGTAAACCGACCATCTCGTTCACTACATTTCCCCCGCTTCGGCTGCCCTTCTACATACCCCCCCTCCTTTCCCCCTCCCTCTACCCGCCCCCGTCGTGTCCCGTACTAGCCCCCACGCCTCGGTTTCATCACTTTTCCGCCCCCCTTTGCCCCCCAATACCTGAGCTTGCATCTCCTTTTTCCTTACTCCAGCGGCTCTCCCTCCACCCACTGTTTACACTTTTCTGCCGCCCGCCCTCTCCTCTGCGTTTCTGCTATTGGGAAACACTAGATGCCGCAAAGGACTCATTTCTCTCAACCGTGTTTCATCCCCAAGCGTGTGAGGTCCTGACTGTTATCAGTGATTTGACCGTACCAGTTGGGAGATGACCAAGCTGTTTAGAGGGTGTAATTTCCGAGGCTTCCTCAGACCTTCCCTCCTCTCCCCCTATTAGGGGGGAATCCCCCTCCCACAACCTCTCCCATCGCGGGTCCTAATTTTTGAACCTCCCCCCGTTTGTTCGCCGCTAAGAGCTAAAGCTGCGTGCTCACAATTGTCCCTCTTTTATTGAAGTTGGAAACTCGATAACCATAGCTAATATATCTCCCTCCGTCAGTTGTTGGTGGTGTTTTTACTTCCGGCGATTGATTGGACTCTGTGATCTTTTCCCCATGTAAGACCAGAGTTGTGCGGGCAATTGGCATCACTCCAGTGTGTTCTCAATCGGATAGTTTTAACACCTTTGGCCATGGTCCACGGCTCAACTCCTCGATTGCTACTTTTTTTTTCAGTCTGGTCGTTGCGTTTCCCTCTTCCCTACAGATTTCGCTTCTTTTTTTTTTTCGGTTTCGCCCTAAGTTTCTGCCACTGGATAATCCCGGAAAATCTCATGGACCGTTGTCTCTCCACCTTTTCATGAGCCCCTTCGTGATGTGTTTGTCACCATGTGCACATGCTATCAGCTTAGATTTTCGCCACCCCCACCCTCACCCCCCGTCGACAAAGCATTTCTGTGTCCTGGTATGATACGCTGTGAGGTCCCCTCTTAGCTTAACTCACCCTAAGACCTTAAGAACAGGAATATAGTTAGGCCCCGACCTCAACAACCACCCGTTTTATTTGACGGCCATTGGCGTTTTTTAGTTTTTTTTTGTTTTTGAGTTCTAGGGATGGTGCAACAGTGTGTACTGGAGTCCCTGCATCTCCCGTCTTTTAGGTAAAAGTCTCCCCATCCCCCAATAGGGGAATGGACTGATCCCCAAAGTGTCCAAACCCCCTTTTTTCCCCCCCCCTCCTAATCCCCTTCAATTTTTGCTGACCCACAACCCAGTCACAATGTTTGAAACTCCCAATTTTTCTGCAGGTTCATTTTTCGACTTTTGTGCTTGCAGTTTTTTTGGTCCTTTTTTTCAATGAATGGTTGAAAACTCATCTCTCATTAATCCACCCGGGGTTTGGCCTTCACCCCGTTCGGGTCGGTCTCCTCTTGGAAGAAAATTGACTTTGTTTGGGATCCAATGGGTAGACTTTCAGGGGGACTTCTGTCCACAGGGTCTCCCTGTTGCCGTAAATGATCTCAATGATTTGCCTTTTCTTCCTGCCTGAATTCGTTATCCACTTAAATTCCCCCCACATAGATTTGATTTGAGCCAAATCTCCCACATATTTTTTCTTACCTCGGTCCTGTACATTTTTGTTTTAGTTCTTGATTCTGATGATTGCATATATGCTTTATCTTAGGATAATTTTTGTTGGTTTTACACCGTTTTTTCCCCTTGTTGATGCTGCCCCCTTCTTCTGGGGCCGTTCCGTTTTGACATCCTTTGGGGTAGAGTTGCGTTCCATCGTGCTGAGCTTGGTGCCTGTTCCCCTCTATGTATCCTGTTGCTTCCTGACTATGACTTCCCCCCCATCCAATTTCTGGAGACCCATCAACCCCCAGGGAAACTCACGGCATTAGAGGTCGTGATAGATCTGCCTTCAATAGCACGGTTTTTGTACTTTCCCCGCTTTTCCAACTTCTCCCAACGACTGGTGTCGCCCAAGTCGGTTTGGTCTGTGCTAAGGACTTGCTTTGCATTGTCCTCGATATGGTCCACCGAAGAGGCTCCCTGCATATGTTGGGGGGGCGGGCACGATTGTAGTGGCTTTGGGGCTTGGGAGCTAAGGTGCCTCCCACTAGCGATGCCCGAGTACTCTTTAAGCTCCTACAGCCTGCAAGTCAACTTGCTGGGTGGCCAGTACTGCGCTTTGCCCAGTGAATGTTTAGCCAACCCTAATCGCGAGCAATATAGGGACCCTCGTTCCGCGTTTCAGATCTAAAATTGTCCCCATACTTAAGGACTTCTTTCCTCCCATCGGGTCAATCAAAGGATGAGGCAGCGCAACTGACAAACCCCTTATCCCCTTTCAGAGTGAGAGCTCCCTCTCTTCCTTTGTGATCAAATTAACCTTCACTCATGGTCTTTTTCACGCCCCCCCTTCTTTCTTGGTGAGTCACAAATCCCTTGGTGTGTAACTTATACTCTAACAACATGTTTGTTGAGCTGCACTCGGCATTTGGCTTGCAGTTAACCTTCTCCGTGGTGCCCCTTCACACCCCCGTCTAGTGCACCTCCTCACCCCCCTCTTTTTTCACTGTCTCCGGTTCCCTCTCTTCTGGTACCTCGTGATCCTTCCACACCGTTACAGAAGTTCCCGCTTGGAGGCATCTGAACAAATTACCCGTAATCAACTCACTCTCAAAAATTTCGCTTCCCTTTCCTTAATCTTTAATTAACCCCCCATGTCCGGACTTTTTCTGTTGAAGCTGTCCTTCCATATTAGGTGTCTCCCCCCCTCCCCCCCTTTTTCGCCGTTTTTATAGGTTTCTGTCTCTGTTAAACCCCCCTCCCATGTTAATAAGTTACCTTCTTCTTCCTCTTTCCCCCCAAAGAGATGTCCCTGTGTTATTGAAACTGATGCCAAATGGTGGGCTTTGCTGTCCAGGTTTCCCCCCCTCTTTCTTGACCTTTTTTTCTTGTTTAGCGGCACCCCTTCCCCCCCCCTCACCCCAAATTTTTGTTTGTTTTTCTCTACACTCAGTTCCCTTTTCTCTGTCGAGTGTATGGGGTTGATTTTTATACCTACGCAGTGGTGGAGCCAAGTAGTTGGGTTAGCTGATAGGCTCTTGAACACCATATTTTTGTTGAATTATCATGGGATAACACCCACTGCGGTATTTTATTAGGCCTCAGCTGTATTATTTCCTTCCCTATGTCAGAGATTTCGCACGTTTGAGGAACGTGATCTGAGTGGCTCTGCTTTTGGGTACCTGGTCATACCCCACAATCCTTGTTTCTTTGTGCCCAGAGACTCTCCCTTCCCACAGTCAGGTGTTCTTTTTTTTTTGCGAATCTCTTGTTTTGCACTCAATAACGAAGCCGAAGACTTTCTTTCCTGTGTGTCCCCTGTGCGGGCTTTGATGATGATGGCCGTTTCCATGACACACTGGCCCAGGGATGGGGAGGTGGCGGGCCCCCCCGTCCAACCAATAGTATCCATCCCTATTTCAACAATCAAATCTTGCGAAACCCCCCCCCTTTCCACCCAATGGCAAGTGACCCCTGTCGCAGGTTTGTTAAATTGTTGATCCAATGATGAGGTACGTTTTTTTTTTTAATATATCTTTTATTGGTTCAATGTTACTTTGTAACCCAAGTTCGTACTACCAACACTTGCCCTGTTTCCACAAGAATTCCCCCTCCATGCCAACCAAGGCTTCCCCCCCCCCCCACTTATCCCCTTGATTCAGAGTTACACTGGCATCATATTTTTTTTCCACGATTCCCTTGACCCCCCCTGACCAAACAAAGTTCTTGTGCCCCCCGGTCAGTGATTTACTGACCCATGCCCCGTGTGCCCCCCAGAAAGGAAGTAGGGTTGCCCTTCCGTCATGGAAGAACCCCATTCGATAATGAGGGAGACACCGTATGAGGATAGTTGTTGTGTCCGGTACTTGCCCCAGTGGTTTCCTGGCATATTCCTTCTCTCTGGAAACTCGGGGGTTCGCGATACATAGCAGGAACAAAAAAAGGACTTACAGACACTACAGTCCATAGTTCACCCTCTCATGTTCCTTCTTTCCTTCCTAGGGTATGTCCCTCATGCTGTGCCACGCCCTCTCACGTTCCTTTTTTTCAATGTTCACTTGGTAATAGGTTGCCCCCTCCTGTGTGTCATGGTGCCCTGTACCCTGTCCTATGTTGTCGATCATTTACGCCTGTCACCTTTTCCACTCGGAGAGTTTTACACCTTTAGTATGGTCTTCTTTCTTTCATCCATTTATGAGGATTGGGTGTGGATGTATTCTTGTCATGTCATGGGGGCTGCGGTTTTCCCCATTTGTTTGGTGCCGTACCTAAAATTTTGTTATTCCCCCCTCATTCCGAGAGGTGGCAAAAAACCCCCTTCTCTCCTGAAACCCCTTGCGCTCCGGTCCCTTCCTTTTCCTTTTTGTCCCTACCCCCAGCTTTTCTTGTCATTCCCGTGGTACCCATCCCTCATCCCTTTGTCCGTCGGTAGGACACCCACTATGTATTACAAATCTTCATTTTCTTGATTTATTTACCCCAAGGGTGGATCTTCCCCCTGCCCCACTCAACACCTTCCTCCTATTTTCCTGCTGTGGGGCACTTACTTTCTCTTAGTAGAAAGTATATTTCTTTTTCTATTCTGTTAAACGGCCATCATTGATCATGTGATTCACAACATTTCCCTTGACACTCTTCTCACCTAGCTCTACACACCCTCTCTTTATTTGGGACCCCCCCCCTTTTTTGTTTCTTATAGGATATACCACTATTTTTTGTGGAGATGAGCATTTATCTTTCCCTTTCCACCTGACCATTACATTTTCATCCTTTAGCTCATAGCATCCATCACAAGACAACCCCCCTCCCCAACTTTCATTAATGACACTGTCTTTTTTAGAGCCCACATCACCTTTTTGAGATTTGGCCAGTGTTTGCACCCAGAAGACCACAACTTGCTTTTTCACGTGCACTCTGTCTCCCATTTCCCCCCCCTTCATTTACCGTTTCCCCCTCCGTAAACTATTGTTTGATGTCTACTAAAACCCTTTTTCCATTCCTTTGTTTGTTGCTTCCTCATTTTCCCCCTTTCACTTCCTGCCCAGCTGGTAGGAGATGGAGAAATAATATGTTCGTCCCGCATGCAAAAATTCTTCACTGTTTTTCCTTTACTTTTATGTTAATCCCTGGCCATTCTTTTTTTTCTTAGGCCTTGAGCTTTCCTTTTTCCCTCTCACTATTACGTTGGAAGGCCGTAAGTGCTTCTCCGGTACCTTTCCCTCCTGAGTATAAAGATGAATCCCATTTTTTATATTTTACCTCTCCCCCCTTTTTTTTCTATGTTGCGAAACTCAAGTGGTTCAGCGACTTTTTCCCCAATTCTCCCGAGTCGTTTCCCCTTGTTCCCAAACTTTCAAGTTCTATTACCATTTTCCCATGTCTTTGACTCAGCCAATAAACTTTTCGATGGGGCTCACACCATGAATTTTCCTTTTTTTTTTTTCACCCCCAAGGTAAGAGATTGAGGGTGAGATCTTTCCCAGGAACAGGTGACGTTCTTTTGCCTCTTCAGCCCTTTCTGGAACTATGCGGAGAAGACGTTATTCATTTAGCCTCATTTTTTATTATATATCTGTGAGGCCTCTTACCTAATGTCGAAGATATGTTTTTTTCATTTTAATTTTTTTGGCCACCTCTCCCCCCAGTAATGGAACCCCGATCGTGCCATCCAATTTGATTTTTTCTGGCGGTGTTCCCCCTCTTTTTTTTCCCTCTGTCACATAAGTTGGGGCCCTACAGAGATCCCCCCTCCCCAACCTCCGGGGTCTCTGCCCCTTTCCCGGGCCCTTAACCCCTCTGACCAGGGTTCTTTGAAACCCATATATTACAACAAAAGCCCCTTTATCACAGACTGACTTCTTTCCCCTCCCGCGTTTTAGAGTTTATTTCTTACCCCCTCTCTTTTCACTCTCTTTTATCACTCCCTATAATGAATGTCTCCCCCTTTAAATTCTGGTATTTCTTCCCAATTGGTTCTTTTTCCGTATAGGCAGGTCGAAAGATTGGACATTCCCCTCTCCCCAAACCATATTTCCCCTGACGTTTAGGAGTAGGCCGGTCACCGGAAGAAAAGGACAGGTACGGGTCCCATCCTTTCCCCCACTGCACAGAACCCCAGAACCCCATTGAACTTGCCCTCAACTTGCGCCTTCACATGAAGACCTGTACTTTTCAGACTCGAACGCAACTTATGACCAAACAGCTGCAAGAAGCACCACCCCCCCCCCCCTCACTCTTATTCCCTATGTGCTCCCTCATTCCTTCCTCCCCCCCCCTAAACAAAGTCAATAGCTGACATTCTTTGTGCGTACGAGGCTTACTCGCTATCTCCGCTGTGTGTCCGATATGTCTCGTTTCTCCTAGAGACGTTATAGGTTGATTTGTTGTCCTTGCGTGGTGCCCACTCCGCCCACCCCCCCCGCGCACTCCGTCTGCGAAGTGGGGGTGCGATTGCGTATTTCGCGCAGAGGTGAGACCCAATTCACCCCCGCAACGTAATTAATATTTCATACCGGTGGCTTTTCCCATTAGGTGTAACATACTGAAATTCGTATTTCACTGCCCCAGCGTGTGTTGGTTTTTAGGACATCTTCACCCCTCCCCTGGAGTTATACTGAGGATATTCCTTTAGGCCCCAGGGAGAGTGTTTGCGGTTCGCTTTATGTGGTAACTCTCGTCCTCGTCCCCCATGTGTGAACTTTTTTTCATTTCCATCTCGAGGACGCACCAAACCCCCCATTTTTCCATCCATCCCAAATTCGGTAAGCGTTTATCCTTTTCCTGAAGGCGACACCTTTAGCTTCTTTTTTTCATCCGATGCGCTCTGGACCCCCCCCCCTCACCATTTGCAGGTCCCCCCCACATATTTGTCCTGTTTTTCCCCCCCCAACTCCCCGCTTTTCAAACCTTCCCCCCCCTCATGCCCCATCCCCACCGTCCCCCCCCCCCCTATTCGAAACAAACTACCCTATGCTCAAAATGATTTCTCCCCAATTATCTTTTTTCCTCCACTCACAGATAACCACAAAACACTCATGATTCCCCTTTGTTCAACTTTTTGATTTTGACCGCGACGCCCTCCCCCACTTAGTCATTTAACTTTTGCAGGTAGACTCCTTTCCGCTTTTTTCGAGCTTTCTAGCTTTTGTCATATGATAAGTTGAGCCAGTGGATTCTCTCGTCAAGCCCGCCCGGACTGGCTTATGTAATTTTGAATTTTCCCCCTTATGGTGATCCCCAAACCAACAAATTACTCCCCCCCCCCCCCCCCCCGACAACTGGTTGCGTCTCGCCTTCGTAAAGTACGCGCCGTCGAGCAGCCACCCCCCCCGGCGTCCCCCCAATTGCCCGTCCCAATATTGACAGAAGTTTTCCTTCCTTTTCGCCACTTTGAGCCGGGATGAGAATGGCTTTAAGCAGCCACCGGCGGTTTTGGCCTCATTGCTCCGTACTGCCTTTCTCTGACACTCATTCCCCCCCCTTAGCATCTCTTCTTGCCTACCTAGGTCCGTGTAAACACATTCAGTGTTAACTGTTACCCCGAGTTCCGCCTGTTTTTGATTTTTGTTATTGGTGTAGGGCATTCCGGTCCCCTCCGATCTACTCTGTATCCTCCCGGTTATCTAGAACCCCTGGTGTTCCCCCATGTAACTCGGAGTGACCCCCGGGCCCGCCGCCGTCTTCGCGGAGACACTGCCTGTGCCAAGTACCCCTCGTTCCCTTAACAGGTCTGAAGGCCCGCGCATTCCATGGTCCCTCCTGGTATCACTGTTCTTTTTGTTAGATACGACGCTCCCCTTTTTGTCAATTACACGGACCCGAATCGTAGGTGTGGTTAGCGTATTAACCCTGCCCAGTCGTCGTTTGGGGACTGGGTGAGTTCCCCCTTTGTCCCCCTTTTTTTGCCCCTGGGAGACTCCTTTTGCAAATCATGGCTTTAAACTGCTACAGTTCTACCAGTGGTCTTGCTCGCTTGCCCCTCCTTCTTATTCAAGGTTAGGCAGCCTCCCCCCTTAAGCCTCCCCCCCCCAACAAAGCCGAACATTGTAGGTTGTATTTTATTTTCTTTTCCCTCTGGGGGTCCCACGCCCGACCTTTGCCGTCCCCTATGCGGATGCCCCCTCCCTTCCTACGGGAGGCTCTTGATGAACCGCGTACAACCTCCTTGGGAACCGGACTTTTGATCATCATTTTTCCCACCATGGTTCACCCATCCTCTGTGTGTATGTCTAACCACTCTAGCTGGGGCCGCATTTTTTTTGTCGACGTCACAACCCCCCTCCACTGGGCCGAGTGCCGTTAGCTTCTTCCCCCGCCATCACCATTACTATTGTGTGGCCATGGCCGTTCCTGAACATCCTCAGGATATGCCTTCGTGCCCGCCTACCTCCCATGCATGAAGATGGGCTGTCTTGCTTCAATGCGAGCATCCAGGCATCGCCTGGTAGCCCCCCCCAACCCCGGTTTCCGGGCGACAGTATTCAAGACGGAGCCCGAGAACGACCGGCTGATTTTTTAACCCACCACCGTTACAGCTCTACTTTCTTACTGTGACTTGGGATTTTTTGCTCCACCCTCCCACTCTAAAGTTTTTCTCCTCCTGGCGTTGGGTGCCCCCTTTTTTTTTTTTTTTTAACACAGCCACCAAAAACAAACAGTCATGTCTTTCCCAACATAAAAATTGTCACCGTGCATCTCCCGCGGCCTCCCCTTTCAAATGCCGTGGTGGCGTCCCTTCATCCGCTACTTGGCCCGTTTTGCTATATTACTTTCTGTTCATACGTGTCCGCGCGTTTATCCTTACTCTTTCCTGCCTCTTTCTCCGAGCTTTCCTTTGAATGGGAAGCGCTCCTTTTTCCCGGAAGAGGACCCTCTTCCGCGTGACTAAACGTCTCTTCCGCCCCTTTACCCCCAAGCGGATCAAGAGCACGCGACCCACGGCCTCCATTCTGGAAAGAGGGTCCACTTTTCCTTCCCCCCCTCACGTGCTCCCAGCTCATTGGCCCGTGACCACCCATGAAGCGCCTGTGCCGGGGTGCGCTACTCGATACGCATGAGTTCCTCGTACCAGCTTTCTATCCCGTCTATCCCCCTTAATTTGTGAACCATCGGGAAGTATCTCTATCTTTTTTCCCTTTTTTTCCCGATCTTTTCATTATAAATTACGTTTCCAGCCAGCCGTCAACCTTCGTGCGTCTTGCCCGTCTTGGTGGTCCACCCATCTGTCGTCTCGGCGATTCCCTCCCTGATTTCCAAATGAATGCTGGCTTTCTTTGTTCCGCCATATCTCTCCCGTGTGACTAATCCCTGCCCCCTCTTCCCGCCCATTTGTGCACATCATCTTTCCAGAAGATTATGGAGATCCTCGTACCACAGGCCAATTCTCGATACACCTTTCCGATACTTGTCATCTAGTAAGGGTGTAAACCAGAGTCACTGTGCTCCCGGGGCGATCCCCTGGATTCGCTGATCTCTTCTTCCCTTTTCCATTAGTCACATCTTTCTCTGCAGCTTTTTGTTCCCAGCGGGGATTTAGGTGAGCTCTCAGTCCGGTTGAGGTCACTGTCAGCCCCCCTCGACCCTTTTTTTTTTTTCTCCCCTCCCCCCAGTTGTTACCCAATATTATATTCCACGAAAGAGTATCATTTACTGTTGTCTCTCTGTCCCAAACCATGCAGACGCTACCTTGTGCGTTTATCCGGCGCGAGGTGTAACCCACTCCTATTATTCAGGACAGGATTTACAAGGATATCGACCTCTCTCTAGCCTTACCTTTTTAT
>Ga0179593_1407737_pt1 | contig 16553 bp, 12 predicted proteins | sample CZODoug2_1_08_16_FD_185931 | JGI IMG/M metagenome (GOLD analysis project Ga0179593, IMG submission 185931) | Vadose zone soil fungal communities from Angelo Coast Range Reserve, California, USA - CZODoug2_1_08_16fungal (PacBio error correction) | ecosystem: Environmental > Terrestrial > Soil >... | reverse complement strand
ATTTCTTCGGGTGTTACGGTTCGACCTGTCCTTACCTTCATTACGGCACTATCCTTGTGATCAAGCACCCTCTCGCCCCATGCCGGCTTTGAAGTCTGAGGGACTGGCTGCTGTTTGACAAGGCGTTTGTCGAGCACCTGGTTATTTCTTTTGTCCTTGTTTCTGAATTCTTTGAGTTTTCCTTCCCTCACCCGCCTGCCATATTTTTGCGGGTCCGCCGTTTTGTGTTGTCACCCCCTTGTTGACCTTTTAAAACCCACACAGTACGTCCCTCCTCTGAACCCAGGACATTCAGGGGTGGACGCTTTTTTTTCCACCTACCGCCCCCCCCCCCCCCCCCCCACCGAAAATAACCCCCCCAAACACCAACAAACCCCAAAAATCCCCCCCCCCCCCCCCACCTTTTTCAAGCTATCTTCTTCTCTTTACCTCCCCCTCATTCTCTACGATCGTACGGACGACTTAGTATCCAACCCCCTCTTGCTTTAGGAGTGGGCAACTTTTTACCCCCCCCTCTTATATGTCTCCTCCTTTGGACTTAGTTTTTTTTACCATTCTTCATGGTTTTGCCCGCTTTTGCGGATTACACAACGACTCCTTTCTTTTTTCCTTCCCGCCCTATAGGATGATCTTTTGTCGACCGTTTTAAATTTTGACCCCATTTGCTAAGAAGTTCACCTCCTTTCTCAGGTTACCTGAGACCTTTCATTGAAGGCCCAATTTGGTTTTTTTGACAATTTGCCCCCCCCCTCATTTGCGGAAGCTTTTGTCTTTTTATGGAGCCCGTGTTGCGCCCAAGTTCGACACATGTTTTTTGCTGTTAATAGACAGCCTCCCCCCCCCTCCCGACATATTCCCAATATGTTGCTTGGGATGCACCGTGCCCCCCTCCATTAAGTTTTGCCCGTCAGTGTTTCTTTGTCGATGTACGCTTTTTCCTAACAATATTATATACAATCCCCAAGCCTAACACCCCAAAAACGTTTTAATTTTTCCCCCATTCATTTTTAACGAAGGGGTCCAACTTTCCCTTTTTCTTATGAAGAACCCACTGTCACTTCCCCTTTTCCTTTTTAGTCTGCCCACCCCGAGAAGAGTCCATCATTTTCAGTTTTTCCCCCCCCCCCCCAGGAGAACTTGCTTCATAATGTGCCTCATCCCCAACGACCAGAACGTTTCCGTGCCCCCTTTTCTGCTTTCCTCTCCAACGCGGCACCGTGAGCAATACACCCTCCCCTCGTGCTTGAATGTTGTTGCTCCGAGTGGAGCTACTCGCCGCCCCCTGTGGAATTGACATCAGGGTGACCTTCCAATTTTTTCCCCCTGCTATTTACTTACTGCATCTTCGATAGCCGTTTCCCATTTCCATCTGAAAGGCCCTTTTTTGCCAGCCTATTTGAGACGATCGCTGTTCTTTCGAAACCCCACCCCCACCATTCCGTCCCTAGTTCTTAAACTTCCCCCCCTAGCACCTAGGTGGCCCTTTGCTTTTTCGTTACAGTCCCGTGCCGTCTTTCTTTGTTCAGAGAACTTGCCCCCTCGATTTCTCAATGGCGCGTACCTCCCCCCCCCCCAATATTTGTCCAAAATTCATTTACATCTCAGAGAGACACTTTTTTTTTCTGATATTTTCGTTATTCTTAAACAGACCCTTGTACTTCAGTAGGCGATCCAACACCACTCATCTAATTGTTGGGTCATGATTTTTCCCCCCATGCTAGGCCCCTGTAGTCCTTGGTGCTCTCTTTATATGTCAGCCCCAATGACTTTCCTCTCCCCCTCTTATCCTCCCCGTCGGCGTGAAATTAATCCCCTCATTCATGTCCTTTTCCCCCCCTTCCAAATGTTTCCCCATTGTCCCATTGACTTTCCTATTATTTTCCCTCTCCATCCCCTTGTTGTATTTCTTTTGTTGAGTCCATTGTCCAACCCCCATTGAAATTGAGTTTTTTCCCCCTAGACTTATTTTGATTAGGGTCTCGCATTCGTCTTGTGTGATAGTTGTGATCACATTTTTCGTGTTAGTTCACAGCCCTTTTTTACTGTCTCGAGTCGAATGCTAAAAGGACAGTGAAATTTCCCTTTTTTTTAAATGTCCACCTGCCATCCCCACTTTTCCCTCCTTTTTTTGGAACCCCAATAACCCCCCTACACGTCCCAGTTTTTTTTCCCCCGCTCCCCTCCATTAATAAATTTTCGCCCCCCGTCTCCAGTTCAGTCTTTAACATCCGGGCGGATACACACAAATGATTGGTTCCCCGAGGCCTATATTTCCCCTTCGAACCAGAGAGACTGTTCTCTCCATTCCCCCCTTCAGGTAAAGGACCTTTAGTTAGCACCTCCTTGGTCCAGAAGAGTTTTTTGAATTTCTGAAACCTTTCCTTTAATAAGATCTCTTCACCCACTGTCACGAAGATCTCACAGGATTGAATTTATTTCTTTTCCTTAGCGGTAAGTCCTATCTCTTTCCCGAAAAAGACATCATGTTTTTTATGAATGAATTTCAATCCCTGTTTATCTGAGTGCTGAACTAATAAACCGTCTACACATATCAGAAATGCCTTCCCCCCCCATATCTTTTGTGGATTTCCACCTTTTATGAGAGCGAATCTGGTGGAGCGGAAGCGTTTTCTATAAGAGCCCAGCGGCATGCCCCATCTGTGCGGCCTTTACTTTGGCTCAGTTGAGCGGCGTATTGCTAACTTCCGTTATGAACCCCTTTTTTTCGTACTTCCTCTTCCAGCTCACAGTCCCCAGCGAGGCGTGGTTTTCCCCCCGTACGATTTTTTTTTGTTTTGCATGCTCCCTTAGGTGCCACCTCCGTATCCTTTTGTGCAGAATGTTTATCCCTTTTTTATGTTATTTCGACCAGTTTTTATCTGCCCCTCATCTCCGGCACTCTTTTTGTGTCTAACCCCCACACATATCTGCCTCTTTTTGCGGCGCTCGGGTGCCTTTCCCCCCCCCTGGTCTCAGCCGTTCAACATGGAACCTTCCTCCATTTAAATCTTTTGTGCCTTTTAATTGAGGGCTTTGAAATGAACTCTGTTTGAGCGTCTGCGGACAGTAACCCAATAAAAGGCCCTCCCCTTTCTTTCCCCTACCTACTTTTTGCGTGCCCTCCCAAGATGTAAATTGTCACCAATGAAAACACCATTGAATGCCCCCCCCACCTAAAATGACCGCGTGCACCCTCGACTATATCCCTCCCCCCAATTGTCATGCGCCCCGTTGCCTAAAATCAATTTTCGTCCCCTAAAAAGCCGTCAGGAGCCCTCACGTTTATTTAAAGACACCCCCCGAAGACTATCTCTTTTTTGTCTTTTGCTGTTGCAAAGGAGTGGAACTTCCTTGGGTAAGATTAAAACAACCGAGGCCTTTTTGCGACCTTTACCCCTGGGGTTGGTATGAACCAAGCCGGCCTTACCCGTCACTTCCCTTTTTTTTCCCTAGGCATTGATTTTCAATTTTCCCGTCACCAACCTCACCGTACCCAGACCTTTTCTGTCCCTTAGACGTGGTCCCCTGAAATACGGACCGGCGCCAGTAGAAAGGACCTTACGTGAATTACTATCCCTCTCGGTTCTTCTTTGACCCAGCAGCTGCCATTACTTTATGCCAGCCGCGTTCACAGTAACCCAAACCCCGTCCCACACATTTATGTGACCCGTATGTTGATTTGCATTGTGAATTGAAGAACGGGATTCGTGGAGAGCCCGCTGTGGCAGGGCTGTTGTGAAGGCTTGAAGAGCTAACCTAAACAGTTATAGTCGGGCTCTTAATTCGAGAACAGAGAGGGCGATAACGCCCAGGGGCGGCGGTAAGACAGAGGGGGGATAAAAGGAGAGCAGATAGTTTGCGGACCCTTCGGCCGATACTGATTTCGCATAGTTCATTTCCTAGTTTGTCACATTCCGAAGTGTACCAATTCTGCCTCTGCGTCATATCTTTTTTTTTTCCTGTTGACGTATCAACAGAAGGAACCCATGTTTCCCCTTAGTCTCAAGCACCCCTTCCACTCACAAGTGTTGGATGTGACCTTTTTCCCCTTTGGTTCTTTCCTTTGGCAAGTTTACTTCGGTTCAATGGTCTCTTCCTTGAACTGTTCTTTCATTTATTTTTGACGGTCTATGAATCATGGAGTCTTTTTGCGGCTTATCGTCACTCTTTGAAGCTCAATGGTCCCGTCCACACCCACCCCAACCTCTCTCAGTCTGCCCCCTTTCTATTTTTGTGGCGATCGCTTTCTTGTAACCCGTACGCCCCCCATGCCCATTTCACCAACCCCCCACACTAACTCTGTAAGTAATATCCCAACTTCTCTGGTTTTTTTCTTGGCTTTTGTTTTTGGATTTTTAGGCCACCCCTGCTTGCTTTTCTTGGACCCAGTAACATAATGCGGCGCGCCTTTCTTGACCCCCCTCGTGTTTTTGAGATTGTAACATTGTCCACTAGTCATTAGTGCATTTTCTGCTTCTTTCAACTGTCCTAATGTGGAAGCAGTCCCTTTGGTCGTGCCGTTGGTAAGCTGAATTGTTCATTTTGTTCAGCAGCCCCTCCAGAAGATTATTGCACTATCCCCTTACCATTTCCTGGTTTAGACAGACCGAGTAGGCTCCTGTTCATCGTCGGCGGCCTTGCCCCCGCCCATGGCAGTTTGCTCCCCTTTTCTCAGGCCCTCAAACGATTTCTTGGTGTGTGTGTCTTTTTGGTGTGTTTTTTGGTTTTGTTTTTGAAGATGCCCAAGCTTTTCTTCCTGCTGATCGTCTTCTTGGAACATTCTGAGATCCCACCCACAAGTTATCCCCCCCCCCCCCTTTTTCTGTGGGTCACCATCCCTCTGCCATTCAAGCAACTTTATTCCCCCCCACGCAGAAATGTTTCTTCTTTCTTACCAGTTTGTTTCCTCGTTTTACACCTATCACTCAATGCTCTGTCCTCCCCTACGACCGTTGCCACCTTTGTTCGTTTTGGTAAAAGCCAAGTTTTCAAATCATCATTAGTGCTTATGTGTTTTTGATCGTTGTCTTCTCTCCATGTTAATCCTGCTTCCCCCCTTCCACTTTTCTTATGTTGTCATTTCAGTGTCTCTCCCCCCAACCCCCCCCCCCCCCAACCGGGGTTTTCTTCCTCCCCTCGAAACTCTGTCACCTTTTTACGCCAGAGTGATGCAGCTTACGTTTTTTTCCATACTAGTCCCCCCTTCTTTCCCCTCTTACCCAGGTCCCTTACATCTTTATTTCGTTACGTAAATTGGGATTCCGAAAAAAGCGGCCGCCCGCTCCCCCCACACCGTCCTTTCTTTTTGTATGTCCGTCCTGACTCGTACTAAGTTCGTCGCCCGGCTATCTGCTATTGTACGTTTTATTTTATTGGGTCGCCATTCTCGATCGTAGCGGGCAGCGCCCTCGCGTGCCAAGACGCATTTCTCCTTCTACATCCATTTATATAAAGTCTGCACAACACTTGTGACGACCATGACGTTTAGCGTTCCAGAACCGGTAGGTCGGAGAATGACGAAACGTTCTGTCCCTGTAGTATAGATGTATTTTTAGTTTTTCTCCCACAGAGGGCTGTAAAACGGTCATTCTTTCTCTATTTGCTCCTTTTTCTGTTTCTACGATGTCTTGCCGCGCATTATTAATCCTTACAGTTCACGTCTCATAATTGTAGCTCATTGTGATTTCATGAGCTATATGTGTCCAGCTCCTTCGAGACGCGGCCCGCACCCCTCCCCCCCCGCCGAGGGCGCCAGCCAACCCTCGCAGCGCCCAGATCGTGCCTGTCACCCTCGTGGCTACAACTCGACTGGCCGCAAATTCGTCATGATTCTCCTCCTTTTTTCCCCCTCGGGCACTGTTCCCGTGTTTCCCGACTCGTGTTGTTGGATCATATTTCAATGTGCCCCATCCCCGTGTCACCATGGAAAGCCACTTGTTGCATGTAGTTTTCAGCGCGCCCGCTGAGTACCGCCCCTTCATTTGACCATTCATTGTGTGCCTCAAGACGTTCACCCGCCGTCTTTTATTTTACCAGGCTCTGTTTGAAAGTGAAAGGTTCTTCCTTACGCCCTTTATCGCGTCGTCGCCTTACAGGCTGAGGGTCTGTCTCCCTTCACCCCCATTGCATTCCCTCGCCCAGTTCAGCTCCTACTTCACCCTTGCGTGTGTGGATGCCCTTTTGGTCCGCACTAGCGAGAATCATATCTCAGTCATGCGATTCTTACAATCCAAAATTCTTTTTATCAAGTTCCTAGTGAGTGTCCCTACCATTGTTGAGAAAAGTAATTCCCTCAACCCACTCCACTCCAGTAACTCCCCCTGTCCCCTGACAGAGTCAACAGCGGTCGAGAGGGGCATACGCTACAACCCCAGTTGCCCCTAACGTTTCTTCCCTCCGTCTCGCCACCCACAGGTACTTATAGTAGTGGCGTTGTAAGTATACACCGGGATCTGGTGTTACTTGCCTCTATTGACTCCTTTATTCCCGCCGAACAGGAGATTTTTCAGTTTCAAGTTTCTGATCCCCGCTCCATACAGCTGGCCTGAACGCTCCTGCACCCATCCCTTCCAGAAACTAAGGTCGCGCTCCCCCCTACTTCCCTTCACTCTCTCGTTGTTTGAGAGAGCTGTGCGTTGCTCTGTGTTTTGGGCCTAGTTGATTTCCACCCCCCTATGATTTTTGCCTTTTTGTTTTAATGCCGGCTTTTCTACCTCTTTGAGGTAAGATCGGAAGGATTACTCTCGGACTTCCCCCCCGCGGTGCATACGTTCCGAGGTGTCTTCGACCCCACAAGTACGAACTATTCCCTTTTTTCCCCGCACGTAGTGGGAATACTGCCACTTCGGGTGATCCTCTCCCCTTTGTTCTCTTTGTCCCACGTGGAACCCACCAATGCCAAGCAGTTTTCCCTACCTGTGCCGTCCACATATACCCCTGGGGGGTTTACCGCATTCTCGCCATCTGTGGATTTCTTCTGCTTTCCTGGCGCTTAATTGTGAATGTATGTTGTTTCCACTTGTTTGGACTGATCCCTGAGTATTTTTTTCACGCTGTTGACCGTTAGCTAAATATCCGCAAGGCAGAGGAATGTTATTTACCTGCGTGTGTCCTCCCCTTCTCCAGGAGCCTTTCTGTTCGATTTCTGCCTTGAGTGGATTTCCCGGGCTTGCTTCAACGTGTGCATCGGTTTTTTGCACTCGTGTATCCACTGCGAGCCTACCAGGATGTTATAGTGACCTGACACAAATTGTCCCGTGTGTACCCTTGTTACACGCGGCCCATTCCCCCCCGTATAGAATGCGGCTGATTTGACAAGTTCCCTGATACGTTCCGGCGGAATGTTTTTCATTGCAGGCCTCCCTTCCCACGGATCACTCGGGGGAGGTGGAAAACCGTAGCCATGGTCGTCCTCCTTCTTCTGTGCTCCCCCTTGGCGACGATGGTTTTGCTTGACCTTGCTCTTCGCTAGATCACGGCTTTTGTGTGCCTGCCCCCGAAGTACAGACAGCGGAATTGTTTCTAAGCCCGAGGTGCGAAAAACAGGCCCGAACTCAAAAATGATCCCTCCCTTCCCCGTAGATATGTTGTCTATCCCGTAGACGGAGGTTTTAAAAAGTAGTGCGATGTGTGTGTGACGGGGTTGAGTTGGCATCCTCGAGCCCTTTTCACTCCTTTCCGTTGCAGTGCCCCACTCCATCTATCGGCATTTCAACAGTGAGGTTCTCTTTGGGCTATCCGAATGGCCGACTTCCCTTGCTGTCCACACGCACACCCCTTCGGCCATGAGTGACCCCTCACTTTTTTCTTTTCTGCCCTTTGACCATATTTTTGATCCAAGGACCGTCACGGATTTTCAACTTTCAGACACGCGGCCCCCGAAGCAAAGAGGCTTCTATATTGCCCACGCCAGACCCTCACCCCCATCACGGAACACTTCCATGAAGATGCGCTTCTCCATTTGACATAATATGCCGCGATTATGGATCCGTAGAGGAGAGCCGGATGGTGGTTATCTACCTAGTCCCGCCCCACTTTAACGGCCTCCGCGTCCGAACCTCCCTTTTCCGGCGCGCGCTGCCACTTTCCAGTTTGTGTTATTGCGACCTTTCCGTCCCTGTGTAACCCTTTCGTCGACGTATGTGAAAATATGTTTGCTGCTGTCCCCTTCTGTGAGGCCTGATAATGGCCAGGTGTGGCTCTTCCTAGCTTTGTAGGGATGATCTCTTCCTTCCTCTCTACCTGCGGGGAGGATTTGGGCAAGCCGGTTGTACTGTTACCGTCTTCGCCAGCCGTATGACGTAGTTCCAGCGCTCTCGTGGATCGGTCCGATGAAGAGTTGATCCTGTGCTCCCCCGCGCCGTAGCAGCAGAATCTTCCTTCCAACGGTCTAGTTGAACCATTGATCCAGCGCCATCCACGCACCCTCTGGCGCTTTAGTGGACTTATTTGGATGGACACCATAGTGTACATGTCGCCTGCACATTCCACCCTTAGACGCTTGGGCGGTGCGCTCCCCATTTTCCCTTTCCTCCAGCAAAGCCGTGCGGACCGCTACGCGACATTGTTTCTCATAGGCTTGCGGGATATTAGAGCGAGAATCTAATGTTGTCCTTTCTTTTCGTTCCAGAGATACTGTGTGTTTTATGTCTGTTGTCAGGGACACTTTGATCCCCCACACTATACGTGTGCCGGCCGCCTAACGTCGGCTTGCCGAGCGCCTTTGTAATATTACGGGAATTTGCAGTGACTTGACCGCGTTGTTTTTTTGTTTTTCCCTGGCCCGTTATAGGTATAGAAATTTGTGACGAAACGGATCACGGGATTGTTGTCTCTGCACTCCGCTCCCCGGTTCGCGCAGCCTCCTGTAGAGGCCGTACACTGGTTCTCGCGCTTGTGGGTCATATTGTGGTATGCATCATTGCTTAAGTAGAAACCATTAACCAATTTCGCGATTGTACCCCCTTCCTCAACCGCTCTTAGTGCCGAGGCACTTCGGAAACATTTCGGGCTGCCCTGTAATTGAATCTTTGCACCATCCGAAGTTTGCACCCCCTGATACCCAGGTTGTCTCAATTCCCGCCGCGTCGGCGACGCACGTCGATTAGTTGTTTCCATAGGTCTTACCAGAATGATGGCCCTGACGCTGGCTTTTTTTCTCCTGTAAGCAGATCAACCTCACCTCCCCTTTCTTCTTTTTCCCCTACCCTACTCTTCTTTTGTAAGATGTGTATGACTGTTGCTACCTTAATTATTATGCTATGCTTAGTCGGATAGGGCCCCAGACGCACTGAAACGAATCATATATCAGATTTTCTGGGACGAATTTCTCACCTACCTTACGCTACTCGACGCTTTCTTACTTGTCCCCTTTAGGATGAAATGATGAGCTGTCCAATTGCGGGCTCTACTCCCGAGCTACTCTCACTTATTTCCTCACGTACATATTTCGAGCCATGTTAATTCCTTTTCCATGTGGTGAAAGTTAGCCCTCCTCCCCCTCTTCTCGCCGTCATGTTTTAAAAAAAATTTGTCTATCTTTCCCATCCGTTACCACTGCCTCTGTCCTGTCTATTTTTCACCGACTCCCCAGCTTGGGGGCCCTTGGTAGGTGCTTCCTTCTTTTTCCGCTGGGGCGGTTCATGAGAATTTGGTTCGGTTCAGTTCTCTTCTTTGATGGAGGTTTTGTTTTTTCCACGCAATTGCCCGCATTTCTGCCCTTTTATGCGTGTGCCTGAAACTGATAGGGGATTCCACGGACCAGGTTTTGCCAGCTTTGCCGACGTGCCTTCCTACCTACCCAAACTCATCTCGAATCCTTTTTATGTTCGGTTGATGTCATCGGACCCGCTGTTTTTAACATCGCTTGGTTGTAATTCTTATGCTGGGAAATACTTGTAGCAGGAGTGCTGAAACAGCCTACCTTCTATTCGACTTCCTGCGGGTTGTTCTCGCAAGGTCAGACGAGGAATTCAGACACAATTCAGCTTGTTACTCTACTTTGAGACTTCCCGCTTTTGCCTGAGTCACTGAGACTTTTTTTTACCCGGCGGTGAGGATCTTAGATCTTGAGGTGATGCCGAATAGAGATTGTTACTCCCTAATATCTTACGCTGCCTCTGACCGTTGGAGGTTTCGTGCTGCGTCTGCCCGCCCTCTCGTTCGCGAATGGACCTTAGGATAGTTTCTTCGCCCTTCCCGGTGCGCTATAGCTTTTTTGGTTCCCAAATTGGCGGTGCGTTCTCACTTCTTCCCACGGTCTTGTTGCCGCCGTCGACGATCTCTTTGAATATTCTGGCTTTGTGAAGTCTTCTTTTCTCCTCTTTTTTCGTGTTTCCTGAGTCAGATTCTATCTCTTGCATTCCGCCTACATCGTCGACTGTACCGATCTCCTTGGCTCTACTGTTTCAAAACTCAACGTCATCATCCCGCCTTATCGATCTTTCCTTCCTGCAAGTCCTTTCAAAATGATCATCAAGCCAAAAACCCTCCGCTGCGGCCACGTCTCCCTCTCAAGTACCTGGCCAAGTACTTTTCTTCCGAGCAGCGTTAGTCTAGCGTATTTTTTTCCATATCCAATTTAGAGCAGCGCACTCACCCCTCTCCTACAAAATTCCTTACCGTCAAACTTCTAGAATGCACAAAACTAATCGAAAATGTCCTGCCCCGTGCGATAGTTTCAAATTGGCGCGGCATTTCAGACCTACTCTCTTTACACCCGCCCTCGTCTTCATTCACGCCTCTAGTTAATTGCAAAAGGAGCAGAGTTTTCCCCAAATGCTGCCCAAGTTGCGTGTCAATTTCAAAACAAAAATTACAAGAGTCCTTTTCACCGGTTTTATCGTCGAAGGATTATCTTTCTCTTCTTTTTCTACCCGGAAAACGCCATCCTCATTTTTTTTCTTTATCCGCTAACGTCCCACAGAAGGAGAACCCGGAACAAAAATCCCCCCCGTTCCAGACCCAGCCTATACAGAAATTCACCGCTGGACATCCTCGCTAGTCCTGCTTGACATCCTCCATGTATTCTTAAACTGGCGGAGTTCTGTTTCCACCTCACTCTTTTAGATACCTCCCCCTTGAGCCAGTCTTTACACGATTTTTCTCCCTCTTGAACCTTTGTTGTCCTACCGGTATATTCCCCCGAGGGATTGAATTTGGAATATGGAAGGTTTCCCGCCTCCTGAGAGAGTCAACGCAAGTCGGATACTTCCTTTTCTAACCATCGGATGGTTACTGATAGATTCGCGACAATTGCACCTACAACACAGACCTCCAATGAGACTCTCTAATCCATAGGTCGAAATCATCCCAGTGAACTCAATGATTGATATCTATGTTCCTCTACCTGACACCAGAATCGTATCTAATTTTCATTCCTATTAACATTCCTGAGGTTTTCTCATCACAGGTCTCTATTAAAAAAGTCTTGTTGCGCGTACCCCGTGTAGATAAACTGTATGCTAATTCCAACTCTCCCGTGTTAAAAGGAGGACATTAGGCTCTTATGTGAGTTCTTTTGAAATTCAAGGAACCCTTTATTTTATTACACTTGATGCGATTAGGCGTAATGGTCTCGATAGAGGGATACTCGTTTTCGGTCCCGTTGTCGCGGCTGGCCCTTATTTCCTCCTTTGTAATTCTTTAATACAACTAGCCTAATTTCTCCCACGTTCTTCCATCGACGCCCCCTCCCCCCTTTCTGCGACTTTTTAGACCGGGCTTTCACAGCCGTGGTACAAACCCTATTCTTTAGTCGAGCATTATACCTTTTTACTCTTTTAATCAATTCCTCAAGTTTCTTTCGCATTTTCCGATTACACTCTCTATGTTACCCCCCTTACAGAGCAAAAGGTCTTACCGAGTCTGGTCCCCCTGATTCCCCACCCCAGTCTATCACTTTTTATCGCTGAGGATCACCCTCAGCTTTGAATCCGCTGTGAGATCACCATCTGACTGCGAGACCAGGCACAACCGACCGCTCCATCTGATCTTTATCTCACGTAATATGCGTCAAGGCTTACTTAATCTGGAGTAAACCAGATGATGTGTTCCTGGCAATCTTAAAAAACCTGTACGTTTCGAGCAAAATAGACCACCCATGGATGAATCAAGTGCAATCGCGAATAAAAACATTAAGAGATTTTGACATCACGTGTTGAGAGACCGAATGGTCGATCGAGATTATATATGCCAGCTATCCGATACCACTTCTACAATCGGCCCCCTTCTCAGAAAGTCCCTCCATGAACGAACAACCCCAAAGGACTATTTCTTCGTTCCCTCACACCCAATCTCTAACTCATTTCCCCGCCTCCCCGACCCTTATCCTAGGTTTTATGACCCTAGACGTGCTCATGATTTCCAGTCAAAGGATTGTCAGCTTCCATATTTAATCTCTTAGAATTTTGTAGGGGCTTTCTTTCCCTGGACGCGCCTAGTACTTCTCTAGTAGTAAAACAATGTTACCGCTGCTCCCCTTACATTCCTTCTATTTCTGGACGTTAGTCCGGTGGTCGATGAACCCGTTTACGGTGTTTTTGGCCCCACTGCTGAATGTTATTTATTGTTTTTCTTTAGTCCAGCCGGGTCTGAGTCTCCACTTCCGCAAGTATCGTTATTTCCGGAATAGGTTACAGCTACCTCACTGACGTCATCTACTTCCAAGACGTAACGTCTTGCTTTTCGTTCAAAAATTTCCTTGGCTTTCTTTTGCGCTCTCATATTATTTCGTTCTTATGCCAATCTTATTCCTTTTCTACTGTTCAAAGCCGGATCCCACGAACTTATTATGGTTTTCATCAGTCTCCCTGATTCAAGGCTATTCCAAAGTGGTCATTTTCTTTTAACCCAAGCTTTGGCATTTCTATCTCTAGTGACCACAGCTCTTGAAAAAATATATCTCTCCCAATCAGCTATCTACGAATCCCCGGACCACTATTCGCTTATGTTGGTAACCACGTTTAATTCTCACATCTGATCCTCCAATTAGTATATTCTACCATTTTAGTGCTCTCTTTAATTATTTCCTTGTTGTCTCCATCTCTACATTTTCCTTCGATTCATAAAGTCATGCGCGAGCCCGGAAATCCGGAATCGTATCGAGCTTCCGTCTCCGGCCCGGTCCTTTTGGCATAAAAAAGTTCCGACCTCTCTCTCCACAACCTTTCATCCCACGAAATGCCCAACCGCGAGTGTACAAAAACTTTAAAATACAGCACCGCCCCTTTCTCCTTCGTAACTTTTTGCTCAGAACTACCCCTTGCGTTTCAACTTTCATTTTTGTTAATACCGTCCTAAGTCGCTCACGACGGTACCACAGGAGACCGTTAGGCTTTCCTGTTCCGTCCGTTGCCTCCCCGTCAAGGATTCCCCATCATGTCCTGGATGAAACGTTCCTCTGGATTATTCGAGCCTTAACTTTAAAACCTACAGCGGCGAGTTCCGCTCCGACCTACTCAATTACAATTCAAATATATTTTTCCTTCCCTTCCGCGTTGGTGTTTGTTTTATTGCGCTTTGGGGGATAAATGTTCGTTCTTCGGGTCTTCTTCTTTGCCGCTTGTTTGCTGAAATTATGTGGTAATCTCTTTTCATGCCAGGAGAGGTTTGTGAGGAGGTTCGCCTATTTTCCCGTGACCACTGCCCGTAGGTTGTCGTAGCAAGTCTGCTATTCTCGTACATGGGCAAGAGAACATTATCCAGGTGTTCTTTTCACTTCGGGGCGCTGTAAATTATTACAACGCCAGGGGGCGTGAGTCTAGTTGCATGCCTTTTCCCCCCCCTTTTAGCCATCAAGTTGCTTCCAGTCTGCAACGTTTTTAGATTAGGGTCGCGTGTGTTTCACTCTGGCTGCGCGGCATTCGCTCATTCTTTTGAGGGCAGGTAGCATGCGCGGGGGATTTCTTCTCTTCCCCCACCTCAAGGAGGGGGTTTGAGATTTCGACGGCGGAGCGGGCCCTCAGCGTTTGATTCACCACACCCCGTTTGTTTTTCCTGACTTTATTCTTATTGTTTGTGCGCCCTCGCCTTGTGTCCCTTTCAACTCCTCCGTTTGCGTTGCCGACCCTTTTTTTTTTTTTTTTTTTGGTTTTGCTTACCCCCCGCTTTTTCTTAGAGTTTATTAGGGGAGCGTACTGGCCGGCTTTTTCACACCCCTGTTTCCTTAGGTGCTTTCAATTTCTTTTTGCTTGTACGGTAGCTTTACCCCCACCCTCCCCTTTTACCTCCGCACAGACCCCTAAGTCCACTATTTCGACCCCACCGGGTCCCCTTAACCTTTCCGGGCTCGTGAACACTCCTCATCAACAAAAATAAAAACTTCTTGTAGTTTTGCCCCGGCCGCCTCCGTAGCAGCTCCCCCCCCGTCTGTAGGAATTAAACCTACTCCCTTGTTTAGATTTTTTTTGTGTGTATTTCAGCTCTTTTTTTTTCTTTTTTTTCTTTTTTTTATTTGATCTCCTTAGTTTTCTGTACGTTTTATACCCATCTATTGATACCTTATCCCTCGTACCACTCGCGAATTCTGAATTCCAACGCTCGTGACATCAAGTATTGATGACTTTAATCATCCCAGAATCCTGAGTTCTTTGGGTCGGATGAGGGTACCTCCTCTCTCCCCTGAACTCTTAAACGATTAAAGGTGCCCCACTAGCGCACACGCCGAGGGGACCCAAACGTGACTTAATAATCGCATGTGGCCCAAATTTGACCCAGTGTTAAAAATCTTCTTGTTCCCCCTATCGGCTTGTGACTCCCTCTTTTTTTTTTGTGTGTTTTGTATGTTTTAGTTGTGTTTCCGGGCCTTTTATGTCCTACCGCTCATTTTCGCCCCCGTCGCGTCTTGAGACGGTTTTTGTCCCGCCTTGGAACGGCTGTTCCCGCGAGACGGCCTATGTTGTTACTTTTTTTGTCGCGTCCTTCGCTGTACTTCGGTCTTGTCGAAGATTTTTATGTGCGGCTTTTGTTTATTGCTCTTGTGGCCGAGATAGTATGATTTCCTCGCCACTTACAACTTCCTTTGCTGAGGGCTTTACTCGTGTATAATGAATGTCAATTCATTTGGAATTTCTTTTTTTGTCGGCTCTCTTCTTCTGTTACTATTGCTTAAGCTCTCATTCGAGAGGGTTTCATTTTGACTCCTGAGTGAAGGTAATTTGATCTTTTCTGACTTTCGATGCATCTCGAGTTTAATTATATTTCCAACATGCAGGTGGTTTTGATTTATTTTCTCTAAAGTCATGGTGTAACTCAACTAGCCTGTGAGGCCACCCTAGGCTTGAAAGATCGGTCCTTTCCCTAGATCCTACTTGGACTTTGAATCTATTTAATTTTTTTCTAGTAACCGGTTATAGATCCTTGTTTTAGAATAAGCGCTAAAGTATTGTGTAGAGGCGGGAATTTGACCTGGCCTTTTGTCTCATAGGGCAGTATTTTCGGATCCCCGCCGGTTTAGTAACTTTTGATTCTACACTCTCTTTCTAGTTATGGAAGTCGCGTTTTGCAGCGCCTTCCCGCGTCTTTACTCCATTTTTCGCGTCCCGATGCGGACTATATTTTAGCTTCCCAGAACGTCTAATGGCCCGATCACTTGATCTCCGTTTTCTCTGACTTTTCGCAGTTTAAATGAATCGTTTCTATAACTGCATTTCACCCTCTATGATGGGGCGGCCTTTACCCGATAGATCATGTTCATCTTGTTTACCGTATCAGCTTAGATTATTCTTTTTGTATCCTCGATAAAAGCTCATTTTCTTCCCGCCCATTCTTTCTTTTTGAAAGCATTTCTCAACCGACTTAACCTCGTTGAGGTCTCAACCTGGTAGCGTTCCATTACTCACCCTTCCCTCTTTGATTTATTTGTCGAGTCTCCAAAGGTGTTTCCAATGGTTTATAATTATTTCACCGCTGTTACTTGAGGATTGATCCTATAATCTTTTCTTGGATTCGGCTTATGTCCGGCTTTGAGGTTCGGTTTGTCTTTCCGGTTTTCTATTTTTGGAGATGAGTTAGATGAATAGGCCTTTTCTTTTTTTCCAATATCTATTCTTTCTTGTGCCAGAGAGATCCTTCGAAGCCCTGGCCTTTCTCGATTTCTTTTTGTGCCGGTGTACGTTACAGGTTTATTTGCGACCTTCTTTTGAAATCGTAGCCGGTGCATTGTTCCCGGGGAGAAATTACGGATTTGTTTTCCAGGTTCTTTTCCTTCCACCTCTCCTTTTTTTTTCGAGAAATAGGATTTTTCTTTTTTAGATTCTTGTGAATTGGAGTAGGATCTTCGGCGTTCTCTCGGAATTTGCTTACCCTATTTTCTGATTTGATCCGATTCCACTTACTACTCCTGTAGCTCTGTTACTAAGAGGAGTTTGTCGTGATGGTTTTTTCCTCTCGACCCTGTCGGCCGAAAGTGTATTTGGCTCGATGTTTGTCTGTGTTCTCCGGCACTTTGCTCGCCCTTTTTTTCGACGTCTTATTTGTGGTTGCGTTCGACTATTGGATTCTTCCAGATTCCCCTTTTCGTCTTAGATGTAGCTGCAATTGACTAGGCTTGGCTT
>Ga0179593_1679710_pt1 | contig 16555 bp, 16 predicted proteins | sample CZODoug2_1_08_16_FD_185931 | JGI IMG/M metagenome (GOLD analysis project Ga0179593, IMG submission 185931) | Vadose zone soil fungal communities from Angelo Coast Range Reserve, California, USA - CZODoug2_1_08_16fungal (PacBio error correction) | ecosystem: Environmental > Terrestrial > Soil >... | reverse complement strand
CCACTGCCGTTGACACGTTGACAAGCCGGTTGCATGGCCTTTGACTCGTTCCACCTTCCACACTTTTTCCGCCCGTTTCAAATTTTTTATGTTTCCCCTTCCGCAAATTTTTCTTTTCGAATTCCGCGAGGTCCTGTTTGGTTGGATTTTTCACATCCTTTTCAAGAAGCACTTTGCTGCAGGGTCTCCCTAGGGGCTCTTTCTCCCTCTTTGTGCCCTACGCTCCTGACTCTCCTTCTCCTTCCCCCCATCTAGTCCCACAAACCGACCCCCTCCCCGGCTTTTTCTGCCCCTTTTACTTTTTTGACTTTTTTTTTCGCGTTCATCTGGCTGCCATCGCCTTTTCCTTCCGGATCCACTTTTTTTCATCGCGCGCGGATGGGGCCAAAAGATCCGACCCTTTCCTTTCTTTTAATGACGTTCTCCTTTGAATCTTCCAGCCGGGATTCTTCATGGTGGCGCGCCCTCGTTCACTTCTCCGCGAGTCGTCCTGGAGCAATTCACTCATTCGCCCTTCCTTGTGCAATATCTTTGTTTGGACTGGCCTGCCATGGTGAACTCCTCGTTTTTGTCCTCGAGTCATCGGAGCGAGGTCGTTGCTGCGAAGCGCCTTTCCTGGTGGCCGCCTTTTGTTTTCCCCTCTCCCAACCTGGCTATAACGATCCCGGCGCGGAGTCTCTCTTCTTCCTCCACTACGTGAAAACGCCCTACAATAACGATATGCAGTTTCCTTTTCTTTTTATCTCCTTCGTCGTTCATCCTAGTCGCTTTTATCACATTTTGCTTTCCCTTTTCCCCCTTTCTTCCCTGCACCGGCTTCCCCCATTATACGATTTTCGCTTGAAATTTTCCATCGCTTGATTGCCCCCCCCTAGGACGAAAAGTTAAGTTACTCTACCGCATGCTCTTTTCCTTTTTTCCCCCCTAGTTGTACGCCAAATTTGGTCACCCCCTCCGTCAACGTCTCATATCGTCGGTATTATGAGTTCCCGCGAATGCCGGCGGAATTCCTAGACCCGTCTACGTCGCCCCAGCCGTCTGATAACCGAACTATCGCTCCAATCCTCGTGGGTCTGCTTGGGATCAAAATCAATCAGTCCCCCCCCCCCCCTCCGCTCGAGAAAACGCCCAGCGTAACGGAGTCTTTTTTTTTTCGCAAACTGCCGTATTCGTGGTAATCGGCGCTTGGTCCCGGTCTCATTTTTTCCCTTTCCCGGTGTTTTCGCTTGTCCCTTTCTCCTTCCCCGCGATAGCCGTATCAGCGACGTTTTGGGAACTTGACACGTTCACATGTGTCCTTCGTTGTGGTGTTTCTCTTTACGTCCCTGCTGTCCCAATTCTTCCGATTTTGACGACTTCGCACCGCGCGGTTCTTTTTGTGGCCCTCCCCCCTATTCCGTTCGTTCCACTGCTTCCACCCCTACCTTCCACGAATTTCCCACTTCCTGGCGTCGAGGCTTTACCTTTTTTTCCTCCCCTCCCTCTTTCTCTTTCACCGAAGTTAAGTAATATTTTGTCCCATCGAATCTAAATGGTTTTGTACCCATCTATCGAGCTCGTTTGAACTTCTTTTTCACTCCCCCGCGAACTGTCCCCCCCCTTCTTATTCAAAACGCGGTACGGTACTGCTTCCTTTTTTTCTAAGCGTTAGAACAGCCCCTCCGCGGTATTACCACTCCCCCCTTAATTCTCTTCGTCGCGGCTCGCTATTTTCCCCTCTCAAACTTTGCGGTGACGCACTTTAAAACCGTTTTCTTGAACTGGTGACGCCCAGCTCACTTCCTCTTACCCCGCCCCTCTTTTTTCCACGAGCGGTCCTTTTTCTTCTTCACTTGTCTTCACTTCGAGCATTTTTACTTTCACCGGCGACCTTCAGTCCCAGGCTTTTCACCCGTTTCACCCAAGCCGCATATCTTGCTGCGATTATCATGACTTTTCCCTTATCCCACAGGGAAGAGCTCCGCGCCGATCAGAGGCCTTTTCTGTCTTCTTCCCTCTCCTCCGTTGTGGAGATGTAGCCACCTTACCATCGGTTTAGCTCTTGCCTTTTTTTTTTTTTTTTTGATTCCCGTAGTCTTCCACATCCCTCTGCCCTTGCACGGGTGGGCCAGTTCCCTTCCCGCTTCGGGCCTTCCCCGATCCTTTTTTTTTACTGGGTGCCTCGCGCTGCGCCGTTCCCTTCTTCTTTCACTTTTCACCGATGGAATCGCCGTTCTCGTTCTTTTTTTGTGCCCTCCTGCTGTTTTACGAGTTTCATGAAGCCTTCCCCCCCTGCTCAACCTTTTCCTTGAGGGGTCTCCGACCGCGATGTCGAGGTTTTTTTTGTGTGCCTGAACGTAGGCAATTTTTCTCCCTCGGCTTAATCCACGTTTTTCCGCCAAGCTTTTTCTGAGTTTAGAGCTTTCTTTGCCGTTTCTTCGAAGCTGCCCTGCTGATCGATATAGTAATTTTTCTTTCCCGCAAAAACCAAAACCCCCCCATTTCCTTCTTACACTCCTCACCGACGATGTGTCCGATATGCGTTCCACCCTTCTCCCATCGTTAGCCCTCCGCGCAAGGCAAGGGGGTTCAGGTTCTTCTTTTTTTACGCATGCACTTTTTCCCTTCTCCCTTGACATGCCCCGTTTTGGATCGCTTTCTCATCGTCTTACAATTCCCCCCATCTGGCCTCCCGATTCCGAATCGATCCCAAATTCCCCTTCAGCGCGTGTAGAAGTGCGTCCCAAGGGTTTGCGCTGTTTTTTGTCGGCTACGCGCGAGATTTTTTTCCCAAGCTCCCATCTACACAAATAGTTCCTGCCCAATGACCGGACTCCTCTCGTTGAGGGACACTATTGCGAATGTGTTTTTCTCCGCATTTTTTTTTTTAGTTTTCTTGAGACGGCGAGTTGGTTGATGTTGCCCCATCAGATCCCCTTTCAGCGGGTGTTTTTTGCTTATTTTTTTTTTCTTCGACTTTTTTTTTATTCCCCCTTCTTTTCTTTCCCTAAGGAGCCCTTACTAGACCCCGCTTTGCGCTCCAGGGTCCCTCTATTATACGCCTTATGTTAACCCCATTTTTTTCCCTTTTAGTACAACACTCCCATTTTCTTACTTTCAGCAATGGCATGCGTCCCCTGCGGGAGTTATTTGTTTGTCAGCCTGCAGTCTTTTTGCGATAGAGCTTTCGTTATGTCCCCTTTCTTCTTGTAAAGCCGTTGAATTGGTCAACAATTTTTAAGTAACCAAAATTGTCTTCCGTTTTCTATGCTCGGCGAGGATACCTTTCCACCCCGAACCGGCTTTTGCATATCGTTTCTTGTTTGGAAGGTCTGGTCCGGTACGTCCGTTGACCTCTGATATGCCTTCCGTTTTAGAAAGCGCCTTCGGGCCCCCTCGCCTTCGTCGCCCTTTTTTAGCTGAGATGCCAAGAAAACCCATTTCCTCTTCCTTTGTATCGGAATTCCAGATGGAGTGCTTCCCCGATAAAGTTTTCGAATCCGGGAGTGTGAAACGTGCAGTGTCCTTGTCCAGTCCTTCTCTGAGTTATCGCAGCCATCAGGAAGAAGAGAACTTGCTTTCCCTTGCTTTACGGAATCGCTTCCCATCACGCCCAATTAACTGCTTTCACTTTTTTCCCCCGCTCTCCTGTTTTGCTGTTCCAGCCATGCTCTCTCGGCAGCAAGCTCTCGCCTTTCCCCCCCCTCTTCAAGATCTTTTTCCTTGTCCTTTTCGCCTTAGAACTCCCCTTCTCCTTTTTGCGTTTGGAGACGACCTCTTTCTTTTCTCTCGCTGACTTGGTGTGGTTTTTTTGCGTTATGATCTTGCGCTGCCCGTTTTTCTTATGTTTACATTATGGGCTACAGTTATCCACCCGTTGGACGCCCGGTTCTTATTGAGAAATATTTGCGATTTAATTTTTTTTCCCCCCCCACAACGTCTTCTTTGCAATGGCGCCCACACCGTCTGGTTCTGCGAAGTGATTTGACTCCATTCAAACCCCCCCCCCCCAGCCCCGCCCCCCCCCCCCCCCTCCCCCCCCCCCCCCCCCCCCCCCCCCCCGCCCCCAGACAAGTCCTGTTTTGCGACTGACTCTTCTTCCTTTCTTCTATCTTTTCCCCACTTCTACATCCGTTGTTGTTTTGATCTCTTCCTGCACGCAGAGTCGTTCCCCAGTTTTTCGGCAACTCTCCTTGGCAGGCTTTTTTTTTCCACTGACCATCACGGTTTTTTTCCCTGAAGACGCTCAAAGGGCAGAAACTCGTCCACAAGTCAGAAGGGTCGGTCCCGCGGTTGACATTCCGCGACTCCCTCCACGTTGGATCTCTTGCCTTATATTTTTCTGCTCTGTCCACACCACGTCGCGTCTCGTTCTCCCCCCAACGCGACCACAGCGGTTTTCCTCCGGCTTTCTTCCCGGCGGAACCTTTTGGAATTTTTTTGCGGCGTTTTTCCTCGCAGCATCCGCGAGTCTTCTTTTTTGAAAAAAGAGTTCTTTCGACAATGTCTTGGCCCGTGATTTTTGTCATCTTTCGTATTTTTCTATGAAGCCTTGTTTTTCTTCTTTTTTCGCGGCCCCTCTTTTCCACTTCTCTTTGACCCTTTCCCTTTGAATGAACCCCTCCGTATTACCACCTCCCTTTTTTTTCTCCTTTCCTCGTGGACTGTCCTCCTCTGACCATGCCGCCCAGTGAGTATTTTCTCAGCGTAATCCGTTTAAGTTTCCCCTTCGGTGCCCGACTCTTTTTCTTCTGCTTTTTTCGCGAAAAAAACTGCTTTTATCCCCCTCTCTTTTTCCTCCTTTTCATCAGGACCTCCCTCAAACAAGCAGTTACGATATGTTTTGTCCCTTCATCCATCGCCCCCTCGTTCGCCGGATAGTCCCCCCCGGTCCCTTCCAGTGGTGGACCCCCCTAAGGCGTTTTGCCCCCCTTTCCCCCGCTTTACATTTTAAGTACACGAGTGTCTCGAACGCGAGTGCTAGTGGCGCCCGAACCGCGCCCGCTGTGGGGGAAGAATCTGATCCCGCAGGCTGGGACTCTCCTTCTCGGTTTGCCACCTGCGTTTACGATGTGCCGTGTAATATTCGGCGCGCAAGGATAGGACGGCGCGAATGTGCGGCTCCGTTCGACCAACGCGGTGCGGAGTATCCTCTCCCTTTTTTTTTTTTCTCCCCTAACAGACCACAGCTCCATTTTTTTTTTTCGCGCTACAAATCCGCTTCAATCCTTGCCGTTCGCGACCCCCTCCAAAGCGACTGGAGGCGCGTCTCACTAAACAATAGACGTAGCGCGTGTCATTTCCGCTCTGCGGCCGGTTGTTCGCACTACTTTTATCTTTTGTATCTTTAGCCTCTAGGCGAGGCCCGAGTCCCTTCCGTCCGCTTCCCGGCCTTGCGCCAAGCGACCTTTCAGGGTTCTGGTACGCTTTCTTAAGTCAATAACCCTGTTGCAGATGAGACCTTCCGGCAGCCTTTCCGGGGTTTTCGGCCCCGTCCGTTACCTTCGTCTTTGCCGTCCCCCCCCCCCCCCCCCACCAATTATCAAAAACGAAGACCTTTGCTGGATCCCCCCTTGTTTCTAACTTTTTCTTACTGCGATATGATGCGTACCCACGACGTTGCGGTGATTCCTCCTGCCTATGTCAATATCCTGGTTTGACTATCACCCGTCGAGCTTCTTCGTCCCCCTTCTCTCCTTAATCGTGCCGTATTTCGAGAGGTCCCATTGGAGCCACATTTCCTCCTTTCCCCCCCCCCGAACACCAGGCCAACGTCTTGCGGCTCTTTTCATCTTCAAGGTGGTTTGTGCTCATTCCTCCCCCCTTTCGTCAGTTTGCTTTTCCCTCTTCCACCAAGCCGCACCTGGTCTCTCCCCCTTCCTTTACAGAAGCCGTAAGTGGACGTTCTCCCCCTTCCTCGCATGCACCCTTAAAGTCTGTACGGGATTCGTTTTTCACAGGTTTCCTCCAACCAACCGCCGGTCCCAGATAATGTCTGAGTGCCTATCTAAACCCTAAACCCCCACCAGGGGTCAAGCGCCTCTCAGAATAGTTTCCCTTTGACCGGCCGCATCCTTCTCTGCTACCCTTTTTTTGTGGTTTTGAGAGCTTTTTCCCGAACAGATTAAGTGGTGGTTTTTGGTTTCGTGCCTTTTTGTTTCTTCTGCCCTTCATCGCCCATGATAGGGCTTGTGGTTGCAACTGGGGCGACTCTCTCTTGCTCTCCCCGATCCCGACCGCCTTTGCGCTCTAGTTTCCATCTCGGAACGCCAACGCTTCGTGTTTCCACTCTTGGTCAGTTGTATCTCGTAGTTTTCTTTTTTCCCCCAATCATAACCCCCCGGCGTTAGAAGTTTGTCTCGCTCGATTCGCCCCCATTTTCCTGAGTTCCGTTTGGGTTGTCTCGCTGATCCTCTAATCCCTCGTGGTCCGCAGGTATCTTTTTTGAAGCAGGAGGCCTCTGATTCACGCGCCTTACCGATTTTCGAGGAGTTTCCCCTTTTCGAGGATTTAGAAGCTCCCTGGCGAGCTCGATCTCGTACTTTACTTACCCCCCCCCCCAACGTTGCGCTTTTATTCATTGTCTCCGTCACTTCCAATCCCGATGTTTCTTTTAAGAGAGGAATCATTCTTCCCCCCCCCGTATGTTCAAGTCCCCTCTCTCAGCCGTCGTGTATTTCTTTTTTTTTTTTTCCCGCAGGGCTTTGAAGACCATATTGCTTTATGACCGGATACCCGGTTTCTACTTTCTCGCTTTCTTTCCCCCCTCTGACCACTCTTTTACTGATAGCTTCCTCCCCGACACCGACCAGGGATGTGCTCTGGCGCATTGATGCCAAGGAGGTCATTTTTTGGTTGCTATCAGCGCTAGATTCACCTCCTTCCCCTTACCCCCCCTATAGGGTCGCACCGGTCTTGCCTTGTTCGCCGGAGTTTGAATTCCGCTTTTACGGCTCTTGTGATTTTCCCCTATGATCTTTTGTTTCTGCTATGACGAGGGGCTGAGCTGTTTACCCAAGCTCCCCAACTTTTTTGATGGGTCTCTTTTTCCGGCTCGAAAAGGTCTTTCTTGCTTCTACGCGCACGCGTTTACCTTCTTTTCCTGGCCTTCTGCTGCGATCAGGATTCCTTTTTTCGACTCCGGCGATTCCGTTCACCTCTTTCCTTTTACCCCCCGCGACCTTTCTTCCCTCCTTTCCTCTCCCTGAGGGCAGTATTCTTAGCCCATTTTTTCCTGGTCGGCGTTTCGGCCTTTATGGCCGCCAATCACTTTTTTTTGCGTTTTTTCCCTCAGAGCTGAAACCTTTTTTTCTTTAGTCCCATTAATTTCCGTTTACCGCCGCCTTAGGTTCGTTAGGGGCCCCCACTGGCCTTTTCCCTCAACCCATTGTATATCGCGAACATATTTCTTTTCCGCTGTAGCCCTTCCACCCCGACCAACCTTTGGCATATTTATGGCTGTAAGGGGTAAGGGCGTCTCTTTGGCGCCGATGACGCTGCGCCGGGTTGTTTTTCTTCCATTTTTTTCTTTGATCTGAATCAGCGGCCCTCTTTCCCGGAAAGCTTCGGTTCAGGCGCGAAGAAACTTATAGATTGGATGCAAATTCCCGATGAAAGTAAATTGATGTTTTCACCGCTTACTGGCCTTCCCGAATGACAATTGCAAAAGCCCGTTACCTTCCCTCCCCCTTTCTAATGAATGATCCTCGGCCCTTTTTGAATCCCTCTTTCGCGCTAAGCTCAGAAACCCGGCTCCTACTCCCGGTTCCTTTCCCGATTCCCACGCCCCTTCCATGTCCATCTTTCCCCTCTTGCCGCCCGTGGAATCCTGGATGATGCGGCAGTCCGCCGCCGCCCCGGCATCCCTGTTTCCCTTAGCTTTTTTTTTAGAGCCTTTGCAGCCGCTGTTTTTTTCTGCGCTCGGAGTGACCTTCCCTCTTGGGTGCCCCTTGCGGTTATGAGGCTCTCCCCCTCGTCTGGATCCGAAACAACTTTTTAATCCACCACAGCCTCAGCCTGGCTGATTGTTTTCCCTTCACTTGCGTCCTCTTTCTTTCTTTGCCAACGTTGCTATGGCTTGCCCCTATTCCAAAAAGTGATGGTGAATTCGAGCGAAGTTAGACTTGCAAATTCTCTGGGTCAAAGACTTTTTTCCTTTCCCGAAGGGTCTTTTCCTCTTATATAACCGTTTTGAGAGAGTATCTTTCTGTTTCGACCAATCTTTGATTCCTATCGTGGCCTGGGCCCTGGGGGGAGTTTTCCTTCATCAACGTTTTTCTTTTTTGTTCCCGCCTCCTTTCAAAGACGCTGACACGTTTTACAATCCCTTCAAAGTATTCTCCTACTTTCTCCTTCCGCGTCACCGCTTGTGATTAGTATTCATGTCTTCAGAAAACGCTGTGATCGACCATCCCCCGGGCCTTCATCCTTAAAGGTGTTTTTCAACACCCCCTGCGAGAAAGTATCCTCTCCCCCGCTTCCTGGATTGAAAGGTCGGCAAGGTCGACCAAGTTTTTTTTTGAACTTTTTTTCGGCGGCTCTCTCCTCATCTCCCCTTCTTTCCCCAGCAGTTGCCGGCTTGGTCCCCCTCTGCTCCCGACAATGTAATTTTAAGGGTTCTTTTTCCTTTCTCCTGTCCTAGGACCGGGATTATTCGCTTCTTGGCTTCGCTGCTTCCCTTCCTAGCGGCCAGTCTTCGAATGCACGGTTTTTTGAACCCGCCAACGTGTGTCCTATACCCGCTTCTCATGGACCCTTTCCCGTTGACCATGTCTCCTCTGCCAATTTTTCTCAAGTCTTCCCTTCTTCTCTCCCGTTTGAAGGAGATGGCAGAAGAGATCGTTTTTTGGGCTTCGACCGCAAAAACGCATGGCCAAGCCTTCGACCTTTTCACTTCTTCTCGACGGTTTTACCTCTAAGCAAAAAGCCGTACAACCTATTCTTTTGTATCACTCGCTATATATATGGTCGCGGGACTTCATTTCAATTCCATTTGTGTACCAAGCCTTTGCATTTTGCACCCTTGCCCGTTCCCGCGGTTTCAATTTCCCTTTCGAGTTGCAGCTATGCGACGAAACGCAATCCTGGTGGCTTCGCCTAGACGACCCAGCCGAATACAGTGCCTAATAGTTTATTCTCTGACTTTTTTTTCTTTAAGAACCGTGGTTGTCCTCCCCCTTTTTCCCATTTAGGGCCGGATCATCTCGGACACTTGCTTCTCTTTCCTGATGCAGAGCCAGAGGTAACCCGCTGCGGCGTTCAATACCTTCCTTTCCCCTGTGTTCCTTAGCCATAAAAGAAAAATCTTCACGGGCAGCGTGGGGAGGCTTTTCTTCCCCCCTAAGCTTCCCCAGTCTGAGCCGACCTACATTCTTGCGCGATAACCTTCCATGTAGCGCGCCTTTCCCTCTCTCCCCGTACTTTCTTTCATGCTCATTCGAATACTCCTCTTTTGTCTTGGCGGCTCTAGGATTTCTTTCTAAATTCCCATCCCCGACTTCACGGCATTTGCGCCACGCCCCCCTTTTCTTTTTTGGGTCGCTCGAATTCGCCCCTTTTCGATTTGCCCCTTGGAAATCGTGCGCAGCGTCTTTGCAGTCAATTCCGCAACTATGGTCTTTCGCTGCAGTCCACCCCATTTCTTACATCCCTGCGCCCAATTCTTGCTTTCTTCCCCCGCCTTTGGAATTTTTGGCTTCCTGTTCGATCTGTCTTTAAGGTTTTTTGAAGTACATCCGCCAAAGGGATGATCAATCGCCTTTTATCCATCTGGAATAGAGCCTTCCAGCAATCAATTCCCCTTACTTCCAACCTCGTTGATCTTTTCGGTTCTTATATCCCCTTTAGCACCCTTAACTTTTTCCCCTCTCACCCTTAAAGCCCGAGCACTCGCGTACGGGTTCTACCGGAACTGGAAAATGCGCGGGACGCTCGCTCAGGACCCCATTTTTCTCAGACCGGATGATCGTCCCCCTGACAACGGTAGTACTTTCTTAGTTCCAAGCCTTTCTTGAGTCCCCCTTCGGTCGTCTTCGCTGCGGCACCAGATCGTGGAGGTGGAACGTCCCCCGCTCCTCGTCGACCCCGTGTCCCCCCTCCCGGCTATCATGTCTGCGATGGAACTTCCTTCTTACTTCCACGCAAAACACCCCCCTTCGACGATTTTTTAAGCTACGCTATCTCTTTTCCCCTCGTGCGAGAGTGTCTTTTATCTACTGATTTTTCGATGACGATATTGACTTTTTTTTTTCGGAATGACGACGCGTTCGTTGAATTATCGACATCCTTCCTTTCCGGATGGTGGCCACGTTTGACTGGTTAGTTGACTTACCCCTTCCCGAGTAATTTCCTGTGTATGTTCCTCCCTCAGATTAAACGGCCCCATGCCATCTTAGCTCGTGGCCCTATGGAAAGGGAAGGGTCCCTCTTTGCGGATCTCGTGATTCCCTAAGGTTTCTTCTTTTTCCCTAGCGATACGCCCCCTTTTAGTTCCGTTCCTCGCGTTCCCTTCCTAACGTTTCCTGTTTGGGATTCCGCGACTTGAGGAAACAGTACCTTCTCTCAACTTCCCACGAGTTTTCTGGATTCCGTTCTTTTCGAAGCAGCACTTTCTTTTCTCTGTGACTGTATGAACAACCTCGGATCATCGTGGACCACGGATTATTCACTCGAGGTAGTCAACTCCTTTGTTCAAAGTGATCCTTTTTCCCTTCCTGCGCGCCCGGCAAGTGTAGCCTTTCTTGGTTCCGTAGGGCTCGAAATTTCCCAAGTTTCCTGACTGCAAGTCTTCCCGGCGTTCAGTCACACCCTGAACCTTGGGGACTCGTATTTCTCATCGACTTCCACAGGAGTTCGTTTCCCAGTTTTCTTTCCACTTCTTTGCGCTGGTGGATTATTCTTCTCTCCCAAACGAGATCGGTCTTTACGTGTTTCGAAAACCCCTATTGATCTGAGCCTTCTTTCCTCTGCGGCGTTTCCATTAAAACTCCGATCCGGCTATTTGTTCGATGCTTTCCCTTTTTTTTGGTGGGGGGGGGGGGGTTTGCCTCCTCTTTTGATTCCTTTGTCAGTTCCTTGACTGAGGGAATTCATTATATAATTTCCCGCGCCGTTTATTTTCGATCTCTTTTTTATGCGACGGTTTTTTTTTCCCCGGTCTATTTATTTCGCACGCGACCTCTAGGCATTTCTTCTGGCCTTAAGTATTCCGATTCTTCGATTCTCGCAGTGACCATCTGGAACAGTTGGCGTACCCCTCTATTGGTCACGCATGCAGAGCTTCCTGCTATCAGATTCTTCTGCCAACTGGTTCTTAGGACCGCACTTCCTCGCGGCTTTTGCTTCTTGCGCCCATCGTAGTCAATTTGCACTTTTGCCCCCGGTTGAATTTTTCTCCCCTCCTTCTTTCACCCCTGGAATTTAAGAACCATGTTATTGAGCCAGAGGTGATTGATCCCCTTCTGGCTCAAATTGCAACCCCGACCCTTCCCCTTTTATACTCTCTCTTATACTGGCTGTTTGCACGTGTCCCCACCTCAGGAGCCTTCTGAAACGCGCGGGGTTTTTCTTCTCCAGGCTCAACTCTGTTTTTCACATCCAGCTTTTCCTCCTTTTCCCCGGTAGCCGTTCCCTTTCCGCTTCTTCGTACCCCGAAAAAGGCCAGATGACACCTTTTTCGGTAACGCTTGCATAATCCCTTCATTTCCGTCAATGCCCCACAGCGTTTGGAGAATCCTATTTTGTGAATTCTCACACGAATGACGATATTTTCCTTTCTCTTTTTTCAAGCTTTTTTCATCCAGAGATCCTCGGCCGAATTTTGTTTCGCCCGTGCTCTATTAACCCTCACACGGCCCTTTCTGTGCCAAGCCGCCTCTTGATGGCAGCGTACTTCTTTCTTGTGCGAGGCATTCCAGATCGCCGCCTCCGAAACGCTCCCTTTTTCCCATTCGTGATCCGATGCTGCTCCTCTTTTTATGGAGAGAGTTAATTCCGCCGGGGATGGGTGTTGCCTTCCGAGGTATTGAGGCCCGGCAGCGTTTCGTGAAACTCTTTTCCCAGCTCTCCCCCACATTTGGGACTCCTCCTGTTTTTGATTCCGGAGTAATCTTTTGCGTTCCAACGTTTTTGGTAACACTCTCACACCTGAATGTGGCTCTTTTTTAATCCCGGAATGCCCCCACTTATTCTTTTGCCCCTCCAGTTTTGAGAGGCTCTCTTCCGGTTCTCTTTTACGAACATCTTTCTTTGTGTGAGAGAGATGACCTCTCCCACAGCAGCTAGACCCCCCAAAACGTATTTGGCTCCAGCTTTTCTGTCCCTTTCTTTCTAACTCGCTCGGACATCCCCATACGTTGGAGACGCCCTAAAAGTCCCCCTTGCAAAATTGGTAGACCCCTATTTCTAAAGTATCTCGGAATGACGGGTGCCCCGAGTTGGTGGGATTCCCAACCGTTTCCTCAAGAAGACGCTTTCTGCGCCCAAAGATCGATTTCCCTTTCCACCCGGGACCCTGGTTTCCAAACCCATCTGATCTAAGAGCTTCCCAACCCAAACGATCCCCCGCTTCTGCCGCCTCGAGCATTGGGAGGAAACTTGCCTTTTTCCCCTTCCCTTCGCTTTTCGGCGTTGCGGAGTCTTTTTCTTCTTCCTTTCCAGTGATTCAACGTCGGGACTCTAGCTCTTCTGTTTTGTCAAGAAGGGCTCCATCACATGATGCCGTTTTCTTTTCTATGAGCCTTTCAATCTGAAGAATTTACTTCTCTCTTCGTGGATGGTGCGCGGATAATCTTTCCCCCCCGGCAATGGCTCGTATTACGTTCCTCCCCCCTCAGTATTTGCAGCCTGTGAAATTTAACTGGTCATTCTCAATGGATTCCCCCCCCCCTTTCCTTTCCCCCCCCCTGTGACGCCGATTTCCACTTTCTAGGCAACTTTCCAGCCCTGAGGAGCATTCAGACGGCTAGGCCCTAAGTAGGGACAGATGTTGAGCACTCTCCGCCCAGCCTGGTCCCCTCTTTTCCCTTTTCAGGGACGTCATCGGCCCCGGACCATTTTTTCACCCCCACAACCGATTCCCCCCCCCACAACGTCTGCCCCCAAGGTACCCTTTTCTTTGAAGGGTATCTCTCGCAGCATCTACCTATAGAAGTCTTCTCTCCCCCTTTTATTAAATTCCCAGGTTTGGCCCCGGATTTTCCTTTGCCCCCCTGACGTTACCGGTTCCCCTTTTTGTAATGTTTCTCCGCTCTGCGAAGCACCCCCCAAGCGCGTGATCTTTACCTTTTGACCCTACCATCGTTCTTTTTTCTGACCACGAAGGATTTTCGGCATGTTTCTCCCCCTCCCCCCTCTGTGGTGTATCAAAATGGTAACCTTTCAAGTATGGGCTAATAGTCCCCTTTCGCTTCTCCCAGCTTTCCTTTTTCGCGGCAGTTTGGAGAAGTTAAGCTACGAGTAGACCTCCCCCCTCTATCCATATGACTCAGGCTCCCATCCCCTCCGTCCTTCCCGCTTACTCTTTTCTCTGTTTACAAATTAATCCATTACTCTTGATCCCTCCCACTATCGGCTTCGCAGCCCCTCCAACCCCGCCGCTTAGCGCGTGTTCCCTCCCTCTTTCACTGTAAGGCCGTTATCCTGGGTCAACGAATCTTTTTTTTTGTTTCGTTGTTTTTTTAGCGCCCCTCCTCCTTCTCCTCAACCAGCGCACTTGCACGTTATTCCTTTCATTGCACTCAGTTGTCGGGTTTTTGTTTAATAGAGTAAAAATACTTTTCTTGTTTTAAGTCTTTTACCCCCCCCCTCCTCGTCTGGCAGCTTGTAGTTCCCATTTCATATTTTTCAGGCCCTCCTTCCCCCCTTTCGACCTGCGACCCGCCTTTCGCTTCTTTGCTTCAAATTCCGGTGCATTCATTTCTTACCTCTCTGATGATTCCTCGTTTTCCGTCTACCGTGTAAACCACAGATCATTACACTTGGTTTTGACTTAAATGGACACAGAGAGATTGTCCTCTCCAGTGTCCGTCAAATCCCGCTCCCCTGGTCCTCATAAAACGTGACTCCCCTGTTCATTCGTCTTTGGATACCCAGTCGAGGTCCTTCTCCTAGTACTCGCGTCGGCTAGCAGACCCCCTTCCCCATTTCCAAGGTTGCGCGCTACTCCTCTCCCTTCATTCTTCCAACTCGTAAGCGCAGGCTTGGTTACTTTCTCCCGCTCACATGTAGTACACCGTCTCTTCCCTTTTCCCCCCGAAAGGCCGTTCCGTTCCCTCTGCTCTTTCCCCCCCCCGTCAATACTACTTTCTCTGTCCTTCCAGCTTGCGAACCATCCCACCACGTTTTAAATATCATGTGCGATTTTTCCTCTCTTCCCTAAAGAAACAAACAGGGAAAGCGCTCCACTATCTAGTCGGTCATTTCTCATATCCTTTTTTCCAAGCCTTTTGTTGTGGTTTTGAAGCAGAGCTGAGAACTTAGAATTACTCATCGGACGTGCGGGTAATATTTTTTGAACATGGCTCGTATGAATTTCCCTTGCTCCCTTCATCGGGCTGAGTTGTGCCACTGTTCCGGTTAGCAGTACTCCCGATCCGACTCTTTCCCTGTGCGCCAGTTTTTAACTTCTTCACTTTGCTTAAGTTCCCGCTTCGTGGTCCTCTCTCTTACCTTTCTACCCATTTGATTTTTTCCCCCGGCGGTAAGAATTTTCCGAATGAGCGATTCCCTCCCCTTCCCTCCCCGGGGTGATCGTAGCACGCTCGTCGCGAGTGGTTTTTCCTTCCCTTAATGGATGTTCGTGATCTCACCGCGCCCTTTTTTTCACTTACTCAAGTTTTTTTCGTCTTTTTCCCCCCCTTTCGGATTAAGATAAATGGATCCTCTCCCCCTCTATCCTTCCCTGATAGGCCCAAACCATTTCTATTTGAATCGCTGGTACCCGGATCTCCGCACTGGATTTTTTTTCTTCCGTCAGGCAGTCCTCAAGGATTCCAAAGTATTCCTCTTTAAGGCCCTTTTCTCCTCTGCTCTATTTGCGGCCTGGCCCTGCCTTCCCCCTTAGGATGACTTCACAGTTTTTCCGCTCACGGAGGAGGCTTCACCGAAAATCTTTCCCCCCTTGGACGCGATTCGCCCTCTCCCCTCCTCAAGCAGGATTTTGGAGAGTGAGTCACCCAGGAGGCGATTTCATCGTGGCTCGTCGAGATATCCGGTCAGTTCCCCCCCCCGACACCACTTCTTTCCTTCCTGCAATTTCATCATGCCGGGCCTTCGTTTGCTTTTAATTACAGCAGATCGCGTGTGTTTCTTCTTTTTTGATGCGCGAACCCCCTTTTTGGCTAGGAGATGGATTTCCGACGTTGTTTGATCCCCCTCCTCTCCCCCCCCTGATGAAGGGTTAGTGTTCGCGATCATTGAGCAGGCCCCTAATTTATTAGATTATACGTTTCCCCTTTTTTCTCGGCCTTCGCTGATTGGTCCTCCCAAAGTTTTGGGAGAAATGCCTTTTTGATTGGGGTTTTTCTTTCCCCAGAAGATCTCTTTTTTTCCTTCTCCATGCCGAAGAGACTGCCCTTGTTCGTATTATTCCTCCCTGCCGGCGCGTTTCGTAATTCTTTTTGTACGCGGGCTTCTGTGAGTTCTTTTCCCCCCCCTACTCGTAGTCCCCCTCCCCAATGTTCACGCCGTGTTCCCCGCGTTCTTGTGGGTACCCATTTTTAATTTTCCCCCAAACAAACTTTGTTTTCCCCCCCCCCCCCCCTTCGCCCCCCCTCATCGGTGATTGACATACCGCCCGCAAAGTTAACTTTTCCTAAGGCTGTTGCCCGGTAGTGGGCCCGGTCCGTCCTTTACGCTGGAACCTAGCTGGTTCGTTGATAGCCCTTCGTTTTTTTCGGTAGATCCCAGGCTTTGCCCACTCTTCCAGGCTTCCTCCCCTTCGTTGACCCCTTCTCAGCCCCGCTGCACGAAAAATTGCGCCCTGATATTTTAATACTGCTGTTTACTCTTTTTGCCAACCCCCATCGAGGCACTTCCCTATCCATGCAAACAAGCGTTTTCGTAATACGGGGTTTTGGCATTATCAACTCATGACGATTTAGGAACCAGGTATAGCGAAATCCCAGCTTGCTAATTTATTGAAATCCCTTGCCGATTCCCCGTTCAGCGTCGATTAATCCTTTCCCCCTTCACTGTCGGAGCCCTTTTTTTCCCCTCAGCGGCGCCGCTACGTGCGATCCGCTGTTTGGCCTTCAGCCTCCGACGAGTAAATTCCTTCTCCCCATGTTTTCTCTACCGCCTTCCTGGCACTTTGGCGTCTTTAGACGCGCTTCACTTCCTTTTCCCCGTTGATGGGTGTCCACAGTGGTATGAAGTTCAGTACCTCAACGCAGGTTTTCTTCCTTTCGCTTGTCCCATTTAAGCTACCAAAACGTCTTTACTTTGCATTCCGGTAATTACTCGTCGTTTCTTTACCTTTTGCTTGAAGTACACCGTGCTGGTGCCATTCGATTCGTGAACGGAATCCCCGTAACGTATTTGTCAAAAAGTTGTGCGTTCCCGCCCCTCTTTTGCCGGG
>Ga0179593_1523216_pt1 | contig 16555 bp, 15 predicted proteins | sample CZODoug2_1_08_16_FD_185931 | JGI IMG/M metagenome (GOLD analysis project Ga0179593, IMG submission 185931) | Vadose zone soil fungal communities from Angelo Coast Range Reserve, California, USA - CZODoug2_1_08_16fungal (PacBio error correction) | ecosystem: Environmental > Terrestrial > Soil >... | reverse complement strand
AAGTCGGGTGACTATGGATGCCCCCCCCCCCATCAAATCCTTTCTGATTTTTCCATCATGAATTTTTTACCCTCCTTGCCCGTTGTCGGTGCTTTTTTCTTATTTTGGGTTCAGAGAATCCTTCTATTCTCTTTTCTCCCCTCCTCCTTGTTTTTTTGGCCGCCTCGACCCCGCACCCACCCCCCCGTCTCTCCCGGTCACCAAGAGACCCCCCCCCATTTTTTCAGTTCGTACTTTCCCCCTTTTCTTTTCTTCCCCTAATCGGATTGATTGGGATGGTGAGTATTTTTGACCCCCCCCCCCCCCCCCATAGTCTCTAAAGGAGTGTCCTCTGCCACACCTTCTTCGTCCTTTTTAGAAAACCCTTTCCCGAGCTTTTATTTGCCCCCCCCTCCTGCGAACTGAGACTCAGGCTTGAATACCTGGGGCCCTCTGCGTTCTGTGTCTGGCAGTCCCTTGGGGAAATATGACAAACTTCGTCGCCTTTTTTCTGTCGGATTCCCTCTTTTTTTTTTTCAGTTTTGATCCTCTTCCTACTTCATATGAAAACGTCTCTTGGAATGCCAGTCCCCCCTCCTCCGAAACTTTTAACCTGAAAATATAATTTTCTGGAATCTTCAGAGCCTTTTTCCCCCACAGAATTCACCCCCCCCTGGTCTACTCCTGTGACCAGCAGATAGTCTCTAGATAGTCCATTGTTGTTTCAGACCTCGGGGAGGATTGTGGTTTTTTGGTCTTTTTTTTGTTTTGGTTTTAGGAGTGGCGAAACCGGGGCAAATTACCTAAGGATTTTACTTTTTTTTTTCATGCAGCTCACCTGAATCCCCCCCCCCCCCCAGCGAGCGACGAACTTTTTCCCACCCTGCCGCCCAGTTTTACGTTCTTGACCCCTCCGCTTAAAGAAGCCGTCTTCTGCCTTTGCAGAACCCCCCACTTTGTGACTTTTTTTTTTTTCCTCTCCCCCGATTCTCCCCCCTTTTTTTCCGTCCCTTTTCCCCCCCCCACCCCCCAATTAGGAATTCAGTGTATCTTTTTCGCTGATAGAACCGGGTACTGCTCTTGTCATGAGGTCCCCCGGTTTACGAAATCTATCCCCCCCCCCACTGAGTGGTGATTGTGCGCCTCCGGCCCCCCCAGTCTCTCTCCCCAACCCCCCCGAAAGAGTACAATTTCTCTCTTTCACCTCTGCGAACCCCCATTTCTCTTCATCCTCGACCCCTTTCTGGTTTTTTGCGGAGACAGGCCTTCCCCAATAAGTTGAGTAGTCTTTTTCGTACCTTTGCCCCCCTCCCCGATTGGATACTTAGAGTCCCCTTTCGTTTCTAGTGCCTTCTGTTCATTCCTTTTCACATAGTCATTCTTTTTCCGCCCCCTTCACCCTTTGACATATTTGAGAAACCGTACAGGGAGCCTTGTTCCCTTCTTGCGGATGCAGCTTACCGTTCCCGGCTTCTCAACCCCTCAGATCATGGGTTTTCTTGTCCACTGTTCTTACCTTGAACGCCTCCTTATTGGTGGTATCTCACTCTCTTTTTGTCTTCTGATCTTTCCATTTCTTATTGGGGGAGGCGTTTCTTTCCCCACTCCCCTTCCCAACCTCCTCCAAGCGGTTGAGACGTTTCCAATGTTTTCTCCTTTTTTACGAACCCCCCATTTTCCTTTTAGCTCGTCTCTTTTTTTCCCCGTCTCCCTCTTTTTGAGTGCCAATTTGAGGCTGTTCTGTCAATACCCGCATGTCTGCACTCTTGCCATTGACCCCTTTTGTTCCCCCTCTCCTTTCCCCTTCGGTCCCGATTCCCCCTGCAAATTTTATCTGATTTCACGTTTTATTCTTTTCGGCAATCTACAGTTCTTTTATTTTTTCTTTCCCACCTGTCCCCTTTCCCCCTTCTAAATGTTCTTTTTTTCCCCCCACCGGTCTTTCTTTTCCCCTTTTCTTCTCTCCCTGTTACATCGCGATGAATACGTTTTTCGCCTTTTCTCTTTTGGCGTTTCTGTTTTATTTGAAAACTGTTTTTCGTTGGGTCCTTGGTCCCCCCCCCCCCCCTTTCCTCCTTCCTCTTTCAGCTACGAATTTCCTTTTCCAATTTCCCGGCTGGGGTGGTGGTGTAAAGTTTCTTGCTTTTTTTTGAGTTAGATACATAGGATTTCTTGCCTTCATTTATGTGGAATCCAGACCGTTCGTCCTGTCACTATGATATAGGGCATTCTTTTATCTTTGTTTAGCGGTATGGCGGCGCTCTTTTCTTTTTTCTCCCCGGAGCTGCTACGTCCAGAGCGGGCGTGCCCGGCATTCGACCTCGCCCTTCTTTGCCCCCCAGTGCCTCTTTTTCTTTTCGCCCGATTTGTTAAATTTTTGGGGGCTGTTCGTTTTTCGACGTTGGCTTCTTTTTCTTTCTCCCCCGTTTTCCCCACTGGCCTTTTTTCCCCCGCGGAACTCTCCCTTGAGTGGAGATCTCTGAACTCCCTAATGGACTTTTACCTTTTTTTCTTTCTGACCCCCCCCCTGGGTTTTTTTCCCCTTCTCCGTTTTTCCCTTCTTGAGCTTTGGTTCTTTTTTAAGTCGAGGGCTTTAAATCCTCTACTGGTTCTTGGATTTTTTGCATTTTGCTTAATGTCTTCCTCCCTCTTTCGCCTCCCCGCGAATCCAGCATACATCTCGCATAAGCCTCCCTGCCCAATCCCGGTGTCCCCTCATTTTTCTCCCATGTTGGTCCCTATTTTTACCTTCCCGTCTTTTTCTCCTGGTCCCCCTTTCTCCATTTTTCTGGTTATCGAAGTCCCCCCCCCCTCCCCCCTCCGATTTCTCCAACTCACGTTCAAACAAAGCTTTCTACCCTCCTCTCTTCAACAGTCTTTTTCTTTTTGAGTGCCTCCTGGACCACCTCGGGATTTGCGCTTTATACTCTTCCTGCGAGATTGGAGTGTTTTTCACCCCGCCCCCCTTCTGCTGCATCCGCCCCAGGTGTCGTTGAGGCCCTCGGCCGGGCCAACTACCAGATTCACTTCTGCCTTTTTCCGACCCTCCCCCCCTTGCTAACACGTGAACCAGCCTTACACCTTTCCCCCCCCGTCTTTTTTCTCCGAGCATTTTTTCTCCTGGGATTGTTTTCCCCCTGAATGTACCTGCCGGCTTTTTTGGGTTCCACCACCAAGTCCCGAAAACTTGCCTCTTCGCTTTTTCTCGCTGATAGACCCCTTTCTTACTTTCATACTTCCCGTTTTCCGCGTCTGCGCCAAAGGCCACCCTCTGATCCTGACTTCTGGTTTTTTTGCGACTTTTTCTACCTTCTTCCTCTTTCTTTTTCCCCCCCTACTGATGCCCCTTTCAACCTGTATTGGGCCCCTTTTTTCCTTTATTTTTGATTTCCTTGATTCCCCCTTTTTCTTTGTCGGTGAATTGTTGGTCTTCCCGGTGGTAAGGAAAGCGATTCCTACTTCCTGGGATTTCTTTTTTGCACAAGATACTTTTGGTGACTTTGATTGCTTGCCTGCCATTTCAACTTTTGTCCTCCCGGCCCCAAAGGCCTTTTTTTACCCCCCACGAATCCTTCTTATTTTTTTCCCTCTCCTTCAAATTATTCGGCCTTCCTGGTTGTCTCGGCGCATTTTCACCACTTGCCTTTGTTTCTTTTACTCCACTTTCCTTCCCTCTACCTGCTCCCCCTGGTCCCCCCTATCCAATTCCGGGTCCTCTCCCCCCCTGACTTCCCCCAACCGGCCTACTTCTTTCCCCTTTAATTTTTGTCTCTTTTTGCAACTTTTCCCCTTGTCCCTTCTTTTTCCCTTGACGTTCTTCTGCTTCTTAGGCTTCGTCATTCCCCACCGCTTCTGCTGAGGTCCTCATGTCCTAATTTTCTTTCCCCCCTTTTTTGTTTCTGAAAGAGATATGCCCCCCCGAGTGACCTTCAGAGCTGTTTTGCCTTCCAGTTTCGACCTCCCCCTCTTCAAGACTCCGGCAAAGGCGCGACCGGTCAAAAGTTTGCGACCTCTTTTCAAACAATTTTGAGTTGGCACCAAAGTATTCTTTTTTGTCCCAGACCCGTCTCCCCCTCCCTCTTACTTGATTTCCCAGTTTCCTTTTCAATCTGACTTCGGAAGCCGTCGCCCCTTACCAGGTTGCATTTTGCATGCGCCGCGGTCACGCCCCTGGGAAACGGTCCACCTGCCAATCATTTTTCCTTCGATTCCTCCTTTCCCCCCCCCCTCGTCGTTTCCCCGGGGCGGGGGAATCGCTAATGTAGGCCTCCCCTTTCTGCCATAGTTTCGAACATCCCCCCATCCTCGATACGCCCGGGTCTTTCCCCCTTTCCCTTTTTTTGTGCCAAGGGGCAGCAGGGCTCTTGCAACTGTCCTTTCCTTACACCCCCCCACGACGACATTGAAAGTACTCCTCTTTTCACGCGCGGTCCCTTTTCTGCATTTTCGGCCCAGAATTCCTTCCCGAGTCGATTTTTTCCCCCTGCTTTTTTGCTTTTTTCATTGGAGTTTTTATTTTTCTTTTTGACCCACGCAGAGGTGGCCGCTGCTTCCCACCTCCCCTACAATCGTTCTTAATGTCCTCCCCCCCCACTTGCTTGCTGGATTCAGTCCCATCTTCCATACCTGGTATTCCCTCCTCGGTCCCAACTTTTGGTGAAGGTAAGAACTTTCGCAATTTCGGTCTTCCTTAATAGGTTTTGTTCTCCCTCCCGGGCTCACCACCCACTTTTTGTTGTTTCACCCCCCCTTACCTTTTTCTTCTGCTCTCCTAAGTATAGTAAGATCTTCTTGTCTTTTGCCCCCCTCCCAGCTCATATTCTCGTCCCGCACGGTGTATCTCCTTTTTTAAGTCGCTCCGCCCTGGGACCTGTTCGTCGCATCGCTTTGGCTGCTCCGATTTCCCCGAACCAATGTTCCACCACACATCCCTCCCAGTCCCCTCCCAAATTTGATCCTTTAAGAATGTCTTCTCCCTGCTCGGGACGATGATGGCAGTCCTCTCTTTGGATGCCTTTTCGGCTTCTTTTTCTTCATGGAGAAATTACGGGCCTGTCCCTCCCAATTTCTCCCGCAGAGATATTGACCGGGACGTAGTCCCAGCCGGGTCAAATTTTTTCTTGACCCCCCCTTTCATTCACACCCCTTTTTTTTTCGGTTTTTGAACATTTTCGTCATTTTCCACGAATTTCCTTTCTCGCTCCCTTGGCCATTGGGCCCCATGGTGCTCCGGACCACTTTTTTTTTGGTTGTTTCTCCATCCTGCCCAACCCAGATCTAACCCGTCTTTTTTCCTCCGTCACCCCCTCCTTACCCCTTTACTTAAGATTAGCTTAGGGTATGTCCCCCCTGGCAAGGTTTCTTTTTTTTTTGATTCCGCTGGATTTTTCCCAGTTGGGCAATACGTTTTTTTCCCCATCACGTCACGCCGCTGAGCACCGCCAGACCTAGTCCTCCCAGGTACCGCTCAGCATCACCTCCGATGTCTTGCTTCCTGCCTGCCTCGTTCCCCCCCCTTTCCAAAAACCACTCTTTTGTCCTTCATTCGTCAGCTTCCAAACCGATGCGGTCCTTTGTCCCAGCCTTTTCAAGTGTTTCACCCTACCCCCTCACGCCCCAAGACGTCCCGTGGAGCGACTTATTTTCCCCCTTTTTTTTATTTTTTACCCGGTCATTTGCAGGGCCGTGTCCACATCGTCTTCGGTTTTGCACGTGGTATTGGCTCCCCCATCATTTTCCCCTTTCTCTTTTTGGTCCCGCCGAAAGCCCTCACGTCGCTCGCGCGGCCTTTTATCGGTCCACATTCTGAGATCTTTTGTTTCTCGTCCAATTTCCTCCCCCCCTTTCTCTCATCGAGGTAGACGGCGCCATTTTCTGGGCGGTTTTGTTTGCACTCGGAGTCAAGTCAGTTTTCCTTCAACGAAACCATTGACTTTTTTTCTCTTGTATGCTTGGGAATGTAGTCGGGGCCGATCCCGAATTTTGTTCATCCCAGTCTTCTTTTCCGGCGGGGTCACCCGACGTCCCTTTCCGACAAAAGCGCCAGACGGCTCACCTTATCTCTTTGTATTCGACAGTCCCTGTTCAGTCTAGATTGGATCCCGCGCCTTCCCCTCTCTACTTCCAGGGGATTCATATTGTAAAGGGGCCGCGCGTCCGAACACGCGCAGCCCCTTGGAATCTGCTTTCCCTCCCTCTCTACCGACCAGGTCCCCGCGAGATTAAGTGCGGCACACCACAGCGTTGTAGAACTTTTTTTTTTTTCCATTCCTCTTTCCTGTCCTGTCCTTCGAAGGTAGACCCACAAGTCTTTCTTATGGTCCCGATTAATTGGTCTTTACCCCCATTAAAGCCTTCATGGGGACATATTTTTTTCTTTTTTCTTTGTTGATTACACTGTCTCAACTCATTTTTACCTCGGGGGAGTCCCCGACAAGCGATCTCGGGCGATATCGACACAGAACCCAGTTGAGTAACTGCTATTGTTTTTTTTTGATTTTCCTGTCGGAGTATCTCGCAACGTCCTCCCACCCATTCCCTTTCCCTTCGTTAGTGAAGTCTCTTCGTTGAATTCGGTTTCCTGGTAAAATTAGTACTTTCCCCTTGGTCCCTCAGATTGGGGCAAATGTACAAGGGGGCCCCTTTTCGGGGTCTCTGTTCCCCCCTTTTTGCTTTTTCTGGGTTTTTTTTTTGATAGCCCTTAGCTCCCCTCCTCAGACCCCCCCCCCGACCCTTTTCTCTTGTCCTCACTTGTTTTCCCTTTCTTTCTTTCTAGTTCTCCTTACCTTTCCCTTCCTTGAGTAAAGTATCCCTATGGAAAATTCGCAGTACTCTATTAATTCCTTCTCAGCGTTTTGGCGGGATACTCGTTCTCTCCCAAGTCGTCTCACCCTTGGAACTCCTCGTCCGCGATCTCCCCTGATCGCTAATCGCAAGCTCTAGCGGTTTTTTTGGCCGCTTCCATCCTCTTTCTCTTTCCCGTTCTTTGTCCCCTTAATCTACGGGATTTTATAAAGGGTTTTGCAGAGGGTCCTGGTCGTTTTTTTGCCCCCTATGCTTCCTCCCTCAAATCGGTGATTTTCAGGCAACCTGGTGAATCCCCTCTTTGTCCCCATATTTTGTGCCGGTTAGAGTGAGGTCCTCACTTTTTCCCTTCCCCTTCTTTGTTTTTGGTTGATTTTGATATCGGATGCCCCCCCCCCTCCCCCCGGAACTTCAAACTTTTGTCCCCCCCCCCTATGTACACCTCTCTCTTACTTTAAAGATTGAATATCACGGATTTTTTTATGATTGCGCCCATATGTTCGTCACTTCTTCTTTTTCCTTCTGACAAACAACTTTTTTGTCTTCCCTCCCCTCTCTATAACTGCCAGCGGGCCCCAGAGAATCCCTTCTCTTGCGATTTAGTTCTCTCTTTCTGAGTATGTGTGCTTCCCCCTGGGTGTCTCTACCCTCGAAAACCCTTCTCGACTGTTTCTGTGATGAGTACGTTTGCGCTAAACCCCTCCCACCACCGCCTTTTCGGTCATTCCCCAGCTACATCCCATTTCTCCCCCCCCCATATTCTACAATCCACGTACGCCGCCCTTTTTCTCCTCCTCCAGCCGCAGCCCCCGAAGGCCAAAACTTTTCCGACCTTCACTATTCTATTTCTTCAAAGTCGTATGCTTTCGCTCGGTCCTGGTTCCCGCTGTGGCGCGTGAGTGGGGCGGACAACCCCCAAAATCCTTCAGAAGGTCCTATTTGGATGCCCCTTCTGAACTTGCCGCCCCCCTTTCTTCTCTTAAAAAGAAGTGAACAATGCCCTCCCCGACCGACCTTAACTTTCCGATCGTGCTTTGATTTCTGTTTTTCAAACTTTTCGCCCTCTTTTCTTCTGCCCGGTCTTTTTGTGATCCCCTGGCGCGTTTTCCACCAGAGTCCCCGGACTTTTTTTTCGGTCGCATGTAGCCCCTCTTTTTGCGCGTCGTCGCTCTTTTTTTTTACCGCCATCTACTCCATTTTCCGTGTTTTGCTCTGGAGGCCTACCCCCCCCGGGTCTGTTTTTAGTTTTTGGCTAGCCTCCACTGTAACTTCCTGTGCATTGTAGCGTCTGCCATTCCCAATTGGTTTTTTTTGGGGGCTTCCTTTCGTCCATCCCCCAGGGCCATGCGAGTGACTCCCCCCGAAAGCGATGAAGTCTTTTAGCTGCCCTGAGTAAGCCTCGCGGCTCAATCTCAGGTCGCATGAAGCCCTTTCTTTTCTAGCAGGCTTCCCCTTTCATTAGAGACCTTTGACTCTTTCCCCCAGGGGGTGATGTCAGTCTCGTCGACCGGCTCAGGCACCCCCCCTAGATCCTGGTCTTTTTAAAGCTTTTCTCAGATTAATTCGGAAGGGGGTCCTTTTTTATTCCCGATGGATTATTGACGGTGTCGTGGGATGGGGCTTTCCCGGTCCCCAGATTCCCCGTAATTCGACCTGACGCAACTTGTTCAGTTCTTTCCAGAAACCTTGTCCCTTTTTAAGATGCGGTGTGCCACCTACATCAGCTTTTTCTGGCGGGCTTCGGGCGACTCTTTCCTTGATTTGTTGTGTCGCGAAACGCTTCTATTTACTCGTACTTCTTCCTCCGAATCGTTTGTCCCGATTTCCCCCCGAACCTTTCTTCTCCCACGTTTTCCTTTCTTTTACGTGCTGCCCCCAAATCATAACGATGCCTTTGGGTCTCCCCCCATGACTTGTCTTGGGTTTGGTCTTTGTGTTTGTGCTTAATGCTCAAGTCTTGCCAATTATCGACCGTTTCCATTCGCGTAAGTTCCCATTTTCCCCTTTTAGACTTTCCTTTGGGAGTTAGGGTTTTATTGATTCGTCCTCTGACCGTTCCGCGCTTTCTCATCATATGAAGCTCTTCCCCCTAGTCTGGTCGTTCAATTTTTGGTGTGGTGGTGTGGGTTCTTCAAAAATGTGGGTATATGTGCTGGTCTTTTTGTTTTTCTTTCGACGAGTCCTTTCCAAAGTTCGGAAGTCAGGGTTCTGGAGATTACATTTACTGCACTTTAGGTGGATGTCTTTCTTTCCCTAGTTTGTTCTTTGTTTCGGACCGTTTCCTCGTCCGGTTGCGTAGTTTTTTCGCGTCGCGGATCCCCCCTCGGGCGCTGGGCTTTTTTGCGGCAGCTCATGATAGTCCCGCCTTCCTGCCCCTATTTTCTCGATCGTCCCGGTTGGCTTTGTTGTTTTGGTTTGCTCTATTTTCGGTTCCTTGGTTTGGCCCCCATTTTGAAATCTTGTTTTAGCGGACACTTCTCTTAATCTAGCAAATTGCAATGACTTTCCGCGGTTGTTTTCTTGTACCGCTTCAATTTTTTCCCCTAGAACCTTTACGTGTTGTGCTGCCCTGGTAAACTTTACGTCATCTCTTGTGTTGGAATTTTTGTCTTGGAAGTGCCCGTAACTTTTTTTTCTCCCTATTCGCCGCCAACGCGCTCCCCAGCACATCCTACCACACTTCAAACTCGCCGGGCAATCATCGTGGCCCTGCTTCCTTTTAGAGCAGGGACGATACATAGTCTGTTTTTGGTTCAGTTTTTCGTTCTATTCAGGAGCCAGCGATCCGCACTCCGTCCAACCGTTTGGCTTTTACGAATTTTTTTTTCCTCCCACCGATGCAGTCCTTTTTTTCCGAGTTACTTTAGGGGATGTCCTGGTCCCAAGCATTCCCCTTTAAAGATTCGAGATCTTTTTTTTACCAGGGTGGGATGACGCCAAAAGTGGGTCTGCGTTTGCGGAGGCACTTCCAAATTAACTTAGTACGTGCAGTTGTATCCCCCAAATTGATACCAAGTTCTTGCTACTTCCACCCACTTTGTCTCTATCTCTCTTCTTTAGGTTGATTTCCGATGGGACCTTTTGACTGCCTCGCTGTTCCCCTCGGAACAAAGGCCTTAACTATTACTTGGCACCGTTAGCTCATCGCCCCTCTCCTACTACCTCCCCCTGTGACGTCCCAAAAGGAGGCCGCTCCCTTAGCTGGTGTTGGCGAATTGTCAACCGTTCGCGATGAAATGCGTGCCCCCTCGGCTCCATTTGGGCATTGGACTTATTTTATCGTGGCGCATGCTTTCCCGACTTCCCCGAGTACGGGCCCGCGCAACCAGGCGACTTATGGGGAGATTTTTCGACCTTTGCTATTTGTTTTTGATGTCGTGTTCCGCTGATGTTTTTGAATGACGCCTGTTTTCCATTGACGGTCCCGGACGCTGGCTGGATTCCTCGCCGTCCCACCATTTTTCATTTTTTCTTAAAGTTACATGTAGCCTGGCGAACTCCCCCTTTGAATATATCTCGGGGAACGCTTCGATCTTCACCTTAACCTGCAATCCCATTCCGGCTGCCTTCTTTTCCAGGAATCGCATTATTTGGAACCTAAAAATATTGATCGTTTCCCTTTTACCTGTCGCTTGCTGCTTTGGTTTCTATTTGGCTGACCCCAACGCTCTTGGCTAGGTCCTCGCATCTTTAAACTTGCTCCTTTTGTTGTTGTTAGAGATATTGTTTTCCTTAAAACCGAGTTTTTCCCCCTCGCCGTTTCAGACCGGGCGGAAGCTCTGAGGCATCACTTCGCAAATGCATCGACGGTAAAAAGTGACCCCCTGATTTCAATTTGAGGGGGACAAGTACTCTTTCCGGGGATCACCAGCGACACTCCCCCGAATGATTTCATGTTTTCTCAGAGTTATGTCTAAACCCCAGGGTTCCTGCCTGAACCACCCCAGTCAATTGTGTGTGAGAAGGTATGGCAGTCCCCATTAAAACTGCCCCAAGAAATTTTTCCTTTTGGGCATTCAATTTTCCGGTGAACGGGGGGGGTGCCGACTCCCCCTCAGTCGGGGACGCCCTCGTTCGGACCCCATACCCATAAGGGATATTCTTTTTTTTCCTTCGCACCTTGATTCCAAGGGTCGGCAAGTTCCCCAGGTGGCGCGTCATCAAATAGGCACAGTAAAAAAGTAAGTAGGTCCGGCTGACTCATCGCGAGTGCCGTTTTTTTTTGTCGCCCCTCATAGCCTCTTTTTGTTGAGCGTGCGCCTTCGTCTTCTCTGAAAGAAGGTATTCTCGAACTGTACTGCAAGCGTAGGTACTTTTTTTCCGCACGTCCCTTTCTTCATTTGCGATCCACTGTTTGACCCTCTAGAACCCCATACACGTGTGGTTTCCTGGTTTTTCTTTTTTTCCCCCACTTCTCTGTCTGCAATTTAGGTCGGCGCCGTATTAGGCGACCCGGTCTTGTGCACCCTTGTCGTTGCTTTTACCTGTCCCTTTCTGATTTTGATTCCCTCATCTCTTCATCCTTCGTGCTCTGCCCTCCAGTTCTTTAGCCGCACTTTGAATATCTTTTTTTTTTTTAGATTCGAAAGCTGTTGGTGCGTTTCTGAATAGATTGGGGCTTTCGACTTTTTTTTTTTTTTTTAAACTGGCACCCACTCTGCACACCAAAAAACCAAACAAAACCAAAAACCAACCCAACGGAAAGGTTATGTTCACTGGCTCCGATTCGGATGCCGCGGAGCGCCTATTCTGTGGGGGATTTCTCGTCCTTTCCCCCGGCTTTTTGATCTGACTTCAAGGAAAATAATAATTCCGACCGATATGACCGACGTAAAATGCGGGGAAATGCGAAACCCTTCTTCTACCCCACCTCCTTGGTCCCAACGAGTCTGCCCGTTAACTTCATCGATCTAGTACGATGCCATTGCACATATGGGACCCCGTTGTTTGAAACGAAAAACCCCAACTCGAACTCCGATGACGGCCGAGAACCCCTGTCCTGGCCTCGTAGGGTCTTCCCGAGAGGTCTTTCCCGTTTTCCACGGGCCGATGCGGCGACAGCTCGCGCGCTCAAACGTCGTTTTGAAAACCCATCCAGCACTCCCTATCAGCCCCGCCCTTCGTGGCCCCTTTAATTTCGACCATTAGGAAGAAGTTAGTATGAGGATGACTCAACTGCCCCTTTGACAGACATATAGATTCAAGTTTTAGGCTTCCCCTGTGAACAGCCTTTTTTTTTTTTTCCCGGTAAATAACCCCCAAAGGGGTGCCCAAATTACGCGGCGCGAAATTTCACGCTCCTTCACGTTTTCTCAATTTGGGCCGCCCGTTTTGAATACTTAATTGCATTTAGGAGACCTGCGTTGTTTGCAACCTTTCCCACTTTAGCCACCGGCGGACGACCAAGGATTGTTTAAAAACTTTCTTTCGCGCTGGATTCGCACCCTTTCGAAACCTGGTAGATTCAATGAAGAACCTAGCCACCCCGTTTGTTTCTCCCGCTGTTTGGAAGGCCCAGGCTAGGTTTTGGGTGCAAAGCAGACCACGTCAGTTCATCCTGTCCACGGTCCTGAGTGGATTTTTCGACGGTCGTCGTTTTGGGCCCTCCCCCTACCCCTTTTTTTCTCAAACTTCGACAAAGTAAATAAATAAGTCTCGGAAGTCCTCCTAACCGCCGGAGCTTTTACGTGGCTACCCAGCGGGGCCGATGGTCCCCCACTCTTGGGCGTCAGATCTAGCTCGCCCGCCGCTTCGCCGCCACGTCCGGCATGTCCCAATGGCCGGTCCCGGACCGAAGCGCCGGCCTCCCCTTTTCTTGGATTCTTGAAGAACCGATGGCGGGCAAGCCGGCGGCGAGCGTCATCCCGTGGTAGCTGTCCACTCCGCACCTCGCGCAGTCCCGGGGGGTCTACCCCCGGACCCCCAAAAAGGGGATTGTATCTATCCCCCCCCCGTCTTTACCGTAGCTTACCCCCCTTTTACGCGTGGTTTCGAGGACATTGGCTTGCAGGCTCACGTCCGGTCCTACTTTTTGCGCAGACCCGCGCAATTTCGGTCCTCTCATGATTTCCTTGCCGACAAGCTGGGGACGCGCGATGTTTTTGAGCTTTGCCTTAGAGGCTCTCTCGAAGGGTCGCTCCTTCTGACGACGGGGAGTCTTTTCGGCCGGCGCATGCCTTTAAATTGCCCAGCATTCCGCGGCAATGTACCGCAGGTCCCTATTTTCTTGCTCTTGTGTGGTTAGTTCGGGTTTTTCTCGGGTTTGGTTTGCGCTAGTTCTTTTTCAGAGACCTACTTGAGATTCCCCGATTATCGCCGTTCGCTGTTGGGCTTCAGCTTTGTATCTGGGCCGCGTCTTTCCGTGCACATGCCTTCTTTCCTCCCCCAATATTGGGACTTCGTCGAGGGAATCGAGGCGTGTGGGCTCGAGTCGCATTCTTTCGCGTTTCTCGCCGTCCGCTTTTTTCTCGAATGTTGCATAGTGACCTTCTGCAACCACAAGGAGCCTTAGACGTTCCGATTTTCCAGCCTGGACTCGTTCCCGGGGGACTATTTTTTTTTCTCACAAGTGGTTGCAAGCGGCCCCCTGGTTTTTTTGGCGTGGGTTTGACCTTTTTCCTAGCTAAATAAAATACGTTAGCAGGCAACCCATGGAATTCACTTGATGACAGGTTCCGGTGCTGGGCGGTTCCTCAATCTCTTTTCTCTCTTTCCCTTCATCCTCCCTCTTTTTTTGTTGTTTTTTTCTGATTTTTGAGATGATCGTACGTCCCCCGAAGACGGTCCCCGCACACAAGTTTTTTTTTTCACGCATCTTGGAGTTGCCTCCATTCTTGATTTGGATTTGGTTCTCTTTTGGCCCTTTTGATTGTCATATTTACCCCGGCACGGCTTGATGCAAAGTGGAAAGCAGCTGCTTTTTTAATTGTTTTTTTTTCTTCCCAAACGGAGTAACATTCGCTGGTAAACCGGCGCGGCTGATTTGACGGCGTGATAGTCGGGACCTCGTACCCAAGAGCTTTTTTCCCATTGGGAGTTTTGAGGACCGCGACCTTGGTCTCCTACTCGATCGCCCACGCATCGCAATGTCGTCCGACAGAACCCTGTCCTTCTTTGAATATTTCCTGACAATCTCCCCCCTTCCACCAGACCCGTCCCTTCTGGCGACGAGCAAGAACCACCAACCGCTAAGCCATCCTTGTCTCCGATACGGTTTTTAGAATTCTCTAGGCTCCGGGGAAGTGCGCAACCCAAAGTGGCCCCGCCGGACCGGTATGGGCCTGACATGACGTTGGTTCGCTCCTGCGGCTGCCCTTTGGAAAATTGCCCGGAATACGACCTTCAGGTTTTTCGCTTGCGTTTGCTTCGATGCGGGCAAGTGCGATGTTTGCGCCTTCGATTTTTCACAATCTCTTCTTCGCAATGGAGATCGGATTTCGCACTGCATCTCGAGGATTGGTTGTGTGCGTTGGTCGGGTGACGCAATCATAAACCCCTCTTGACTGGTATCGTGATGGCCTCCCCAAGTGTCAGTCCTCGTGGTGTGAAGTCGCCGGTACCTGGGCACTCAGTCTCGATTACGCTCTCCCCCCTTTGGTTTTCGGACCGGTCAGGAGGGCATACGTCAGATGCTATTGGGACGGACGATCCGCATACCGATTCAGACGGAAATGTCTTGCGCCCTCCGGCGACAATGGCCTGCGGAAGCGCGCTTTCGGCTTGCCGGTCTTTCTCTGAATTTTGATTGAACCCTTTTTTGGCAGGAGGCGGTGCAGTTTCCTTCTTCGGCGGCAACGGCTCGACACCAATCGCTGTGTGGGTCCTGAGGACCCGCTGGGAGCTTCCCCTCCCTTCCCAACCTGGGGGTGTAGTGGGACTTTTCCGCTTCCGCTCTCTACGGTTCGTCCGGGGCTGGGCTACGTCCCTCTTTACAACACTGAAACGTCAATCATCCCAGATTTCAAACCGCACGTCAGTCGTGTGTGACTTTTGGACTTTTTTCCCTATGGCGTTTTGTGCACCCCAAACAAGTGACGGATGTGGCAATGCGGCGGGGGCCCCCCTTCCTCCTTGGTCGCGAACGTCTCTTAGAAACTCTAGAAGTTTCCCGACCGGAACGGTTCCTTAGGTCGCTCTTCACTCTAAAGTCCTTCTGGGCGCCACCTGCCGTGCTTCAATTGCGCTTCCCACGTGAAATATCGGACCGTTTTTTACATCGCGAATGACCCCAAAGAAGTTTTTGTTGCGGGGAGGTTTTCAGTCTTTTTTTTTTTATTTTCTTTTCCCCTTCGCGCTGGTCCCTGCGACAGCTCTTGAAAGTCTGAACCGTAGATGCTTCGGGACAAATCTTGGGTGTCACTTTTTGGTTTGGCGCTTTCGTGTTTTCGGGAGAGGGCCTCATCGGCTCCATTATGGCGCTTCTCTTTTTTTTTGCATAGTTTGTGGTCTGGTGAATTTTCTCGGCGTTTGAGGGGTCGGGCAGTTCTGTTCAGGACTTCGCTTTTTTAGGGCGTTTTCCGGTTTCGAAGTCAAAATGATGATGGCTTAAGAGACTTGTTTCCGCGGCATGAGTATTCCCGCCTCGCCCAGTACTTGAATCGTCATTTCCTTGGGGTGTTTTTTCCGGCTTGTTTATTGAGGACCGTTTGGTCCCCATGGATTTTTTGCGAGACGCATTATCTATGAACCCCCACTTACTTGACAAGAGAGCATGGCGGTTTATGGACAAGATACAGGTTTTGTCCTCTTCAATTTGGCTTCTTTAATATTTCATGAAGAGTTTGGTCTTGCAGGTGCTAAAGGTGAGGGATTTAGCCTGTTTCGTTCGCACACCTCCGGCGCAGCAGCCTTCTGAATAACAAGGCGCTTGCATCCTCATCGTGGCGATAGAGAAAGTTTCCCTATAACCTTGTGCTGTTCGTTATGTCATGGGATCGAGCCAGCTGAGGCGACTCAAAAAAACCCTCCCTTTCCTTACCCGAGTGCCCCGACAATTTTCCTTTGGACCTTTACTCCTTGAACTGAATGGCCGAGATCCTTCGAGATTTTACTTTCAGGACAAAGGTTTCTTTTTATGAACGCCAAGGGGGGCTTTCCCCTTCACTTCAGTCCGTCTTCGAGACCCCCGACCTTCCACAGTTTTCCACGCTAAATTAAAAACCCAATTTTTGTTATTCTTTTGCTCCTCTCTTCCTCTGTGTCTAAGACGCTGATTGTTAGGGCCACAGTCACCTTCGAAAAGCGAGTAGTTACTATCCGACCATCTTACTCCACTACTACTTACCTATCCGGCCCACGACCGCTGTCTCCCAGCCTTTTTGTATTTGGCGTCCCACCCCTTCTCGCTTTCTTCGGAAGTTTCCCACACATCTCTGGACAAGTTGGCCTTTGCTCGGTGCTCCCACCTTACTACAATTTCTTGCGGACCCAACAATTCATATTTTTACTATTATTTGAGGGCAGATGGTTCGAACGCCGGGGACGATGCGTCTGCTTGGCTGGAGGACGGCCCACCTAAACTAGTATTGCTTCCTAGAGTTTGACTTCCGGGCGTTTGTCTTGCCGCGGCGGCATTCTTCTGGTTCGTCGCTTTCAGAATTCCGCCAAGGTGGAGTACAGCGTTTCTTTCTTTGATTGGGTTTTTCATCTCGGCCACTCATACCTTTTTCCTCAAAATTCCTTTTCCCTTTTTGCACTTTCCGGTTTCTTTGTCTTGGCCGGAGTGCTTTCTTTTTGCCACCATTATAAAAGTTAGGGCCTTGAGGTTCTCATT
>Ga0179593_1440071_pt1 | contig 16555 bp, 11 predicted proteins | sample CZODoug2_1_08_16_FD_185931 | JGI IMG/M metagenome (GOLD analysis project Ga0179593, IMG submission 185931) | Vadose zone soil fungal communities from Angelo Coast Range Reserve, California, USA - CZODoug2_1_08_16fungal (PacBio error correction) | ecosystem: Environmental > Terrestrial > Soil >... | reverse complement strand
TTTTTTATGTAGAAAATTTTGCCTGTTTCTAGGACGCGAAGGCAACCCCGCTGGATATTTTGTCCCGGGACTTTTCTTCCCTGTTTCCAGAACCAGTGGGGTCGGGCGTCACCTCGTTCCATCGCTTGGTCCTTTCTTTTCTCTTTCCTCGGGTAACCAGGATGAGTTGACGAAATTCCTTTTTTCTTTTATTCGTCGGCGCTTTTTCGCATTACCCCTCTGCATTTGATAATTGCCAACCCTCGTCTGGATCCGGGGACCTGGTCTCCTGACCAAGCCACTTTACGATGTCCTCCGCTCGGCCTACAATAGTTCTTTGAGTTTTCAGAGCGGTTTTGAGCCTTTTTTTCTTCATCCATTTGTCCGTCCTGATTTCGTAGACCGCGATTTTTTATATATCGGCCTTTCATTCCCTTTCTTTTCTGCCTACTTTAAGGCATAGCGCAAATTTCCTCACCTTAGTTCATTCTTTGCTTAGACCCGGTTTCTTCTCTAACTTAGCGTCCTTGCCACTGCTAGGGGCTTCCATCGAAACCCAGCATTATAGGGGGCCAGAATCGTTTCCTATGCTTATTTTCCTCCGGTTTTCCTGGGGTGTCTGAAGATGCGTATGAACCCTCCCCCTGAAGACTTTCTCCATTTTTCCTGATGCGAAGAAGACGCCGGCCCCATAGTTTTTTTCACGAGCATGATTTCTTAGTCCCTTTATAGATCCTGACTGACCGGTTCCCTCGAGACTGGTATCAGATTTTTCAAGAGGCAGGAGTCATCAGCCGGCCATCCCAACCCTGACAGGCCCCAAGGAGATAGAAGTGTCCGGGTACGCAAGAGGGCTTACAGGTTGATCCCCTTTTTGCGCGGTCCTCCTAGTTGACAGGCAATACCGCACGTTGTCCTCCCCATCCGCCGGGTTCTCTTTTTTGACGGTTCCTCTTTATTGCGTCCCTTCACCAACCCCCTGGGAATCCCCCCAGTTACAGTTCTGATTTTTCTTGTCTTTGCTTGATTTTTTTTGAGCCTTTTTGCTTTTATCGCAGACCAATGTTGTCCCCTCCCACCTTTCACCACTCGCCGGAAATAGTTATCACAAGATGCGGTGCGTCCTCCCAAGTTCTTTTTCGGTTCTGGTCCCTTGTCGTTTGACTCCTAACCCTTCGTCTAGCGATCCCTGTGCGCCCCCTCCTCCGAGGCCTGAATATTGAGAGGAAGTCCGTCAGCCTAGCCCTGAGCCGGCCTCCCGCCCAATCGTTTCCCCACGGTGCCCCGCTATTTTTGTGACATTCCATACACAAACAGTTCTTCCCGAATTAGAGTCATACCCCCCCCTTCTGTGTTTTTCGGCCACTCCCCCCAACGCACACGCGGCCGCACAACTGCGCTCTCGACGCCACCCCTTGTAGTCGTCCCAGCAAGTACGGGCCCCCAGTGCCAGTTCCACGAGCTTGACTCCCACGTTTTTATATTCGTTTTTTTTCAATTCTTTTCCTTTACCGCCCTCTTTCCAAGGATACTTTTTGAGGGCCTTTTCTCCCCCGAGCCTGATATCGTCTCAGTTACTTAACAAGGCGTAAGAGGATCCGCGCATCCTTTTTTCCGCCGCAACTCCAGTCGATTGAAGTCCCTTTTAGTTTTCCTCCTCAATACTTGTACTCAAGGGCCCACCTGATGTTTTCTACGCCGAGCGTCATAGTGCTTTTTTTGTCGAGAGGACTTTCTGGTCTGTCTTTTTCAGTTCTTTTATGATCGCGTTAGACGGGTTTCGTCCCGGATATCTATCGGTCATCAACGGTAACTCTCCGACTTCCCACCTCGTCCTTCTCTTTGCGGTCAGTGTGGTCCCCCCCAACTTCGCCCAGGCTCGTCGCTTCCTGACCATGCGAACGCCGACTCGATAGCATTTTTCCCCGCTCGCCGTCGACCCTGTTGTGCGCACCCACAGCTCTTCTCTTCGATTCTCGGATATTGGATTCTGAAGCCGGATCGCGTTAGTTGTGCCATTACCGGTGGTCCTGCGCCGCTTGAGAACTTTTTCCAAAGTAAAGTCGGGTACTGTGCCAAGACCTTTTTCTTCACATCTCAGCAGGCTTGAACCCCTCTCCCCGTAAGAAAGGTCAGTTTTCATAGGCGATGTTCCTGTTCTTTTCGGGGTTCCTTCTATCATTCCGAGATTCAGATTCAGTACGGGGTTTCGCCCCCCTTTTTCGATGCAGCATTTGCGGCCGTGGTTAGAAATTTTTAATTTTTTTTCATCCGTCAAGCGTCCTCGTCCACTCCTGATATTTCTGCCTTTCGCGGTCTCACCTTTCCCGGAAGTCGTATTTGACCCAGTGTGTTGATCCTCATTTTCTTTTTTTTTTTACGTCCGATCCCCGGGACGACCTGATCCAACGCAAGTTTTTTTTTCTACCATGCTTTTACAAATTTTTTCCATTCTGTTGGCCGCCCAAACACAAACTCGACCCGTTCGCACCCCTCTGTCAGTTTTAGCCGATGCTTACGATTTTTTTTGGCGGGGTGGACCATATTCCCTCTTTTCATTTTCCTTTCCCGGAAGGAGTTCCCCCCCCACAACTTAAAAAGGTCTCCCGCAATTCCCAACCGGCCAATCCCATTTTTAAAATATTCCTTCTTTCCCTTCGACGAATCGGTTTTGTATAATGCTAACCGTGGGTGATTTCTGTGCGTTGTTTGGGCCCGTGGTTTGCCTTTCACAAGCCCTGCCGGGCACTTTCCTGTGCCGTTGAATGGCCGTATTTGGACCCTTCCACAACCTCACCCTGTTTGCCGTCCATACTTCAATGGGCGGAACCTGGTGCTTCACCCCTTTCCTGTTTCTCGTCCCCCCCCCTTTAGAGCCGATGCCACAACTGCATTGTAGTTTGTCTATTTTCTACGCTTGCTTTTATATTCGCCGGTAGGTTCCTTTCTCCGCAACGAACCTCATGCGGATCTCACATTCCCTAACCTTTGCCCTCCTTCAGTTTTCGTCGCCTCTTCTTCAGTAGGCTCCCTAATTCCCCAGCTCTTTCTGAAATGCAGGGGACTGGTGTTTCCCCGAATTCTTGTTTCCCCCCCCAAACCCTCGGCAACCCGCCTGTTCTTCTCGTCAAGGAATGCTTAACCCGTGCCGGGCGCTCGGGAATTTGCCGTAATATGATTATCCCTCGGGTCGTACACAGAATTTCTTCGTCCCCCTCCTGTCGGCTTGCCACCTGGGTCGAGGTTCGCGATGGAGTTTTTTTTCAAGACAAGTTCTCCTCTTTAGCGTCCCGCTGGTGATTGTCCCTTTCTACAGTGAGTTTTTCATGCGACCTGGCTCTTGCTCCCGCGTGACGATCGTGAAAATAATATTTTTCTAGGCACTCAATACGTTTTTATGTGACCGTCGACCTTCTCGCCTGGTAGAGTTTGAGATCTGCTGTCACCTCAGAGGTGGGGCGAAACTTCACCAATCTAGGGCGACCTTTCCTTTGCCCCCAACGCTTCGAAAATAATTCCCTGCCGTCTTTCCTTCTCGTGCCCTATCCTATACTGGTTTCACACGTCCGTGAAAAGACTCGATCTCCCCTCCCCCTCCCGGTCATCGTCCTCTCTTTCTCTTCCCGCCGCTCGGTGGTGACCATAGATGTGGCTGTATTTCCCTTTAGGTTCTTTCACCGCAGTGAGAGTGGCGACTTCCTTTTTCCAATTTCTTCGATAAAGGTTTTTTCTGGCGGTCCCGGCGGCGCCTTTGTAGGCTTTTTGGATGGGCTTACGTTCTTGAGAGAAATAATGATCGGGATATCCCGACCCGCGATCCTTGGTCTAATTTTCAGGAGCGTTGCTGTTCCCCATCTAGGTCAAGGCTCCCGACCTCCGACTGCTCAAGCGTTTCCAAGTACATTGGCGATGGATGAATCGCCCGGTGGCTTTTAAGGTTTCGTCTCCTCCCGGTCGGAATGAAAACCCGGGCCGCTTGCGGAATGGTTTTGTGCTGTGCCCTTTCCCAATCACCCCCACTCTGGTGTTTCTCCGGGAATTAGGTCTCCTTGGCTTGTTCACCCCTTATAGAGTTTGGAAGACAGATTGGCGCTTAGGGTATAATTGAGGTACTGAACAGCCTGCAGACCATGTACTGAACGGGCCATGGTTCTCCAATTATCGGATATTTAGTCGGCATTTCTATCTTCACCTATTTCACATTGACCAAAGCAGAGAAACTTATTCCCCCCCTCCCCGAATTATGGTTGAAGTTTTTTAATAAGTTCTCTTACCCCAAGTAACCACTTCAACAAGCTGCGGGCGTTCTCCAAGCTTTGCGTGGTCCGTACGGAGCGAGCTGGAAAATCGACTACTGTGCGCATCTAGTTCAGTTGGAGCCAACATTGTTCTCCAGTCTCATCCCATGTCTTAAGAGACTTGTGCCACTTCTGACCATGGCCCACAGTGTCCCCCTGAGACCCAGTCCAAGTTGTCGCGACTTCCTGCGGAAAATTATTCCTCCCCTTAAGGTGGCACATGCTCTTGGGCGGCTTCTGCGTACCCTTCAACTTGTGTCTAATCCGTGATACCGGGCTTTCTGATGTTCACGTTTGACTAATGGCGAGGCGTATGGAATTGAGTACCACCCCCCCTGTGCCTCTTTATTTTTTTTTATTCGCGCCTGCAGATACTGTATGAGTTCCCGGCGTTGTTGATCGATTAGTCACGAGCCACTCGCCCCCCCTCCGACTCGCCTTCAGCGCGTCTTGCGCCCTTCGGTTTTCGGCATGAGTTAGAGATCCGGTGTTCCCTTTTCCTTTTGTCCCTGCTTCAAGTATTCGCCGTATCGCAGTAACCTTGCTCCTCGTCCCTAACAACCAACGGACCGGTGCTTTTGCCCCCCGTTTGCCCTCGACTTTCGCGGCGGCACTCTAGTGCCGGTCTTATTCGGCAACCCTTCCTTTATGCAATCTGTTTACGGTAAACGTCTTCCCCTACCTGCGCCGACTTTGATACCCCGGATGCCGCGTCCAAGTGCTCCCGAGGCAGGAGGAGAGTGCGGCCGGAGATTTCGACCCCCGGAAGTCTCATCCCATCGCTTGACCTGGGCAGTGGCCCCACAATTCTCTGTGAGCCCTGCTTTGCGGCCGCGGTACGACCGGACTTTTTTTAGTTACTTACCGAATCTTTTTACCCCGACCACCTCATCGACCAATTATCCCCTGGAAGGCTTTGCTGCCGCGCGGCGGGGGCGTACGTTGACCTATGATCCTTTTCAACGGCGATCAGATAGTGGTCTTTTATAGTTGCTCCCCCCACGGTCACCGAACCCTTCTTCCTCTATAACTGCATGCCCCGTTCCTCGTTTCAGCCTATTCTTCTCTCAGTTTTGGGATAGCTCTGGACCGCCTCACCCGGATCTTTTTTCCTTCGTCTCCTTCCACATGTGATTTCGGTGCAATTTGGCGCACCGTCCTATCTTGTTCAAAAACATAGGATCTAGTGTGCGTGTAGGATCATATCCGTGATTTTTAAGTCCCACGACGGAGAGGCGCCCTCGTCCAATCGTTTTTCGTCGATCTTGTGCTTTTTTTCAAAATGTGATTATGTTTTTTAATTTGCCCGCAGCCCGGTGTCCTTGATGAGTAGCGTGCATCCCATTGGAACACTTTCATTTTAGCCGGCCCCATAGCTTCTTTGTGAGGTCTGATTCTCTGGGGGATGCCTCCCTCACCTGCCAAGTGCCGATTCGCGACGCATCAATGTTACTTTTTTTTTCGGGGTCCCTTTATTTTGTTTTTCTGTCTCTTTCGCCTGACCGTCCTGATTGCGTAGCTGTATTCGATCGGACGCTTTCCGCACCCTCCCCGAAGGTTCCGCCTCCCTTTTTAAGGCAAATGGGACACCTTAGCTCTTTTTGTGATGATGGTAGAAGCTCTTTTTCGTACGATACACTGGGGCTACTTTTCGTTGGCGTCTTTCCCCCATCGGTACACAGAATCTAGACTGAGTTGACCCCCTTCCGCCGACTAGCTGTAGATCTTCCTTTTCGATGTTTTTTGTTGACGAGATGAACTCCTTTGCTTCGAGCGAGAGTCATTGTTTTCCCATACCGTAGCAGAGTAACAGAATGGGTCGGTCACGGCCGATGTCCTTCCTCCCCCCCCTTCCGTAACCGCCCTTCCTGAGGAGGTATTTGTCTCGCTTCGAAACGGCAAGGTCCTGGATTTTTTTCCCTTTTACCACACCCAACGGCTGCCCCCGTAGATATTTTTCTTGTCGCCAAGTCCTTTCTCGGAGTTTCCGCAAGGCTTCGGTCTCCTTTCCAAGCGGTATCAGCACTGATCCCGAGCGCCTTGTTTTTTCAGTTGATTCCAGGTCCTGTGACCATTTTCTTCCCGCCAAAGTGTATCTTTGCGCCAGTCGGTTTTCTTGAGCTTCCCTCGCTCCGCGCTCAGACCCTTTTCTTTGTCTCTAGCAAGCATGGGACCTTGACGCACACGCGTCGGAAATAGTCACATCCCCCCTCTCTGCCGGTTTGTATACTCCCTTCTTAGGGCGCATTCTGCCTTGTGCTTCGTATTTTTATTGCGAAGAAGATGTCGAGCATACTTTTTGCCCGGAAACCGCTTGTAGCCAGATTCCTAGTTGGATGCTGCTGCCTTTCCCGCACTCTCCGAATACCTCGTTGGCGGCACACTCGTGCCAGTGGTGTACAGCCCTGACACGCCAGGAAACGTAGCAGCTTCCCCAGGTTTTTCTTTTTCTTTCAGAAAACCCCCTCAAGATTACCGAATTTTTTCCATGACTCCATTTTTATTAACCAAAATTCGCCCGTGCCCTAAAGGGGCGCATCACAGACGTGTCCAAGGCCTTGTACTTTGTTTCTTCAGTTTTTGTAGATGTGGTCTACCGAGCTTTGCATTTTTTTTAATACGCTTCGAGGGCCTTTAGATTTCTTTTTAGTACCTCCCCCCAACCCACCAGAGTTCTTCTCCGCTTCACGTCCCCATAGTAGCCCTCTCCTTTCTGCCTCCTGCGAACCCCATGTGAATGACCTGGGAGAACTCCCAAGCCATTCGCCGCTTTGCCGCCGTACCATTCTTTCCCTGCGCCACCTCTCTTCTTTTCCCCTAGAACCGCTCCTCCTTCTGATTCGCGAGCGTAATTGCCGGTTTTTGTAGACTCGATCTCTTTAGGTCCGGGATTAATCCACGTATTTTTCTTTCCAGTGTTAACTCCCTTCCGAGACTTCCCCCCTTTCTTCTCCCAGTTTTTGCTTCCTTTCTGTGTAGCCATTACCGCTTTCTTTGCAGTTCCGCCGAGTGCATGACATCTCGCCCGGTTTCCCCTTCTCTGGTTTTAACAGACAGATGGTAGTTATTATTGGGATCGTGAAGGACGATTCCGGAGGGAGACTCCGCCCGTTTTTTTTTTCAGCGTCCGATTGCTCCCCGTTTCCATTCACCCCCCCCCCCCCCCACTTGACCCCTAGTCCCAAGAACTGTTTTGAATTTCTAAGCATTTGGCGAAACTGACGTGCGCCCTCCTAGTGTCATCCCGGCGCTGTTTTTATTTAGAACATTGTCTCATTCTCTATATTTTCCAGTATTCCTTGCAAAGGGAACTGGTTTCTTTATTTACTTCGTTGCCACCTCCCCCTGTTGTTGCCGTCGGGTTGAGGTCCCTTCGTCCCTGACGTTCACCCCTCCCCTAGCCCCCCTTTCCTTGATTAAGTATCTTCCGGCTCCGCCTCCCTCCCGAAACGCCAGTCTGGCTTTTTCCAGGTTCGCCCTCATTTTGATGGTGGGCTGGGACCGGTCCGGACTAATTCTCACCCTGCAGTATACGAACCCTTCACATGTGCCAGCTTCCTGGCCGCTGAAACAACTCCCCTGAGCACCTCCCCTCCCAACATTATCTGTAGGCACGCCGTCTACAGCCCTTTTTTCACGATGTTTATTTCTTTCGGTGTTGCCCAAATCCCCGTAATCAGGCTTTCCCCCCCCCTTGCCCCAGCATTTTTTACGGGTTTGAAGTCACAGCCCCCCGATTCCCTCGTAACCCAAAGACTTTTTCCATTTCCTCTATCTCTCCCCCCCTTTGTGTTTTTGAGAGATTCAGGGTCCATGGTGTGTTATTCCCCCGGTCTGATGTTGGGCTTTTGGCCCCAAACATAGGCTTTCTTCCACGTTGGATGACGATTCACCCCTTCCCCCCGCCACACCCCCCCATAGTTACGGAGATAGGGCAGAAATACGCTACAGGGTCAGCGGCCCCTTTTTTTGCCCGTTTTTCGCTATTTTTGAAGTTTTCACCCGCCGCCTCAGGCCGTCATTTTCTGAAGCATGTATTCCCTACCCGCTTGGCGGGATATCCTGTGCCCCCGGTTTTCCGACCTGCAAAATTTCCACTGTTCATTCCCCCCTTCTGCCCAATTCCCCCTACCGCGTCGTTCCGTCGCGGTATGGCGTAATCTTTCCCCCCATTCTCATGTGATCGATTGGGAAGTCTTTAATTGCGGGGATTCTACTTCCTTTCTCAAAAACCTTCTTGCACCCCTCCCCCTTTGATGATATTCCCCTTTTTGAGTTCACCGTGCCGGGCGCCTTTTCCGCGAGATTATATATTGAGTGGCTTAATCGTTTCTCACACCCGAAATTCATGCTGATTCTCTTTGTCGGCTTTTGTTTTAGATGGTTCTCTCGCTTCAGATTTACCTACAAGTTCTCTAAGTCCTTTACAGAATGTTGATTGGAACGGTTTCACCTTTTCGCATTCCCGGCGAGTCTGCTTCCGCCTCTCGTACCTGAGACTCGTGCTTCCAATATCAAGCCGCTCCTTTTCTACATCCTCAGGGATGGTTCGACATTTACTTTCAGCCGTCGTCTTTTGATCATGAGGACCCTCCGGCGCCGGCTCTCTGTCGGACCCATTTTCCCCCCTGTCGACGTGCCGTCTTCCCAAGACTGGGACCCCAAAAATGTCCGGGTGAAGTTTCGGCCCTTCGTTCGGTCCGCTTTTCTTACCCTCCTATAGATCATTCGACTATCCGATCGTCAGTTTCCCTCCCGAGACCCATTTTTCAATTCGCTCCGCTCCCGGCCGCGAGATGTAGATGCGTGGGCGCCTGCACCCTGTCGCAAGACGCGAGAGGGTTGGTATGTGCTCGATTCCATTTGTCCACGAGCCTGGCATGGAAGTTTTTTTGACGTTGGTTCTCGCGACAGCTTTTTTACTTTTCTGCGCTCCTCATATAGGTGTCCCATCCTTCCCATTGCTCATGTAAGTTAGATCGCCCGTTGCCTCTCTTTATACGCCCCGGCGCAATACGCCCTGATCAGCGTTGTTATTCGCTTTATCGGCCGTGCTTGTCCCGGCGGCAATTTAGTAGTTGCCGTGATGACCAAGCCCGCTTGACGTTACGACCGGTTTTCGCGGTTTTCGCAATGCCAAAGCACTGTGTGCTGCACTTCTGGCTGGTCTTTTTTAGGGTTCTCGTTAACAAACTCTGCCGTTTCACCTTTAAGAGCTGAGGTTTGGACTTCCGCTACCGCTTCCTTCCTTTAACCGTATTCAGGTAGCTCTCTGATGGACGCGCGGACGATTTTTCTATATCTACACTCTCCCACCTTGTGAAACCTTCCGGAAGGACTCTACCCGCACCCGCTCTCTGGTTGAAGAGTATTCCTTGTGTGCCCCGTTTCAACCCCGTTTTCCAGCCTGGTTTCGATCAAAAGTTGATTTCGTATCCTCTCCGGCCACTCGCCGTACTTCCACGAACCTTTTTATTCGCCACCTTCAGGACCATAAAGAGGGAACGGTGTATCTTTTCGTGCGCACCTTTGTTTCAACAGCAGGGGTTTAGGAAGCACGCTGATGCTTTCTTGTTCCCCTTTTGATGTTAGGTGCTGTTTTTGTTTGCCCAAGGTGGGCGCGGTTTTGGATCTGCTGCCCCAACGGTTCACTCCCTCTGGGGAATTCATACTTGTGGTCGAATCCGGAAGTCCTTTTGTGGAACGCAATGGTCTCCGCTTCTATTTTTAATCTTTCCGTCCAACCCGAGTTGGCTCGGTCCTCACTTACGTCTCGATTCTACTTTCAGGAGGTGAGCATGTACGGACTTTTCTGGCGGAAACTCTCCTATATCGTTTGCCGACGTTAGGACCCGGCATTTTTCTGCCCGCTTGGTGCGCCGATCGCCCCCTTTTCGCAGTTATCTAGACCCCGTGCGAATCGTTCCCCCCTCCTTAAATTTGTGGTGCTGTGCCCAGTTGAGCTTTGTAGACTGAGACTTTCCGATTTTATTCTCCACCATCGCGGTCGGCCCCCCTTTTTTCCCATGGACTAAGATCCCGACGTCTTCACACCCTAGTGAAGCCAACTTTTCGCGTAGCGCGCTGCGGAATTGGAGACTGGTCGGGAATCACCGTCCCCGTTTTAAACTTTCCCTCTTGGACTTTTTTTATCCCCACTGCGCTTTTGGCGGCCCTGACCCCTGCTTGACTCAGAGAGAAGCAAGTCACTCCTCAGTTCACCCCCTCCCCATGTGGTCTCTCGCCCCCCGTGCTCGCCAAAGAGTGGACGCGGTCCTTTTTTTCCTCGCCGTGGTGTCTGAAATCCGTTCTCCTTAGTCCGCCAGTCGATCTTATTTTACGGACCCCGGTCGGATGCACTTCCTAACTCTGCTTAGGACGAGATGAATTGACGCAGTGGTCCGACCTCTACTTCCTTTTGTGTTATCGAGTGTTTTCTTCCTCGCCCGTCATTTTTCCTCCTCTTATCAAATGAGATTGAGGGACAGGGGGAGTAAGAAGAAGGACTGGGCCCAGGATCGGAGATCTTTTTCCTTAGGCTAGTCGGCGGCCCTTTCGACCCCCAAAAAGCCGCGTTACACGCGCGTTCCATTCCATTTTTCCCTAAGCATTAGGTAGCCAAATGGATGGGTTGAAGCCCTTCCTTTATTTTCTTTCCCGAGGCGGCCTCTTCCCCTTGGCCTCAGAGAATTGGGATTGCTTCAGCTCTGCTGATGACGGCGTACAATTATTCCCGTGACACCTTCGCCCAATTTGCCGGCTGCTGTTATAAGAATAACCTGAGTTCGTGTGCGCGGTCTCTCCTCAGGTGGATTCGTCTTTCCCTTTTTCCCTTCATGCTTGCCGTAGAATCCTCTTTTTTGCTTAGTACGATCGCACGTCACTTTTGACTCGTCGCCCCCCCCGCCTACTGCATCTTTCTGCAACCTCCAAGCAAAAGGATCGACGCCTTTCTGGTGAATGGAGACGAGAGTTTCTTTCCCGGTTTTTTTCGTACTCTCCCGAGTTTCATGAACGTCGGCCCCCCTCTCACACCGTCATCTCGACCCTGCTGCCGCCGAACGGCAGTCTCCACTGCGCTGTCTTTTTTGGGTCGATTCTGAGTGGTGCTTTCCTCGACCTCTCATCGATCATTCCCTTGAGCGGAGTCAGCTTTTACTTCAAAGAAGGCATTAGTTTACCCGCGCTCTTTCCCGACCCATTGAGCAATCTCACTTCTCTTTTTTCTTCCGACGGGGCCAGTCTTGGTCCTTCCCAGATTCTTCAGCGGAGGGCATACGCCGCCCCAAGCGCAAACACATTTTCAATGAGCTATCCGCAGGTCCCCAGCCGGCAGCTTTACCCGAAAGGTTCGTCCCGCCGTTGTTGCAATTGCACTAACTTTGAGACCACCAGAGGTCGCTAGGTCCGCTCGATTTTTTGAAAAATTTTCCCATGCGTTCGCCAGGTCGTCTGATGCCGGAGGCGAGCTCAGCGCGCACGCCCCCCAGCTTTTCTCGTCCCCTGTGGGCCCCCCCCTTTCAAAACACGCGATGGGGGCTCTTGTCACATCCTAGCGCGTTGCGATCGCCTGCTTCGGGCGTATTGTTTTCGTTCTTGGTGGACTTTTCCCCCATGCAGGCTCGCGTTTTTTTTCTATCTGCGCCGAAATTCTTCGGACCGCTGTCGGTTTTCTTTGATTTTTGCCATGGTTCTTTGCCCCTGATCCGCTGCCTGCGGAAGGTCTTTCCCTCGAGTTTTTGTGACTCTCCACGCTCCCCGCTGGAACCCGTCCTTAGATCAGACAGATTTCCCTCCCATGGCCCCCACCCCGCTGGTTTCTCGGCTTCAGTTTCGGACGAAAACTTTATTTCGCTCCCGTGTTTTCTCCATTTCCTTTCCTGAATGCTTATAAGTTCGTCGTTTCTCTTGTCTTAGACCGCTATGTCTCTTCGTCGCATCGCCTGGATAGCGTCTTTGGCAGTATATTCACCCCTAGAGATCGAGAGCAAGGCCCTCTTCCGCTTCTTCGACGAAGTGAAGCCTGCGCAGAAAATTACCTTCGCCGTAGGGGCATTCACTCCGCCCTCCTAGTTTTGTAGCCTCCTTTGTTTGGTTTTTCTGTTGGTTGGATGTGGTTTTACTCGACAACGAGATGGCCCGTGAAGCCTTGCCTCGGATTTGCGCGATTTCCCCCTTGATGTTCCCGGTCTTTTTTTTTCAAAAGTCGATCTAGTTGCTATCAGGGTTTCCCGGTTTGACAATTCCAGGCTCCTTTCAGCAGCGGCATGGCAACGAAGGTGGACCTTCCCTCGCGGTTTTTGTCCCCTTTTTCCCAGTGTCCTTACGAAACATATATCAGATTTCCCCGACTCGCCCTCGGAGATTAGGAAGCTGCTTGGCTCCAGTTCGCGGTTTGTCACCCCGCAGATGATGTAGTCTATGCGGATAGTGGAGTGAGCCGTCTTTTTTCTTCTCTGGCAACCTACTTCCCTCGCCGTGAGGAGAAGTGCCTTACCTTCCCCCAATAGGACTGCCCCTCGTTGACCCCCTCCTTGTGTTTCCCCCCCTCTTCCTACGCTTCTCCAACTAGACCGTCTGTTCGGAATAAGGGCCTTTTTTTGTGTAAGATTGCAGCGGCTCTGACTTCTCCTGGATTAAGATGCCTCCCGGCACGGTTTGCTCCAAATTCTTCATTCCTGGGTGTTCCGGCACGGGTGTTACACTTTTCTTTCGGCGATGCCCCCTTCGCGCCCCTTTTCCGTTATATTGAGGCCGTACCTTTTGTTCAACGAGAGGCCACGAAAGATTTCGTTCTCAGGGATGTCGGTTTTTTACCCTGTGGAGATAGAAGTGTTTTGTTTTTTGTCTTCCCACCTGTACGCATATAACTCCAGAGTATAGACCTTCACAATGAGTTAACTTGAGATTGGCTTTTTGCTCCCCCTAACCAAATCCACACGGTGTACCCCTTAGCGGAGTGCCTTGATCACCTTAACTATTGCGGGAGTGGCGGGGTGGGAAAATAATGAATATGCTTCCTCCAACTTCCCGCCGTGTTGGGCCACTCCCCACACGGGAATCCCGTATTAACCCGCAATCCACCTTTTTTAACACCTTTCTTTCCTGAAAATCTTTTTTTTTGAGATTAGCTACGTTCCCCAGTTTTGCGGGTTTCTATTTCGGGACTCCACGTGTGCTTTGGCCCAACACGATTACTGCAATTTGACTGAGGCTCTTAAGTTTGCTTTTGCCCCCCAGCCCCCCTCCACAAATATTCCTGTCTCGTTCGCTCATACCTCTCAAGGGTGGACCTGTCTCGGGTCCCCGGTGTTTAGTTGGCCAAGAACCTCTCATTCTTTCATCATTGGATTTCCATACGCTTCTTTTGACCGGGCTCCGGAAGACCATGCGCCGATACCCCCTCTCCCCCCTATCTATTCCTCACTTTCCCTTTTTCTCCTTCGCAGTCTTGTAATGCACCTTTTTTTTCTCGAGACCCTCAGTGGACGGTACCATTCCTGTGTCCAAACGCCCCTTTCACGCCGGTGCTGCACGTCAATTTTTCCCCTTGCCCTTGCTCCCTCTGCGCAGGACCATATATCTGACTAAACCTTCCTTCGCCCGTCAACCCTTCTTCCTGCCGGTATGTTCTGTCGGGTTTTTCTCTCTTTCTGTGTTTTCCCCCTCCCCCATTTCTTTTCTTTTTGAGGACTTTTTGTGATGGAGGGTTCTCCTCCGTTCCATGGAACCCGACTTTTTTCGTGTCTTCCGAGCAGGCCATCTGAACGTTTCGGTCACTTCTCCCCAACTTCCCTCCTTTCCCCCCCTATACTGCTTTGGTGCTCACCTCTCCTGTTCAGACGCGCTTCTTCGCTATTTCGGACATAGCGGGGTCGGAGCATCTGTCACTCGTCCTTTTTTTCAGTCCTGTGTGTTCCCCCTAAGATGCTCCCCTAACTTGTATGAGCGGTGAATCTCGGTCTTTCCGGGTGCCAGATGAATGACGATACGTGTCCTCACCTCTGCCCTACGAAGAATCGTCTTCTACCCCCCCGACACTCAAAGTCATTTGGCTAGAGCACGTGTCTAGTTCCTCTCGTTCTTATCGCTGGTGTACCATTGACTAAGCGACTTTAGTTTTTTTGATTCCTTGAATTTTTCCCCTTAAATTTTGGTTTATTGTCGGCGCCTTCCTTGAACTCGCGCGGAAGACTTGGCCTTGATTCTCTCTCTCTCGGGGTGAAATTACGGCCGACCTATCCTTTTCCTCACTAGCGGTCGCGTTCCATATAGAGTATAGAAGGCGACGCTCTACGGGCCCACGCCGAGGCTAAGGCCTTAAACTTTTTTCATTCTGCCGAGGGGGCGACCCAGTTTTCTCCGTTAGCTCCTTTCATGTCCAATCCCTTTTCCGAGGGTTTTTTGCACCGTGGCCACAATTTGGTCCGCATTTTTTTAGTTTCATTTGCCCTGGTTCGCTGTTTTTTTTCCCCGCTCCTTGTCCTCTCTTCAAGCGGCGGCTTTTTAAGTCCAAGTCCGCCTTCCCATTCTGTTCGACGGAATTCGGGATCCTTTTCCCGAATTTCTTCTTTGCATTCAATTCACCCCCTGCTCCCCTGGAACCTTCTTCCACTCCTTGCCTCGTCCGGCCATTTCGTCCCCAACCGATTTTATATTGCTTTTTTCCAGGCCTCGCGTGTGAACTTTCCCACAAGTTTCCGTTTTGCAGGTTGTGAGAGCCAAGCTTGAGGGTTTTGCAGCTTCTTTTCTCCCCCCTCCTCTTTGCACTCAGACTGGTAGTCGCGGACGTTGATTTTCCCTGCAAATGTTCGCCAGGACCGCCTTCCGCGTTACGGCCGCCCGCTTCGTGCCCGTGCTGTTTTTTTTTTTCATACAGATTCCTCCGCCTGCACTTTGCTTTCCACGTGGAGCTTATGGCGCTTAGGATATCTTAAAGCCCCGCTGCACTGGGCTTCTTATGTCCGCCCCCCCCAAGTTCCTTTTTTTGGCGCGCCGGTCCGTCGATTCTCCGTGCGTTACCCCCCAATGGGAGGGGGTTTCCCTTCCTTTACCACCCTTTTTTTCCTAGGATTATTTGGGGATTACTTCTCCTGTTCCTGCCGCTTTGGCTAGACGTCGAAAAGCGCAGCGAGTGACAAGATCCTTTTTTTTCTCGGCGGATCGGACCGAGACTTCGGCTTGGCTTTTCCTGCTTTTCAGACCTATCAGGAAGTTTTCAACTCCCACTTTTCCTTCTAGTCCCCAAGGCCCTTCCCGTCGATCCTGATGCGTCCCTTTTTTTTCCCCGATGACGTTCAGCTATTTCCCTTTCCTCATTGCTGAGAGAGATCCCCCCGCGGTCTATACGGCCCCTCCCTCTGCTGACTTGCGAAGACGTCTCAACCGATCGCCCGGACGAATTGAGGCGGAGCGCGCTTTTGGCAGGCCTGGCGAGGTGCGCGAATTCCGGTGGCCGTCCCGCCACTCTTATTTTTTGCTCCCATGCTCTTCCTTTGTCCGTGGAGGGCCCTCGTTCGTTTCATCGTCCCCTGGAAGGTCCGCAGTAAGATCCCGATCATCGCCCCCGCTGATGTCGCGGTTTTTCCTGCGCTGGCGGCGTATTCACCGCCTTCATGAGTCTTTTCTCCGATCGTGTTTGTCAGCTTCTTTTTGTCTCCAACCTGCCGATCTCTTTTTATCCGCTCTTTGCTCCATGAATTCCGACGCATGATCCCTTCTTTGCTGATGCTCTTCTTCACGCGAACCTTTCATGGTCTCTTCTTCCCACCGGCGATTCGCCCCTTGTTCGTCACGCCGTCACCTTTCATTTTTCTCCCCTTTGGCGGTCATAATATCCTTTCTGACTACACCGATCTCGCCTTCTTCCCCCACTTTTGCAGCTCTCCTCTAGGGGGTGATGGTGTTTGAAGCCCCTGCCTTTCTTGACGAGGCTGTTTTTCAGATCTGGGCCAGCCTTCAGGGCCTCCTCTTGGCTCCGGTCAGTTCACAGCCGAGACGGCTACGCGAACGGTGAAGACCTCGCCCTTCTGCCATGCTCCCCTAGTCCTCCCCTCTTTCTTCCTTTTGGGTCAGAGAGTTTTTTTTGAGTGCGTCGTCTCGTCGACCCTTGTCTTTCATGATTGTAGTGTGACCGACTTTTGATAGAGTCCCCTCTCGCAGCCAAGGTGCCAGCTCCCTGCCTCCCTCTTCCTCCCCTTCTTTACTCGTGGATGGAGCGAGTTTTCAACCGGTGCGACTTCCGGCGAGGAGGCGGCACTCGAAGCTCCCCCTCGCTT
>Ga0179593_1543350_pt1 | contig 16556 bp, 21 predicted proteins | sample CZODoug2_1_08_16_FD_185931 | JGI IMG/M metagenome (GOLD analysis project Ga0179593, IMG submission 185931) | Vadose zone soil fungal communities from Angelo Coast Range Reserve, California, USA - CZODoug2_1_08_16fungal (PacBio error correction) | ecosystem: Environmental > Terrestrial > Soil >... | reverse complement strand
CAGCGCCCCCAGGCCATTCACGTTTTGTTTGTTTATCCTCCCCCTTCGCCGCGTCCCGCTGTTGTGAGGTGGGTGGGATGCACTCGCTGTCAATAGTTCCCACGCCCCCTGAATTTGTTGAAAGAATACGTCATCTATATGGGTCCATTTTTGAAAAGGTCATCCGTTCCCCACTGTTGGCGATTCCGAGGTTTTTTCAGGGTTCTCCCTTCCCCCGCCCCCCGTTGTAGGGTGTTTCTAAGCCCCTCCCTTTTTTTATTTCTATCCTCCTTTGTTGTGTTTGGAGAGGAAACTTCCCGGGCTTCACTCCACCTACCCGGAAGCGGTCTCCTTTTTTCCCCCAATTTCGTTACAACCGACTTTTTTCTTTTTCCTTCCGATGACGTCTTCGGATGTATGTTCATTGGATCTTTGCCCGCCTATCGCTCGACGTCCGCCTGCCCCACCCCCCCATAACATCACCTCGCGTTCCTTTTTCCCGCTTCATAATGAACGTGATTCTTTCTTCCTTCTTTTTTGATTTTTTTCTTATCCCCAGGAGTTTTGTTGGCCTCGCCCATGGCCCCGCCAAACGTCCATCGGTTCTCACTCAAAAACTTTTTTTGGCCCCCCCACGTTTTTCCCCCCGGCGTTCGTGTCCCCCATCCCTGAGTGACCACCGCGCAACTTTATCTCGCCGGTCACTTGTCCGCTGACGCTCCATTCACCTCGTCGATTGCATATTTTCGCCTGTCCTCCCCTTCGTGCTCTGGTGTTCGTTGTCTGATCTAAAAAGTTCCCTCGCTTTACTCCCCCGGAGGCGGGGGGATTTTTCCCCTGGGGTCGTGACTTCTTCGCATGATGGTTCAGACTTTTTTTTTTCACATGTCTGGTAGCTTTTCCCCTTCAACGGATTCGCCACTGCTCCCTCCTCCCCCGGCCGTCACAGGGCTTTTGTGTGTTGTTTCTCCACGACCCACGCCCTCCCTCACCCCCTGCGAAAACTTTGCTTCGGGTTTTTTCCCGCGGCCTTTGAGATGTGGTGTTGCTTCTATCCTCTGTCCCCCCCCCCCCCTGGCGTTACGGCGCTAGTTGACCGACACCGCGGGTGATCATATATGAAAAACCGACGCTTTCACAGGCGTGTTTCGCGTTTTCTCTCTTTTTTCTAGGCCCCTTTCCTCTTTCCTCCCTCATAACCAGTGTAAATGTTCGCGCCGCGCCCCACCCCTTTGCCGGTTCATTTCCCAACGTCTAGCCAGCCTCGAGATCCTTCCTTCACAACTGTCTCCTTTTTTCGATTGTCCTTCCCACCGGGAATGCCGCCCCCCTTTTTCGACAGCAGGCGAGATGCCCCTTCCTATTCATTCCTTTTAAGCCTTGTCGTCAGTTAATCCGGACGAACCACATCTGCGGTCGTCACAAACTCTTGTTCGGCCCGACCTGTACCTCTTAGAGCGTCCGCTCTTTATGAGCGCGCCCCGCGCGGCCCCCATTGCCTGATCACTTGGGTTCCCGGTTTGGTTTTGTCCTCTCTCTCGCGTGAGGTCCCCCCCTCGTTTTCGCCCACATTACGGTGCCTTGATGTGCGCGGTTGCCGGCCCTTTTTGATTTTTTCTTTTTTTCCTTGTGCGTTTCAAGGGGGGCCGGACAGGCTGTCCCAGATTTCCCTCCCGTCACTGGTCTCAATTCGTTCGTACGCCTTGGTTGAGGACAGTTGTAGGTTGCTTTTACTTGTCCTCCGTACCAGTAATTGTCGGCACCTTTACATGCAAGTACCTGGTTTTTGATTTGTCTTTTCCCCCTTCCCCCCGGTGGCGTTTTAGATATTCGTTTAGGACTGGTTGTGAGGCAAGCCATGCCGACGCAATCTTGAGACCGTTTGCATGTCCCCCCCCGCCTCGGCCACTCCTTTTTTTTGCCCCACTTAATTTTTGTGGCGGTTTAATGCTTTGGCCGCGTTTGCGATTACAAATCCCTTTTCCTTTCCCTGCCGGCCTTCTCGGGATCTCGGGAGGGTCCTGTTCTCTGGTAAGGCCTGTGTGTAGGTGTGACGTCGGACTTCATGGACAATGTTTTTTTTCTTTTCTTCGCCTAGTACCGACCTTTTTCTTCTACGTTGTTTCTGAGTGATCCCAGGTCGTTTTGTGCAATATTTGCTCTTAATCCTGGCATTCCCCCCCAGCTTGCGTCGTTTGCGTCTCCCCTTCCCTACCCACGGCCACCGCCTCTTTTTGCCCCCCCTTCGCCTTTCCCGATCGTGCTACCCATGATTCGGGCACCAGTCACAGTGTTGCAGTGAAACCCCCCATCAATCTTTTTCCCCCTTTGGCTTTTTGGATGTTTGGCCGTTCCAATTTCCTTCTTACTCCTCCCGCCCCTTGTGTTTAAGCACTTCCTGAACAGCGCTCATGTAACCGAGGTTTGTTTTCTCGACTTGTTCGACCCTTGCAGTCATGGATTCCATCCGTTTTTTCCCGGGTCTCCTGATTTGAGCTACTTTACGCCCGCCTGAGGGGGCGTCCCTAAACCCGGGTGCCAAGTTTTTTTGCAAGATTTCTCACATGGTTCGTTTTTTTCCGTGGGTACCCCATCCAGCGTAAGTCATGTTGAAAATTCGCGATGCACTTTCTCTGTTGCCTTGAGTCTGTCGGCAAACCATTGCGTTTTTTGTCTTTGGGAGTAGCGAGCTTGGTTCGGGTTAGTGTAGCTTCGTAGACGTGTCACGCCGTTGGTTGTCCTGCACTTTCACCCGCGATGGCCTTCTCTTCCCTTCTTTCTTATGGCCAGCAAACTGTTCGCACGCCGAAGGGAATGGGGAAAGGCTTCCCCCCCGAACGGCTTCCCTTCCACATTGGTCTGTCTCCCCCCCACCAAGTGACGTCCTATTCTCTATTTTCCTCCTTTGTTTGTCTTGATTATTTCGTGCAACCGTCTTTTCCATTTCCATTTGGCTACAATCGTGGCTTCTTTTGGTTTCATCCTTTGCGTCCGAATTCCCTCGTGGCCTCTATGGCCCCATTTGTTGGCTGGGTCCGGGCCACATGCATCCGGACTGCCCTTCCAAGCCCTTCCTGCTTTCTTTGGGAAACGGAACCCCTTTAAGCACCCCCACTTCGTGGTCTTCCACCAATGCGCAAAAGTCTGTTGTGCATCTTCCCTCCCCCCTCTACCATCCGGTCACCACGACGCTCCCCCCTACGAGTACTTTTTGGGATTTCCCCCCGTACTCAAACCCTGTACCACCTCGGGATTCTTCGAATGGGTCCCGGAGCACGTTTTTTTTTGCCCTTTTTCCCTGGTCCCCCCTGCGTTTTACGGTTCGCCTTTTCTCGTTATTTTCCGCAACCCCGGTTTGCTTTGGTTGCCTGTCCTTACTAATTTGTTTTTTAACTTTTCCCGGTGTTAAAACCCCCCCTTTCTATGTTGTTAATACTGGCCTTTTTCGTCCCTCGACAACGGATCAAGTTTCTCTGCTTTTCCCACCCTTTATCCGGTACCCCCGGGAGGCTTCTGACTATGCCACGTGCGGGTGTTGCTTATCCGGAATTTTTTGCTTCCCCCATCCAATTGCCCGACAGATCCATTGTTCCTTTAACCGGGTACTGGGTCATCTTGTTTCCTGCCGAAAACTCTGGACGGCGAGCTTTCCAACCTTTGGTGGGCCCCCCCCTGTTCGGTCCCCCGCCCTCACTGTCCTGCAGCTGGTCGCGGATGCCTTTGAAGATAACCCCTTTTTCCGATTTTTTTTCTCAGACAACACTCTCTTTCCCTTTTTTTTACGATTCGTTAGGACCCCCCCGTGGGCCCCCTTTGCCATGTTCCCCCGCTGGCCTTCTTCCAACCCCCATTCCGCCCCCCCCGATCCCAGCTCCCCCTTGATCGGCCCTGGGCCCTCGCCCCCTTTACTATTGCCCCGGATCGCCCATCATCCTCCCCAAAGCCCTTCCACGTTGCCCACACAGAGGTTTCGTTCTGTCCCATTTTCTCTATTTTCCCCCGCGGCTGCTTCTCCCTTCACACCGTTATCACCCATTTTTTTTTCACCGGGAATCTCTGAACGCCCCTGGCCCCCCTTGTTTTTTTTTTTTTTTTTTGGGGTGTGGGGCGTTCCAGCCCCAGCGTTTTCTCTTTTTTCTTTTCCAAAGGGTTTCCGGCGGGTCTACTTCTAACAAAAACAATCTGGTTTTTTCACACCCCCTCTCCCCCCCAAGTTTTTCGCGGTTTTTGTGCCCCTGCGGCGGGGCGTTTCCTACGCAGTCGCCCCTGAATCACAGGTCCCGGCTTATCTGCTTGGTTTCCGCGTTCCCATCATGGAGTACCGGGCGGGGGTTTCATCGTTTATTGCTTCTTTCGGCGCTGCCGGGCCCCCTTTTTTTACTCTGTTTTCCTTCTCGGGCATGTTCCCCTCAGGCGATCCCGGACGGATGCTCTCAGCGGTTACCGTGTTCTGGTGACCGACCGCCCCCCCTCCCTGTCGGATTTTTTCCCCCGACCCCCGAGTGTTACGTTTTCCGAGTCTGGTGGGTACTAACCCAGTGGTCTCTCACAATGTCATTGCTTTCGCCTGAGGAGTCCCCCGTAGAGGCTTTTTTCCCCCCTTTTCCCCCCTTAGTCCGATATCGGATTGTCTCTGAGCCATGGGTGTGTCCGGGATCCTTTCTTTCCTGATTTCTTTCTCCCCGCAGGCTGACTTTCGTAAACCGCAGGTTTGCGCTGGACTTCCGCCCCCCCTTTGTGTCAGGTGAGGGACACGTAGCAGTTCCTCTACGCTCCTTCGGCCGGCGGGCAGCGGGGCGTCTGTCTTGCCAGGTTCAGCTATGATTCGCCAATGTTTCCCGTCCCCTTCTTTTGGTCAGCGCAAACTGATGGCAAAAAACCGCGTATTATACTCCCCCAATATCACGCGCTTTCAGCAGGCACCGTAGCGGGGTCGCCTTCTAATTTGATGGCGGTAGGCTTCTTGTAGTCAACTCTCCCCAACTTTTCCGTTTAGACGGAAGCTTTTTTGAAGGCTAAGGTTGGTCTATTCCGTTTTGCCATGTTAAGGGATTTTACCAGTCCCATCTTCCCCTATCGACGAGTGAGTTACCGCATCTCCGCGTGACCTCGAGGGCCGCTGTCCTGATCTGCGCGTCTCATTCTTTTTCGTCCCCCTACTTTCCCCCCCTTCCCCCCCTCCTCTTGGAATGGGAAGTCTTCTTCCAAGGTTCGGTTCCCTCTCTGTGTCGCGCCCTTGTCCCCCTATTCGCTTCCCTTTTTCACCAAGTCCAGCGTGATCACGCGTTGGTCTCAGGCTGCTGGCACTTTACCGCGGTTTTTTTCTCCCTGCGGATGACTGAAATCGTTCCCCCGACTGCCACCAGGACAAGGCCTGATTGAAGAGTACGAGTCCCTAAGGCCCCTTTTCACCTTTCCTGATGCAAGATCCAATGTCCCATCGCGCGCTTGTGATTTGGTTGCGTGCGGCTCGAGTTGCTCCCCTTTTTTTCCCCTAAGAACAGCTTCTCCCTACGTCATCGATAGTACCGTTCCCAGGACCTCCGTCACTGTGTGTTGTGTCTTCTTTCGGTTCAGGATTTCCAATCCCGTTGTCTGGTGCCTCAATTTCCTGATGATCCTCTTTTCACGTTGTTGGTTGAGAATTTCTCATCAGGAACCCCCCCCCCTTTGCATCCTCGGAACGTTTTTTAGCTGATCCCTGATCTCACGGCTCAAACGAACGCGGATTACGTTAGTTTTGACCTATAGAGGACGTACTTCCGGCTTTTATTGGCGTGGGGTTCGCTCTGCGTCTTCTAGTTTACCCAACCCCCACATCACCCCAACGGCTCCCTGGCTCCTTTTTGATCTTAAATCAGTGCACGTGCTTTGCTGAATGACTCGTACCCCCCCTCCCCACCTCTGTGGCGTTTTCGAGACTGCAATTGCGCCCATTTTCCATACGGCATGTCGTCCCCCACGGCTTCTTGCCCACCATCTGATTTTTCCTTTTTTGGCCTCTTTTCTACGCGTTTGTTCCCCCCATCTTTGCAAGGTCGGGTGTTTATTTTTTTTTCGATTTTCTGGGACGCTCTCTTCCTCCTTTTGCTCTGGTTCGGTGATCCCTTGAGGATCGCCAAATGATTTATCGCCAGCGGGCGGCTGTTTCTTCTTCGGCTTGCACTCCTCGCGCATGTTTTAGTCCTCTTTTTTCTTCGTCCCCTTGGACACCCTTTTTATTCGCCCAGTGGTGAAGAGAGTTTCCAAACGGCCTTGTGATTGTGCTCCACGATGTTTGCCCCCCCTTGAGCCCCCGCTCGCTCTTCGTTTGAATGTGTGTGCTGTAGATCCGCTGGTTTCCCCTCAGTTGTCGATTGCCTTTTGCTCTTGCTGAATAAGTCCCTTGGGCGGGTTCTTTCCCTGAGGCATTCAGTCCTTTGATTGCTGCTCCCGGGACGGACCTTCTTGCTATTTTTCCACGTTCCTTTCTTCATCGCATCCAACGGGCAATTGTCCTTCGCTCCGTAAACCTGTTCGTTTTTTCCGGTTTCCCCGTGCAGAAAAACTCTCGCAAGCCCTTGTCTCCCCTCAGTCAGTGGCACTCCCTGTTCTCTCATCCACATCGAATCGTTTTCTGGGGCACGTTTTCATTCCCGCCTTTTTTCGTACGCGGTCGGCTCGCCGATCCCTCCTCGTAAAGAAGTTTTTCGGTCTTTCCCCCCACACCCCCCTGGCGCGCTCCCCCCTTTCGTCCCCTTACAACGCATTAAACCGATGTCAGTAGCTTTGTTACCTTTTTTTCATGCCGATCGATGAGAGCACTGCCGCGCCGACCATTGTCTACCCTTGGTGGACGTCCGTTCCGCTCAGGCATCCCCGATGTCTTCTCGTTCCCCCCCCGCCATCCGCTTTTTTTGGCCGGCAGGACGGAGAGCTCGGTGTGTGGGGGCTTCTTACCTGGGCCGGTAGCTTGCAGTCTCCTCCGCCCCGCCTCCCCCCCCCACTTTTTTCCCTGCCGAAAGCCCTTGAGGGCCCCTTGTTTTGCAGCTCCAGTGCCTGTTCTGCTGATCGTCCACGTACCGTTCTCGGCCCTTTAAACCCCGCGCCGGCACGTCTTATTTTGTGAATCTTTTGCCACCGGCGCCTCAGCTATTCGGGTGGCGGTGTGACACTGCGGTGAAATGTGGCCTCTGGCCGTAGGTACCGTCCGCATGGCCCCCCCTCCGATTTCGTGTTTTTAACCCCCCCCTTGTTTTCCCACTGTTTTGGGCGGTAATGTCTTTATCTTCGGTTTTGCAATCCAAAGGGTTTTTTGCGGCCCCCCCCTGCGGATCTCGGGGGTCTGGGAGGCTGATCTGCCCCTTTTTGTGATGACGGCGCCTTTTCATGGCCCATTGTCCTCTTCGCCTCCCCTTTAAGTCTGACGAATCTTCTTCCCAGGATTTTCGGTCGCACAATAGTCTTCCCCCTTCTTTGTTTTTTTCTGTGGGGCGGTCGCGCAGTTACCGACCATTTGCCACTCAGCCCAGTCCCCAGGGGATTTTCATCATTTTTGATTCGACCCCGTCCCCAGTGTTTTCCCCCCTCCCTCTTATTTTTTTGCAAGTTTCGCGGGTTACCTCAAATCGTCTTCTAGACCTCCTTGCGCCGTGGCTTGTAGCCACTTTCCTCGCGTCCTTCAATGTAACCTTGCTTTTCCCTTTGACGCCTCTTGATCCGTTCTGACGAACCTTCCAGTACGGGCTTGCCCATCCCGCTTACTTTTTGCCTTTTGATTGACCTGCACTTTTTCCATGAGGCGCTTCGTTTGCTTCTAAACCTTTGTTTCTTCCAGGTGGTCGCAAGTAACTATTACCGTCAAAACCGGTTTCCCCCGTCCCGTCAGATTGCCTCGTTGTACCACCCATTTTCGCGATGCAACTTAGTTCCTTTGTCCTGTTTTTTTCCACTTTCTTTGCAAACATCCCCCGAGGTGGGTTTTTTCACCCGGGACTGAGCTTGTTTTTTTGGGTGGGGGCCGGTTCTTCCTTTTTTTCTTATTGGAGAGCCCAAGTTTTCCTCATTTGGTGTGCTCGCAGTCCAATAGGCGGTCCCAGTGGCTGAATTTTTCTTTGAAAGCACCCAATTCTTCTGCATCCCCTTCCTTTTCTTCTAGGAGCTCGCCGTAACCCGAGCCCCCGCTTGTATTCCCAGACTTCCCCCCGGTCTTTTTCCCAACATCTTTTGCTTAAACTCTCTTCTACCTACTCATTTGTGTTGTTTGATAGTATAGTACCTCCCGCTTTTTTTTGACCCCCCATCCATATGTGTTTCTACAAGCTGTTTTAAGTGAGTAAGCTTTACTTTCCTCAGGGGGTATCGATGTCCCCCCCCCTGAGTGATGTGGATTGGTTTGGCGTCATCCTGTCCCCCCCTCCCCCAGTATTTCTATTTCGCTGGGCACAACCAAACGTTGTTGCCCTGCGTTCCCAACATCCTACTCTCGGTGTCGCTCTCCCCGTAACCCCCTCTCTTTCTCCGTTTTGCTTTTGTCCCAGTATCAACTGCCCCCCCATCTTCTCCAGTCCTGCGAAAATTTGTTCCCAACCAGTCGCTTTTTTTCCAAAGCCTTTCCTTTTCCCTGCCCTTTTTTCGACGTTCTCGTTCCTCGTTCCCCCGTTAAGGGGCTGGTTCTTCCTCACGTCCTTAGCTATCATCACGGCCCGTCTTTCCCTTCCCCAGGCCGTAGGGTCCTGCCGTACTGGTCCCCCTTACTCAAAGATCGGCTCTCTTCCCCCCCCGCTCCTGGGTACATTAGTTCTCTCTGCCTTTTTGTCTACTTGCCACGCTTGGAGGTTTCTCCTCCGTACTTTTTTCCCACATACCACCTCCGCCCACTTCGACAGCCCCCAGATTTCCTGTAAAACCCCTTTTGGCCTTGGTCGATTCGAATTGTGTTCCCTGACGATCGAAACTCTGGCCCCGAGCCTGATTTTTTCCCCTTGTAGGTAATCCTTCCTGCTCCGATGCAAGGCTGGGTCTCGGATGCGTTCTCTCATTTGGCCTTTTCTCCTTCAGACCCAAAGTTCCTCCGTCCTTATTTCGGACCGATCGGACCCCTTTTTTTGTTTTTGTCATTCTCCCACAAGGCCCTTCCCGTCACCCCCCCCCGCTACCCTTTCTGGCCATGTCCCGGATTCATTTTTTATTTTCCCCCGGGCGTAGCCCTTTTCGCCCCACGCAATCCATTTGCAACACTTTTGGCAGTGATCGGTTCTGTCCATTTTCCTTCCGAGTGCTTCCTTGCTTTCGTCAGAGGCTGGCCCTTAACCCAATCGTCCCACCTCCTCTTCACCCGAACCCAACAAGGTTGCCCTTGCCGACTACCCACTCCCCTTCGTCAGTCCTTTCTTCTTCCCCTCCTCGCGCAGGGTTTTCCTTTTTGGCAACTCGTATTCTTCCGGCTCAAACCCCTTTCACAACTGCCCAAGGGCGATTTACATCCCCCCCGTTCTGTTGGCGTTCGATATTCTTCTGTTCCCCCTCTTACCACGTAAACAGGCTCACCTCCGATTCTTCGTTAGTGAATCCTGGTCGTTTTTTTTGGTGGTTTTTTTTTCTCTTGTCCCTCACCCCTGCTTTTCTCTTCTCGCTATCTGTGTCTTTCCTTTGGGCCGGCTGGTGGATTGACGTTTCCCATCTTTCCCGAGGCGGCTCTTAATATGTTAAAAAACACAACTTTTTCGGTTTACGAGCTCTCCAGCGATTGGTTTCCGGTTTACAGAACAGATGTGCTCCCTATGGGGGGCGGGGTTAGTCTTGACCGACAATGTCCCCCGTTCCTTGGCCCCCATCCAGGATCATGCCTCATGCATAGGATGCACCGCTCTCTGCATTCCGTGGCCACCTTGGACCGTCTGATTTAGTGCCTTTTTGGGACTGTGCATTTTGGTTTCTGCGGCTGCTTATAACTTGCCTTGCTTGATTTTTCCCTCTGTGATCTTTTCAACGGGCCTTCAACCGGGGGATTTGCCACGAGCCTTTTCCCTTTTCGGATCAATTTTCTTTTTTCGTGGTCCCCCTCCCCCAAAAAGGATTTAAGCCTCTTTCTTTTTTTCTTTGTTCAGCGCTTTGATCACCCACACTTGGTCGTACAGTCAGCCCATCCCTCAGCCCTTTCTGCTCCCCAACCCCCAGGCGGTGATTCTCAGCCACCCAAACATCCCTCCCCTCTACACTGAGATCCGTTTCTCAAGTTAAGGTGCCTTCTTTTATTTTGCGGGCTGGAGCAAAACCCCAAGTTTTTTTTTTTTTCGGTTTGGTTATGGAGGTACACCATTTGCTGGTTTTGGCCATGGGACGAATACATGTAAACACCCTTTTTCAAGTCCCCCTCCTTGAGTCAGCCCTTCCCCCCTCTCCCCCCCTCCTGTTTCCCCGCTTTTTTTTTGGGCGTGTTTGTTTTTTTTGATATTGTTTTTTCGATCATCACAAGACGGACCAACGACCTCGCTTTTCTTTCGAAGCTTTGTTTCCCTCCCATTTCGCGCTTGCCCCCCCCCTTGTGCAACGATTTTTGGTCGTTTCCCAGTCCCGGTGGAACCCCAGCCGCTTTAGATTACATCATTTTCCGTGTCGGAGATGTGAACCCTTTCCTTTTCCTTTCGCCCGTGTTTGAGGACTGTTGCCCTCTTAACCCACTTTTTTTTCCTGTCCGCGGCCCCAGGACAGACTCGTTTTTTTTTGATCTTTCTCCTTCCTTTCCCCGAAGGCCACTTTTCCCCTTTCATGAACTGTTGTTTCAGATACCCCCCCCCTCACTTCTTTCTTGTCTTTCTAGTGGGGTGTGTTTTTTTTTTCGGGCGCCTCTTCGACCCCCCGCACCCGCCCCCGTTTCATCTACGGGTACACCTGAAAGGGGACTTCGTCTTTTTTGGAAGACGTTTCTGTTTTTCTTTTTCCCTTGTTTGCATTTTTTTTTTTCTTCCACCCGATTTTCAGGTGGCGGGTGAAGCCGCTTCCTTCCCTTTTTTCAATATCAATTTTCAGTTTTTTTTTTTTTTTGAGAGGAGATCATTCGGGAACTGTTGGCTTTTGCTTCCCGCACCTTCGGTTTGGCTCCCCCATGTCAGCTACGCTCCCCCGTCGTCCAACTTGTGTTCCCTTGTCTTTGCCCCATATAGCTTCGTTCGTGATTTTTTTTCTCCTATTTTTTTCCGCTCTAGCGCCAGCCCCACACCACCCCCCTCCTAATGGTTGCGGGATCTTCATTTCAGAACGTGATGACCTTTGCGTTTTCTCGTCTCTTAATCCCCAAGCTTGTCAACTCTTCCCCTCCTTTTTGCCGTCCAACCCCTCCAATACCTTCTTCTGCCTCGCGTCTGCACCAATCTTGACCACTTTCCTGATCTCTTACTTGTTCCTTGCTGGAACGTACTCTGGTCCGGGTTTGTAGCTTTTCGCCCTTTTCTCCCCCAAATTCCTCGAGTGTTTTTGATTCTTGAACCAAATGACTCGCAAGTTTCCCTTTCCCCCCAGGGGGCTTGACGCGGGTTCTTTATTTCCTTTCCTTCGTCGATGGAGGACTTTTTTCAATGGTCCGCGTCCCCTTTGTCAACGGATTCTCCACATGCCTTTTTTTTTTCGTCTTCGACACCTCCGTCACGTCTTTTCTGTTGCTACACTGTCACCGGCCCCCCAGCACTTTCACTCGCCCTCTCTCTGGTTCCCTTTCTTGACCTTTTTTTTTGCGTTGGCTGTAGATTCCGCGTTTCCATCATTTTCGTCCCTTTTAGTCATCCTACAAATGTTGGTTTTTTTTTTCCCACGCTGTCAATTACGTCCAGAAATCGCTGGCTCCCTTTTTTTCTGCCTTTTTATTCCGCTCCCTCGAGGAACCTTGCTTCGGGTTTTTTTTGACCCTCTTCCCCTTTTCGCCCCTCCTTCTCCCCCTTTGCTTTCAGCAGTCCCCCACCCTTTGCCTCCACGTACGTCTCCGTTTTCTCCTCTTCAGGCCACTTCCCCACCACCTGGCTCGATTTCCTTCGACTCCGTGGGAAATCCTGACTTTGTCCCTCGCCCCCAAAGGGTTTTTTTTTTTTTTTATTGGAGATCCAGAAAACCGTGTCGGTTCACTCCCTACAACACGGTCGTTTCACCAACTCTTTTCCGGAGTTTCCTGTCACCCTCGGTAACCTTCAAAGCGCATACCGATGCCTCTCGTCTTTTTTTTTCTAACGCCGGGGCCCCCCCCTTCTCTGATTCCAACCCTTGGTCCCTTCAGATAGCTTTTTGTTCCTATTTTCTTCGCGACCGCCACCTCCCCCTCCTTCTGGTGGCCGCGGTCCTTCCCGGTCTTTTCTTCCTTGGATTTTTGCGTTCCTTTTGCCATTTACCCGGACTTCGTTCCTTACGCCAGCCGCCCCTTTTTTCCCAGTCGCTCATCCGTGCCATTTGCCAGTTTGAGTTCCGTGAATTTGAAGAAGTACGTGGCTTTGTTTTTTTTTTTTTCACCCCCCCCAACCCCATTTCCCCATCCCGCTTCTGGGGTTGTACTGGCCTTTTTTTTTTTCCCCACGGGCGTTCACTTTTAATATAGGTAGCCTCGTCCCCCCCCTCCGGTTTTTCAGGGTTATCATTCCCCCCACGGCCCCCAATTCTCGTTCCTCCCCCAGGCGATTTTTCCCCCTTTGCACCACGTTCCTTCGTTTCAGGGCTTGATCGCTCTTTATTATGAAACACCCCGCAATTGCCAGGGTGTCTTTTGTTCTTTTTTCTGGGAGAGTTTGATGCCAGGTTTGGTAGATTCACTTCCTTTTTTTTCATGGCCGTTTTTCCTTCTTTGCTCGTCTCATTAAGCGTGGAGAAGTTCCGTTTGTCTTTCTTAGGCCCCCATTCCCCGGTTTTCCATAGTGATCTTAAACGGGTTTTTTTTCCGATTGCCCCGTTAGTTCTGGCGACATCACCTTGCCCGACCATTTTGGACCACCTCCGTTCTTTTTTGCCCCAGCGCCCCCTTTCCAGCGTTTGTCATCATCCCGTTGAACAGGCTTCGACCCAGTCCCCCCCTTTTTTCAGTAAAATTTACCCATTATTGTAGACCTTTGGTGTATGTCCCTTCAGAACACCCGTCTACCCTCTTCCCCGCCCTTTTCCCCCCCCCCCCTAGGCACTTCTCGACTTCCCCCCACCTTTTCTTGCTGGGACCCCCCTACGCCGAGTTTCCCTTCCTACGAACGGTTCCAGTCACTTCTGTTCCCCTTCCTTTCTCGTTTGCCTTATTTCGAAGCCCCGGAACGACCGTTTCCTCTTCCAAGGTGTGGACCCAACTTTTTCCAGTACCCTTGACTCCCGTTTTTTCAACCGTTTCTTTTTTTGTTTCGTTTCCCGCTTTGCAGCGACTTTTGTTTTCCCCCCGATGCACTTTTTTTTTTTTTTCCCCCAGTTGATTCTCTTCCCCACATTCTCATTGGTTTTCCGGTAATTTCATTAGACGGCCGAGTCTACTTTTCTCTTCCCTGCACGACTTTGTTTGTGCCCCCTTTTTCCTCCTCCGCTGGCGTCTGCTCAGGGGATATGTCCTGTCCGACACACACCCTTCCTTCCACTGATACACCCGGGAGTTCCTTTTCCTGTACCTGCTTCGCGTCGTTTTTCTCTGTTAGCAGTTGTTCCGAACGCCCCCCTTTGCGTGGTCCGTACTATTCTCTCTCGTGTTTTTTTTCTTGCGAGGAGTCTTTTTCTTCCCCGCGTTTTTTTGGTCATCCCTGGGGCTAAACCCCTCGTTTCGCGCAGATTTTCGAATTTCCCGGGTTGCGACCCTCCCCCTTTTTCTGTTGAGACCCTTTCCCCCAAATCCTTACCGCCCTGTTTTTTTATTCTTTTTCCCCTAGCTTTTTTTCCATGGTCACCTTGCCCTTTGCGCACCCCCCCCAGTATAGTGCTTTTTTTTCCACCACCCTTTTCCAGGTCCTCTTCTTGCGCCCCCCCTCATCTACAACTTTTCAAACAATTTTTCCCGCCTCCCTCGACGATTGTTGTTTTTTTTCCACCAGGCCCCCCCCCTCCCCCTTTTTTTTTTTTTTTTTAACCGTTTTCCCCCCAGGGAACCCTTCCCCTCTGGGTCACGGTTTAGCTTCCTCCCGTCTTTTCGACGGGCTCCCGTTTATTGCACCCTTGGCTCACCCTTAGGCGTCCCTTTCCCCGTCGTCTTATGCTTCTCAATGGGCGCCCCCTGTGAAGCCGTTTGCCGCTTTTTTTTTTTCCCTTCCCTGATCACTGCTCGGGGTTCTCCTTTTCCCTTTTCAGCGCCTTCGGCCCTTTCCCTGTGTTTTTTTTTTCCAATCCCGGTTTTTTTTTTTTTTTTTTTCTCCCGACCTTGAAACTTGTCTGTTGCCCCCCTCCCCCGTGCCAACGACAGATCCTTGCTTTTACCTTACCCCCCACTGGGGATGTGGTTCCTTTTCTTTTTTGGGCCCTCTGAAAATGACGGCGGACGTTTTTCTTCTTTCAGTCCCAAATTTTTGGTCTTTTGGAGGTGCAGTTCTTCACACTGCTGGTCGCGTTTCTCTTTTTGACCTGCGAACGATGTTGGGAGCCTCCCCCTTTTTTACAAGACCCTAAAGTCTTCCCCATCGTGCACTTGGGCCATGCCAGTTTTCCGTCTCGTACCCCTCCCCCTGTGAATAACGATATAAAATCCCCCCTTTTTCCGCAAGGTTTTTCTTCCGCCTTTTCTTTTTCTATATTCCGCAGACCCATCCCCCCCCAACCAGAAATCTTCCCAGTCACCCTTTTCTGGGGCCGGATTTATATTTTCCCTTTCTTTGTAGCCATTTGCCTTTCCCCTCATGTCTTTTCCCCACCCCACCATTTCTATTTCATTCAACAAGGAAATCTGAAACTTATTCAGATCCGATTCCACTTTTTTTTTCCCCCCTTAGTCCCAACGCATTTGTCTCTTGAATTCTGATGCCCGGTTGAGAGTTTGAAAAGTGATTTCAGAAGACAACCCTCTCCGCTCCCCCAACTGCCCCTTTACGTTCTGCTGCACAATTCCCTTTGGCTCTTCCTGCTCTTTCGATGTCCCCGTTGCATTTTTTCCCGCCCAAAGCTCCCCGCCGCAGTGATCGCCGGGCCCCTGCTTTGCAGAGTTTTTTCCCTTGCTTTCCACTGGGGGGTGTGTTTCTCTTCTTTTAAGTGACCCCCCGATTTTCTTCTTGTTTTTGCTTTTTAACTTTTCCTCATCGGCCCTGTTTCCCTGATGCGGGGTCCGCTTCCCTCTGAGCGTGCCCATCCTTTCCTCAAGTTTAGGTTCTTTCCCTCGCCCTTCCCCTCAGCGATGGTGAGCGCCCGTTTGTTCGTTTTTTTCCACCTTTCTCACACTAGGTGCTTAAATGATACGACTCCCCTCTTCTTAAACCCGTACTGGTCCGGCATTTCCCCCCTTCCAGGACACTTTTCTCCGACCAAAGGTGTTGACCTGTTCAGTCTCTTGGAGTTCTTTATGAGGCCTTTCTTTTCCTAAGGTAATTTGTAATTGACTGATGCCTTTTTGGTGTTAGTGCCTCGGTTTAGGGAGCGGCCCCCTTGGCCCTTCCAAGGTTTTATTGACTACATTGAACGACGTTCCTTTCCGTTTTTTTCCCTTCTAGCCGATTCGGCCGTTGACTTTTTGTTCCCTCGCTTTTCTTTGCTTCCCTCCATGATCACCACCCTGGTCCGTTTTCTGACTTCTTCCCGGGAGGAGACGCCACACAACACTCTCTAACCATGTCGTTCTTTCTTTCGAACCCCCCCTCCGCCTTCCCGACCCCCCCTCGTTTGATTGTTTCGTCTATCGTTTGCTGTTTTCGCGGCTTTGCCCGGGGTTTCCTAGAAACGGCTTAAACACTGGCTGTGCCCGTCTTTGGGAAGGTTTTTTAACAGTTCCCTCCCCATCCGGTTTTCATGTGGACGCACTCCCCCCATTTTTTTTTCACACCTGGAAGTCTCCATCTCGTCGGACTTCCTTTTTTTTTTTTTTCCGCGAATCATTGCGTCCTGCGCCCTTGCAGTCTATCTGGTAATTTTGTTGTGGACCTCCCAGGCCCCTCCCCCCCCCTGACATCTGTGTGCCCCTTTGGTCGAAATCTTTTTCCCACCCCCCCTATTTTTCTTGAATTACCCTAGCGTTTTTCCTTTCAACGGATTTTGAGCGTTTATCGGACAAGTACCGCTAGTAAGTTTCTCCCTTCTCTAGGTTTTTCCTCGTCTTTTGCTATTCCTCACCCTGGGCAATTCTTGGCTTCTTTTACGTTGAATTCGGTCCCCATGCTAAGTTTTTCCCGGGGTCCTACGCCGAGTCCGAGTCCCACCTTTTCCCATTTTTTTGCCCCTTTTATGATTGGAAGGGCTTTTCCCCCCCCCCGCACCCTGCCGCGGATTTTCTGTTGATTTTTCCTTTTGCTGCTCGTTTTTTTTTCTTCACCTCTCCAAGAACATTCAGCTCACCGTTCCTTGGCCAGGACGACCCATTCCTTCCCCCCCCGTTCTCCGTTCTTTGTGTGGCTCAGGGGATCCTCCTTTTTTTCTGGGGTATTTTTTTTCTTGGAAGCCAGCCCGGCAATTTCCCTATG
>Ga0179593_1527657_pt1 | contig 16556 bp, 16 predicted proteins | sample CZODoug2_1_08_16_FD_185931 | JGI IMG/M metagenome (GOLD analysis project Ga0179593, IMG submission 185931) | Vadose zone soil fungal communities from Angelo Coast Range Reserve, California, USA - CZODoug2_1_08_16fungal (PacBio error correction) | ecosystem: Environmental > Terrestrial > Soil >... | reverse complement strand
GCTACACAGTGGGCATCCTTTCACAATAGTTGACGTTTTTGTTGGCAACCTCAATTCTCCTTGCCGAGGTCGACTTTCCTTCCATCACCGTCGTCAGGTGCTGCTGTTGCCACCCTGGCGGGTTTCCCCTGGTCCTTCAAGGCCGCTTCCGGTGCTAAGCCCCACTCGGTCACTTTGAAAAGTTGCCTCCCTGCGTCACGTGGCCGACTTTTCATGCCAACCATCACCGTCCCCAGCCCTTCGGTGCAAAATCTTTTTTGCCACCTTCTTTCAACTCTTTTGATCTGCGCGAACTTCCGGTATTTTTTCCTACGCTTCCATTTGTAAGGGTCGGTGGGTATCCTTTAATGTTCTCAAAATGCTTGTTGAAAACAGATCACTCGCTCTTGAAGCACTCTTGTAAGCGCACCCTTGAATGTGCTCCGGCGATGCCCCCGACTTTTTTCGTGTTCGCTAGATCTTAGAACTGTCCCCTCCTCTTTGCGTGTGAGACTTGGGAGTGGGCGATGGAATACCGCGTTACCTGAACCTTTTTGGAACCGTACACCCTCTCATCTCCTTTTCTCCCTCCGTGAGTCCGGGCCATCTCTCCGGTAAAGAAAATAAATACATCCCAGCTTTTCACCCCCGCCCCTAAAAACATCCCCCTTTTTTCATTTTTATGGGTCTCTGCGCCCCTGATTGAAATTCGAAAGAGGATTTGCTCTTATCTGTTAAGTTTATTTCCTTTCAATGGAGATAGAGGTACGTATCTTTTGTATTCGATGTCGTAAGTCCCGGGTGTTGCTTCTTCTTCTGTATTTAATGAGTGATATTCCTGTTTTTCCCTTTTTTTAGTGCATTCATTCTTTACAGCGTTATGTGCGACCACACGCACATATGCTAAGGCGGTGCATTTTTCGTTACTATTTCTCCGCAAGCCTGTCGTGGGCTATGAGCGTTTCCGGTATTCATTTCGAGAATTTTCCCAACTTACTTCCGCGACACCCACCATTCTTTTGCTGTGGCTTTCCCGCTTTTGGCCCCTCTCGCCCCCCCCCCCTTACTCTTCCATAGATCCATTTTGCGTCCGTCGCGATTAATGTCCCCCCACCAAAGAGAAATTTCAACCAGTATTTCCCTATCCATGACGTCGCGAGTACTCTTTCATTTCCGTGTTGCGATCCCCCCTCTGTCTTCAGTCTTCCCCCCGCATCATCGCTTTATATGAGGTGCCCGTAAGTGCCATTGAGAAGAGTTACAACCCGTTAACCCCTTTCCGGTGGAAATTCTGGATATCCCTTTTTTCTCTTCGCTCCTTCCCCCCTAAAGAGGGCTATCGTATTCTGTTTGGACGCTTCAATAGCCACTGTTAAACGTTCAGTTGTGGTCTTTTTCCTTTTTCACTTTGTCTTCGTTCTCAGCTTTGCTTGTAACGCCCCTTTTAATAAATCAACTGGCTCGCCACTGGCTCCTGTCACCCGACTTGTTCCTTTTTTCCAGTTCCCTTTTCGTGGCTTCCTTGGGACACGTCCCCTTCGAACTTGGACATTGCCTCCCGCTCTTTTCCCTTTACTCTTCTTTTTCCCTCCTTAGTCTCCCCTCTTCTCGCCGAAACCAGTTTTGGTTTTGCCTGACACCAGCATTCATTTTCCCCTCACGGTTCCCCCCAACCCACGATTATCGTGCACTTTTCCTGGCGGGGCTTTTTTCCACTTTTTTGTTTACCCTGCTTGTACCTTTCTCTGGTGTTTGTCTTCACACCTATTTGTGGTCGTTCCTTTCTTCAATGGTAATCTTCCCGTTCAGATTTCAGCCCGCCGCCCTCAAGCCATCAAGTCTGAACATTCCATAGGGAGGAGGTTCCTCCTTCTTTTCTGGCGTCCCAAAGCTCGCCACAAACCCTGAACCCGCCCGACAAGTATTCTCCTTAATTGCCAAGTTTTTCCCCAAGCATTACCTCGCCTCTCTTTCCCACACTTCCCTACGCTTATCCTCTCCTCCTCCCATTTTTTTTTTTACAAATATGTCCGGGCTTGACCATCCCTTTTTCCAGTGGAGCCCCCCCCGTTCCCCCTCCCCCATGTTTCTGAATGGCCGAAAAAAAACTTTGGTCGAACCCCAACCCCCTTTTAATACATCAAGTGTTGTTGTTGCAGATATAATGTACTTCCCCAATTTTTTCTCCATCCCACTTTTGATAGCTTAGGTCACTTTTCGTTTTACCAGTCTATTTGCGTTCAGGTGTGTCCCCCTCCGGGACCTTCCGACACTTTTGTAGATGGTATTATCAGTTTTTTTTTTTTCGCTGGGTGAGTTTTCCAAATTTTGCCCCTTTTCCTCTTTTTTCGTTTAATGAGGTAGGGGGACTCCCTGTTTTTGCGCTCTAGTGATGCCGCCATCTTTTTCCTGCTGGATATACCTTTTTCTCGTTTTTCAATTCTTGATCCCCGATGTCTTACGCCAATCCTCATGATTTCAGCGACACCCCCCCTGAATTCCACAGGCCACCCCCTTTCGAACACAAAAAAGGCACTTCAAAGCCTCCATTCTTCCCCACGGCACAACAATCCCACAACCTCCGAAGAAGATCCTTGTCCCTTAGGTGGTATTCCTGCGATCATGGTGCAAACCTGAGCACTGGTTCTCCTGATTTTTGACAAGTATGGAATAAATCTTTCCCATGTCCCCTCTATGTCGACGGACTCACAGTACACCTGCGATTTGCTCGGTTCATCCACCTCGTTTTCATTCCTTTTCATGTGGCATGATCCCTTTGATCCGGATGGCTCCGTAGTTGAGCCTGTCAGCCGGTGTGTCGTCAACGCGAATATTCAACGTTCCAACCCCATGTGTAACACCTCCCACTGTTACCGCGCTGGTTCGCTTTTTTTGAGACCCATCGGTAACCTCCTCTAATCCCTCACAACTCGAGTCACGTCATCCCCTCTCTCCGCCGGAGCGTATTTTCATTTAGCATACCTTCAACCCTGGTCCAGTTCCCTTTAGTCCTTCCCTAGACGAGGCGGGGGCGTACCGATTCCCTTGATCCCGAGCCTTTCCCTTCATCTTCTCTCCCTTTGGGGACTAGTAACCTTGCCTGCCTTTTCGTTTTTTTAGTGTGCGAAGGAGCCCCGGTTGTATTCCTGCTGGATCTTCCGTACTGCGGTGATGTGCACACGGCCGACTCCTTTCTCGGTCAGACCCCTCCCCCCCACGGATTGGGTATATATTTAATCCTAATCGGTTTCATACCCGTCATGCCCCCTTTTCACTCCCCTCTACAAAGGGATCCGTTTGTGTGTACACTTGGGACAGGCAAGACCTATCCTCCCTTATAGCAATTCTTTTTTTCTTTTCCTTCCATCGTCCCCCAAACGCTGCAGAAACCCCGAGCCCCAAGGTTTTAAAACGCTCCCCTAACAAACACACCCCCCGCTGAGTTACCTTGAATCCCTGTGACCTGATGCGGGGATCCTTCCTCCCTAAGAATGCGCCCCCTCCCTGAACAGGACATTTTTTTTTCCCATACCTCCAGACTTCAAATCTGCCTCGGCACAAAGGACCGGTCCGGTGCGTGAAGTTGTTCTGTTCGTCTGGATTCCCTTTCTTCCCCTGCTTGCTTTTTAGAGTTATGGGGCCTTTTGCTCCCTTCGCTTACGGGACGTTTGGCGTGCTTTTGTCTTTTTTGCGTAACGGTAATCCTGCATGGCCCCTCTCCCCTTTCCAAACCGGAATTTCACGTGTTCCCTCTTACGATTCTTCTCTTTCATGGAACCTTTATAACCTCCGTCATTTTTATTTTTTCTGACAAGGTAGTATCCCCCCTCCCTAGAGCGCCTTTCTCTTTTTTCTCGAAGCACCCGGCTCCCCCTCGGAGCTAGGATTCCCTCGAGAATTTGAACACTCATACCCTATTCTGTCCACCCCCCCTGTCAACGGAGACCCCGAGTTTCTGTGGCTATTGGTACTGCACGCTTCCCCTCCAAGCCTTGAAAATGCGTTCTTCTGCTAGGCCTAATTCCTCGCCGGCAGGCGGTCCTTCTCTTACGCAAAAGTTCCTCCTTCCTTCGGGCGCTAGCGTCGATGTTCGGCTACGAATATTTGTTCCATTCCACCAGCCTTCCATACTTATTGAGCAGGAGTCCGCGAACTTCAACTCTCTCTTTTCCCCCCGTTGTTTTTTTTTGTTTTTCTTCTCCAGTTCGCGGCCCCTTTCCCTTTTGACGGGTGTTTGTTTTGAAAACAGGGACGCTCAGCCCAAGTTCGAAGTCTTTCTTTTTGTAATTTACTTTTTCCCCCCAACCCCGTCCCCTGTTCACTCCACCCCTGACTTGCTTAACCGCTTGCGTCCCTTTCGCAAGGCCTGCCGAGGCGCCCTCTTTTTTTTCTAACCACACTCTTTGAGGGTCTTTGATGACCCCCAATAGTGCGCTTTCTAACGTATTTTGACTTCCTTAGCGGCTTTTTCCCATCTACTTATTTCCAGTATCTTGCGGCTCGTATCCCCCTTGATAGCGAGTGTCTTCTCGCACTTTTCCGCCCTCTGCGCTCTAGGAAGTAGACCTTCTTTCTGACCTTCCTTCCCTGGCAAGCTAAATGTAGACCCCCACTTGTCGTTAACGATTACGTTCTAACTGACCCCTCCGATTGTTCCCCGTCGTTTGTGAGTGTGTTTCTGCTGAGTTTTACCCTTTCTCCTTTTCCCCGTTAAGACATAGAACCTGTTTTTACCCCTTTTCAGCGTTCCTCCGCCGTGCGCTTTTTATGGACAAGTAGACTAATTACTTCCCTGGCCCCAGCCTCAGGCGAACCCAATCCAACCAAGCTCCCCCCTCCCCTTTCTTTTTTGTAGCTCAAGAGCCTCCTAGATTATGTCTCTGTTGACCCTCTTTGCGTATTCACCCCGACTTTCCCTAGGTGATTATTTCGTTTTCGATCATTGGTTGGGGCTGCCTGATGCTCTTGAGAACTGGTTGTTTTTTCTTCACATGTCCGGGTGCTCTATTTTTTTTTCGTCCTTCGCTGTGAATTGTGCTCCAACAACCATCTGTCCCTTTCTGCAGCCCTTTTTGAACAGGAAACCCACCTCACTGTTCTCTGTGAGTTTAAATCCCCTTGTTGTTCCTTTCCCCCATTCCGTCCTGGACGACCCAGTATCAACTTTCCGCGGTGTATCCCGGCCACAGGATATTTGCACGACATCCACATAGAGAAAGCCTTAATTGCAGAATTCCCCAATCCACTAAACCTATACCCAGGAAAAGAAAAGGTTACTCATCACGCGTGTTTCTTTTTCTTGCCGGAGTCTCCCCCCCCCATCTCGGTCTGCGGGGATTTCTTTTCTTTGCCTTCCTCTCCTGTGAAATTTTTTTCATTTTTCCCCATTTTTACTTTTCATAATGTCCATCCTGCTTCTTTCCTGCTCTGTGACTGATCGGTTCTGAGTTGCTCCTCTCACTCTCAGACACCACCCTCAGTTTTTTTAATGGGCCGGATTAGTAGTCTTTTTTCCCGATTCTTTAGTAAAAGTCAATGTTGCGAACATCCGCTTTTTCCCCGGACCAATTAAAGGCTCGCCGACTATCGGAGAGGCTGGTCTTTTAAACCAAACAATCTCCCTGTTTGGACCCCCCCACTACTGACGCCCAGCAATTTTCAGGGAACGGCTGGTTTACCCTCCTTGATAACAATCCTTCTTAGAGAACATGACTCCATTATTTCCAATTCCTGGTATACCACCCCCCGTTTCATTTCCGCTTGGCTTATGAGTGTTGTAGTGTTTTCGTGACGTGTTCGCCTTCCCTGTGTTTCTGTTCGTGTCCCCTTTTTCCACTCCCAGTGTTCATTTGGTTTCGAACCGCCATGCCGGCCCAAACTGCCCCTGTATTTTTGAAAACCTCTTTAGAAAATTTCCCTACCCCCCACCTTGGTCCCAGATAGAGACCCAACCGCCCCCAATCCAACTCATGGCAACCCGCTATATCCTGCGCATCCCCCACCCCCGAACCGATGGCACTTTTCCCAGTCAAAGACTTCCTCCTGCCTTCACCATTGGCCGTTTCAAACTTTCTTTGTCCCCCTCATTAATGCTTCTTCACTACACCTTGGGATCGGACTTGGCGAACACGTGTCTCCAAATCTTCTCTTTCTCCCTCTCTTTTTGCTTTTTGCTGTCGGACCTGCAATTGGTTTCACATTTCGTTGAGTTACGCTTCCAAGCCCCGGTCATTGTTAAGATTTGTTGCAGCGACTATATTGGAACTTCTTGTCTTTTTGTGCGTTTTCATTCCCGCAGAGGTTATTTCTGTCGTTGAATCTGACACCAAGCTCCCTGGTCTGGGGTGGTCCCTTCTTGGTTCATTTCGACTTGAACCCCCCCCCCGGTTGTGAGTCTCTCCCCCCCCCTTCTTTACACTAAGAGAGCACTATAGTGATTTAACACGTTTCTCGGTCCCATGGTTATTTCTCTCCCCCCCAATCTGCACACCTGTTGAGGTTGTGACACACCCCAGCGTAACCCCGCGGCCCACTTTAGAACCCTCCCCTACTCCGGAAAGCACCACCCCCCCCAACCCTTCCCCTCACGCCCCTCCCCCCTTTTGGGGTTGGTATTACGTTGAGACAGGTTCCAAATTCTTGAGAACCAAGTGTTTACGCCCTCATTCTTTTTTTTTCTTTAAGAAGACTAATCCCTCTTGACTTCCCTTTCCTATCTATGGCGAACTCCGCTTATTTGAGCGCTCCCCCCATTCTCATGAAACAGGGGGTGTGCGGCCGTCCCGTTTGTAAGGCCCCTAAGTCTTGTGAGCTTTCTTGAGCGAATCCCATAAGCCCCCCCTCATTTTCCCTTGAGAACACCTGAAACTGAAGTACCCTGGTGGTGTCGGTGCGGGTGCCTAAGCGTCCCACTTCCCCCCGATCAGTCAAAATTGACAATACAAGAGACTCCCCCTCCTTACTTTATACTTCGTAGCCACTGTTGAACTTTCCTCTCGCCCACCTCCGACTCATTCCCCCCCTCCATGAAGAGCGAGCAGAGTTACTTATGAAGCCGCCCCGGATCTCCCGTCCCTTCCCCTTATAGCAGTTGCTGCGGGGTCCTTCCTTTCTATCAGTGATTGTTTGTTGTTCAGGCATGACGCGAATTCTTCCGGACCTTCGTACCCTTTGGTTTCTCCTCCCCTATCTTGGCCGGTCTCAAATCCCCGATTGCTTTGCGTGGTAGCGGTAATCGGTTTACTCTCCCCCGATGACACTCTTTCCCCTGACCCGCCGCCTTGTTATCCTTTCCCCCCCCCCAAAGACCTTCCTGTGGTTTTCTACGTCCATCCCTTTAACAGCTGAACCCCCAAACTCCCGGAATCCCACGCTCATTCACGCCGAGGCCTCCTCCCCCACCGCCGTTTTATGAAGCACGTGTTCTGTGATTCAGCATCTCCGCGAGCAAGAAACGTTGTTTCACGTGTGCCTCTCCCCGTGGATGTCACGATTATGCGAAGTTCACTTTCGCCTCGCGACCCACCCGTTGACCTGCGGGTGGCGTTTTATTTTTCGTCTTCTATTACGTTTTGGCAGGTTATTCTTTCTTTCTTTCTCACTCACGGCGCTTTCAGTTCCGCGCGTCGGTTGCGGTAACCCAACAGGCTTGATTAACGGTCTACAGACTTGCTCACTTCACCTCTCCCATCCATGCCCCCCGGCGTCGTTTTCTACTACATGTGACGGCTGTGTCATTGTCGGCGGTCTATTGATAAGTCCACAGTTCAGTGATACTGTCCTAGAGCGCAGTTCTGAGCGGTTTTTTTCGACCATTTTGCCTACATGGGCCGGGTCCCCCTTCCTAGGCAATCCTCTCCCTCCCTGATGACATGAATCAAATCAGAGCCACGAAGCTTTCCCCCCCAACATCCTGACGGCTTTTTTTAAAGGCTATTTGTACTCCTCACGCCAGCACTCCTAGTCTTTTTTCCCCGATCTTTTTCCGTCCTCGCATGGCGATTTTTAATAGAGAGAATTCTCTTCTAATATTTCTTCGTCGCAGGTCCCGCCAAGGCGTTTGCCAGACGGACACTGACGAAGTCGGGTTTTTTTTCTCCTTCTCCCTGGGGGGTTTTCTGGCAGACTTACCGGGTACCCACCCCCAAACGTCAGTCAAGTAACCTTTATAAGGGTCTGGAAACATGCTATCCCCCCCCCTTTCCTCCGTGTTTTGTTTTCTTCTTATTATCATTAGAGGACTACGCCCTCCCCACTTTATACTTCGTCTGTCCCAGTTTTCTTTTTCGCTTACGCCAGAGTCATACGAGAAGACGTAACCTCATCACTCCTTCCCCGTCATAGTAAGGCGTCCGTGAACCCCCCCCCACTTGGCGTCCAATTTATTCCTCACTGAAACGACCTTGCCCGATCCCCCCATTTAGAAAGTTCCTCCCTGAAGGAACATTTCTTTTTTCCCCAACTTGGTTCGGCGTACCTTTTGTCCCACTCTGTATCGTCATGTGGTTTCCTCTTTTTCTTCTCGACTTTTTAGTTGCGGCGCTGCTTTTTCGACTGCCAATGCTTAGCAAATGAGTGCTTCGAGAATTAATTTTCCTCTAGGAAGTGCAAAGGATTTCAAGCGCCCCCAACCATCCGGAAGTTCCCCTTCTTCCCCCCTTCCGTTAACGCTCGATTTTCGACCCTTCCCCCCGCACTTTTCAGCCTGTGTTCGGTGAGCTTTTTCCCTCCCTCTGCCGCTGGGGATTAATTCCGCTATCCCCGGTTACACGCCCCCGCAGCGTTCCCTTCCATCCTCCGTTCTTCTCTCTCGAGACCAAAATGAACCCATACCTTCGTTTAATCAGCCTGGAACCAAGCGCACATTCGTGGTGGTCTACGTTCCCCTGTTGACATTCGCCAGAGGCTCTTCTCCTGTCTCTTTCCCCCGTGCGTGCCTTACTCTCTTCCCAGTTCAGATTGATTCATGTGTAACGGCCCTCGTTTTTTGGTGTTAAAGTCTCGGTTAGTGGTTTTACCCCCCTCTTCACAGGACCCGGTGGTTTTTTTTTTTCAGGTCATGGTCCTCTGTCCGACGCCGCACTATGTCCTCCGTTCCTTGCTCTTGTGTCCCCTTGGACCACCAACCCTTGCCTTCATTTTTCACCTCGGTGGTTCATCTCAACGATTAGGTCCTATACAACCTTTTGCGGTTGGGTTCCAGGGACAGTTTCTGTCCTCTGGCAGATCCAGGAATTACATCCTTTGACTTTCATGTGAAGCTCCGCCCAACCAATCCACGCGTTATCCCGGATCCCGCCCCCCTTTCTCCCCCCCCACCCAAAGGTGGCCTAGACGTCACTTTCTTACGATCCGGTCGTGCCCTGGCGACCCTGCACTGGTTTCTTTCCTTGTGAGTCGTTTTTGTCGACATGGTTGTATGACTTTTTCCCCTTCCTTGGAATGGACAACTGTGAGGCGCGGCTCTTTTTTTCTTCCCGCTTGTCTTCATCTGAGAGTTTGAATCCTAACTTTCGCATCGTAAAACCCCCCCTTTCCCCCTTTTCTTTTTTCCTGTTTTGTTTTCTCACTTTGATCTACTGTAGTTGTGCCTTGGCAAGAACCAAATTAGGGACCTCCATTCCTTTCCCATGACTGGTCATGACCTTTGGGTGACGTTTCCCCAACCCGCGCACCTGAGCCCCCTTTTTCCGAGCTTCTGTTGTCCTTTTAAGTTTTCTGTCTTCCATCGTAGATCCCAGCAGGCTTGTCCCGTGCGAACCCGCGAGCTCCCGTTTCCCCTGGCTTCCGCTCCTAACAGTCTTCGACCAACCAGTATCCTTCACGTCCGCCGCCCCCCCCGCCCGCCCCCTTCTTTTTGTTTTCTTTCATTTCTTCGCTGGGATAATTTTCTGTTACCCGTGGTCCCGTTGTTTACCTCCTTGTCGATTGAGTTTCAAGCCCCTTCCCGTTCACCACACGTCTTTCCTTTTTACCCGTACAAATGTTAGCGCCCCCCCCCCCACCACCCAAAAGTATCAGCTCACCTGATGTCTTCCCTTCTCCAAAGTATATAGCCCTTGACCCTCATGCGCCCTTTTCTGCCACTAGCTCCCCTTTTCACTCTGCCTTTTCACGTCCGCCCCCGAGAATCAGCGCGCCTTTCCCATATTGCGTCCAACGCATGCACGTCAAATGTCCTACTCTTCTCAAGCCTCCTTCTCCGCCATGGATAGGGATGTCGAACCAGGTATTCCTACGCAAATCTCTTCTTCTTGTCCTCCTATAAGTCAATTTGATATGATTTTGTTTGACACACTTGTCTGTTTACTTAACCCGATGTGGGTTGATCCGTCCTCGTTTATTAAAGCCAGGGTTATCACGCCGGGGTTCAGACGACATATTGGTCTTCTGGGCTTGATATTCCCCTTCCCCCTTGTCGTTTTGTATCTATTCGCACCGTCTTGGCCTGGCCTCTAGTCTTCCGGCAGATAATGACGGTCACTTTAAGTGTGGGGCTCATCGTCTGTTTTTGCTCATCACGGTCGTTTGCTTCTCCCTCCCTATCGTTTTTTCAATCTTTCAGCTGTGTCTGCGGCGTTGGCTGTTTCAGCCTATCATGTTTGACCCCACCGTCCCCTTCAAGTCAACTCGCTCTTCCCTTAACCCCGTCCCCCACCCCCTCCCCTGATTCACGATTGACTCGTATTGGTCCCCCCCCCCCCCGTTTTACTTAGCCAGGTCAACCCCCCGTGTTCGCGGCCTTTCTTTTTTGGTTTTTCGTGTTCTTCGTATTTTATTTAAGGCCCCTTTCCTGAAAACTTGGCAGACATAATTTCCTCCAAATCGTTTTTCAACCGTTTGCCGTTTCTTTCTTCCCCCCACTCCCGCCGACCTTGTTTGACTAGTCTGGTTTGTAGTAAGGTGTCCGGCACGATGATCCTTCTGACTCCCACCTCTTCCCAACGCCGAATATTCCACCACCCTGAAAACCCGTGTGTATCTCTTTGTTTACAGTTAGTGAAGAATCGTGCGAGTTTTTTGTGGGTTTTCCTTGTCTCATATACTCTAGCGACAGATCCTGCCCCACTATCTAATCTCTCCGACTAAGAAAAGGGCTTCACCCCATGGGAGCCAACGTACCGGGACCCCTGTTACCTCGCACTCCTTGAAACTGTCCCCGTCATTTTTTTCCGCGTGTCCGTCATCCAAGGCTATCAGCACCTGAAGAGTCTCGCTAGTGTTGAGCAACCCTTTCGTGACCGTCGGGCAGTGGCAATTCCCCCTTCTGCCCTCTGTAGATCGTAGGTTCTTGTCAAACAGGAAAGATCTGATTATTTACGAACCTCCCCTCCACGGCATTATATTGTTCTTCTCAGGAGATTTTGTGAGTAATCCCCCCAGCCTTTTTTGCCAAATTGTCTACCATGTATCCCATTGCGGACAGTGTACGCCTGCGGTCGTACAGTAGATCTATATCGGTTCCTTCCAGTCGTACCGCGCATTTCCCAGTCCACACCATTTCCCCAGACCGTGTCCTTATCAAGAACACCCTATCAATCTCCCGAAATCCCGCACCCGCACCTCCCTTTTTTATTATCCCCTTTGAATCAGACTCATTTCTCGCTTGTAACCACTCCTCCTGCCAGGCTCTTACTTCCAAGTCCCTGCCTCTCCGCCCCACAAGGCCGAATTTCAACGCATCTTCCCCCCCTCCCCCCGGAATTGGCTTCCTTCATTTTGGTTGATGTTAGACTGGCGCCACTAATACAGTTTTATTATAGATATTTCTCGTATGACTCTGACTAAGTTAGATTTTATGTCGCACTGCCGCGGGGCGCATTGTTTTCCCCCTTTTTCGATCGCGGAATGGATAATCCCTTCCTGGCGCCCACTAGCACTGGTTAACACCCATCGGGGGGTACCTTACGCCTGAACGGGTTATTTACTCCCCTAAGGTCTAACCGTGGTCACGATTCGGACAAGGCAGGTTCTAATTTCTTCTAGTCGTTTCCGAGCCACTCTTTTGTGCATTTTCCGTTCACAGGAGAATCCGCGCCGCCCCTACCCCCCATAACAGTTCCCTGAGAGCCGCCTAAGCTTTTCCCCCCCCCATGACGGGCTACAGAGTTGAACCTCTGGTAGACAGTTTTCTGCAAAGATCTATCTCTGTTACTGCTGATACTTACGTTTGTTTCGGTTTAAAGCATTTCTTTGAGTAGCGTTTTCCCCACTGATGACAGACATGACGCTAGACTGGTTCTGGCCTGACTTTTTTAATTACCAAGCAACCGTCAGACAGACGCGGTTTTATCCGGAAAATGGCTGCTTTGTCTGTTGCATCCTCCTACCGTTGTTTGTGATCATTAGTTTCGGTACCGTCACTCCCCAGGACTAGTATGAATGGGTTGATGTGAATTTTCCCAACCGTGATAGTAGAGCCGTGCAACTGTCGACTATTTCTTCCCCCTCCGTTCCCTACTCATTGGCCCGTTCACCAACACTTGGCGCCGAAAGAAATGCGTAGCAATCCCCCTTTCTCCCTCCCATCAATTCCCCTTCCCCGCCGATCTTTTCAGCATAGTTTTTATTCACCAAGGCTTTTTTGTCAAAATCTTTATTGCGGGCTTTCCCTACGAGCTTCCTGCAGACTTTATGGGTATCTCCCCTTCTTTTCGGATTCTCCTCCGGCGCCCATGCTAGTGCAAATGAGTGCTAGACCCCATCGCGAACCCTCGCATGAGGCCTTTCCCAATGCCCTTGTCTCTCAGCGTTTAACCCCCTGCCGGTTAGAATTTATCTTTTTTCACATTCACTGAGTCCTTTTCTAGATAGATTCCTTCCTTGATTGTTCCACAAAGCTCGTGTTCCCTCGTACTGGATTTGTAGCAGCCTCTGCCCTTTCCCGCCTACACTGTTTTCCTAACCCGGGCCGGATCGTAATTGAGTGTCCTATTCTGCCAGCTTACAAGCACATCTTTTTTAACATAAAATTTCTTTTTAGCACCAGGGACGCTCAGCCCCCCCTCCTCCCCCCCCGACCTTCTTGCGATTCATTCAGCCTTTTCATGTCTATGTTCTTGGCGTGCCGTTCTCCCTGCTCCTTCAGAATCAGTCACAGGATTTCTCAGTGGTAATCAGCCCGGCTTTTGTTTCTTCTGGTAGGTTTTGGGGTACATGAGCTTCTTACGAACGTCGGTGGTTATCTTCCGGCGCTGTTTTTGTTTCGAAGTGTTTGACATTGCCGAACATCATTTCCGGCGGTGAGGGTTTTTTTTTCCAGGAAAACTAGCCCCCTGATCCCCTTCGGGCGAGTCAACCTCGTTTAAGCTCCTCGACACCGAGTAAGGACCCTCCCGGCCAAAACAAATTACGTTTGCGTGTGCGTGATTTCCCTGGATTTGTTTGCTCCCCACCCCCTTATGGCTTTGGAATCATTTCTCTGCTTCTCCCAACTGAGACACTTCACCGGGCCCGAATCGGACGAAACCGAAATGGTTTACGACTCCCCCCCCTGGCGATTTGTTTCCATGCTCATACAGGTTTGGCAGTTGCGACCCACCGCGTCCCGGCTGGGATGTGTTGAGTGCTGATCCCTTTTCCAACCCAGGGGTGCGCCCGGTTGCATCTCGCTGTCCCCCACTGCGTCTCTCTTTTTCTTTCTTCCACGTTGTGCTTCAGAAGGGTTTCTGGGTCCCGCTTTCACTCGAACGTGGGACCCTCTCGTTCCGTCGCTTTTTTTTTCTCACTTGATTCATTCGGCGTTTGTTTATTTCTCTTACTGCCCCCTTCTTTTGAGTCGAGCCTCGACAACGGTCACTTTCCCTGGCTTAAGGCGTGGTGCGTGTCCGAACCTTTTCCCATCGTGATTGTCATTTTTACCTCTCTTTCTTCAGGAGCCTCTGTGATCCGAGCTCCCCCGATGTGCGTCCGCCAAGAACCGGTGATTTGTTTCCCCCTCTCAGCTTTCGTGGTTCCACAGATCACGGAACCCCACCCATACCGAATTCTCATTGAACTCCCTCGGGTAGTTATTTGGGGGAGGGGGATATGACTAGGATCATTAGTTCTTACAGTGGCGTATTCAGACTGGTTTCTGCCGCATGTGGCCTTGCTCGCTCATGACGCTTTTGCCACCACGCGTAATGTACGATTGAACCCTTCTTGGAGGATCCAAACCTTTTCCCCAACCTCGTTGATGTCTGTCCGACCTCTAAATACTGATCAACAAGCATTGACCACCGGACAAAGTCTCTTGCTCGGAATTCTCCCCGCCATCGCTTCGACACGCCCACCAGCGAACAGCTCAACCCTCCCCCGAGAATCCCCCATCGCTTACCTTCCCCTCTGTTGAAACGGTCACTACACATTGACAGTCATGAGTGATATCCCCTCCACATGTGGATTGTCGCCCCCCAAGTGTTATGTCGACCCCCAACGCTGGACTGTTTTCCGTCCCCCTTGGTTTTTTTTTTGACAATGTTTTTTATTTGTGTCTGTCGTCCAAATTTTCCTCTCCCCGATACGGTAGGGTCTGGCTCAAGGCGTTCCCATGGTTTTTTTTTTTCCAGCCGAAAGATTGGGACTTTTCTCTTATTTAGTCTCTTTGTTTCCGTTCAGGTCCCATTTTGATCATGTACCTTTGAGGCCGCCCCCCCACCCTCCAACCTGGTCGTGGACCCATGTCCTATGGCCGAAGAGATTTTGGCTATGCGGGTCTTTTGTTGGCATAGCCCGTACCATTTTGCCTCCCTCCCCTGTGATCGTTGAGCCTGATGGTAGATACCTTACTCCCCCCTTGATTCTTTTCAATCGTGCTATATTTCCGGAGTTCCTGGGCCCCTCAGTGTAGCCACCTCTTACCCGTTTTGTTACCCTCACCGTCAATTCCACCGTTTCACCATTCTTTCCCCCCTTTTTAATTTACCCCAATTACTCGTACCGTTGAATCCCAAAAACTCTATTAATTCCGCGGATGTTGTCTTTGAGTCCTTTGGTTGGTCTTTTCCGTTAGACTTTTTGCCACGAGTTAAGCTCCCAGGTTCGCCCCCCCAGAAGATCTGATATCCTTTTACAGTTCAACTTCCTTGACTCAGATCAGTTCCTTTCCCCCCTTTCAACGATTTCCTCCCCCTCAAGACCCCTCCGTCACCTTTCCCTGTGGTGGATGGTTCCTGTTCCTGTCGGCTCCTTTGCTGGCTAACTTAGTGCTGTGCGGCATCAACGCGACCACCGTCTAATATCCCCTCCCCAAACCCCCTTTAAAAACAGTCTTCCCCTGTTCTTGAGATGTTTCAATTCTGCAGCCTCAATAGCTGTCAACTGTATGCCTTCCCCCTCTCCTTAACTCAGAAGATGTTTCCTTCCCCCCCCTGGATTTTAATCTTCCATAACCGTCACCGTCACTCTTCTTGCCACATTTAAGTGTATCCAATTGGCCTATGTGGTTTTGGTCAGGACGTAATTAGACTTGGATCGCAGTCGTCCCTGAAAGCGTATCTTCTTTTTTGGACTCAGCAACATTTATGCGTCCGGCGGTTAGTGGACTTTATTTTTCATCCGCGAGTAGGATCTGCCGCGCGATTCCCGTACTGAGGTCTCTCCCTGCCTCCACGCACTCCCCCACGGAATGTTGTCCGGCCGTCCTTCATAATGTCAAGCTTTCCGGACCCCTGTCTTTAACTCGTTTTCCCAGCGACCTGTTGTGGGTCCCCCCTTTTTTTTTCCCAGATCCCTACGCTTCCTTATTCCAGAGGAAGTGGGATCCAGTCCCAGCGCTCTTCCGAAAAACCATCCCTCGACGGTTAGACTTCATTAACCGTACGACCTCCCCCACCCGCGGGCTGATTTCTACCTCCATATGTGGAGATGCTATCAGTGAGAATCCCGCGAGTACTTGCGCCGGCAACCACAGAGACATACCCCGCCCGATCGCGCTTCAACTTTCCCGCAGCTCCGCCACACCGATTGTGCGAGTCGCTTGAGGGCTTCACCTTAAGAAAGATTATTATTTCTTCTTTTTCCGGCCGAAGGGACCATGGATTACTGTACTTCTCGGGTCGTGAGTTTTCCCCACAGCGATTCGAAGTATTCCCCGAGTCTCCTCCATCCAGTAGCCCTTCTCCCCACCCCGGACTTTTTTTGGAATATGGCTCGGTCGCAAGAGTCAGTGAACGGCCCCAAGTTGAAACTCTTTTTCCCCCTTACCCTTTCCCCCTTCCCTATTTCCCAGGCAAGAATTCCCTCCGTTATCTATTCATGTTTTATACGGCGGATTTTTAGCATTAGTTCTTTGAGGTGACATGACCACACTTTACCCATACAGTCAGACCTTTTTTTCTCCACATCAAGTTTACGGTAGACCTGAGTCCACCTCTTGGTCCGCCTTCCCATTTGCTCCCGATCGGCGTTTTAATTAGTCAATGCGAAGTCTAAGTATTTGGGGCCCTTCTTGCGTCCCGTTGCAGTTCCCATTATTTGTCCAGACAACCTGACTTAAGTTCCAGGACGTCGACAATGGGTTTTTTTTATAGGGTGACCACTACCCCACATGTCCCTAAGAAGGACTTTATTGAGTCCCTGTTCCCTCAAAACTGGGC
>Ga0179593_1465220_pt1 | contig 16556 bp, 23 predicted proteins | sample CZODoug2_1_08_16_FD_185931 | JGI IMG/M metagenome (GOLD analysis project Ga0179593, IMG submission 185931) | Vadose zone soil fungal communities from Angelo Coast Range Reserve, California, USA - CZODoug2_1_08_16fungal (PacBio error correction) | ecosystem: Environmental > Terrestrial > Soil >... | reverse complement strand
TGGCCAGCCAGTGAACTTCTTCCCCGCCGAGTCCTTTTGAGCATCGTCCTCTTTTTTTTTATTTCCGCGCTATTTCTTGCCCGTCCCAGTGCAGTAGTTGGACAGTCTGCCCTTATTGTGCGTGTCGCCCTTTCCCCTTTTCCGTTGTTTTTTTTTTTTTTCTTTTCCCCCCCACTCTGTTCCAGCCATCTTTCGTTCACTCAGGTTCTCGTACCCGTTGTGTTTTGCGGCAGCCCCATGCACCCCCCCCCCCTTGCTTTCGTTCTTGACCCGCGTTCCGCATTTTTTTTTTTTGCTCTCTCCGTGACCTGGTTTTGCTCTTTCTGTTGTTTCCCCCAGAATCCTCCAACGACGCCGTTTTGGGCGCGTCGGTTTTTTCCTTTGTTCGTCTTTTCCTTCTCTACTTCACCCTGCCACCCACGTCGCACGATCTTACGGCACGGAGAACCAGTGCCGTGCCCTCTTTTTCTACGCGACTGGCCCGCTCCCCCATGTCTCCTCGTTTTAGTTTGACCTCCTCCCTTTCCCGTCACATTATAGACTTCCCGCAATAGTCAAAATAATTATTCGTATTTTACTTTATTGTTATCTGCCGCCTTTCGAAGGCGTCGTCCTTATACCCCTCGAACAAGCGAGCCCCCTGTCCCCCATTGACCCTTCCCCTTCACTGCCACCCAAATGCCCTCTACTTGTTTGAACAATCAATCGTAATAGTCCCTCTATTGCCTTTGCCCGTCAGCTTTTCTTCCCCTGAGCCTCTTTGCAATTGTTGACTTCTCCGCCCTCAGTGCCGCCCCCTTTTAAGCAGCGTAATGACCCGTCGCGCAACAACTGAGTTAAGCCGTGCATAGTGCCCTTTGCTTCGCATCCGCCAATTTCGGGTCCCCCTTCCCCCCAACTTCGGCCCCTGAGATTTTTGCCTGCCATGAGTGATCAGGATATCGATGTTTCCTCTACGCCCTTTTGTGTGATTCATCAACATGCTTTATTTTTTCCCCCCCCAGAGACCGCACGGACCCGCCCCCCCCCCCCCCCTGTTCCGTCGCATTTTGAATCCGAGGTAAATCCAGCATGTTTTTAATTATTAAGGTGGCTTCGCCCGGCTTTTTTTTGCTTGACTTCTGCTTTTTTTTCCCCCGTGATGTTGTGCCCCTGTGTTCGCTGCTGTCACAATGTTTTTCAGTTCGGTAGGCCCCTTATCGAGCCCGTCAACCGCGGCCCAGCGCTGCTTCTTCGCCCTGACCACTGAAACAGCGAACACATCTGAAACTGAGCCCCCGCGCCCCAGTGAAATTTCCAGACCCCATGCCGACCGCCTTCGTACTTTCCGGAAGTGTTCCTTTTTGCATTTTTACGTACCCCCCTTTTACTGCTAACAGCTGGTCAATTTTTTTCCCATAAGCTCTGTGACCCATCTCCATCGACAAACATCCTGTCTCCCGCGCACCCATTTTTTCCCTTATCAATTAAACTTGACTGACATTCAGCAGTTAAATTTTTGACGAGTCCCGCTGCTGTCTTTTGGTCCAACCGGCTTCCTGAGCCCAATTTTCACCATCTGACCTTCCGCGAGTCTCTTCCGTCCCCATTCTTGTTACGCCATCGGAACTATCCGCGATACGACCGCGCTCAGCTCCTCCTGGTTTTCATTCTTTTCCCTTTTTCCCCGTTTGCCCTGCCTTGCCCCGAGCCCAGGGCCGGAACATCCCTTTTTTTTTTTCCCCTTTATTTCTCCGAAATCGATCGTTTGACTCTTTTTTCTGCACCGCCCATTTTTCCCCCCTCTTCACCCACCCCGACCCCTTGCCCTAAGTTTCTTTTTTGAACATCGACGGCCTGCACAGTCCTTTTTTCCCCTTGATCACTTTTTTCCTCTCCTTGGTTGTTTTGTCTCCTCTCGCTTGCCTTTTCCTTTGCTGTCGCTGTTTACACTTAATAATTAAATGCGGCTTAGCATAATGGCATGAAGATTGGCGCCAATATTTTTTCCCTCAGAAAAATAAGGATACCGGTATTTTGCCCCCGATTTTTTTTTCACCCCGGTCTCGGCCCTGAGCAGGATACATTTTCACCATGCCATTGTCGTCCCGCGGCCAAGATTCATGCCTCAATTTCATGGAACGCCCCATGAACATGGAAACCGCAACAGCTAGCGACCCGCGAATTTTTTCTCCTTTCCTTCTCCGTTGCCCTCCCTTCCAGCAGACTTTCTTCTGCAAACCCTGATAAACCTCGCCCTTTCACATTTTCGCAGATCGCGGCACGAGTTTTTCCTAAGCCACGATGCTGCGGTAACCCTCCTACCCTCGAGTTCCAATTCCTTTTTTGCCGCTTCTAACGATAGCCTAGCTGTTTTCTCCACGGCCGACGTACCGCGTATTTTTAACCTGTTACAGTCGTTCGGATCAGTCGACCACCTTCTCTCCTTTTCCGGACTTACGCCGACTCTAACCCTTATGGCAGCATTCTCCTCCCGAAGATAGCCCCTTGTCTCCCTTCAACCCCTCAGTTGACTATCCCCAGTCCTACCCTTTTGACTGCTGTCAGTCGAAGCGTGCGAGCTTTCCCGCCCTCCTGCATAAATTGCTTTTCCCTTACGCTTTTAGTTTCAGCCCCCGACGCGTCTTTCTTCTCATCGAGTTTCATACCCGCCTCGATGACATTTTCACGAGCTTTCCCCGTAACCCCCCCGTCCCTCTGCCGTCCCCTTTTTTTCTTTCCTGTGTTCGCCGCTGACAACTTAGTGCATTAAGCTAGGGCTGCTTGCGGCGTCCCCCCCGTCCTCCACTTTTTCACCGTCTCTTATGAGCCCCCTTCTAACCTTCCCACGACAGGACCCCCGCCCGTTTTTCATGCCCTTACTTCCTCATCCCCTTCACCCCTTTCATTCATTTTATTAGCGATATCGCAGGTACGCAATGGCCATTTTTTCCCTTTTTTGGCACCCATGTTTCCTTCCCCCTCAATTGGATTAGTTCGTCCCCTCGTCTCCGTGTTGGTCAGCGCTGCTCATCTATCCATACCCAACACCCCCACCTTCCTACCCTATAATTACTAAATAGATTAGTTTCCCCAGGTGGAGACTTTTTTTTTTGCAGTTTTCGCAGCGATGCTGCCTACACCCCCGCAACCCTTTTTTTTTCCTTGCCCCGCCCCTCCCGAACCGCTGCCTTTCCGGCCATTCGCCCCTTTGTTTTTTTCATGCAGTAGGTGACCTCGTCTTAGGAGAGACCACCAAGTACTTTTCGTTTTCCCCGAACCCAGCACTGCCCCTCCCTTTTCCTCCCCCCCCCTTCCTGCCCGAAGCTTCGTTCTTGCCTCCTTGTTGCCGTGGCACCTCTTCGTTCTGCAAACCGCATCATCATCTTCCGGCCCGGCCCGCCGTCAACTCGTTCATGGGTCGCAACCACGGTTGTCTCAACTTACTCGGATCCAGACCCCCCCCCTGTGCTTTTCCGATGTACAAGCCCCCCCACAAGCCTCTTTCCCTACTCGTCCCCCCGCCCGTTTTTCCCCGCGGCTTCCTAGCCTTGTAGATAAAACGAAATCTTCGAGAGCTCGTCGCATCTACCCTGTGACCTTCCCACCTCCTTTTCCCACTCACTTGTTCCTCTTTTTGTTACGGTTCGTCGCGTCTGCCGCAGTTGTTGGCGACCACCCCGCACAAAGCCGGAAGCCTTGGCCTTGTTCTGGCGGCTATGCTCCGCAATAGCGGTCTCTCCGACTTCTGATTCTTGCAGTCTGTTTCCTCTTCGAAGTTTGTTTTTGCCTGTTTTTTTTCCCATAGAAATTGCGCACTCGTGCATCCGTCCGTTCAACACCCCTTTTTTGAGTTTCAACCCACCCCCCCCCCCCCCCCCCCCCCACCCCCCCACCACACAGAAGACACCCCCCACCCCCCCCCCAGGCCTACTTTGATATGTTTTCAATGTTGTCGATCCAGATCCCCAGCCCCTCTTGCCTCTTCGCTCGTCCCTTTCCTTTTCCCCCCCCCCCTGAGCCGACCCTAGCCGTTTGAATATCGACCACGTTCGATTGATGCATTTTTTCCTTCTTTACCAGCCCTCGCCAGTGGTACGCCTGCCCTTCTTTCCGCCGCTAACTTTGCGTTGCCCTTGGATGAAAGCTGAGTGTGGATGCGGCCTTGGTTTTTTTTTTGATTGCGTCGCTTATAGAAGACCTCTATCGTACGAGTAGCGTGTCCCTTTTTTCTCCTTCTTTTTTTTTGCAGAAGAGCTTCTCCCCCCCCCCCCCCCCCCCCCCCCCCACCCCACCCCCCCCCCCCCCCCCCCCCCCCCCCCCCTCCACCCCTTCTTCCCCCCCCTACTTCGCCCCCCCCTAGTGAGTTTTATTTGGCCCATGACGATTGCCACACGGCGCCTCACACCAAGTTTCATCTGTTGTCTGGCAAGAGACGCGCGTCGTTCCGTCTTTCACAAGACAGTCCCCTTCTCCCATTTTTTGTCGCCCCCTGCCATACATAGAAATGGAGGACACTTTCGGCTTTGAATAAGTCGTCGCTACCCAGAATCTTCCCCATGCCTCGTTTCCTTTTGCCTGACCCCGTCTTCTCTGCCCTTGCGATTCAATTCTCTTTATAAATAATATGATGTTTCCCGTCGTACGGCCCAACCGCCGCCTGTTCAGGTCCGCCGACCCCACTTGCCCTACAATACAGTTTGAAGACCTTTGTTTTCATCCTATCCTTTCGTAGAGTCCCTCTTTTAATGTCTTCTACTGAGCAGACCCTACCACGCGAGGGGCCACGAGACGAAGTTTTGAGCTCGTGCGCCTGACCCCGCCGCCCGCCCAAAACCATTTTTTGCCTGCGTCTATCATTTTTCCTTTCGCTTCTTCTCACTTTGGAGCATTGACCCTCCGAACTGCCCCCTTTCTCCGCAAGACTACGACTTTTCTTAGAAGTTTGGATATTCTAGCTGCTCCAAGCCTCGCGCTCGCTTTCCCCGATGAGCGTCACACTCTCCTTGGACCTGAAATCGTTTACCAAAATCTGACACCTTGATTTTTAGGGATACCCCCCCCCCCCCTCCCCGACAGGTCAAAGTTCTCGTTTTTTTTTTTTTGTTTCTGGGTTGTTCTTGGTGCTTTGGTTGTTTTTTTTGTGGTTTTTTTTTTTTTTTTTGTTTTTTTCCGTGGTTCTCGACACCTTGACGCGCAGAATGCTTTTTTTTTTGCCTTTACCCTTCGTCCTGATTCGTTCCGTCACGGTTCCCCCCTTTTAGTATTCTGTATCCCTCCCGCTTCCTGACGCGCCTCTTGCGCTTCTTTCCGCATACTGAGGACCGATGTTTTTCGCTGTTTTATTTTGCACTGGACAACACCGACCACGCCTTCCTCCCCCTCCCCGGCCACATGAACGCAGTTTTTTCCTCTCCAGTCTATTTCCCAGTATAGACCCTGTGCTGGAACCCCGCCATCTTAGACCTTCCATTACTCCTTTCAAAGCCAGTTTTCCCCCGTGCGTTTTTCTCCTATTTTCAACTTTTATAGATTTGTGTGAACAAGGAACATTCACGCTGTACACCCATTACCAATGACACGCTTTCCCCAACCTTTTCGGATCCATGCCATTTCTCCCACACCACGCCGTATGGCAGGTCAACAGTCTCTCTAAAACCTTCGGTTGATCTGCCCAGTCCGTCCACGACCCCCTGCCCTGCATGTCCCCCCATGATTTTTTAAGTCATCAGGTCCCCGGCCTAACTGAGAACCAGCCCGCCAACCCCAATATCTGGTTCCATTTTGTCGCGACAGCTGAGCTTCTGTTTTCTTTCACCCCACCCCCCCCCGTCCCCCCACCCAACCCCCACCAACCTGGCCCGTGCCCGCCTACTACCCCCCTCTCCCTGCTTTCCAGCTCTGCGTCTCCAGACCTCATGTTTGAATAGCTGCGCCGTTAGCTGTCATCCGTGACCGGCCCCCCAGTTTACTGAGGAGCCACCCGGGGGTGGCGCCCGACACCCAAGAAAAAGGCCCCAGTAATCAGGGAGGAGACAGGGACAAGGCACCCCCCTCCCCCCCAAACCCCCCCACCCCCCCCCCAATCCTCTCCTCCTCCCCCCCAGAAAGAAACCAGGCGAGAAAACCCACCCCCCCCCCCCCCCCCCCCCCAGCCCCCCCCCCCCCCCCCCCACCGAGCGACTTATTGAACGGTGACGAGGCCCCAGGGGTCCCACTGGACAGGCCTCCTCCTCTGTACCGGCAGTAGGCACCCCCGCCCAACACAGGGGGAAACCCCTCCCTCCCCCCCCTGTACACGCCGGGGGAACCCCAGAGAAGGACCCCCCCCCCCCCTAACCAAAACACTACCCCCCCCCACCCCCCCCCACCACCCCCGTTTTAACCCCACTTCTTGCCTGGTCTTCCCCCACCCCGCAGCCCTGAAACGTCCTTTTTGCTAGTCCGCCCACTGGAACCCCCCCCCCCCCCCCCCCACCCCCCCCCCCAGCCCCCCCCCCCCCCCCCCCACCCCCCCCCCACACCCCCCCCCCCCCCCCCCCCCCCCCACCCCACCCCCCCCCCCCCCCCCCCCCCCCCCCTCCCCCCCCCCCCCCCCCCCCCCCCCCCCCCCCCCCCTTGCCTTCCCGACGAAGAACGTTTCGCTTTTTCAATGTAGCCCCCTCTGGGCTGTTTCCCTTAAGTTTTTTTTTTTTCCTGTCCTGCTCCTTTGCTCCCACCCCCCGCGCCCCAACCACACCCCGGCAGTGTTCATCTTCGTAGCGTGTATGACGCCAAGCCCCTCTTCCTGCCCCTGAAAAACCCAACCCTGGTCCGTCTCTCTGCCCAGAGCAACCTTGCGCAAATGCAATTGGAATGAGCCCCCGCAATAGCGTGTTGCCAGGAATATTACCGCCCTCCTGAGTTTTTTTTCGATCAAGCTAATGGTCCCCAGAGGAGCCCGTGGACTAAATTAAAGTTTTTTAACGAAAGAGGATAGGTCGGTGAGAAGTCAGATTTTTCGTGGCACCTCCCCAACACCCAAGGACAACACCGAAACCCCCCCAATCTCCCCCCCCCCCCCCCCCCCCCCCCCCCCCCCCCCCCTCCCCCCCCCCCCCCCCCCCCCCCCCCCCCCCCCCCCCCCCCCCCCCCCCCCCCCCCCCCCCCCCCCCCCCCCCCCCCCCCCCCCCTGCGCTTCACGCGACACGCCTGTCCCGGATCGCAAGAGTTTACCCTCTCAGTTTTCCCCTGTCTAGCAACGTTTGGCGATTCCGTGCACCCTGTATTTTTTGTGCCCCCCCCGCCCTCCCCCCGCCCCCCCGTGGCACCCCCCCCCCCCCCCGTAGGCTGAAGCTTTTTTTCCCAGCGCTCGCCTGCACTGTTTTATGGACGCATTTGCAACGGGGCCAGGCTCCGAGCCGACGCGATCTGCGCCGCCCGCTTCTTTTTTCCCGCGTTCCTAATCTTCCCTTTCCCTCTTACCTGGCCCGGAAATCTCCTGCGTATCGAGAGTCGGGTCTGAGTCCTTGCAGTTTCTCAGTTCATGCTCGATTCCGCAAGCACACTCCCTTTCTATCTTTCATCCCCCTTTTTTTTTCGCCCTGCTGCCGACCCTACCCCTCACATCTCCATCCCTACTCTATTTTCCCTCCATGTTTTTTTTTTTGTAGTTTAGAGTAATATTTTTTGAAACTTTCATTTGACTATTTCCCTTCAGTCCGGCTACTATAGTTACACTCATAATGCCCTTTTTGCCTTTGTCCTGAATCCCTCTTTCATGCAATGTTCTGATGCACCAGATTAACCCCTTAACGTCTCTGACGATCCGATTTTGCCGTTCTGATCGACTTTCTTTATTTCCATAGCCTCATGCTAGTCCTTCCTACGCTTATATTTTTTTCCCACGATAATCCTTCCCCCCTCTAGGCCGGAACGTCGAAATAAAGCGGAGCTCCGTCCATCCATGACTTTTTCTCCATTTTATCCAACCGACAACCTACCCCTGACTCTGGCCGAGCCGTCTGCCAGGAAAGGGGAGCGCGCCGATCAGTCCCAGCCGACGGAGCCCTTTCTCCTCATGCCCCCCTCCCCCACATCCTCTTTCTCCCCCCCCCCCGGTTTTCCTGTCTGCCCGTGTTGAAAGATTTTCCCATGAATGAATGAATCTACGATGTCCCCGTTCCCCCTTTTTCCCTGCTTTAGCCTTACATCGAAACTTTTTCTGAACTGTATTTCGTCCGCAGCGACCTAACCGGAAGTTTTTTCCGAAAGTATTATTCCGAGATCGTTTTTTCCACGTGACAGTTATTATGCTTCCCCCTTCTTTTGTATAAGTCTTTTTCTTGTTTCCTTTTTCCGCTCCTGGTTTTTCATGCCGTTCAGGATCCCCAATTTCAATATCTTTTTGACCTGAAAAACACCTTCCTAGACTCAGCACGTCCGGTCAGTCATGTCCCCCCCTTGACCATTTTTCACACATCCGTCCTCCTGATTCCCCCTACACCACCCACCAACCGATAATGGTCCCCGCCCCTGCGAACCGGTTTCTCGTTTGCACCTAGCCCCGCTAGTACAAGCGCAGCACCGGCGTGCATCTCTATTTTCGTATTAACTGGGACTCGATGCACGTGGCTCGATTCCTTGCCCCATCACATGTTCCTTTCTCGTCTCCCTTCAATGTCTTGAATGAGACTTCATGTCTGAGCGCGAGGAACCCGCATACTGCACCGAGCTCTTTTTTCGGTTTCTCCCCCCCCTCTGAGCTCCCCTGGCCCGACAACCCGGTTCACCCATGTGTTTTTTTTTTTTTTTTGGTTAATTTCTTGTTGACCTCCGTTTCATAGCTTGTAAACCTCTTTCCCGCACCCCAGGTCCCCTCCCACTTCCCCTTCTTCGCGCTGCTATTGAAGGTGCCCCAAGTCCAAACGATGATAAGCCCAGTCGACTGGCGATTCCCCTCTCGACTTTCCTCTCGCGGAACATTATTTTCATAGTGCCTTTCCCCCCCACTCAATATCCCCCGCTTCTCCCCCCCCCGCCAGCCCCGACCTAAGCGGTTGACCCTGGTTCTTGCGACCATAACAACATACCCCCTTTTTATAACTCATATTTTAGCCTCTCCTTTGCTTCCCTACACCATATATTTTTGACTCTTAAAGTTACACTGCCCCCGGCCGCTTATTCCTTCCTTTTTTACTCTCGTTTTCCCTTTTCTAGTTTTGCAGCCTGCTTTTTTTTTTTTTCCATCCCCCCTGATTTTTTTTCCCCCTTGTCACTGCCCGGCACCTTAAGCCAGTCCCAGATTCGCGCGCCCACAGCCTTCTCCCTACAGTTTTTTTTTTAAGAGGGAACCGCCTCCCCTCCTTCTCCTCTGACCCCTGCCCATCCCTTTTTAGCTTTTTCCGAGTTTTCATTCCTTTTTCCCCATTGATAAGTGCGCAAAGAACTTCGCAAAGATGGGAGCTTCAGTCTCTTACCCCAACCGGTTGACCCACCCCCCCCCCCCCCCCCACCCCCCCCAAATGTTGAAGTTTTAAAATGAAGATAAGACCCCATATTACCCCCCTGTCGCCCCCTTTCCCTTTCCCCCCTTTTCCCTTTTCTTTTTTCCCCCCCCCCCCCCCCCCCCCCCCACTCTTCCCTCCACAACTTTTTTTTGCAGATTTAGTTCCCCCCCTTCAGGAGACGATCAGCCCATTCCCCGCGCATCCTCGACCAGTAACCCCTCTCCCCCCCCTTGCCGGTATTTCATTTGAAGCCTCACTAGCACTGCCCCTGGCAACGACGCTTCTGATTCCGCGGGGAGCAGAACGCTCTTCCCTACAATTATTTTTCACCCATGTGACATTTCATGCTGGCGCCTATCTGTTTCCTGGCCGCGGATTTTTTAGTCCTTGCCATCCTTTTGCTTTTCGTTTTTTTGACCGCTAGGCCTGGATCTGAAACCTGACGTACTACAATCTTTCGTTCCCCTCAAGCGCATCGCTGTTTTGACCCCCCCCTTCCCCCCCCGATATTTTTGTTTGGTGTGTCCCCGTTGTGCTTATTGAACTGCTTTTGCCGTTTGAACACTTCTTTATGGTAGTTAAGCCGAGCAAGTATCCTTTCCTCTTTCTCTTGCACACAGACGACTGCTTTCTCCAGACGCTCTCCTTTCTTTTCATGATTTTACTAATACATGCTCCAGATGCCCTCTTCAGCATCCTCAGAACCAGAAATATCTATTGGTTTCCAAGAACAGTAGAGAATAGTCGCTCGGCAGGTCTGGCCTCGTCCCCCCCGCAGGTGGAGAGGTTTGAGGCTGCGCTTTTTTTTCCTTCGAAAGTTTCCTACCTTTTGCTTTCCTATCGCTATGATGATCTAGTTGACCATTTTTGATCCAAGGATATCCTCTTTAACCTCCTACGTGGTCGGTTTTATAAGGAAGAGAACTTTTTGAGCCGACCACTACTTCCCCTCCGAATTAGTCGCCCTCACATCCCTCCTGGCATCAACTGCCAACAAGTCCCCTCCCGCCGACGACCAAAACAAAAAGTAACCAATGATCGCACTGCAGCGTGTCCGTTGACTCCCTGGTATAAACCACAGTACGTCTCTCATTATTCTGAACAATGATGGTATGGTGTGTGAGTTTTTTCTTTTTTTTTTTGTGCGGTGTGAGTGTGGTGGGTTTTTTTTGTTTTTTTTTTTGTGTTTTTTTTTTTTTTTTTTTTGTTTTTTTGTGTCTGGTTTGTGCTGGGTGTTGCTCTTTCCACTCGTCAACTTCTTAATTGATAATCAGAGTCCATCGGATTTTAATTAGTTTTTCTTCCAGCGAGCGACTTTATTTCTCGAAGAGCCATTCTCCCCCCTCTTTTTCCTAGATTCGATTTTTTCCTACTGACAGGAGATAGCAGTTCTCAGGTCCCGACGCACCCCTTCCCCTCCCGAATTCAGTTGTACAGTCATTCTGTTTTTCCTTTCTTCTGCCTTCCCTTTAGAGAAGCCCATTCTCTACTGACGACTCCCTGAACTTCTACCGCGGGCCAGCCGCCTTTTCTTGAGGGTGCGCTGACCCGTGCCATTACTCTTTCCCTACTTAGCGGTGCTGTGCAGTCCAGTCCCTCCCCTTCTTTTGCCCCCCTTTTTTCAGCTTGTCGCCTCCCGACCGTAAAAGCTCCGTCCCTTGAGTTTCTTTGACGCAGGATTTCGTTATTTTAGTCCCCATGGCCAGAACGCCTCCCCCTCTCGTCTCGCCTGCTCTCGACATGGCCTTCCCTTCTTTTTTTACCCCCCCCTAAACCGTTTTTTTATTCGAAGATCCGAGTAGTGACCTAGTCGAAGGGCTCCCCCTTTTTTTCCCCCCCGTCCCTTGCCTGACGCTTCAGCCGGCATCCCTCTCTCCGTTTTGACCTCCTAGGTCTCCCTTTGTTTTTGTCGCCCTCAATACCTGAAACAGGATGATAGCCCCCAGCAGCCAGAAGGTGAAATAAGGATTTTCCTTGTTCCTGAAGGGCCGCAAGCTGTGAGTTCCGACTCGCCCCTTTTCCGGCGTTGCCCTTCTTCGACGACACTCCTCTGCCTAGCCGAGCAAAACCTGCGTCTTTGATATTTTTTTCGTGTACCCCGCCCCCCAATCTCTCCATGTCCCTGACCTGCGTCGTTGTTTTTTAGCTCCTTTCTTTCTTCAGGCCATTATTGACGCTTATATTTTTCCCCCTTTCCAATCATACTTTCCTTTGCGATTGCTTTCGCGTTTTCTACCCCCCTCGCCGTTTAACTTACCGAAGCGACGTCATGCCACCCACATTGAGACGTTCCCTGCGCATCCCCCAAACCCTGCCCTCCCCCCTTGCCTTTCCAACCCTCCAGCGCCCCCCCCCCCCAGGAAATCTTCCGAACAGTTTTTGACCTCTTTTCCCCCCCTGTCCGCCGCCCCCCGCGCCCTGCTCCTGATGAATGGATCGCACGCAGGCGTTCTTTACGGTTTTTTATAATGCCCACCACGGACCGCACACCCCCTCCGACAGATGTGTCCGTGTGGCTATTTTTCCTCGCCGCCCCTCCCATCCCCGGTCGCGTAAAATACCACCCTTTTTTGTGCCCGCAGACCTGAAATTTAAAGAGGCAGGCGCCAAAATCAGCTAGAGCAAAATTGAGATTATCCAATGCTCCCCTTGTATCAATTATAGGACTAATTGCGCGTGTTGAAACAAAGTGTTTTTTTTTGTTGGTGGTTGGCCCCCAACCAACCTACCACAACCCCCACCCCTCCCCACAACCCCCCCCCACCCTCCCCCCCCCCCCCCCCCCGTTTTCGAGCATGTGTACTTATACCCCCCTCTTTCTTCTAAGTTTTTGTTCCCAATCCAGGCCGTAGATTTTGACGACTTTTTCTCCTACGTGTAAGACCTAATCGCCTTTTTTTTTTTTTTTTTTTTTTTTTTTTTTTTTGTTTTTTTCTCTTTTTTTTTCCTAGTTCTCGAAGAAAAGAGACTTAGTCCAATGGATTTAAGAGAAGAAATAATCGCTGATTTTGTTCCACCCACCCCCCCCCTTTTTTAGTGAAGTCGATAACGTTAACAACGGTCAATTCCTTGTGAATTTTTTATGAAGCACCCCCCCTGCCACCGCGTGACTCTTTTCCCCCCCCCCCTCCCACGGGCAAGTCGCAATCCCTCCCTATCCTCTCGAACCGCCGCGTCCCCCCTTCCCCGCTAAGGATTCCTCATAGGCGGCCGGTAGGGACCGATTTCGTACTCCTAACCATACTTTTGGGCCATTTCAACTGATTTCCTAAATCGCCAAACAGAACCTTTCTACCGCCATCGCCAAATTGAATATGTTCCGGTGACTTGTTTGCCAAATCCGAGGGTTGGGGCACCCTTTTTTTCTTTTTTCCCCCCGCGTAGTCACAATGCTCCCATTTCCTCTTCGATAAATGAGTATTTCCCTACACGTAAATAAAAAACAATGAGTCGCCCTGTTGACCCACCCTTTCCACTTTTTGCCCCCCCCCCCCTTATTCCCCTATTTTTACCGCATCTTTCCACGGCCACTCCCATTTTTTCGTCTTGCCATTCCCCCCCCGGTACGCCCCCCCCCCCCCACACCCCCCCCCCCCCCCCCCCCCCCCCCCCCCCCCCCCCCCCCCCCCCACCCCCCCCCCCCCCCCCCCCCCCCCCCCCCCCCACCACACACCCCCCCCCCCCCCCACCACCATTGGTGTTTAATCCTTCCCCCATTTTCTTGAGCCGCACACCCCCCCACCTTCTCTCCTGCCTGTACCCCATCCTACTCGCTTCACGACCCCTTTTCGATCATGCCAGATTCGTGAAATGATTTCTGAAATCATTAGTCCTCCTAGTATTTTCAACCCCCCTCCACGGTCAGCCCCCTTCCTTTTTGCTCTTATTTTTTAAAACCATAGGCCACGCTACTTTTCCCCGAGCTTTCCCCAAGTTTTCCCTGAGACTTCTCTCTTTTTCCTTCCCTCCGTTCTTTTTGATGTTGTTGTTGTTTGTCTTTACTACTTTCCCTTCTTCCCACGGCCCCTCCTCCCCCCCTTCCGAAAACCCAGCCGTCGGGCGATGTTTTACATCCTTTCAGACTTTGTTTTTAATGAAATAGTCCACACGACCCTTATCAGTTAGAACGCACTTAGTGTAGAGCTCAGAAACTCCCTACTTTGCTCCCGCCCCTTCCTTTTTCATCTCAGATCAGAGACGCACTCTTGAGACAGTTTTCCTTTTTCCTCCTTTTTTTTTTGACGAAACTGCTCTATGAAACCTTACCGCAACTAACGAGCCCTCTCATGTGCATTTTTTTTCCCGTTTGTGAATTAAGTCATGTTGTTGAGCTTTTAATGAATCTTTAATTTTCGGAAAAGCAGACCTTGTCCCTATCCTCCCCACAGTGCAAAGTTCCGAAGCAACGCCTTTTCAATACATGAATAGGGTCTAGTCATTCCCATCATGCCATAGCCATCTCCCCGACAGAGACTAAGTACGTTCCTCTTCCCCCCTCCCCCCCCACTCCCACATCTCCCACCTTTCCCCCTATCCCCCTTATCTTTCCCCCCACCCGAAGTTTCAGAGTTGTTTTTTCCCGCCTTTTGTTCCTACTGCTTCCGGTTAACCCCGCTCCTTCCCTTCCCCTTTTCCAGACCGGTGCTTTCCATCGAAACGTTTCCCTCCTGCTTTTTTTTTCCGTTTCCCGCCCGTCCCCCCTAATCTAGTAGAGTTATTTCTTCTTCCTCAGTTTCTCTTTTATCTAATTCCTTACACTACACCTGTTTTAGCCCGCCTCGGATCTAAGACCGAAAGAATCGCAAGCAGCTTTTTTTAATTGCCCTCTTTTCCCAGTCTTTTTCCCCTCCCCGTATTCAATACCTCATGCGCTCCGGCACACCCACTTGCCCCCCCTCCCCCCCTCCCCCCCTTTCAAGCCCCCTTACCAAGTGTCCCCCCCGCAGCATCTCTCTCCCCGCCAAGAAGAACGACGGAACTATTTTTACCCCCACAAGTCCTGTCCTTTGTCCCCTGACTTAACAGTCTTGGAATCTCCCCCCCCTAGACTGATCAGGCCTTTTCCCTTGACATTAACCCGCCATTACGGCTGTCACTCTACCTTGACAGTCATTTTGTGTGCAGTTCCGACAACCCAAAGAGCACCCCCCCTGCTGCTATTCGCCTGCCCTTCCGCAATTCTTCTTGTGGCCGCCGAAAGATTTTCCCCCCTTCAGGCAAAATATTTTAGTGACCCTATGCGATTGATCGTCGTCCCCCCTCCCTTCCCCGGTACCTGCCCATGCTTTACCCCCGTTTTATGTTGAGAAACCCCGCCGCTTTCATGTCACTTCCAGCCACTAGGCCCGTCCCCTACTGCCAACTGCTCAGTTCCTTTATTAGGGACTTGCCCCCCTTTATTCCAGTCGCCTGACCCCTGGTACTTGTGTTCCCCTCATTTCGCACCTGATTCCCCACGTAGGAGTTTCATTGGGTTTTGCTCCCTTGTGGCTCCTCATTTTTCTTGTCATTTTTTTTTTTTTGATCCCCCTTGCTGGTGTCAAGTAGCTGTGAGACAGCCCCCTGTTTCTCCGGAACCCCGCTATATGTATTCCCCATACCCAACGTTCTAACCATAGATCCATGTTTCTGAGTTTTTTCCTTTTTTTCTCCCGCCTAATGCCCACTTTTAAAGTGCCTTGACTCCCGCCCTTATGTTTCGTACCCCCCTGTCCCCGCCCGACATGTCATATTTCTGCTATACCGTGATATGAGACGTTGCCTCGGCCATGGTCGCCCCAGACGCTTTTCGCGTATCTCTATCGCCCCTTGGATGCCAGACTTTTATCACTATCTTGCCTTCACCTATTACAAGACCCCCTCATCCCCGACCCCCCCCCCCCCGTTTTTTTCATCCACTTCTATATCCAGCCGGCTTTTTGCGCGCACCATTGTACTATTGTCGTTTCGAGGGATCCCCCCGTTAGCCCTTGCCCCCTCCCCCCCCCCCCCCCCCGTTTCATACTTCCCCCCTTTCCGCGGGCCTTTGCTGTCCCTCCCCAGGCCTCAGCTGTCGCTCGACCCCCTATCCTTCTTCATGTTTTTTTTTTTTCCCGCGTGCCCCTTGACATTCTCCCTGAAACCTTGTCCTTCATTTTAGGTTTCCTTCCAGACAAGGTGCGGATCCGACCGGCTTTAAATTCTACTTTTCCTAGACCCCCTCCCGCGACCCAGGAAACCCCGTTGCCATTTTTTTTTTTTTTTTGGGCCCTCCCTTTTTTTTTAAGCGCACTACTTCGTCCCCTCTATTGAGCTACCTATGGCGCCATGCCTTTCACTTTATATACCCCGATGCTACATCTGGGGGAAAATCATCGGCCTCGTCTCTGCTTTTTTCGCCTCGCCAGCGACTACATTTCCGCGGTTCCTTGGATGGCGCCGCAAGCGTCCACCTTGATACCTTCTTCCAGGCCACCGCTGGTTCTCTCTTTTTTTTTTTTTTTTTCTTTTAGCTGTACACAGATCTTCACCCCATCCTCTGCGTCTCTTCCCCCCTGTCAAGTTTTCGAATTCTTCGTTCGTGATTTTTTCTCAACAGTTCCCCTACTTGACTCTTCCTCAGACTAACCATGACTTTTAAGCCAGGAGTAAGCAGTTGCCAGATAACTAAACCCATTTTCACTGGTTTGAGCCGGTCCTGTTCCCTCTCCCGTTTTGCCTCCTCATCCGAGCTTATCAGAGAAATACTGCCCCCCTTTACAGTAGGATCCCTCGCCCAGCCTCCTGATCTTCCTAGTATAGGTTTAGAGAGCGGTGACCTTAGCCCCCCGCTTTAGATATTGGGGTGACTATTAGAAGTAACTACACAGTGTCTTTCTTAAGTCTCTCACCCAGAGCTCCAATGTGAAGCCGCGAACACTTGAACCTCCTTGCTTTGTTCCGGATGGTAGATCTCGCCGTTCATTGATAGGTGTGCCATACCACCCACACAGCCCCCCCTTAATAATGTTTCCCTTATCCCTTTTTGTCTGCGTCCCACCAATTCGCGTGCTTCATTTTTTCCTTCGACGCCTTCAGTGCTTTTGTCGAAGAGTTGACGCCCACTGTCTC